>Ga0307379_10002598_pt1 | contig 26642 bp, 19 predicted proteins | sample UN2MG_FD_202237 | JGI IMG/M metagenome (GOLD analysis project Ga0307379, IMG submission 202237) | Soil microbial communities from Risofladan, Vaasa, Finland - UN-2 | ecosystem: Environmental > Terrestrial > Soil > Coastal area > Acid sulfate soil | place: Finland: Risofladan, Vaasa | collected...
CTGTTGCGAGATATTATCAAGCGGCGGGTCAACGACGGAGGCGTGTTGCGCTACATCGGGAAATGGCTCAATGCAGGTGTGCTGGAAGGCGAAAGCCTCAGCTACCCTGAGAAGGGGACACCGCAAGGGGGCGTAATTTCACCGATGATAAGTAACATCTTCCTGTATCATGTGTTGGACGAGTGGTATGAAAAAGAAGTAAAACCACGGCTCAAGGGTAAGAGTTTCCTGATTCGTTTTGCTGATGATTTTATCATCGGTTGCGAGAGGGAAGAAGATGCCCGGAAGGTCATGGAAGTTCTTCCGAAGCGGTTTACTCGCTTCAATCTGACCATTCATCCTGAGAAGACGACGTTGGTGGACTTCAGGAAGCCGGACACTAGGAGTGAGACTGGAAGTGGGAACGGCACATTCGATTTTCTCGGATTCACCCACTACTGGGGGAAATCGCGTCGTGGGTACTGGGTTATTAAGAGGAAGACGGCAAGGAAACGACTGAAGCGAACTATTGGCAGAATCTGGCGGTGGTGCCGGAATAATCGCCATGAACCACTGAAAGAACAGCATCGTATGCTGTGCGCAAAGCTTAGGGGGCACTATCAATATTTTGGTATTCGGGGTAACTACCGATACCTTGAGTTTATATTGAATGAGGCGAGAAAAGCATGGCAATATTGGCTGAGTCGTCGTAGTTCCAAGAGCTATATTCGGTGGGATAAGTTTCAAAGAATCCTTGACAGGTATTCCTTGCCTAGACCTCGTATCGTCCACAGCATCTAGTGAGTCTGTAGGGTAGCAAAGTTGTGCGTCAGAGTTGTGCTGATACTCTGGTTACCGAGGAACCGGATGACTAAATTGGTCACGTCCGGATCTGTGGGGGGCCTGGTTGGGTAACCACCGGGCCTACCCGGAAACAAGTCGCGAATGTGGTGCCAATACGGCAATAATCATTCAGGGGCTTGTCTAGTGTTTTCAAGGAAAGAGATTGAGAACTGCGTCAAATACCAAGTTGACTCGAACTACAAAAGTCGGTTTGGCTACGTATACTATACGCAAAAAGAAAAGATGCCCTATCAGACCTATACTTTGAACGGAAACAGACTAGTCAAAGAAGGTTTGGAACAATACTCAAGGAGCTTCGTAACAGGCGATCTCGAGAACATTTTTTTTCGAAAGCACCTCGACTATCGTGATGAGGTAGAATATAGAGTAGTAATACACTATCCATCCGACAAGACTCTGTTTATCAAAGCCAGCTCCGCCTTGCAAGGTGTAATCTGGGGAGATAGGACAGCAGATGAAGAACTCAAGAAGCGAAACGATATGTGCAATCAAGCTAAAATTGGATGTGCACACATTCATTGGGATTGTGGTAAGCCGCACTTGTTGCTTTGCTGGAAACAAGAACAAACCTAACATATATAAGTAAATCTGTTCTTTTCCGAATGTATTCGCGGTATCCTAAGTTCGACGGAACTCGGGAGCCGGCGGCAGGATGCAACGCAACGACATGATCGATATGGGAGTCAACTCCCTCAAGTGGCTGCTTTCCATCCAAACCGAAGGCAACCACTTTGTTCCCATCGGCAGCACTGGTTGGTATGAAAAAGGCGGACCCAAGGCACGTTTCGACCAGCAGCCCGTCGAAGCCAAAACCATGGTTGAAGAAGCTAGAGGATAGGTGCAAATCGTTTATAGACGAAGTTGAGAAGGCTTTGACAGCATAATGGATACCATTTTTCTATTTTGATATAGGAGAATTTCGGGAATGAAGCGAGGGGCATGCCGATTCATTTCGCTTGAAGATTGCTGTCAAAAACACTGGTTTCAAACTGGAACCATATATACATAAGGGTTGTTCTGTGCATGTTCACTAATCGAAAATATGCTATAGAGGAACAACTTGCGATAATGAATAAGTGAAAAGTAACCCAATATTTTGAAGAGTGTTTCGATCGATTGTCAATGACGGTTTCAAATTTGACACAAAAAGAGGTGGCAAGGCGTCTGGGTATGCGCAATCTCTACAGTTATCAAAGGTTGGAGCGTCGTTCTAATCCTTCCCTTGCAACCATTAAGAAGGTACAGATCCTATTCCCTGACTTCTCCCTGGATTCGGTGCTCGGAGGGTAGGCCATTCGGTGAACCATGGCGAAGCCAGCAGACAAATAGACAAACGATCTGTTTTGCATGCAGATATGGGGAGTTCTGTTAACTGACGTTATGTGATAGGACTGAATTGACATATGTATAATATCACAACAAGGTAACCGTCAAATTATCCCCATCTTGGAGCAGAGGAAGTGGATCAACCCGTATGGCGGTTCTATTCATCAGAACGGATGTCCAGAACGGATCGATTCTTTATGGCTTGCTCTGGAATGTTCTCACTGCAACTCACCTATGAATGTGGCTGGCGTGATTACCGATCCGTAAGAGGTCTGCATAAGTTTGCGGCATCTGGTGAAGGTTGGGCGGGCCGGTGCGCTTTGGCGACGCCCAGCAGATCCCCACCCCGGCTGGAACAGAGCTTCGTGTAATTGACAATCTGTCCCTTTTGTCTCGGCTCCGGGGGATTAGTGTGTCCGCGCAGCTCCTCCTTTCTCCTTCCAGAGGCGGGTTTCTTGAGCACGCACAAGGACCTGGAGCTTAGTCAGAGGGCGCACGGTAGGATCTCGTTCCGAAAGCAGAGACCACATGATGTAATGGCCCCGATCGTCGCGAAAACTACGGATTCTGAGCGATTCCCTGGTCAGCGCCAGTTTTAATCGTTCCTATCACTCATCTCGATGACGCAAGGGGATGGCTCATTTGATCGCCCCCGTCAATTGCGGAGCGAGAAACCTCTGCAGAATAATGAAAAGGATGAGCAGCGGCAGGGCCGTAAGAAAGGCGCCCATGACGGTCAGATTGTAGACCGGCCACCCCGATGCGGAACTGATCCTCGTTATCCCCAGAATCAGAGGGAATACTTTATAGGTGTTCAACATGATGAGGGCAAGGAAATAATTGTTCCAGATGGCCACAAATGAAATGAGAACGACGGTTGTGACACCAGGCAGGATGGTGGGGAATCCGATCCGCAGGAAGATCGTCGTTTCCCTCGCGCCGTCGATCATGGCGGCATCGAACAATTCCTCGGGAACCTGGTTCCAGTACACCACCATGAGGTAGACGCCGAATATGTTCACCACAGAGGGAATGATGAAGGCCCACGCCGTGTTCAGGATATGGAAGTTCTTGAATTCGATGAACAGCGGGAGCGCCGTGGCGAATTGGGGGACCAGCGCGAATCCAAGGATGAGGATGAAGAGGAACTTGCGGCCGAAGAAGCGGTATCTCCTGAACGCGAACCCGGCCATGGCCGCGAAGAAGGTGCCCACGAAGGAGCCCACGCCGGAATAGAGGAACGAGTTGAGCAGCCAATGGATGAACACGCCACGATTATAGGTGAAAACACCAATGAGATTGTCGATGAAGTGGTTGGGGACTCCGGGCACAAATGTGCCCTGCATGAGCTGCCCGATGTCCTTTGTCGTGCTCTGCAGGAGCCAATAAAAGGGGATGATAAAATAAAGGGAAAAGAGTATCAGGATGACTTCAAACCTGGCGCGATGGGACGTTTTCATTTCCACCGCCTTTCTTTCTCGAGGGGCTGCAGTTCACGCATGGACGTCAAGTTCCTTCATGGATTGTCGCATAAAGAAGAAGGAGACGACGAAAATGACCGCGGCCAGGACCAGGCCCATAGCGATCGAATACGTGAAAGCGCCATAAGAAAACGCCTGATTGTAGATGTACATCGCGGGCGTGAAGTTCGGGGGCATGTTGGTCAAGAGTACAGCCAGCATCATGGGTTCGTTGAAGACCTGCATGGCGCCGAATATATTGAAGATGAAAAGAACGAAGACCGTGTTTCTGAGAAGCGGAATCTTGATATAGTACGAAACCTGCAGCCAGGTCGCCCCGTCCATCTCCGCTGCCTCGGCGAACTCCTTGGGAAGGGAGACCAGCGTGGAATAGATGATGAGCGAGGTAAATCCCGTCCATTCCCAGAGGATGATGATGAGAAGGATCCAGCGTACGCTCGAGAGGGTGATGAATTCCGGATCGGTCGCGCCGAACAGCTTCCATAGTGCCACGAGGGGGGACATCGATTTGGAGAATATGTAGGACCAGATAATCCCTGCCACGACTCCGGGCACCGCATAGGGAAGGTAGAAGATGAGTCGGTACACCATCGAGTGTCTGACCCTTTCATACAGGAGCCCGATGAAGATCGCGATCACGATCATGCCGGGGACCTGGACGAAGAGCAGGAAAAGCGGAATCCCGAACCCTTTCCAGAACAGCGGGTCCGTGAACACGGACTTGTAATTGCTCAACCCCACGAACCACATTCTCGCCCCGTGCTGGCCGAAGAGGGAGAGGTAGCCGCCGTAAAGAACGGGATATACGGTCACGATGATGAAAAACGCCAGAAAGGGGAGGAGAAACAGATACCCCCTGAGCGTTTGGAACCGCCTCATGTCTACCTTTCCGCTGAACCGCCTGATTGCCGCTCCCCATTATACACGTCCGCCGGATTTGTTGAAAGTGGACGTTCACACCAGCGGCAGAAAAGGGGCTGCCCCAGAGTTTCCGCCCCGAGGCAGCCCGATGATTGCGTTGAAGATCTGCCCGTGCGGTTTAGCTCCGTCTCCTTAGGGCAGGCTACCCACCACGACGTTGGTAAATCCCTGTTTCTTCATGAAACTGATGGCGTTTGCTTCCCAGTTCTTCAGGAAGGTGGTGGCGTCTTGCGATCCGTCCACGAACTTCATGTTCTCTTCGTTATGACTCGATGACACGTTGGACATGATCGGGAGCGCGGTGAATGCGGTTTTTACCAGCTTCAGTGCCTCGACGCTGACGGGCGTGATTTTCTGTCCGCCGAAATAGGGATATTCCACGTTCGCCAGCTCCGGAGCCAATTCCTTCGTGAAGGTAGTGGACCAGAGGATCGGCAGCTGGCTCTTTTCGTGGAGCTGCACAAGCGACTCCTTCGCCGAGTTCAGCCAGAGGACGAAGAGCGCGGCGGCTTCGGGATTCTTGCACTGACTGCTCACGTAGAAACCGGATCCGCCCATCTCGCCGTTCTGGGGGTTCGAAGCATCCCACTGAGGAGGAACGGCGACTCTCCAGGTTCCGGGTTCTGTCTTGCAGTTCAACTGAAGCCATTCCGGGAACCATCCGCCGCAAACGACCGTGGCCGCTTTGCCGTCGGCGAGTCCCTTGTACCAGTCCGCGTTCCACCACGCTTCCGCGGTGACTGATCCATCCCTGAAGAGTTTTTGCCAGAACTCGAATACCTTGGTGGCGGTCGGGTTGGTAAAATTGATATACCACTTCCCGTTTGCGTAGTCGAACATCTTCCCTCCGGCCTGCCATACCAATCCCATCGTCACGAGTACAAAATTCGAGGGATAGGAGATCATCGAAATGGATGGATCTGCGGCGTGCAGCTTTGCGGCCTGGGTGGCAAACTCCGCCCATGTCTTGGGCACGGTCAGACTGTACTTGTCGAAGATATCCTTCCTGTAGACCATGGTGCACGCGCCGCTGTCCTGAGGCGTGCCAAAGATCTGGTCGTCCATGGCGCACCATTTCAATGTGACCTCGGGATAGTATTTCAGGTAGGTAGCCCGGGACACCCACTTGTTAATGGCTTGGAAGCTTCCGTATGTCATGAACTGCGGGGCATAGGTGTATTCACTCATGATCACGTCGGCCAATCCGGCTCCGGCGGCCGTCGCCGTCAAGATCTGTTCATAGTTGACGCCGGCGTTCGTCCACTCCACCTTAATTTGGGGATACGCCGCCATGAAAAGATCGTTTGAATAGTTCTCGTTACTGGTCCAAGCCCATTCCTGCAATGTCACGGGCGATCCCGTATACGCCGGATAGCCTCCGGGGCCCATCGTGGCAGCAGCCGTCTGTGCGCCCGTTCCAGCGCCCTCCTGCCCGCCTCCGGCACACACGGGCATCGCTGCCAGCAGCAACACCGCGACTGCTGCAAAGATCCAGATGTTTCTGCACGTCTTTTTCATACAACACCTCCTAATGAAATTATTGATTGATCCCAACCTATTTCATTTTTTATATCAATTCTCATGATTCAAATCAATTTAATTCATTCTATCCTTATTTTAGGGGAATTATATATTTTGTCAAGCATAACTTTGTATGCTTCGGTGCGTATCTCCGTGTTCTCCGATCAAGCTCAGGAAGCTTTATCCCAATACATTGCCCTCCCACCGCTTTCTTTGAAGAAGATAAGCATTAAGGACAATGGAGAGGCCACGGGGATCTCTTACACTTCCGACAACAAGTTCTTCAAGGGAAAAACCGAAACCTTTTGAGTGATGCGTTTTCTCCTTGATCTCACACAGCACATCTCGCCGCGCGGATTACAGTATATCCGGCGATATGGGCTCTATGTGTCCAGAACGAAGGGCAAATGACCAGACATGCCCGGGGGCGCCCAGCCGTTCACCGGCGGGATTCGATCCAGCCTCGGTTAACTGACAATCTGACCCTTCACTTTCTTAAGCTCCAGCTCACGGGAGCCATCAAGTATGGAAGGGCGGACCGCTTCTGCAGGAGCGCGAAGCTCTCCTGCCGCGCTCCCTACTGCAGCTCGAACCGATACAGCGACACGGAATAGCTGGCGGCAACTAGACTCGTCGTTGCCGACGCGACTGCTTCCTCCTTAAGCACGACGGCCGGCGGCTGTCCGGGAACGTTGCCGGCCATGGGATCCGGGCCGGTGATCGTCCAGCGCTGCGCCTTGCCGCCGAACCGGCTCGGCCCGACGGCCAGCGCGATCCGGGCGGGGGTCGCGGCGGTGTTGACGATCGCCACCGTGAGGGCGCGGCGGTCCACGGTCAGCGCCGCGGAGACGTCCAGGCCCTTCGTGTCTCCCGTGACGGCCACCGGTAGGGAGCCGAAATGGGCGCGGTACATCTGGAGGGCCAGCCCGGTGGCATCGATCACCGCGGCCGTCCTTGACGTCTTGATGGCCCCAATCACGTTGACGGTCTGGGCGTAGTTAGCCATGAAATACAGGTCGCTGTTTCGGAAGAACGCGTGCAGTGCCCGCGCGATACCCAGCGCGTCCTGGAGGTGGTACTGTACGCCCAGCTCGCCGTAGATGTACGGGCCGTACCAATAGTTCCACTCGTCCATGGCGATGCGGATGTCCTTTCCCGCCAGGCCCGGAATCGTCTTCCGGTAGGCCCGGTGGGCGTTGGCCACGCGATCGATATCGGCGGCAAGCTGCCGGGAGTGGGTGTCCACGCCCGGGAGATCCTTGCGGTAGATGTGCTCGCTGATTAGGTCCATGTGATCCGCGCTCCCGCGGAGGATCGCCTGGTCCCACGGACCCACGGAACCGACTCCCACAACCCGGGCCTCCGGATCCACGGCGCGAATGGCGTCCACCACCGCGTTGTGTTTCTTCACGTAGTCCTCGACGGGCATATGGCCGAGCTGCCAGTCGCCGTACATCTCGTTTCCCACCGCCCACCAGGTCACGCCGAACGGCTCGGGATGGCCGTTGGCCGCTCGCAGCCGGCCCATGGGCGTGTCCACGGAACCGTTGCAGTACTGCACCTCCTCGGCCACCTCCTGCACGGTGCCCAGCCCGGTGTTTAGCGCGATATAGGTCTCGGAGCCGATCATCCTCATGAGGTCCATGTACTCGTGGATTCCCACGTCATTGGGCTCCACGCCGTGCCACGCGGGGTTTTGCCGTGGAGGCCGGGTGTCCTCCCGTGGTCCGATCCCGTCCCGCCAGTTGTAGCCGCTTACGAAGTTGCCGCCGGGCCAGCGGTAGATGGGAGAGTCGAGCTGCTTCAGCAGTGCCACCACGTCTGCGCGCCATCCGTCCAGGTTGTCCGCCGGCATGAGGGAGACGGCGCCGACTTCGAACGTTCCTTTCCCCTGCCCGACGATCTCCAGGCGAGCGTTGTCGCTAACTGTGGATGCCCGGAAGTGCAGGGGAAAGCTCCGATACTCCGCGCCCAAGCTGCCGATCGGCTGCTTCAGGGCGCTGCCGTCATCCTGCACGAGGCGCACGCGGACGGAGACGCTTGGATCGCCCGACAGAATGATCCTGCCGACGTAGGCCTTGTCCGGCACGAGGGCAAGCCCTTCCTGCGAAATGCCCGCTGCAGTGCCGTCTGAAGGGAGGCCGATGACCGGGGAATGGATGCCGGTGAACGGGCGCTCGGTGTTCATGGTCACCGTGCCCGCCGGACCGATCACCTTCCATGGCGAGGCCCACAGGTAGTCGTAGGGACCCGATCCCCAGTAGGGGTCGTATGTAGTCCCCCAGGGCGCGTACCGGTCGCGGATAATGAAAAAAAACTTCCGATCCTCGAGCATCTCAGCCCACAAGCCGCCATAGATGCTTCTGCCCAGGTGCTCGATGAACTGGCCGTAGATGTACTTCGATATCGGGGCCCTCACGCGGGAGGTGTCGATCCGGACCTGGCTCTCTGCCCGCGCGATGCCGAGCACGGCCAGGATGCAAGTGAGCAGGGTGAGTGTTCGGGCGCGCTTCCGAGTTCGTGGCCATTCCATAGGTCATCTCGTGAGCTGTAGCCGCTGTCGAAGATCCTCGTTGTACGCAGCAGTTGCCTCCGGAAACGAATGCTCTGCTCGAATCTCCTCAATTATGAATGGTACAAAAAAGCCAAAACCAACGCCCAGCAGAGGCAATGAGATCAGTAAGTCGCGCTTGCTTTCAGGAGCTGGCTCGTAGAATTCACGCCCCAAATAATAGAGGCCGACTCCAAGGAAGAGACCAGACGCGACACCTGTCACGCGAGATGTGAACAACTGCCTCATCCCTCTACTATACTTGTCTTTAGCTTCCGCTGAGCTGTGGTCAAACGCCGGTGCGATCTCCGACGGCCTATAGCGGTTTGTTCCCTGCTCGAAAGAACCAGGTAGCGGTTCGAACAGCCGTCGGAAAAACAGCCCGGCTTTATGCCACCGTAGGTTACAGCGAGCATACATATCGTTTGCTTCGCTCGTTGAAGCAGGCGGCGAGGCCGGGGGGATCTCCGGTGACGGTGGGACTGATCGGCAACCGTTCGTTTCGAAAAAGACGATGCAGGGGAGACTAACCAAAAGAGACTGGGCATATTTCAGGTTCCAGTACATATAAGGGCCTCCTTCCAAGAGATTCGGACTTGTTTCGTAAACCAGCGCGAGCAGACTCCGGAGCGATGAGTAGCCGTGCCGAATCAGCCTGTACAACACTATTCTACTTCAAGTCCAGATCCGAAACCAAGTCTAAAAAGGGCAACCCCTGGCGCTGGAAGAGGGAGCGCAGCGGGAACCCCAAGGGCCGACCTCCGGGACCTGGTTGGAAGCAATACACCGGCTACAAGGTCCACCGTAGCCGGGCGACGTCTAGTTAGAAGACAAGGCGCATCATGAGGTCCTGGTCGTAGTTTCCGAATCCGCGCCCGAAGATATTAATTCCGCCTACATGTTCAGCATCCTCTTTGACACCAATACGTACAGTAATGGAATGGTGTGCCGACAAATTGAGATCGGCAAGCGTCACACCGGAAACTCGAACGCCATCCACGAACGAACCGGTCTCCGTGACACGCCAATGCTTGAGCAACCCATATTGAGACCCTTCGAGCTTCCACCATGTAGGAGTGAACTTTCCGCGCCGATCTCCATAATCTCCGGGTGACGTCCAGCTGCCAATCTCGACTTCGTTTATCCATACGGTGATGTCGGAAAGCCAGTCCTTGTTTGTACCAGGAATTTCAGACGAAAGCTCCGCAGACAGTTCGAGACTCTTTATCGGCCTCTTTTTATACAAGGTGTTGTTTAGGAACTTGTACTCGAGATACCCAACCTCGAACCAGATAAGACCAGCTTTCATACGAGCAGGATCGAGAAATGAATGAGTGACATCGAGATAACCAATGATGCTGTCGCGAGAACATAGGCCGCAGGGGGCTCTCACGTTGTATCGAGTATAAAGACCAACCGGCATCTCGACTTCCATAACGTCGCTCTTTTGAACATCGTGTTCGCCATTCCAAAGCTTGATCACCACTTCGGTCCAAACCGGCTGGCACATCTTCTGGGTCCCCTTCTTGCCCTTAACGTTCCAGGTTTTAACAAGACCGGCCTTCTCGAGGACCATAACGTTCGTAGCGACTGTGGACTGAGGAAACTTAAGCGCCTCCGCTATCTGTTGCACGTTTTTGGGAGCCTTCTGAATAAGAGCGAGTATTTTCAGCCGTACCGAAGAGCCAAGCCCTTTCAGTATACGCAAATCGTTTTCGGGATCGATGATCAAAATACTGTTTTCATTCATATAATTCGTAATCCCCAAGTTATTCCATCTAAAGGTAACCTATAATTAAATCACAATTACTAATATCAGGCAATCTGGACAACCACACAACCACACCCGACCTTAGCAGTGACCAAACAGTACTGTCACTATCTCAATATATTACTATTGCTGGCATGATTTTACCAACCATGTTTTACATTCTTACGTATCATTTTGGATATAATCCCATTTTTTCCTTCATATCTTTATGATACAGCGAGGTAAAAGGAGTATAAGTATCAAACTTATTGTTCTTTATCTGTAAAATGGATATTGACGATCCACCTGTACAGATATAAAATTGAGTTGGATTGCAGATATTGTCCATATCGCATTCTGTCTTTGAACCGGCGAGTGTCATATCTGTTTCGGTTTTATCTAGTAGCTAGATGATGAGTATCGAATATATAACACACAATATAGCATTTCAAAACGTGCTGGCTATCATGCGGTGCTTGAACACACTGAAAGGATTTTGTCGTGGCTACTGTTAAAAGGGCATCCTTGCTCGTAGACAAGTCCTACCGGATCGGAGAAGTGGATCCGCGAATGTACGGTTCATTCGTTGAGCATCTCGGACGCTGCGTTTACGAGGGCATCTATGAACCGAATCATTCATCGGCAGATACTAAGGGATTCCGCCAGGATGTTGCAAATCTTGTCAGAGAACTGAATGTTCCGCTTATACGGTATCCAGGTGGGAATTTTGTTTCCGGCTATCGGTGGGAGGACGGTGTCGGTCCACGTGAGAAACGCCCGCAGAGGCTGGATCTATCCTGGCGGACTCTCGAACCGAACGAAATTGGTACAAATGAGTTTGTCGAGTGGGCTAGAAGCCTCAAAGCGGAAGTGAACATGGTGGTAAATCTCGGCACACGGGGGCCGGAAGAGGCCCGGGATCTGGTTGAATATTGCAATCACCCCAGTAGGTCATACTTCAGTGATCTACGTAGATCGCACGGTTATCCGGAGCCGCACCGGATCCACACTTGGTCGTTAGGTAACGAGATGGACGGGCCGTGGCAGATCGGGCACAAGACGGCATACGAATACGGCAGAGTTGCATGCGAAGCCGCGAAAGTCATGAAGTGGGTCGATCCGCACATCGAACTTGTGGTCTGCGGTAGTTCCAGCGGTGTGATGCCCACCTTCCCTGAGTGGGAATCGACGGTCCTTGAAGAAACATATGAACAGGTAGACTATCTTTCACTCCACAGTTACTTTGGTAACCCGGAAAACGATATCAAAAACTATTTGGCGAAATCGCTCCAAATGGACCAGTACATCCGCTCGGTGATCGCAACCTGCGACTTTGTCCGAGCGAAAAAACGCTCGCCCAAGATCATGAACCTCTCTTTCGACGAGTGGAATGTCTGGTATCACTCGCGAGAGGCAGATACGAAGGTCGAACCCTGGATTGTTGCCCCCCATCTGCTTGAAGACGTCTACAACTTTGAGGATGCGTTACTGGTCGGCTGTCTGCTTATTACACTTCTTAAGCACGCCGACAGGGTAAGAATCGCATGCTTAGCACAGCTTGTGAATGTTATTGCACCTATAATGACCGAAAAAAATGGTCCTGCGTGGCGGCAAACGATTTTTTATCCGTTTGCGCAGGCTTCAGCGTATGGTCGTGGGACGGTACTAGTTTCAGTCGTTTCTTCGCCGGTATATGACTCGAAGGATTTCTCCAATATCCCGTGTCTAGAGGCGGTTTCAGTCCATAACGAGCAAGACTCAGTCCTAACCATTTTTGCAGTCAACCGAGACAACAAGAGCAGTCTGGAGGTCGAGTGCGATCTCCGCAGTTTCAACGGTTACAAGCCTGTAGAGCACTCTGTCCTAGCAAACCCAGATCTGAAGGTAACAAACACGAGAGACAATGAAGCAGTCAATCCACGTAGTGCTAAACTACCGATACTCGATGAAGGGCGAATGGAGGTAATCCTTGCGCCACTTTCTTGGAACGTAATTCGCCTTGGAAAATAGGCCGGCTGAGGGCTGTTGGGACGCTGCTGTATCTGACCTGCCCCCCAAAAAACTGATCCAGCGTTATAATAGACTTGAGCGCTGGGGAAAAACAGGGGGCAAAAAATGCCACGAATAAGATTCACCACAGAGCAGATCATTAATAAGCTGCGTCAGGCGGAAGTTTTGATTTCGCAAGGCCGTACAGTCAGTGAAGTGGCCAAAGAACCGTCAATCTCGGATCATACCTACTACCGTTGGCGACGGGAGTACGAGGGACCTGTAGCGAACAGGCGAAGCGACTGAAGATGCTTGAGAAGGAGAACGGACGGCTGAAGAAGGCAGTAGCCGATCTGGCACTGGACAATTCAATTTTGAAGGATGCAGCGGAGGGAAACTTGTAAGCCCTGCACGACGCAGTGCAGCAGTCCAATCAGCGATGCGTATGCAGGGTGCTGGGCAGCCACGATCGACACAGAGATATCGAAAGCGGCGGTTGCCGGATGAGGAGCCGCGGAAAGTGTCAGATGGTAACTGTCAGATAGAGGCGGTACAAAGGGCTGCGTCGAGTTTGACGACGAGGCCGAATTGCTCCACGGTGAAGTCCTGGATACCAGGGATGTGATTACCTTCCAGGGAAAGACCGTGGAGGAGGTGACAAAGGCATTTCGGGAGTCAATTGACGATTATCTCGAGTTCTGCACCAAAAGAAATGAGAAGCCCGAGAAGCCATTCTCAGGCAAGTTCGTTGTCAGGCTGCCCTCAGAGCTCCACCATCGGGCCTACATCAAAGCCATGGAACAGGGAAAAAGCCTGAACCAGTTTGTGGTGGACTCGTTGGAAAAGGCTATCTGAGACCTGCGCTATCGTACTCTGCCACCTCCCCGTTTTCACGCACCTGTTCGCGAAACTGAAGAACCATGGCGCGGCGTCGAGGGAGGGCCTCCCATCCTCTTCTGCCCGGGCAGCCCTGTGTCGCCTATGATTCCGCGCCTTTGCGAATACTCGCTTTCTGTTATCGCTCAAGGAAAAGATCCACGCAAACTGCTTGGTTTCACGCCCTCCCCAGGATCAGTCGCACGGTATTCGCCTGCCAGATCCCGTTGTTCTTGGTAGGAACCGAGCGCTCGTTGAGCTGGCTGGAGATCTGGCGAGCCGATAGGCGTTGGCCGGGACTTTGGCGCTTCACAAGTGGACATGTGGAAGCCACCGTGTCGCAGAAGACAGTAAAATGCAAGCTGCAATTACGAGGTAGTCTATTGTGACGATAGAAACAGAGAGAGAAGAGGATGGCCGATGGATCGCTGAAGTCCCCGATGTGCCCGGTGTGTTGGTCTATTCGGCAACACGGGCCGGAGTGATTTCTCGGGCGAAGACCATGGCCTCAGGGTTATTGCCGATCGTCTTGAAAACGGGGAAGAAGTACCCGAGCTAAGCAAGTTATTTCCCACTCCCGCATGACGGAATGGCGGTCCGTCAAAGCGCGTAGTGTTCTCAGTGCTCTGTATCGGTTGGGCTGGGAGATTATGCGCCAGAGAGGATCTCACAAGGTTCTCCGCCTCAACATTTTCTTATCAAATCGCTGCCAATAGAGATCGTCACCCCAGCTATTGGGATGGAAAATGATTTTCACTATTCATCCTCGACCAGCGCTTGTTCTTTTCCCGTACCATTCTGATAGCTCTTGATGCTCTCCTTCGGGCGTTTTGCATTTTCGGGGCTCCGAAACAGATAAGCGGTTTCTCCTGTTGATTTCAGAAACGCGGCGTTGGAGTGGGAATTGCTCAGATGGGGTACATCTTCGTAGCTTTCGAGCCGATCGGCGATTACCCTGAGAACCACGACCTTTACCCGAGAAGGCTCTGACAGAATCCCTTTTCAGGCGGTTCTGAGGAATCCCTCGAGAGTGGCGGCCAGGCTCGAGTATCTGCGGTACAGCCGTGCGTACACCCCGGCGCGCCGCCGATTCGGCGCAAAGACCATGTCGAAGCCGCTTCCCATCCGTTTCTGCGCCTCGGTGACCGAGGGGAAGACCCCGGCCGCAACAGCGGCGAACATGGCGGCGCCGAGCGCGCACGCCTGTTCGGAGGCGGCCACGCGGATGGTCGTGTCCAGAACGTCCGCCATCACCTGCATGACCAGCGGGCTCTTGCGCGCAATGCCGCCCATGGCGATCACCGTGTTGATCGACAGCCCCTGCCGGCGGAACTGCTCGACGATGGCCCGCGAGCCGAAGGCGGTGGCTTCCACCAGGGCACGGAAGATCTTCGGTGCATCCGTGCCCAGGGTGAGCCCGATGATGGCCCCCTTGAGGGCGTGATCGGCGAAGGGGGTCCTGCGGCCGTTGAGCCAGTCCAGGGCCAGGACCGTGGAATCCAGCGGTTCCACCTTCTCCGCCTCGGCGGAAAGCCGGAAGAGGATGTTCCGCTCGATCTCTCCCCGGAACTTTCCGAGCACGCCGCTCTTGGCGGTGCCGGCCACCCCGCTCGCCACTCCGCCGGCCGCCCCTGCTTTGGCAGCACCGGCCAGGGCGGCGGTGCCCCGCAGCGCGTCGGTAAGGGGCCAGGACAGGAGCTCCCGGAACCAGGCGTACACGTCGCCGAAGGCCGATTGGCCGGCTTCCAGACCCACCATGCCCGGGATGATCGAGCCGTCCACCTGGCCGCAGATGCCCTCGATGCACTTCCCTTCGAGCGCCCTGGCCCGGGCTACGAGCATATCGCAGGTGGAAGTGCCCATGATCTTCACCAGGACCCCCTGCCGGATTCCCCCGCCAACAGCTCCCATGTGGGCGTCGAAGGCGCCGACCGCGACGGCGGTACCCGGCTCCAGACCCAGCCGCTTCGCCCACGGGCCCGTGAGCCCGCCCGCGGGCGCCTCAGAGGTGTGGGTCTCCCGGTACAGCCTCCCGCGCGCTTCCCGCAGCAGCCGGTCGATCTTCGTGAAGAACTCCTGGGGGGGGAGCCCGCCCCAATCCGCGTGCCACATGGCCTTGTGTCCGGCGGCACAGCGGCTGCGCTTCATGGTGAGGGGATCGGTCGTCCCGGTCAGGAGCGCGCTCATCCAGTCGCAGTGTTCCACCCAGGAGAAGGCGCTCCTGCGCACCCTGGGGTCCGCGCGCAGGATGTGGAGGATCTTCGACCAGAACCACTCGGAGGAATACGCCCCGCCCTCATACCTGGTGAAATCCGCTCCTCCCCACCCGTTGGCTACACGGTTGATGAGCGCCGCCTCCTCCACGGCAGTATGGTCTTTCCACAGCACGAACATGGCGTTGGGGTTCTCCGCGAATCCCTTGGTGAGCGCCAGGGGGGTGCCGGCGCGGTCAACCGCGCAGGGGGTGGAGCCGGTGGTAGCGATGCCTATGCCCACGACCCTTCTGCCGGCGTTTTTTCCCAGCTTATTCAGCGCCCCTCTTACCGACTCTTCCAGCCCCTCCATGTAATCCAGGGGGTGCTGGCGGAACATATTCCTGGCCGCATCACAGCACAGGCCGGCCGCCCAGCGCCGGTAGTAGGAGACCTCGCTGGCCAGCTCCTTCCCGTCTCCCGCGTCCACGATCACGGAACGCACCGAGTCGGTCCCGAAATCGATCCCTACGACGAGCTTGCTCGCTGTCATAAATCTGCCGAGGATACCTGAGTCTCTTGAGGTCGCTCTTTCCAGACCAGGGCGTTTTTACCCGATTCGAACAACCTCTGCAGGAAACAGAACAGGAAAACCAGGAAGCCGATCACGATTCTCGTCCACCACGAGTTGAGGGTCCCCTGAAACATGATGAGCACCTGGATGGTTCCATACACCAGTACGGCCACCACCGTTCCTAGGATGGACCCCGCTCCGCCGGTCAGGAGGGTGCCGCCGATTACCACCGCGGCGATGGCGTCCAGCTCCATGCCCTTTCCGTTCAGGGCATAGCCGGAGAGCGTGTAGAAGGTGAAGACGATCCCGGCCAGAGCGGAACAGAACCCGTTAAAAGCGTAGATCGCGATCTTTGTGCCCGCCACCGGAAGCCCCATCAGCAGGGCGGACTGCTCGTTTCCGCCGATGGCGTACACGGTGCGTCCGAATTTCGTGAAGCGCGATATGTACAGCCCCGCCAACACGATGCCGATGGCAATGAGGGCGCCGGGGGTGAGGGAGTTGTAGCCGATGAGATCGATCCGGGAGTAGGCCGCCTTCTGCCAGAACTCGTTGGTAATGGCGATGGTGTCGATGCTCACCACGTAGCACAAACCCCTGGCCAGGTACAGACCGGCCAGGGTTATGATGAACGGCGGGAGATTGAAGGCATGGATAAGATAACCCATGAACAGGCCCAGTGCCGTTCCCATTGCGAGGACGATCGGTATCACGAAGACCGGACTGAGATGAGACTTCTCCAACAAACTCGAAGCGACCATCGTGGAGAGGGCGAGCATGGAACCGACCGACAGGTCGATTCCTCCCGATATGATCACGAAGGTCATGCCGATGGCCAGTATCAGGAGGTAGGCGTTGTCTATGAACAGGTTCAGGAAGTTCTGCAAGGAGAAAAAGCCCATGAAGGCGATCGAACCTGCGCTGAACATAGCCAGGAAGAGAATCAGGGTAATGAGGACCGGGAGGCTTCTCGGGTTGATGACGGGTCTTCTCGCTTTCATGCCGCCTCCCGCCTGCCGAGCACTCCCGCCAACGCCGCCTGCAGCCTGTCGGACTGCAGCAGACTGACGCCGTACACGACTAGAGCCTTCACCACCTGGGAGATTTCCGGTGGAACGTTGAAGGCATAGATGGTCGTGGTCAAGGTTTGAATGATCAGGGCGCCGACCATGCTGCCGAGAAGGAAGAATCTACCGCCGTTCAGGGAGGTGCCGCCCAGCACCACGGCCAGGATCGCATCCAGCTCGAACAGATTCCCCGCGTTGTTCCCGTCCGCACTCATCACCGTGGAACAGACGATCAATCCGGAAACCCCCGCGCAGAACCCGCTGAAGGCATAGACTCCAAAGAGGATGTTCTTGGAGTTGATGCCGGCGAAGCGAGTGGCTGTCGGGTTGATTCCCACCGCTTCGATGAACATACCGAGCGCCGTCTTCCTGGTCGCCAGAAAGGTGGCCAGGAGCAGAAAGACCACGATGTATATAGAAAACGGCAGGCCGAGCAGATACCCCTGGCCCAAATAGGCGAAAGGTTCCGCATACAGCCAGATCACCATGGCGTTCGTGGTTACCATGGCGATCCCGCGGCCGGCGACAAAAAGGATCAGCGTGGCTACGATGGGCTGCATACCGATGCGGGAAACGAGCATCCCGTTCCACATTCCCGCGGTGGTGCACACGAGCAAAGCGACCGCCATGGCGAAGGCGATAGGGAACCTGGTATTGCCCTCCAGGTCACCGCCGATCAGCATGGCCACAACCCCGGCGGATATGGCCACTACGGATCCGACTGATATGTCGATTCCGTGCGTGGCGATGACCAGGGTCAGTCCGATCGCCAGCAGCATGATCGGGGCGGCGTTCTTGATGATATCGATCAGGTTGCCGAACAAATGCCCTTCCATGATCTCCATGCGAAAAAAGTTCGGGGTGAAGAAGAGATTGAAGAGCAACAGGATGGCCAGGGCAACGAGGGGCCACAAAATCTTGCTGCGGTTCAAGGCTTTCAACATTTTCTATTTCCCTCCCGCGATTGCGTGCATGATTCCGCTCTCGCTCATTTCCTCGCCGCTGAGCTCTGCGATTTTCTCCTTGTCCTTGAGCACGGCGATTTTTGTGCTGCAGCGGATGAGCTCTTCGAACTCCGAAGAGATGAAAATCACGCCCATTCCCTGTCTGCTCAGGTTCAGGACGAGCTCCATGACCTCCACCTTGGCCCCCACGTCTATTCCGCGGGTCGGTTCATCCAGGATGAGGATGAACGGGTTGGTGGCCAGCCAGCGCGCCAGCATCAGTTTCTGCTGGTTGCCTCCGCTGAGCTGGCCGGCCTCGTTGTTCGCGCTGGGTGTTTTGATATCCAGGGACTTGATCAGCTCATCGGCGATCTCCAGCTGCTTTTTCTTCGGAATGTATCGAAAGATTCCCCGGGCGCCCTGCAAAGCCAGAATGATGTTTTCCCGGACGGTCAGCTCGGAGAAGACTCCCTCGTTCTTCCTGTCTTCCGAACAGAAACCCATGCCGGCTAGCATCGCAGCCCGCGGGGCGTTGATATCCTTCTTCTTCCCCCGGACGTGGATCTCTCCACGGTTGGCCACCTCTATCCCGAAGATGAGGCGCGCCATCTCGGTTCTGCCGGAGCCCAGAAGTCCAGCCAATCCCAGCACCTCTCCTTCATCCAGATCGAGACTGAAGGGGGCGATCCTGCCGCGCAATCCCAGCTCCTTGACCTGCAGGAGGTTCTTTGCCTCCCGGTCGGCCCCTGTGATTTCCTTTCTGCTCTCACCGCCCGTTATGTCGTAGCTGAACTCGGACAATTCCTTTCCGAGCATCTTGGCGATCAACTCCAGCTTGGGAAGGGCCTCGGTCTTGAACTCCCCCACAAGCTCTCCGTTTCTCAGGATCGTGATCCGATCCGAGATCCGATAGGTCTGATCCAGAAAATGGGTAATGAACAGGATCGCCAGGCCGTCGTCCCGCAGCTTCCGGATGACTTTGAACAGCTGTTCCACTTCCGTTTCATCCAGACTGGATGTCGGTTCATCGAGGACCAGTATTTTCGAGGAAACGTCCAGCACCCGTACGATAGCCACCATCTGCTGGATGGCGATCGAATAGGATGAGAGCAGCTGCGTCACGTCTATGCTGATATGCAGCCTGGAAAGCGCCTCCTCCGCCCTGTGATTGAGCTCTTTCCAGTCGATCCGTCCCAGCTTCATCGGCTGTCGGCCAACGAATATATTCTCCGCCACGGACAGGTTCGGGCAGAGGTTGATTTCCTGGTACACCGTGCTGATTCCCAGTTTCTGCGCCGCGAGGGGCGAATCCGGCCTTATTGATTTGCCTTCCAGGAGCATCTCACCGGAATCATGCTTGTGTACGCCTGTGAGAACCTTGACCAGTGTCGACTTGCCCGCTCCGTTCTGACCCATGATGGTGTGCACCTCGCCCTTGAAGAGCCGGAAATCGACGTTGAACAACGCCCTCACACCCGGAAAATACTTGTTGATCTTGTTTATCTCGAGAATGGGAGCGCTCTCTGACATGGGCCAACCTCCTCGTTGGTAATGAGCTCGAGGTATCCGCTACGTGGCGGATACGAAGCCGTGATGGACAGATGCGCGAGGCCGCACCTGCGGCCTCGCGTCATCCTATTAATTTCTATTAATACTGGCGGGATGGCAAGGCCGCGGCCGCGGTGGTCTGGTCGAAGATACCCTCGATCGTCCAGATCCTGGCGGGGAGCTTCCTCCCATCCCTCAGATCCCGTACCGCCTGCAATGCCTGAGGTCCCAGCAGGGGGCTGCATTCTACGGAGCAGTTCATCTCACCGGCGACCATGGCTTCGAATGCGCCTTTCACCGCGTCTATGGCTACGATGATGATGTCCTTTCCGGGCTTGCGGCCAGCTTCCTTGATGGCCTGGATGGCCCCGAGCGCCATCTGATCGTTGTGGGCGTACAGCACGTCGATGTTCCGGTCCGCTTTCAGAAAAGCCTCCATTACCATTTTGCCTTCGGAGCTGGTGAAGTTGCCGGTCTGGGAGCGAGTGATCTTCCAGTTAGAGTGGTTTTTCATGACGTTGCGGAAGCCGTTGTACCTGTCGATGGCAGGAGCCGAACCGGTGGTACCCTGAAGCTCGACGATGTTGACCGTCTTCCGGCCGTCATCCAGGCCCTGCTTCTTCAGATACTCGGCAAGCCATTCGGCGGCTTTTTCGCCTTCCTTGACGAAGTCGGAGCCCATGATCGTCAGTCTGAGGCCGCGGTCTTCCTTCGCGACGTCCCGGTCGATCATAACGACCGGAATCCCGGCTCGTTTTGCCTCCTGGAGAACGGGACCGTAGCCGGTCTCAACAAGCGCAGTGAACAGGATGCAGTCGACCCTTCGTGCAATGAAAGAGCGCAGAGCCTTGATCTGGTTCTCCTGCCTCTGTTGCGCGTCGGAATAGATCAAGTTGAAGGTCGGATCCTCGAGAAACGCGTTTTGAACCGAGATGGTATTGGCGGTTCTCCACTCACTCTCGGAGCCGATCTGTGAGAAACCGACGACCCAGGTTTTGGGCGCCGCGAAGGCGACTACCGAAAACACCAGCATCGCCACCGTACATAATGCGAGGATTCTTCCCCGTCTTTTCATACTTTCCTCCTAATCCTTAAATACTTTCGTGCCTTCGTTAGGCGGTTCCCCTTTTCCCTGCCGGTGGATGAATCGACAGGCAAAAGCCAAAACAATCCTTCACGATGCCCGCCATGTGGGCGACGGGCTTGCCCAGTTTCCTTAATACACTTTTCCCCTTCCCTCCTTCAGTCCTGCTATCTCGGCCACGGGACATTCAAGTATTTGTACAGCTTCTTGTTGGTGAGCACCTGTTCCACGTCGAACTTCAGCGGTCCGATCACTGTGGTCACCTCCCCGCTTGCGTTCATCAGGGTGATCGTGTTGTTGATGGCGATGATGGTGACCTTTCCTGTCCTGTCCAGGACGTCACCATACTTGATATCCTTGGTGTCACCATCGCGGGTCATGTAGATCTGTCTACCTAAATATTCTATGACCACCAGCTTATCCCGGTACTTCGGATCAGGGCTTCCCTCGGGAAAGCTGACCGACCTCGCCGTTCGCTTCAGCAGATCCGCCACTTTTACGAGAACGACGCCCGATTCCCCGCCCGCGATTTCGTAAACGGCGTGCGGATTGTCGGAGGGCGTTACCTCTATCCAATCCCGACCCACGTTTACCCGCATTTCCGCCTCCGCGGGGATCGTGTCACCCACCTGAACGACTACCCACTCGCCGCGACCGACTCTAAAGCTGACCGAGCCGGCGTCCGTTTCCGAATAAATACCTACACACTTTACAGTGCCTTTCTCCTGCGTAAACCCTACCGTCAAACCCAACAAGAGCATGGAAAAGACCATCAATGCCGTCAGGACTCTTTTCATACCTTTCCTCCTCCACCTGCATCGAAATCAGCCCACAGCCTATCACCTCCGATGCCGGTTGTATTTAGACGGATCGGATATTCTGTGTACTTTTCGGGTCGGATAGGTGGAGATAGAGAAGGGAAGGTGATTCGATCAGTATTTGCGGCCGGCTCGCGCCTTGCGGGCGACCTCCGCAGGAAAGACCTCCTCGGAGGTGACGATGCGTACGGGCAGGGTCTTGCCCGCAAAGTAGTCCTTCGCCGCCTTCATGAGCAGCGGGCCCAGTAGGGGTGTGCATTCCACCGAACAGTTGAGCTTGCCGGCGATCATCGCCTTGAAGGCGTCACCGATGGCATCCACGGACACGATGACCACGTCCTTGCCCGGCCTTAAGCCCACCTCTTCCATGGCCTTGATGGCCCCGATGGCCATATCGTCATTGTGGGCAAAGAGGACATCGAAGCTCTGCCCCTTCTCCCCAAGCTCCTGCAGGATCTTACGCATGACCTCCTCGCCGGTGTGGCGGAAGAAATCTCCGCTCTCCGAGTGGATGATCGTAAAGTTGGGATAGTCCTTCAACACCTCTTCGAAGCCGATCTTGCGGTCGATAGCGGGGGCCGATCCAATCGTTCCCTGCAGCTCCACGATGTTGACCTGCCTGTCGGTATTCATGTAGTTCACCAGCCACTGCGCGGAGCGGCGGCCCTCCTCCAGGAAGTCGGAGCCCATCAAGGTCACCCACAGCGACTCGTCCTTCTCGTCCACCGGACGGTCGATGATGAAAACCGGAATAGCGGCGGCCTTGGCCTCCCGCAGGACCTCGCCCCAGCCCGACTGTACGTTGGCGGAGAAGGCGATGATGTCGACCTTCTTGGCGATAAACTCGCGGATGGCCATGATCTGGTTTTCCTGCCTCTGCTCGCCGTCGCGGAAGATCAGATCGATGCCGGCCTCCCGGGCCGCGCTCTTGATCGATTCGGTGTTGGCCAGGCGCCAGTCGCTCTCCTTACCCACCTGGGCGAAGCCAAGCACGATCTTGTGGTCCGGGTTGGAGGCGGGAACGCGGGGCGTCGGGGAAAGGGCTCCCTTGGCGATGGTCTCTCTGGTGAGCAGCGTGGTACGGAGGATCATCTTCTTGGGGATGCCTTCCACGTTATGGAGGATGTCCATCGCGTAGATCACCGCCTCTCTGCCGCCGGTGGGACAGGTGAAGGTGGCGGAAAACTGTCCCCGGTTCACCATTTCCTGGCCCCCCTCCGCACCGGGAAGACCGTCGATTCCCACGAATTTGATCCCCTTGATGGCGAGCCTTTTCGCCGCCTTATAGGCCCCGAAGGCCATGGCGTCGTTGTGGGCGAAGATGACATCCACCGAGGGGTGTGCCTGCAACCAGGCGATGAGCTCGTCCTCGGCCTTGTCCCGCAACCAGTCGGCGCTGATGGCGCCCACAATCCTGATATTGGGCGAATGCGAGATCGCCTCGCGGAAACCGAGGCTTCTGTCCGTCACTGGGGGAGAGCCTGCCCGGCCCAGGATCTCCATAACCTCCCCCCCCTCTTCGCCCAGGAGCTCCGCCACGTACAGCCCGACCTGTTTGCCGATGAGCCGGTTGTCCGGGCCGATGAACAGGGTGTAGTCGTAGCCGATGACCGAGCGGTCCAGGAGTACCACGGGAATGCCGCCCTCGTTGTAGGCGTCGGCAATGACCGGGGTGAGAGCCTCAGCATCGGTCGGTGATATAATGAGCAGGTCGATGCCCGAATCCAGGAGCTTCTGGACGTCCCGGACTTGCCGCTGCGCGGAGTCTGCGGCGTCGGTGAACACCACGCGCATGTCCTCGTGGGCCGCAGCCTGCGCCTTGATCTCGGCGTTCATGTTGATGCGCCACGGCTCGGTGAGATTCGCCAGGGATACGCCGATGACGAATTCGAAGGGCTGAGGGTCGGAGTTGTCCCTTTGACACGCCCAGGCGAGCATGCTCAGGACCAGAACGGCTGCGATCCGAACGGCACGTCTGAACATTAGGCTCCGCCCTTCCTGTATTCCACCGGGGGGCGGCCGAACACCTTTTTGAATGCCCGGCTGAAGTAGTGCTGGCTCTGGTAGCCGACCGCTTCCGCTACCTCGTATATCTTCATCGCCGGATCGTTCATGAGCTGGACGGCGTTGGTGATACGCACGCGGGTGATGTACTCGATGAACGAGAGGCCTGTATCCTGCTTGAGCAGGCGGCTCAAGTACCCCGGACTGATCCCGACGGCCGAGGCGACCTCCTCCAGCGAAAGCTCGGCCTGCCCGTAGTTGGCATCGATGAACTTCTGGGCCAGCACCACGAAGGTCCTGTAGCTGCTTTTTCGCGCCAACTCCGCGGTCAGAGCTTCATAGGTATCGGGGATACCCTCCGCACCTTCCGGAATCGGCTTCTGTGCCAGGATGAGCGGCTGGGAAAGGGAGTGGCTGGCGTTCGACTCGATCCTGGAAACCGCTTCAACCCAATCGGGACCGCCGGCGCAGGCGGCGATGGCTACTATATTGTCGTGTTCGTCCTGGAAAACCGAAAGCGGCAGGAACCGCTGAAATGCCTCCTCCACGATCATGCGGACGGCGAACAGCAGCAGTCGTCTCTCCTTCTCTTTGGACGGATCGATGGCCAGGAAGCGCTCGACCACGTGAATGACGGCCATCGAGAACATAGCGGGCACTTCGATGCCCAGAAAGGCGGTGCGCTCTTCGATCTCCGAGCGCGAGAGTTGGCCCTTCACCCAGTCGCGCAGGAACTGCTCGCGCAAGAGGGGCATGTTGCGCTCCAGCTGTTCGTGAGCCCAGTCTATGTACTTGTTCTGCCTGCGGGTGCCGGCCAGCTCCGCCTCCGCCCGTTCCAGCACGGAGGCGAGCATTTCGGCGGGCACCGGCTTCAGCACGTACTCGAAGACCTTGAGCTGCAGCGCGCGCTTGGCGTACTCGAACTCGTCGTGTCCGGACACCACGATGATCACGCAGTCGCGATGCACCTGGTTGATCCGGTCGATCAGCTCCAGACCATTCAGAAAGGGCATGCGGATATCGATCATCAAGATGTCTGGTTTTTCGCTCTCTACCAGAGCAAGAGCGGTCTCCCCGTCCTCGGCTTCGGCAACTACCTTCATGTCCGGGCGCAGCCGCTCGACGGAGGCTCGCAGGCCCCTGCGGATTTTCGGCTCGTCGTCTGCGATGAGTACCTTCCACATACGCGTCAGTCCTCCGCGGTCACCAGGGGATGAAGCATCTCCACTGTCGTCCCCCGGCCGGGTGCGCTCTCGAAACGCAATCCATACTTTTTCCCGAATGACAGCTGTATCCTTTCGTTCACGTTGGAGATCCCGTATCCGTCGCGTTCGCAGCCCTCCAAAGTCGACCGGGAGAGTAGCGAACGGATAGAGTCAAGCTTGGCTGCCGACATGCCCACCCCGTCGTCACAGACGCGGAAAACGAGTGTTTCCTCCCGCCTGAGGGCCTCGACGCGGATGCTTCCGTGACCGCGGCGCTCCTTGATCCCATGGTAGATCGCATTCTCCACCAACGGCTGGAGGGTGAGCTTCAATACCATCAACCGAAGGACCTCTTCATCCACGGAGAGCGCGAAGTCAAACTTGTCCTCATAACGGGCCTTCTGGATGATGAGATAGCTCTTGACGTGCTCAAGCTCGTCGCTCACCCGGATCATCTCCTTGCCCTTTGACAGGGCAATGCGGAAGAGGCTGGTAAGAGCGCTCACGACCTGAACGATGTCGTCAGCTCCATGGTCCTGGGCCATCCACTGGATCGTGTCCAGGGTGTTGTAGAGGAAGTGGGGCTTGATCTGCTCGTGCAAAGTCTTCAACTCCGCTTCCCGCTTGCTTTGCTGTTCCTGGTAAACCATATCGATGAGCTGCTGGATTTTCTCGATCATGGTATTGAAGCTCTTGCCCAGATAGCCGATCTCGTCTTCCTGGTGCCCTTCGAAGCGCACGGCCAGGTTTCCCTCTTCGGCTTCTTTCATCAGCGTGCGAAGCTTGATGACCGGCCGGGCGATCGACCCGGTGAAGAAAATCGAGGCGGCGAAGGCGAAGGAAACCGTCACCCCTGCGATGATGAGGGAGTAGTAACGGATGGAGCTGACCTGCCGCATGATCTCGTTTAGTGGAAAGACACCGACGGTCTTCCAGCCCGTGACCGCAGAATCCTGGGCGATGATCTGGTAGTCCTCTCCCGTGATCTCTCGCACAATCGATATGCCCGGCTCCGTGGGTATGCCCGCGTGATCGCTCCTCTTGGGACCCACAAGCCACTCCGTGCGCACGCGGTACACGATCGCGTTCACCGGAGCGTACACGATCTCGCCCTGCGAGTCCTCGATAAAGAGAAATCCTCCCTGGCCGAGGGTCATGTCCACGAAGATCCCCTTGACCACCTCGAGTTTCATGTCGATGAGCACCACCCCGCGGTAGCTCCCCGTGAGCGGATCAACAACCGCCTTGACGATGGATACTACGTCGCCAGCGCTATATTCCATCCTGAGGTTTCTGCCTATGGGGCGGGGGTGAAGCTGCACCGTGCGCGGGCTCTGGATCGCGCTGAGATACCACGGCTCCTGCCGGAGGGAATCGCGGGTTACGGGTTGGATCTCGTTGCTCAAGCTCCCACCATGCTCGTTCACCAGGAGAACGCCCGCGATCTCGGGGTGCACGCCGGAGACCGTACGCAGGAGCCTGAGGACCCCGGCCGCGTACGCGTCGGTGAATGGCGCACCGGCTCCTTCAAGCCCGAAGAAGGACTGGATGTTCGGGTCATCCGTCAGCATGGAGACGATGCCTTCCATTTCCTGGACGTAGAATTCTATATTCCGTGTGACCTGGCGGATAAGCAATCTTACTTGGTTGGTAGTTTCATTTTCGATGGTATTGGCAGAGATGAGGGGACTGAGGATTCCGAGGGTAAGAAGCGGCAATAGGATAACGGCCACGAAGTAGAAGAGTAGTTTGAACCTGATGCTGCGGTATTTCAAAACAGGATCCCTGTGTCCTTCTATCCCAAGCTTGTCGGTGGCAAACTTAGGATAGCACCTATGGTACAGGCGATCACCCGTTTCTGCAAGAATGCCTTCAGGGCCGCCCCTGTCAGCCCTCAGGAACGCCGATGTTGGCGGGGCCGCGCATCCTCCATATGGTAAGAGATACA
>Ga0307379_10002599_pt1 | contig 26639 bp, 26 predicted proteins | sample UN2MG_FD_202237 | JGI IMG/M metagenome (GOLD analysis project Ga0307379, IMG submission 202237) | Soil microbial communities from Risofladan, Vaasa, Finland - UN-2 | ecosystem: Environmental > Terrestrial > Soil > Coastal area > Acid sulfate soil | place: Finland: Risofladan, Vaasa | collected...
GTCGAGCTCGCGGAGGTTGTGGCCCAGCACGATGTCGATGAGCATCTGGAGTTCGGGCGGCTCCTCGGCAAAGTCGATCATTATCTCGTCGAATCCACGGAGGTCGCTGAGCCTGAGGTACATGAAACCGTGCGGGAAGCCGGTGTGCGCGGCGGGCGGCTTGAGCTTGTGCACGGCCTCGCGGGTGGGCACGGGGTGCTTTTTGACCATGGCGTCGCAGCCGGTGCGGATGTTGGTCCACACGCAGCCCCATTCGTCCACGTGCTCGCCGGCGGCGTATCGGCCGCCAATGTCGTCAAACTTCACTCCGCGCTTGAAGTCGGGGAAGAGCGCCGGGTGCCGCAGCAGCACGTCTTCGAGGGCTTCGCGATAAACGGCCCACGTGGCCGGCAGCATGTAGCAGTTGGCGGGGATGAAGCGGGGATGCGCGCGCTCTATTGCCTTGATGCGGTCGTCGCTCGCCATACGGTTCCTTTCTGCTGATTTCAGCAGCCGGTTCGCAATTTCCTGAATTTATCTTTATTGTCGTCGTAGAGGCTGCGGTAGACGGCAAACAGCTCGTCGTACCTTGCGGCATTTGCAGCGATCGGCTCGATGATTTCATCGCTGAACTTGACGAGCCGGTCGGTTGCGTGTTCGAGGCTGGGATAAATGCCGACGCCTACGCCGGCGCAGATTGCGGCGCCGAGTGCAGCCTGCTCTTTTGACAGCACGGTGCGCACCGGGCGGTTGAATATGTCGGCCTGGATCTGCTTCCAAACGCGGCTGCGTGCGCCGCCGCCGCTGGCTATCACGAAATCGAAGCGGATGCCGAGGCTTTTCATTATTTCAAAGGCGTCGCGCAATGCGTATGCCACGCCCTCCATGATTGCGCGGGCCATCGCTGCCTTGTCGTGCTTGAGCGCCAAGCCAAAGAACACCGCGCGCGCGTGCGGGTCCATGTGCGGCGTGCGGTCGCCCAGCAGGTAGGGCAGGAAGAGCAGTCCATCGCAGCCCGGCTCAACGGCGGCTGCCAGCTCGGTTACCTCGTCGTATCCGGCAAAGGTGGCGACGTTATCGCGGAACCATTTGAGCGAGAGGCCGGCGGCCAGCACGGCGCCGCTCATGATCCAGCGGCTTTGCATTGCGTGGCAAAACGTGTGTATGCGAAGCAGCGGGTCGTGCGCGGGGGTGTCGCTGGTTACATAAAGCTGCCCGCCGGTGCCGATATTGGCGCATGCCACGCCAGGCCGCACCACGCCGTTGCCCACGGCGTTCATTGCCAGGTCGCCGCCGCCGAATGTGACGGGCGTGCCGGCGTCAAGGCCGGTGGCCTCGGCCGCTTGGCCGCACAGCAGCCCGGCCACGTCGCAACTGTGCCCCACCGGCGGCAGGATAGCCGGATCTATGCCCACCAAGCCGGGCATCTCCGAGCTCCAGCGGTCGTTTGCGGTGTCGTAAAGCAAGGTGGAGCTGGCATCGCACGAATCGCTTCCGATGCGCTCGGTGAGCCTGAGCCGCACGAAATCCTTGGGCAGCAGCACGTGGCGCGTTTGCTGCAGGCGCTGCGGTTCGTGGCGTTTCACCCATCGCAGCGATGCGGCCATGAATCCGGCGGCAAGCGGGTTTGCGGTGAGCAGGCCCAGCCACTCGCGGCCGGTTTTCCGCCAAAGCTCGTCCACCTCGTCGCCCGAGCGGCTATCGGCCCAGATGATCGACTTTCCAAGCGGCTGCCGGGAGGAGTCGAGCATGACGGTGCCGTGCATCTGACCGGACAAGCCGACGGCGGCGATCTGCCGCGGGGCGAGCCCGGATTTTGCGAGCGCCTCGTTCGCGGTTTCGCACGCTGCCCGCCACCAGAGCTCGGGGTCTTGCTCGGCCCAGCCCACCTGCGGGCAATCGATGGAATACTCGCGATACGCCTCGCCCGCGACGCAAGCGTCCTCGTCGATGATCAGCGCCTTCGTGCCGCTCGTGCCGATGTCAATGCCAAGAAGATATTTCATGAAAGGAATTATGACATGTGGCAAGCGAGATGTCAAGAACCAAGGCGGCAAAGTCCGAGGTCGAGGGCCAGGAATGTTACGTCTCGTCCGGCCCCTGAACCCACAAACCTTTCACGAGTGCGCCGCGCGCATGTTTGCGGAGGTCTTTGATTCCGAAGGCGGCGAAGAATATCGTGAGGAATGCCGCAAGCACCGCCGCCGCCACAATACCGGCCGCGAGCGCGATGCCGATATTGGCAAGGAACGGCATGACGCGGAAATCCGACATGCGCCCCTGCGCAGCCTCCGACACCGCCAGCCACGCCGGCCGCCCGTATTCCGTTGCGATCGGGAGCTGCGCTTCCCTGGTGCTCTGGTGCCGCGGCACGGCGAGGATGAGCACCGCCAGCAGGAAAAAGAACGCGGATGCAGCGCGCCGGCGGCTGAGTACTATGCTGCTCGCGAAGAGCAGGAGCGCTTTTGCGCCGTAATAAAGCATTGTCAGCATCAGCGACACGTACCGCCGCAGCCGCCACATCAGAAAGCTGTATGCCACGCTGACGGTCAGCATCCCCACGAGGATCAGCAGCGCGCAGGTGAGGTGGATGCGGCTGGCCCAGGTTTCAAACGAGCCCAGCTCATTTGCGGCCAAGGCCGCCGAAAAGCCCGCGAACAGCCCAAGAAACGTGAGCGAAACATAGCACCAGCAGAACATCGCCAGCGCAGAGAGCTGCTTCTTCCTCAGCTCGGAAAGCCCGTGAGGAAAAAGCCGCCGCAGCAGAATATCGGGCACAGGTGTCATAAACGTTCCTGCGCGAGGGGCGCACCGCGAGTTTCCAAACCATTCATCAGCCGCCACCGGCAGCGGATGCTTCGGCTTGCTTTCCAAAGCATCCTCCAGTAAGCATAGTGTACCGCAATGATGGAATCAACGGGAATATGACGGCCGACGATCGGAGAGCCGGCGGAGCAGCAAAAACAGCCCGGCTTTGAACCGGGCTGCTTTCTCTGATGCTGGCGACCCCAAAGGGATTTGAACCCTTGTTCCAGGCTTGAAAAGCCTGTGTCCTAGACCAGGCTGGACGATGGGGCCGTAAAACAATATCCTAACACAAGCATCGGCAAAAATCAAGAGGCAACAGCGAAAATAAGCTGCCTCAGATTACCAGTTCGTGACGTCTTGGGTTGCTATTTAACTGCGGTTGCTGTAAGTAACGTGGCCGACTCGCAGGGATTCGGAACCTCCGCATGTGGCTGCCGGATCTCAGACTCCGCCTTATCCTCTCTGTATTCCTCCCGGATGCGCAGTATCTTGTCTTGGACGGCGAAGAACGCATCAACGACCTCGGGGTCGAAGTGCTTTCCTCGTCCATCTTTCATGATCTCCAGAGAATTGTTAACGGGAAGTGCAGCTTTGTAGGGGCGTCGCGATGTCAAGCCGTCGAACACGTCGGCGACGGCGAGAATACGGCCCGCCAACGGGATCTCGGTACCCCAGAGGCCGCGGGGGTAGCCCGTGCCGTCCCACTTTTCGTGGTGCGACAGCGCGACCGTCTCGCCCAGGCGGATGAACTCGAAAACCGACCCAGCCAGGATACGCCCACCAATCGCGGTGTGGAGTTTCATGACCTCCCATTCATCCGGGCTCAATGGGCCGGGTTTGAGAAGGATGTGATCGGGGATCCCGATCTTGCCCACGTCGTGCATGGGAGCGGCGTGGAATACGTTCTCAACCATGCTATCCTCAAGGCCCATTTGCCGGCCTATTGAGGCCGCATAGTGGGCCACCCGTTGAATGTGCCCCCCGGTGTCCTTGTCCTTGTATTCCGCCGCGCGGGCCAGCCGGTGTAAGGTTTCCAGCGAAGCAGACTTGATTCTCTGGAGAGCCTGCTCCAGTTCCCGTGTCCTGTTCGCTACTTCCTCCTGCAGTTCTTGCTGGTAATGCCGCATGTGGTCGTTGTGGGCTTTGACCAGCAGAAGCGACCGAACCCTGGCCTGCAGCTCTGCTTGGTCTACAGGCTTGCTCAGGAAATCGTCTGCTCCTGCCTCCAAGGCCTTTACCCTGTCTTGGGCCTCGTCCAGCGCCGTGACCATCACGATGGGGATCATGTTGGTCATTTCGTCCTGCTTGAGCTGGCGAGCTATCTCAAAGCCGCCAGTTCCCGGTATCCTGATGTCAAGCAGAACCAAGTCAGGCGATTCTGTTCGCGACTTCCGGATGGCTTCCTCGCCGCTGGTTGCCACAAGAGTCTGGTACCCGAGGGGTGCCAGCAGGGCTTCTATGAGCCGCCGATGCTTGTCTTCGTCATCCACGATCAGAATCTTGGCTGGTCGTTTCATCATTCATCCCTCAGCATACGTGGCAACGAGGTCAAGGAATTTGCGAATGTCAACAGGCTTGGTCATGTACGCGTCGAAACCAGCCTTCGCGATGCGCTCCTCGTCACCGTTCATGGCGTTTGCGGTGATGGCGACAATAGGAATCGGCGCGGTGTCCGGATCCGCCTTGAGCACCTTCGCTGCCATGACTCCGTCTGTTCCGGGCATCCGGACGTCCATCAGAATCAGCCCGGGCCGGTGGGTTCTCGCATGCTCAATGGCGGTACGTCCGTCGGCGGCCTCGATCACCCCGTAACCAGAAGCTTGCAGCACGTCCCGGAACAGTTTTCTGTTCTTGGAGTCATCCTCGACAAGCAGGATAAGCTTTTTCATCTTCTAATGCCCCTTCTGTAATCTTCCTCACAAGTGCATGAGGTGTGTCCCCATCGGTGGGATACACGGCCAAACTGTAGAAAATTACAATGCCAAGCCGGCCCTCTATGGTTCTCCTCAGTCTTTCACATGCCTGGCGTGCCTTAGTGTCATTGGTCAGCCGCAGTATAAGGCACTCCTGTCCCTCGGCATCTGTAGCCTGGATGTCGTAGTTTCTCTTTTCCGAGGTCAAGCATTCTTTGACCTGCTCCGAAATGCCCGGTCGGTCATCATCGGAGCGAAAACGGCACAAGGCAAAGTGGCTGCCATGTTGTCTTGATAAGTTGTACACTTTCATAAGCTCGTTCAACAGCGATGGCTGTCCGGCAATCCAGCGGTCCATTATTGCAACGAAAGGTTTGATTGGAACGGCAAAACTGAACGTACTTCCTTTGCCCGTCCCTTCGCTGGAGACCCAAATGCGTCCCCCGTGCATCTTGACGATCTCCTTGGAGATCGAAAGCCCGATCCCACACCCGGTTGTTTCGCTCGTGCTCGAAGACGAGACCTGTGAAAACGGCGTGAAGATTCTCTCTTGATCCTCTTGTGCAATACCGATCCCGGTATCGGAGACAGTAATGACAACTTCCTCATTGTCTTTCTCGGCCGTCGCGCAGATCGTTCCACCATCCGGGGTAAACTTGCTGGCGTTCGAGAGAAGGTTGAGCATGACTTGCTTGAGCCTGCGCTCATCAGCGATCAGTTCCACCCTCGCCACATCTTCCTTGACCTGCACGTCGAGGTGAATGCCGTGCTTCGCGCACTTATCCCTGATGAGGATCACGCAGTTCTCAACGAACTGGGCTATACCGACGGGTGCAACACGCAGTTCCATTTTGCCTGCCTCGATCTTTGAAAGGTCTAAGACATCATTGAGCAAAGCCAACAGATGATCTCCGCTCTCCATAATGTCCTCGACATATTCCGCTTGCTTCTCGGTGAGACCGCCGAAGTAACGCTCCTTCAGCACCTGGGAGAATCCGATGATGGCATTGAGCGGCGTTCGGAGTTCATGGGACATTTTCGCCAGGAAATTGGATTTTGCTTCGTCAGCAGCCTCGGCTTCCACCCGAGCTTGCTGTAAATTCTCCTCGATCTGCTTGCGCACGGCTATTTCTGCTCTCAACTGTTGGTTTGCCTCTTCCAGCCTGGTGCTTCTCTCCTCCACTCGACGCTCCAGACGCTGCTTGTCTTCGCTGGCGTGTTTAGCCGCACGCCGTATCTTGGCCAGCGCAGCGACCACAACTATCGACATCGCGAGCTCGATGGACTCAACAAGGGCGTGCGGGAAGCGTGACGGCTCCATTGCTGCGACTCGAGACAGCGTGACACCGTGGCCGGATACTATCAGGAAAACGGCACAAACCGTGAAGGTACATGCCATTGCCTTGCTAACCGGCCTGATGACACCGTAAACAATTGCGGCTCCGGTAAACTGCACCAGCGCAGACAGGCCTACGATGAAAAGGATGGCCATGATGAGTGCTCCTTACCGCTGCTGCGGCGCGGCCACGTTCACATCGTGATCGACACCAACGCGAGCTTTCTTCGGGTCGTCCGTCCGGTTTGAACTGCGGATATCCGATAGCATCTTCCTCACCCTTTCGGAGCTTTTAATGGTTTCAGACACGAGCTTCTCAATGTCCCACAGAACAAAGGCCGTGATTGCCGCCGCGTCCTTCTCACTTGCCAGTGGATGACCCGTCTCGCACCACTGCTTCAGAAGGTCGGCAAGGGTACCTACGTATTGGCTGAGTGCGCTCATGTTAGAGCAGATGGACACAACGGGGCTGTCTATCTCTTTTGCGGCACCCGCGGCGAGTAAGGCAAGCGACGACATCTTGTCGCTCTGTAGCAGTTTGTCTTGCGCGTGCCGGAGGTCCTGAGGTTGCTTTCCCGCTTGCGGGCGGGCCCGCATCGAGTGCTGCGCGTGCTCATCGGCATCGCGAACCAATTCAGCAATCCGCCCCCTTGAGTTCATGTCCTGTTGATGCATCCCGGCGATAAGCACTTGTGTGGTGTGAAAAGGCTTTGCCACTACCGTGATCCCCGGGTATTGCATCGTGGCGTTCACGTATTCATCCATCTCGCAAGGCTCTGCGAGGACGATGAAGGGGAGCAGGGGTTCGTTCACGCGATATTGCTGCACTAATTTCGAAGCCGTCGCGCTCCCGACTCCGTCGCATACCACGATCTTGAACTCTTGCGGCATCTCGGTCAGAAGGCGTTGGGCTTCATCCGGGTCAACCGAGATCACCATGATATTTGCTTCGCTCTCCAACTGCCCGGACGCTTCCATCAGTGTTTGAGGGTCAGCGCCGACCAAGAGCATCATCAGCCCATCTTCAGGCGCACAACACGTTTCTATCATCGCTTTGCTCCTCTTGTATCTGGAGTGTGGTATAGCTCAAGTCCGGTGCAAACAGCCCGGACCTCGGTGTTCCTGTTTGTCCCATCAGCTACTACTCCATCTCACGTGCGACGGTGCCAGGGGAGCGGCGAGTGTGTATGTACGCGCGATCCCTCGACCTGAACTACCGGAGGCACGGCGCCCTGAATTGCAGCGAGGAACGCCTGTGCCTCTTTGCGGATATGTTCGAATTTCGCTTCCACCGCCCGCACCGCTTTCGAGTCGCAGGCGAGGTTGGGGAAGTGTAACTCGGGGCGGGGCGGGCAGCCCACACTGGGAAGCGATCCTGCACCGTGGATTGAACAGAGGTAATCCGAGATCGAGCAGATGGCCGTAAAGGCCGGCTCCGCACCCGGGTCCGAGGTGCCGTGATGGTGATCGATCGCATCGCACAGGCACGCGGGCAGGTGCCACTTCTCTGCCAGAAGGCACCCGATCTGCATGTGAGTAGTGTTTAGAAACCTGCTCTCGATTTCCGGGTCCAACGCCTCCCTCTCTTGCTGCACAGAAAGAACATGGGTGAAGGGATCTCGGGCGAACTGGTGGAGGATGGCTTTGCCGATATCGTGGAGGAAGCCAGCCGCAAAGGCATCGTCGGCTGCGGATATTCCTATTGATCGACTGAGACGCTGAGCAAGGAGAGCAGTGCAAAGGGAATGCATCCAGAAGTCGCCGTAGCGGAACAGGAGCGAATCGGCGCCTCTAAGCATGTTTGTGGCTATAATGACAATGCCAAGAGAACGGACGGCGGAGAATCCGAGGGCGACGACGCATTCTCTGAGACTCGAAACGCGGTGTGCAGGGCCGCTCGGCGGAGAGTTAGCTAAGCGAAGGATTCCTGCCGCCAGCAAGGGATCATCCCCGATGACGGCTGCAAGATCTGACGCCGATGTCTGTGGCTCTTTCGCAAGGCGCGATGCCCTCTGGATGACTGACGGAAAGCCCGTGAGGCCCGGAAGGCTATCGACCAGCCCGCTCAGATCGGCCTCGTACCAGGTGCGTGGAAACTGGAAATGCATGACTTCATGTCCTTATGTTGTGGCCGCCGTTGGTGTCCCGTCAGTTCCAATGGTGTTGAGTAGCGGTTGAAAGGCCGAGCTCGAATGGCACTTGGGACGATGTTGGCAAACTGTATCTTCTCTGTTGCAATCTTCTCGCTCCTGAAACGCTTCAGTAAGCATGTCTTCACCTCACGGGTCGCCTCCTGGTCATAACTTCGGGGTGGAGCGGCGCGGAGGAGGAGGCCGCATTGCCGCTCCACCCTATGGGTCTCTAACGGATGAACCGGATTTGTCGCGCACAATATGTTGGCCTTCCGGTCGGCGGCCTCAATAAGTGTCTATCATCCTTCAAGTGTCTATCATCCTTCGGGCCTCCTTCTTGACATCGCCGAAGGAACTGTGGAATTCATCGACCGCCAACAGTGGAACCCGGGCAACGTCGAACGCCCAGTCTGGACGTTTGGCAGTACCGATGCCTATCACGGAACTCAGCCCATGACTGGAGCAAATGTAATCAGCGACACAACATAGCGCCGCGAGGGGAGAACGTTCGACCTCTCCGGCACCATGGTGCATTCCAATCGATTCGCACAGCCTGGGGGGAAGATGCCATTGTGTCGACATTTTTCTCCCGATCTCCGCGTGCGATGTGCCGATGATAAGTCGCTCAGTAGAGATGTCCAGGCACCGTTCTGCTTTCTGGATGGACAGCGACCTTACAAAAGGCCCGCGGGCAAACTGAAAGAGGACCAGTTTGCCGATATCGTGAAGAAGAGCGGCAGTGAATGCGTCGTCAACCGACGAGAGGCGGGTGAGCCTTCCGATACCCTGTGCGACCACAGCACAAGCCGCCGAGTGCAGCCAGAGCTGCCTGTACGTGAAGAATTCCGAATCGGCACCGTGGAAGGCATCCATTGCGCTCGTCGCAACCGCAAGGGAGCGGACCGTCGAGAAGCCGAGCTTTACGACCGCCTCCGTTACACTCGAGATCCGGCGAGCCGCGCCGTAAGAAGCGGAATTTGCCAGGCGAAGAAGCTTCCTCGCCAACACGGGATCGTACTCGATCAAAGCTGCCAAGTCAGCGGCCGAAGCGTTGGGGTTCTCCGCCAAGTTGCAGGCCCTCTGAATGGTGGCTGAAAGGCCTGGCAGGTTGCCTATCCCGGCCTGCAGGCTCCCCATTTCGTCTGACGTCTGGCCTGGCGATGGAGCTGTGGGCCATTGTGTGTTTCCCATTATCGATCTCCTCATAACGAACCAATTGCCTCGCATTGTGGACTTCTGGGGAATAGGTCGTGGGCCCTGTTCTGCCCAGAATTCAATGTTTTTCCTTGGCATTCATAGCTTCGGCGCAATCCCCAGTAAGTTTAGATGCAAAGTCCGGACAATTCCTCACTTTGGTTTCTTGCACAGTTTGTTTGTATTCACACATTTCTTGCAAGTGATTGTTCAGACTTATTCATGAAGCGCTACTTGACTTTTGAGACCCGTAATGGTATCATGAAGACCGTCACGGTACGGGGGCTTTGCTTGCGATCGGAAAAGTCGTGCGATCCGGGCTTCACCATACGGCGGGAGGAAAGAAAGGCGTACCATAACATGACGTCACGGGATAGATACGCCCTAATGGCTATTTTTGAGCTGGCAAAAGCATACTGTGCTGGAGAAGCAGTGCTTCAACTGCAACAGATTTCGGAGAGTAACCAGATACCACGGGGGTACCTCCTTCAGATTATGCGTCAGCTTGGCACGGCGGGCATCTTGTACAGTGCGAGGGGTTCAAAAGGAGGTTATACGCTGGCACGAGATCCTTCGCAGATAAGCATTGGCGACGTTATACGCGCGGTCAACGGGCCTCATGCATGGCTGTCACAGCCCAATCTGCCTCCCATGCCAAGCCCACTCGACACGGTTTGGGAAGGCGCTCTGCGGGAAATGATGGATGTGTTGAATAAGAAGAACTTTGCAGATATAGTCCAACAAGGCTGATCGGTGCTTTTCCGATAGTTATACCACGAAGAGGCTTCTTCGGCAAGTGGAATTTCCTCCACCCGTGGCCCCGGCACGGCCACCGTGTTTCTTTCGGCCCCTATGTATTGCCCGGAAGCGGCCGGAAGCGGCCAAGTTTCCGCTTGCTAAATGCGCCCTGGTTGGCTATACTTATAATATCCGGGGTGTAGCGCAGTTTGGTAGCGCGCGTGGTTTGGGACCACGAAGTCGACAGTTCGAGTCTGTCCACCCCGACCAGCCGTCGCTCCGCTCTCCCAAGGGAGCGGGGCAAGGCTGCCCGCCGAAGCTTACATCCGCCGAAGCTTCAGCGAAGGTGGATAGCGAAGGTGGGCTTTTTGCACTTCGATAGGCGGAGCTATGGCTGGCAAGCCAGTTCTCTCGCACGACGTATTACGTCTACAATGAAATACGTCTGTCTCCTCAGAAGCATCCCCTTTCCCGATCAGCGCTACATCGGCATCACTGACGACATCCAAAAGCGCCTGTGTAACCACAATTCCGTATGGTTTTTTCCACACGCCAGATTTCGGCTATGGGAAGCTGCTGTGGTTATCTGCTTTAAGGATGATGCTAAAGCAGCAGCATTTCCTGATATTCCAGCCTCGCTGAGCATCATACCACTTGCGGCGGAAAGGTGAAGCCGGGCACTGTTTCAACTCAAAACTTGCATTCCGCCGAGACGATGAAGCTTGTGCCGGGCTCGTTCTGGCCGGAGCCGTGGATGCGCCGGCCCGCGCGCTTGGCTTGTGCTTGCTTTCCATACTGCCTCCTGATTGCGCTGATTCCCAATGCAAATGACGTGCCACAACAGCAAAACGGCGCCGCCGCTCGCAGCTTGGCAGACGCATGTTCTTGAGGGTAAAGCGGTTCTGACGAAAATGCGGCAGCAACATCCTTTCCACCCCGCACGGCGACCGGTCGGAAATCGACCGGCACGTGAGCAGATTATGTACATATTTCTGGCTCAAACATAACCGTCTCTTAACACGTTCTTAAAACTGTGAGCGTCCGAATATGTACAATGCCACCCGTGCATGGCATGGGTGTGTTTTGGAACAAGGAGAAGTGCGATGAGAATGATTGTTGCGGCGGGAATGATCTTGGCTGCTATCGCCGGCTGCGGGAAAAAGAGCGATGAACTGACGCTCAAAGGCTCGGACACTATGCTTCACGTGGGCGAGGCGTGGACGGAGCAGTTTAAGAAGGATCATCCGGAGATCAGGATGTCGGTGACCGGCGGCGGCTCGGGCACGGGGATATCGGCGATCATAAACGGCCACACGCAGATAGCGATGTCGTCGCGCTACGCCGAGCCGAACGAAATCCAGGCGGCCGTGAAGCTCGGCAAGGCGCTGAAGGAATTCGAGGTGGGCAAAGACGGCATAGCGGTGATCGTGAGCCGGAATAATCCGGTGTACGAACTGACGCTCGACCAACTCCGGAAGATATTTACCGGCGCGGTGACCAATTGGAAACAGGTGGGCGGGCAAGACAGGGAGATCATCATCTACTCGCGCGACACCAGCTCGGGCAGCTACGTGTTCTTTCGCGAGCACGTGCTGGCCAAGAAGGAATTTGCGAAGGCCGCCCTGCGAATGGCGTCGACCGCCGTGCTGGTTGAAAGCGTGGCCGGCAACGAGGCCGCCATAGGCTACAGCGGCCTGGCCTACGCCCAGGATGCAAACGTGAGGATACTCGCCGTGAAGGCTGTGCCCGAGGCCGAGGCTGTCACTCCCACCTTTGAAACGATCCGCGACGGCAGCTACGCGATCGGCAGGCCGCTGCTGCTCTACACGCTGGGCGAGCCGCAGGGCCGCGCGAAAACGTTCATTGATTTCACCCTGAGCGACAAAGGTCAGAGAATCCTGAAGGAGATCGGCTACGTGCCGGTGCGCTGAAATAGAAACCACCAATCACACGAAGGCTTCCGGCTGATGGCTGACCATACTGCACAACCTGCCGCAAGCCCCGCTCGCCTGCTTCGGCGGCACCGCCGCGTGCAACTGAAGGAGCAGGCGATGCGGCTGCTGTTCCTCGTATCGGGCGTCAGCTCGATCGTGATAGTGTGCCTGATACTGCTTTTCCTGCTGAAGGACGGCCTGCCGTTCCTGGCGAGATACAGCTTCTGGTCTTTCGTCACGGGCACCACGTGGGCGCCCATCGCCATAGCGGCTGAGTTTGGCCTGCTGCCGATCCTCGCCGGCACGCTGACGGTGACCGCCATCGCGATAGCGATCGGCCTGCCGGTGGGCGTGGGGGCGGCGCTGTATCTTTCGGAGGCGGCCGCAAGCTGGGAGCGCGAGCTTGTCAAGCCGTTTATCGAGGTGCTCGCGGGGATACCGTCGGTGGTGATGGGCTTCTTCGGTTACGTGGTGCTGGGGCAGGTGGTTCGGAGCATCTTTGGCGCGCCTGTGGAGCACAACGCTCTGACGGGCGGGATAATCCTGGCGCTGATGGCGATCCCGACGATCGTAACGATTTCTGAAGACGCGATGCGCAGCGTGCCGAAAACCTTTCGCGAGGGTTCGCTGGCCCTTGGCGCCAGCCGGTGGGAAACCGCGTGGCGCGTGACGCTGCCGGCGTCGGCGTCGGGCGTGACGGCGGCCACGATGCTGGGGCTGGGCCGCGCGGTGGGCGAGACGATGGCCGTGCTGATGTGCACCGGCAACGCCCCCGTGATCCCCACCGGCGTGCTGCAGCCGATCCGCACGATGACGGCCACCATCGCGTCGGAGATGGGCGAGGTGCCCTACGGCAGCACGCATTACCACGCGCTGTTCATGGTGGGTGCGGTGCTGTTTGTGCTGACGCTGGCAATCAACACGGCCGCTCGCAAATTGATCGGCCGATTCCATTTCCGAGGTCGGTGATGAGCCGCAAGTCCGCCACACAATTCATTGCTTTCTGGCTGCTGCGGCTGGTGTGCTATACCGTGGTGGCGGCCACGGGTTACATTATTCTGGATATCGCGGCAAAGGGCTGGCCGCACCTCTCGTGGGAGTTCCTGACGGCGATGCCGCGCAACCGGATGTCGGCGGGCGGGATATGGCCGGCGATCGTGGGCACGCTCTACCTGGTGCTGCTCACTATCGCGCTCGCGTTTCCACTGGGCGTAGGCGCGGCGATATACCTGGGCGAGTACGCCCGCGCCGGCCGCCTCACGCGCACGATCCGCCTGGCGATCGCAAATCTCGCCGGCGTGCCGTCGGTCGTGTTCGGGCTGTTTGGCCTGGGAGTATTCGTCATCTTCTTCAACTTCGGCACGTCGCTGCTTGCGTCGGCATTTACGCTGGCGATGATGATTCTGCCGGTGATAATCACGGCGTCGGAAGAGGCGCTGCGCGCGGTTCCGCAGGGCTTCCGCGAGGGCAGCTTTGCGCTGGGCGCCACCAAGTGGCCCACCGTGCGAAGAAGCGTGCTGCCGTATGCGCTGCCGGGGATGCTCACCGGCTCGATACTGTCGGTGTCGCGCGTGGCCGGCGAGACGGCCCCGGTGCTGCTTACGGGCGCCGCGCTGTCCGCCGCGATGCCGGAATCGGTGTTCGACCAGATCATGATACTGCCGTATCACCTGTTCATCCTTGCGACCAACATGTATCCGTCACAGGTTTATGTGCCGCTTGCATATTCGACGGCGCTCGTGCTGCTGCTGGTGGTGCTCGGCCTCAATGGCGTGGCCATCGCGATCAGGTACGTGGTGCGCAGGAAACACTCCTTCTGAGGTGCCGCATGGCGAATGCCGGAGCAACCCAAGACACTGGAGCCAGCCGCTTTGACCTGATCGGGCGGGCCGGCCGCAATGCCAATAAGCCCGAACAACACAAGGCGGGCCGGGTGAAGATCCGTGTGGAGAATCTCAGCTTCCGTTACGGCAAGAACACGGCGCTCAGGAATATCTCGCTCGAGATCCTCGAGCACCGCGTGACCGCGCTCATCGGGCCGTCGGGCTGCGGCAAGTCGACCTTCCTGCGCTGCCTCAACCGTATGAACGACATCATCGAAGACACGAGGATGGAGGGCAGGATTTTGCTGGACGGGCAGGATGTGGCGTTGCCGGCGGCAGACGTGGTGGAACTGCGCCGCAAGGTGGGCATGGTTTTCCAGAAGCCGAATCCCTTTCCAAAGAGCATCTTCGAAAATGTCGCATACGGCCCGCGCATCAACGGCATTCGCAACAGGACCGAACTGGCCGGCATCGTGGAGCACAGCCTGCGGCAGGCCGCCCTGTGGGATGAAGTGCACCATGACCTGAAGAAGCCCGGCACTTCGCTGTCGGGCGGGCAGCAGCAGCGCCTGTGCATTGCACGCGCACTGGCCGTACGGCCCGATGTGCTGCTGATGGACGAGCCGACCTCCGCACTCGATCCCATCGCCACCGCCAAAATCGAGGAACTCATTGACAGGCTTGAGGAAGAATATACGATTGTGATCGTCACGCACAACATGCAGCAAGCCGCGCGTGTTTCAGATTTCACCGGATTCTTTTACCTCGGAGAACTCATCGAGGAAGGACCGACGGAGAAGCTTTTCACGGCGCCCGACAGGAAACAAACCGAAGACTACATTACCGGCAGGTTTGGCTAGGAGAGAAGCAGTTGACGCACCTGTTGCATGATGAGCTTCAGCACCTGAAGCATATATTGTTGCGGATGAGCGGAATGGTGGAGCACGCCATCAACATGTCCGTCCATTCGCTTCTCGACAACGACGAATCGCTCGCGCGCAAGGTGATCGAATCCGACCACGCGATCGACATGCTGGAGATGGAGATCGACGAGATGTGCCTGCGGCTGCTCGCCCTGCACCAGCCGGTGGCGATCGATCTGCGGTTCATCATTGCGTCAACGAAGATCAACACCGATCTCGAGCGCATGGGCGACCTCGCCGTCAACATCGCGGAGCGCGCGCTATACCTCATCCACAAACCGCAGATCGACGCGGGAATCGACCTGAAGCGGATGTCGGATTTCGCCCAGAAGATGGCGCGCGAAAGCCTGGATGCCCTGGTGCAATCCGACTCGATGAAGGCTCGCGAAATCTGCCGCAGTGATGATCTGCTCGACGACATGAATCGCCAGGCTTTGACCTTGCTGGCGGCCTACATGGAGAATCATCCCGAGGCCGTAAAGAGCGCCGTGCACCTCCTGCTGATCACCCGCCACCTGGAACGCATCGGCGACATGGCCACCAACATCTGCGAGAGCATCGTCTTCATGACCGAAGGCCGCAGCATAAAGCATCACGCCGAGGAATACGGATAGCGCTCTGCACCGCGCAGCCGCACTCACGCTTCCGGGCGCTCTGATTGCTCGAATCCGGCTTCCGGCTTGCTGCCGCGATCCCGCAGCGGAATGTATTCTCGCTGCGGAAAGACGCTCTTGTAAGCCGGCCGGATGATCTTGCCGCCGTTTGCGAGTTCTTCAATTCTGTGCGCGCACCATCCGACGATTCTGGACACGGCAAACAGCGGCGTGAAGAGCTCCTGTGGAATATCGAGCAGGCGATACAGGAAGCCCGAATAGAAGTCTACGTTCGCACTCACTCCCTTGTACATCTTTCGTTGCAGGCCGATGATCCGTGGTGCAAGCTCTTCCACTTTCCGGTAAAGGCGCATCTCGGCATCGAGGCCGCGCTCGGCCGCCAATTTGTCTAGCTGCTCGCGCAGGATCATCGTGCGCGGGTCGGAGACGGAGTAAACGGCGTGGCCGATGCCATAGATAAGGCCCGAGCGGTCAAACGCCTCCTTGTTGAGCAGTTTGAAAAGGTAGGCTTCGATCTGGCTGTCATCGTCCCAGTCGGAAACGTGCTGCTTCATATCCTCAAACATCCGCGCGACTTTGACGTTGGCGCCGCCGTGGCGCGGGCCCTTGAGCGAACCAAGTGCGGCGGCGATGGCCGAGTAGGTGTCGGTGCCGCTGGATGTAACAACGTGCGTTGTGAACGACGAGTTGTTGCCGCCGCCGTGCTCGGCGTGCAGCACGAGCGAAAGGTCCAGCAACTGCGCCTCCAGCGCGGTGTATTGGCTGTCGTGCCTGAGCATGTGCAGGAAATTGGCCGCGGTAGAAAGCTCGGCACGCGGGCTGTGAATAACCAGGCTCTTGCTTGCATAGCGATAAGCGTGGGCTTGGTAGCAATAGACTGCCAGCAGCGGGAAGGTGGCGATAAGCAGAAGGCTCTGCCGCATGACATTCGGGATGTCGATGGCGTCTGCGTTGTCGTCTATCACGTAAAGTGACAGCACGGTTTGAGCCATGGCGTTCATGATATCGCGGCTGCAAAGCTTCAGAATCGAGTCGTGGACGAAATCGTCAGACAGCCTGCGATATGATGCAAGAAGGCTCTGAAATCGTTGCAGTTCGCTGCTGGTCGGAAGCTCGCCAAAAAGCAGGAGGTAAGCAGTCTCCTCGAAACCTTGGCGGCCTTCCGGGAGGAAACCGGCCACGATATCCCGGATGTCGATTCCGCGGTAGATGAGGCGGCCTGGGCCGGGAACCGTCGCGTCGCCGATGATGGTGTGTGCCTGCACTTCGCCGATCTGAGTGAGGCCGGCCAGCACGCCCTTGCCGGAGATGTCGCGAAGCCCGCGCTTCACCTCATACTTGGCATAGAGCGAGGAGTCGACCAGGCTGCTTGATGCTGCCTTGGAGCTTAACTGCTCGATCCAGGCATTGTCATTGTTTGCCATGTTTTTCCCATATAGCTCTGCATGGTTACCTGATTCCAAACCGCAGAAACCCGCACGGTTTCAGGCGGTCTGCACACCTGCCTTTGCCCGGCCGCCTTGCGGAGAACGCGCAGGAGAACCCATCGGCTTGGCATAGCGAGACCGTGCACTTAGCCCAAATGTAACAGAACTTCTATGGCAGTTCAATCTTATTCCGGCACGGAAGCCGCAAATGGGCCTGCGCATCTTCCGGGTCAGATCGGGCCGCGTCAGATCCATCCCGTCATCTGTGCGAGCTTGCGGGCGTAGGCTGCGAAATGTGGCCACGTGATGTCCGGCGGCACGCCGTGGTCGCAGCTTGGGATGAAGCCGCCGGTTTCGAGGAGGGGGGGCATAACGCGATTGAGCTCGGCCTCCATGACTTTGCCGCCGGCCGCGATGGCTCGCTTGTCGATGCCGCCGGTATATGCCATCAGCTTGCCGAACCGCCGCCGGAATTCGACGATGTCGTTGCCCGCGGCCACCTCGATCGGGTCGCAGCAGTTGATTCCGCTGTCGATCCAGATGGGGATCAGCTCTTCTATGCAGCCGTCGGAATCCATGTCGATCACGGGGCATCCGGCGGCTTTAAGCTCTTCCACCCAGCACATGTAAGCAGGCATGAGGAATTCGCGCGTCATTGCGGGCGAGATCATGCTGTGGCACTTGTAGGCCATGTCTTCGGAGATTCCCGCGCGGTCCACCGCCAGCCGTTCGAGCACGGGCCGCATAGTATCGGAAACGAAATCCGTCCAGAATCTTACCATATCGTGCACGAAATCGGGCTCGTCTATGAGCATCTGGCACAGGCCCTCAAAGCCGCACCACTCGCGAAGCTGCCAGAATGGCCCGTTGAAATTGAGGGACACTGGCTGGTCGCGGTCTTGCAGTTGCCGGCAGATTTCATCGAGATTGGCGGGATGGCGGCCGGGCGAGGCGGGATCAAACCGCGCCTTCATCTGCTCCCAGCCGGCGCGGCTCTCCACCGGAAACTTGTGCCATTTGCGCGTCACGAAATCCTTCGGGAAACGCAGGTATGTGTAATCGAAATCGTCGGCGATCTCCACAACGGCCCCCATCCAGTCTTGCACGATGTATTTGCCGTCGCGGTGTTCGAGCACCTTTTCCTCAAACTCTGGTATCATGCGGAACGACACCGAGAGGTCGGGCTGGGGGCGCGTTGGCTGGGGCTTGAGGCCGATCTCATCCAGCAGCGTCTGAAACCAGTTGGCCCCATCGGGCAGCCCCTGCTGGTGCCAGGCTTTGAGTGTGGACTCGCGCGGGCCGCCCGGCCAGAACGGCGGGCGGTCGGGGTTGTCGAACAGCATTGTTCTGAGGTAACGTTCTCGTGGTGTCATTTGCAGCGTTGCTCCTTGGGCGATTGCCGGTGCAGGTGTTTGCAAATATGGTTTCCGAAAAGTTTATCATCTTTCATCAGCAAGAGCAATAGCCGGAATTCCATCGGGGGGCGCCCGCAAGACACAGAGGGAATGGGGATGAGCGCCGGAGGGCTATTTCGACGAGCTTTCGAGCTTGCGGATTTTGTCGCGCAGGCGGACGGCTTCTTCAAACCGTTCCTGCTTGACGGCGGCGTCGAGCTTCTCGCGCAGCACGGCAAGGGGATCGCGCGGCAGCACGTTGCGCAGCTCGGCGGCTTGCTTGTCGAGCACGCGGTATTCGTCGGATTTTGCGGCGAGGTTTGGCTGGCCGTAGTCCTGGAAGAACTTGCGGATGAGGTCCATGCCGTCTTGGAGGGCCTTGTATGCGGCGTTGAGGTCGTTTTCGCGAAGGGCGATGCCGGCGCGGCTGCGTGCGTTCATCATCACCACGTAGGGGCGGTATTGTTCGAGCGCAAAGCGGTCTGCGTCGTTCTTCGCGTGAGCTTTCACGAGATCGAACACTCGCAGGTTGCGGTCGGTGTCGCGGATCACGCCGGCATGATCGCCGAGGTCGAACAGGCTAAGATATCGGTAATAGTATTGGAGGGCTTCGTCGCGGAGGTCGGCGCTATCTTGCGCGCTCAGCTCGAAATCGTCTTGCTTGTCTTGCCCTTTGAGCTTTTCGAGGATGGAGCCGAAGTATTCGAGAAGCGACTCGTATCCGTAGGGTTTCTGGCCGTCGGGCCGGCCGGAGTATTCCATCTGGAGTACGCCAAGCTGGAGGCGCATCTGCAGCTTTTCCTTGCCGTCCAGCCCATTTATTTTGCGGACCGTAGTCTGGCCGGGGCGGTAATCCCAGCCCTCGATTATTGGTTGAAGGTCATTGCACATGAGCGACAAAGCTTCTCCACATTCGCGACAACAACATTTTCGGACGATTCAGGCCGAAGTCCAAGGCCGGCCCAAACGTCGGTAGTCAGAGGTTCCATTGCCGAAGGACATTTTATCCTGGACTCTGGCCCCTGGACTGTGCAAGCGACCACCGGCCGCTGGTCTAGGATTCATGTTGCAATGCTGATGGCGATAGGTTATACTGCAAATCGGATGCCTTGCCTGTACTATTCGCAAGAGGAGCCAGTCAATGGCCGAGCCGCTTCGCCGCCTTCACCCGCTGCGCAGGCGCAAGATCATCAAGAAGAGCATCGGATGTGCGATCGGGCTGCTGATGCTGGGCGGCTTCACGTCGCTGTTCGTCATGCTGTGGCTGTATGGGGGCCTCTCGCGCGAGATGCCGGCGTGGTTTGTCGAGCACAGGGATCGGCTTGCTCTGGTGTGGTTTGGCATGTGGGGCGTGCTGCTGCTGTGGAATCCTATCTACCAGTGCTTCTACTTCAATTCTTATTTCTATGATCTGAACGACCGCAACATCGTGATCCGCAAGGGCGTGATCGCCCGCCGGGAAATCACATTGCCGGTGTCGAAGATCACCGACGTATACGTGGATCAGGACATCATCGACGCCATGCTGTGCCTCTACGACGTGCATATCTCGAATCCAACGCAATCATCGGGCCAGTTTGCGCACATCGACGGCCTGAACCGCTGCGACAGCGAAAAGCTGAAGGGCCTGCTGCTGGACCGCATCAACGCATCCGCCGCGAAATGAAGCGCGGCTGAGCACGACGGCCTCACCGACGATAACTTCTCACCGCCGCCACCGGCGCCCACAGGTAGTTTTTCAGCCCCGAATTGACCTCGGCCGGCCCAGGGCATGGTTGGCCGCGCAGCATGCCGGCGAAAGCCTTGGAGAATGCTTTTGCTCTTGCGATGGTTTGCGCGCGGGGGGGGTAGGGATTCCCATCATTCGCTGTCGTAGTCGACGAGAGAGAAGACGTCGTACTTGCGGAGCTTATCGCGTCCGTTGAGGAAGCTGAGCTCGACAACGAAAGTGCAGCCGACGATGACGCCGCCGAGCTTTTCGACGAGGTCGCAGCAGGCAGCCATAGTGCCGCCGGTGGCTAGAAGGTCGTCTACCATCAGCACGCGCTGGCCGGGCTTGATGGCGTCGGCGTGGATTTCAACGCTATCGGTGCCGTATTCGAGCGAGTAGGTGGCTTTGATGGTTTTGAAGGGAAGTTTTTTTGCCTTTCGCACGGGTGCGAAGCCGGCGCCCAGCTTGTATGCGATAACGGGCCCGAAGATGAATCCGCGGGCCTCGGCCCCCACTACCATGTCAATGTGCTTGTTGCTGAACCGTTCGGCCATGCCGTCTACCACCAGCCTGAGCGCTTCGGGGCTCTGAAGCAGCGTGGTGATATCGCGAAAAACGATGCCGGGCTTGGGGAAATCAGGTATGCTGCGGATCACCTGCTTGAGGTCTAGCATTTGCTGTTCCTTGTGGTTCTAATCTTCTTCCTGAAGAATGCCGTGCATTTTTTCGAGGGCTTCGTTTTCAATTTGCCTTACGCGCTCGCGCGTGATTCTTAGCTTCGAGCCTACCTCCTCGAGAGTGAGCGGTTTTTCGTAGCCGATGCCGTAGCGCATGCGAAGCACCTCGCCCTCGCGGCCGTCGATCGAGTCTAGTATGCCGCGCAGCTTCTCGCGCTCCTGCTGGTCGAAGAGCGAATCGCCCGGCTGGTCTACGTGGTCGTCTTTTATGGTTTCGTTCAGCGAGCACATCAGGTCCAGGCTCAGCGGCTGGTTTGTGGTTCGGAAGGCGGTGATGGCCTTTCTGAGCCGCGAGGTATCGTTGTCGGTGTCGCGTGCGATCTCGTCGATGGTGGGCTGGCGGCCGAGCTTGGCTGAGAGCTCCACCTCGGAGATTTTGAGCTTGGCGATGATCTCGACCATGTATGAGGGAGTGCGGACGATGTGCGAGTTTGTGATGGCCCGTCGGATCGATTGCCTGATCCACCAGGTGGCGTAGGTGCTGAACTTGAGGTCCCTTTGGGGGTTGAAGCGAGCGGCGGCTTTCATCAGGCCGAGGTTGCCCTCTTCGATGAGGTCCATAAACGACAGCCCGCGATCGGCGTAGTTCTTCGCGATGCTTACCACCAGGCGCAGGTTTGCCGTGATAAGCTTGTCGCGAGCCTCGTTCGACCCGGCTGCCAGCTCGCGTGCAAGCTGCTTTTCCTCGTCGGCGGTCAGCAGGCGCACGCGGCTGATGTCCTTCAGGTAAGCCTCAAGGGCAATCTCTCTGTTAATGCCAAAGGCCTCCTGATACCAAGGAGAATTTGCGGGAACTGCGGCGCTGCCTTGTGCTGCAAGTCGGTTGGCCCCGTCCGGTAAAGGAAACACATCCTTCTGGCGTCATTATACAGACGCGGCTGGGGCGTGTCAAGCAGCAAATACACGTGCTGGCGCCGTACCCGTCGTAAGAAGTTTACATGTAAAGCATCGACTTTTCACGCCGCCAGTTTAGTGTGGGGCAGGATTAAAAGCTTTGTAAAACAGGACTTCTTGCGCTAAAATTGAGGCTACCCGAAGTATATTGGGCCGATCATTTCTTGAGGCATTATGAAAGCGTCTTTATATCGCGACAAGCTGTGGGTATTCAAAAGCGGCATATCCACTGCTTACAAACATCAGCAGATAGCCCTATCGAAAGTGGGCGTAAACGTCAGCACCGACCTGCTGACGGATAGCGAAATTGTGCATTTCAATTGGTACAGCCCGCTTTCGCTGTCTGTGATGAAGAAGGTGCGTGCCCGCGGCCAGAAGGCGGTTGTTTTTGCGCATACCGCCAACGACCTTCGGCAAAGCTTCAAGTACTCCAGCCTGGTCGAGCCGCTTATCCGCCGCTACCTCGCAAGATTCTACTCGATGGCCGACCTCCTGATCACGCCGTCGGAATACTGTAAGGGCCTGATCCAGGGCGAAGGCTACGGCGTTACGAGGAAGGTATACGTGATCAGCAATGGCGTTGACACGGAGAAATTCGTTTTTTCGCAGGAAAAGCGCGACGAATACCGCCGCCGCTACAACCTCAAAGGGCCGGTGGTCGTTACCGTGGGGCAGTTTATTCCCAGGAAGGGCGTGGTCGATTTCATCGAGGTGGCCCGCCGCATGCCCGACCACACATTCCTGTGGTTCGGCCCGATCACCAATCGCTGGCTTTCGTTCTCGAAAAGCATGCGCAAGGCCCTGAAAAAAAAGCCGCCCAACATGATCATCGCCGGCTTTGTGGACGACGTGGTGGCGGCGCTTTGCTGCGGCGATGTTTTCTTCTTCCCGTCTTACGAGGAAAACCAGGGCATCGCCCTGCTGGAGGCCGCGTGCGTGGGCCTGCCGATTGTGCTGCGGCCGCTGCCGGTGTATGCCGGCTGGCTGAACTACGGCGAGAACTGCATCAGCGCCGGCAACGTGGACGCATTTGCCCAAGCCATCGAAAGCGTCTGCGAAAACAGGTCTCTGTGCGAGCAGGTTACCTCCCGCGCACGCGAGATGGCCGGGGGCCACAACCTCCGCAGCATCGGTGAAAAACTGCTGCAAGCCTACCATGAAGAATTGGGTATCGAGCTGCACAGGCCGCTGCACGTATAGAGCAAGCCGCTTGGCAAACAGAACCTGGATCATCGGGTGCCTATCGTGAAACTCGGAAAATTTGAACTGCTGCCAATCAGCGATGGATTGTTCAAACTGGACGGCGGCGCGCTCTTCGGCATCGTGCCAAAGGCGCTATGGTCGAAAATCGTCGAAACCGATGAACTGAACCGCACCTATTTACAAACGAATTGCATGCTGGTGCGGATGCCCGGCCACAACGTGCTGATCGAATGCGGAATGGGACGCAAGTACAGCGAGAAGCTTCAGGCAATCTACGACCTGCACGACGACGTTACGCTCGTGAAATCCCTGGCGAAGGCCGCATTGCAGCCGAAGGACATCTCGGCCGTGATCGTGAGCCACCTGCACCTCGACCACGCCGGATGCTGCACGCAGTTCCGCCCGGGCAGCGAGCCGCCGGCGGCAGCAGCGCCCACCTTCCCCAATGCCACCTATTACGTGCAGCGCGGCGAATGGGAATGCGCCACCCACCCAAACCCCGCAACACGCGGCACGTACCTTGCCGAGAATTTTGTGCCGCTTCAGAAAGCCGGCCAACTGCAACTGCTCGACGGCGACTGCGAGCCGATACCCGGAATCAGCGTGCGCCGCACCGGCGGCCACACACAATACCATCAGTCGATCTTGGTAGAGTCTGACGGCCAAACGGTTGTTTTCATGGGCGACATCTGCCCGTTCGCGTTCAATCTTCGCCCCGCTTACAACACCTCGTTCGACCATTACCCGCTCGATTCCATGCGCGAGAAGGGCAGGATTTTCGACGAGGCCATCCGCAATAACTGGATCGTGTGGCTATACCACGACACGAAAATCACCGCCGCCACGCTCAAGCCCGGCAAAGAGCAGCCGGAGATCGACCAGGTGCTGCTAGCCACTTAAAGGAAACATGAAAGCATGCAACGAACGCTGATCCTCCTGAAGCCCGATGCCGTTCAGCGGCGGCTCATCGGCGAGATACTTTCCAGATTTGAGCGCAAAGGCCTCAGCCTCGCGGCCCTGAAGCTGATGCGCGTGAGCGAGGAGCTTGCCCGCCGGCAGTATGCTATTCACAAGGGCAAGGAATTCTACGAGCCGCTCGTAAAATTCATCACGTCCGCGCCTATTGTGGCTTGCGTGCTCGAAGGCGAGGAGGCAATAGCCGTGGCCCGCAAAATGATGGGCGCCACCTTCGGCCGCAGCGCCGAACCGGGCACGATCCGCGGCGACTTCGGGATCAGCAAACGCTTCAACCTGATCCACGGCTCCGATTCGCCCGAGACGGCCGCATTCGAGATCTCCCTCTATTTTGCACCAGACGAGTTACTGAGCTTTCAGCCACACGACCTCTGCTGGCTGTACGATCTTGGCGGGCCTGAACCTGTTTGAGCAAAACCGATGGTCTTCGGGAAGAACAGCACCATGAAATACTCAGCAGTGATATTCGACCTCTTCGGCACACTCGTGGCCACGTTCTCCTCGCGCAAATACAAGAACCTGCTGTGCAGCATGGCCGCGGCCGTAGGCGCGTCGCCCGACCACTTTTCGAGGCTGTGGCTCGAGACGTGCAACGACCGCTGGTCTGGAGCCTTCGCCACCACCGAGGCCAACATCGAGCACATCTGCCACAAGCTTGGCCTGGCGGCGGCGCCCCAAAGCATCGCAGAAGCCGCGCGCGTGCGCCTTCCGGTTGTAGAGGAATCGATGCAGCCGCGCGAAGACGCCGCCGATACGCTGAAGCGCCTGCGAACCGCCGGCTGCCGCATCGGCCTCATCAGCGATTGCTCGATGGAAGTGCCGCTGCACTGGCCTTGCACGCCGTTTGCCCCGCTGGTGGATGTGCCGATCTTCTCCTGCACCGCCGGCATCCGAAAACCCGACCCGCGAATCTACAGGCTGGCATGCGAACGGCTGGGCGTGGCGCCGCCGCAGTGCATCTACGTGGGCGACGGCGGCAGCCGCGAGCTGTCGGGCGCGTCTGCCGTTGGCATGCATCCGGTGTTGATCCGCGTGCCGCACGAAAACAACGACGCCCACCGCATCGAGGCCGAAGAATGGCAGGGAACCCGGATCAGCAAGCTGAGCGAAGTGCTGGCGGTGGCTGGTTTGCCGGGGCAATGAACGGGGCTGGGGGCCGCGTGGGGTGATGGCGTTGGTGCTTGACACCCGCGCCGGAAAACTGTAGAATGGGTTTATGTGAGGCAGCTTGCCAATCACGTTTTACCTGATGCCGATCTGCCGCCAGCCGGAATCCGGATTCTCTCGAAATGAGTTACTTGACTCTTGGTACTCTAATCAAAAGCCAGCATGACATACTGTTGTGAAAGGTACTTGCGATGGAGGAACAAACCAACCTGATGGTAGAGAACCGCGGGCCCGTGACCGTGGTGAGTTTTCTGCAATTCAGCGTGCTAGACCGAGCGCAGATCGACAAGATCGGCGCCGAGCTTGTGGCGCTGGTTGAAGAGAAGGATCGGAAAAAGATTTTAATCAGCTTTGAAGGTGTCGATTATCTATCCAGCACGGTTCTGGGCAAGCTGGTGGCCCTGCACAAGCGCATCGCGCTCAAAAAGGGCTTGCTGAAGCTGTGCGGCATCAAGCCCAGCATCCGAGAGGTTTTCGAGATCACGCGGCTAGACAAGGTGTTTGACATCTACGCCGACGAGAAGGAAGCTATGGAAAGCTTCGGGCTGTTCCGGCCGGACCGATCCGACCCCGCGGGGCAAAGTTGAGCTTTTTCCCTTGGCACCCCGCTCGGCCGCGGGGGTTCCCGCTCCCCAGCTTTGCTTTTCATTGCAGTGTCGGGAGATTCCTATGAACGGGACCATTCAATGCCAGGCATGCGGCAAGAAAGAGGCGGTCTATGTCATAGTCGAGGTCGGCTCGGCGGGCGTGGAATTCCGCTGCTGCGCCGACTGCTGGAAGAAAGCCAAGGCTTTGCTGCACAATAACGGCACCGACGTGCACGAGCAGCTCGTCGCCTGCCTGCGAAAATCCGCCCCTCGCGTCACCGACGGCGAGAGCAAGTCGATCCGCGAGCACATGATCGATACCATCTCGGCAAAGATCAAGATGATGTCGTCGCCCGAGTTCATCGACAAGATTCGCGAGATATCCGACGTGCTGGTGATGTGCCTGCGCCACGACGGAAAGATATTCACCTGCGGCTGCGGCGCGTGTGCGGGCGAGGCGCAGCACCTCGTCAACGAATTGGTAGGCCGCTGCAAGCTGGCAGCACGCCGCGGATTCCCGGCCGTGTGCCTGGGCTCAAATCCCGCGCTTCTCGACGATTTCGCTTTCGAAGACGTTTTCGTGCGGCAGGTGGAGGCACTGGTGTCGGAGCACGACGTGCTAATGGGCATCAGCGGCACGGGCTGCTCGACCGCCGTGGTGCGCGCGCTCCGCCGAGCGTCCGAGCAGGGCGCTTTTACCATCGGCCTGTGCGGGGGCGACGGAGGCGACGTGCTAGACTCGGCGCGCCTCGCGCTCGTAGTGCCGTCAAACGAACCGCAAACCGTGCAGGAATGTCAAACCACCGCCGTCCACATCCTCTGCGATCTCATCGAGCAGGCTTTGTGCAGCGACGGCGACAGCAGCGAACCAGTACTCGCGTAACCAACAATGCCGATCACAGTCAACACGCTGCCGAAAGCTCAAACGATCATCATCCGCGCGCCCAACTGGATCGGCGACGTGGTGATGGCCACGCCCGCATTCCGGGCCGTCCGCAACCATTTTCCCGGCGCGCGCATAAGCATCCTGATAAAAAAATACGCCCGCAGCCTGATCAACGATTCCCCGTGGTTCGACGAGGTGATCGAGTATGATCCGGCGGGCGAGCATCGCGGCATCGGCGGCTATATCCGGCTGGTGCGCGGCCTT
>Ga0307379_10002600_pt1 | contig 26636 bp, 25 predicted proteins | sample UN2MG_FD_202237 | JGI IMG/M metagenome (GOLD analysis project Ga0307379, IMG submission 202237) | Soil microbial communities from Risofladan, Vaasa, Finland - UN-2 | ecosystem: Environmental > Terrestrial > Soil > Coastal area > Acid sulfate soil | place: Finland: Risofladan, Vaasa | collected...
TTGCGTTCGTGCCGAGCGCCCCACGTGCACCCCGGCCCCAGCAGTAGACCGTCCCGTTCGTTGAGATGCCGCACGCATGGACGTATGATATGGATACCTTCGAGAAGTTCAAATCCCCCGAATCGGTCACATTGGATGGCCTGCTCCTGTCCGTCGTCGTGCCATCACCCAGCTGGCCGTAGTTGTTGTAGCCCCAGCAGTAGGCTGTTCCGTTGGCGACAATGCCGCAGGTGGAATAGGCACCTGCGGAAATGTAGGTGAAGTTGAGCCCCCAGCCCGCCACCACAGCCGTGTACCTGTTTGCGGTCGTCCCGTCCCCAAGCTGGCCATAGCCGTTCCAGCCCCAGCAGTAGGCTGTTCCGTTGGCGACAATGCCGCAGGTGTGGTAAAAGCCTGCCGCCAACATGGTAACGTTCTCCAAACCCAGAACCTTCACCGCATAGGGCCTGTTTTGCGTGGTGCCGTCGCCCAGCTGGCCGTAGTTGTTGCGGCCCCAGCAGTAGACCTCGCCTGTGTTGGTGAGTGCGCATGCATGGTTATAGAAGGCGCTCACGTTCGTGAACATCACGTTCCTCAGCTTTACCCAGGCCTCGATAGTGACCTGGCTTACATCGAGCGCAGAGGACTGGTTTACGATTACCGTGCTGTTGGTCACGTTGAAGCTCAGCGAGCCGTTCAGCATGCCGCTGTCGTTGCGCATGGGGCACATGGAAGTGAACGCGCAGCTCGCGTTGTTGCCTGTGCCGCTGAGGTCCTCGAATGTAGTCGAGCCGTCAGGCTCGTCAAAGTTGAGCAGGAGGATGTTCCCGCTCATGTTTGCGCCGCCGTCCACGCCGGCCGCCGGCTCGTCGCGTTGGCCGCTTGGCAGGGGCATGCCGTAGGGAGCGGCCGGTGACCACGAGATGTTCGACCATTCCACTATGGAGCCTGCGTCAAAGAGTCTCGACGTGAAGTTGCCCGACAAGGCATAGGTCTTGTTCGTGGCGTCGCTCCAGTTGAGCGCAACGGCGCCGATGGTGGGGTTGTAGATCGTGTTCTGGAAAGTCCCCCCGTTGAATCCCGTGGCGTTCGTGTCGCGGAAGAAAAGCGTCAGCCCGGGCTGCGCAGAAACCAGCAATGCGAGCAGCAAAGAGAATACCGCTAGGCAGACAGGCTTTCCGTTGGTTGGCATACAGGAAAGTATTGGCTCGCCGCCTTTTATCCTTTTTTGCTTGTGGAACGATGCCCACGGTTCGTGACTGGACAGGTATTGCGTTTATGCCGATAATAAAGAGGCAGGGCCTCCTTTCGAAGGCCCTGCCAAGGGCGGCACCGCCGAGGGTTAGGTGAAAGGCCGAGGGAACCTCGAAGAACCCCGGCTCCACCAGGCGGTGCCGCTTCTTCCCTATTCTATGCTCGCCTATGTCCTAAAGGTCGTAGAGTCCTCCATCATGGGTCGTGGTTCCGCTTGAGTCCGAAGCGGCCCCATCGGGAAAGGCGTCGGCCATTGCCTCTTCCACCTTCTCGGGGTTTTCGCCGGCTTCCAGGCGGCGGACCGCCTCCTCCATGGCGGGGTCAAGTGGTTCGCCGCTGGGGGCAGACAGGCGCCGCATCGCGGCCGCCACCTGGCGCGGGTTGTTCTCATCGATGTTCTCGAAGTCGCGGGCGAGGTCCTCCATGGCCCGCTTGGGCCGAGGGCCTTCCTGCTCGGGTATCGCCTCATCATCTATTCTTGGCCCCTGCCCGCCGACTCTGCATCCCCCGCCGGTTCCGAGCCCGCACTCACGTCCGCAGTCCCGAACGCCGCGCCTCCTGCGTCGCCGATCACCCCGAACACCGCCGCGGCCGGACCCGCCGCTGATCTACCCCACGCCTAAGCCCGCTGGCCCTCCAGGCTCTCGTCTCCATACGCCGACTTGCCCGTGAAACCGGCCAACCCCCGGAGGCATGGTTCACCGGACGGATACGACTTCGGGCCGCTCAAGTCCTCAACTTACTGCGAATCTAAGGTTGGCCACCGTTGAGGTTGGCGATCGCGCCGCTCACGGCTGCCGCCTTGATGAACTGCGGCTGTTCCCCCGCGACCGTCGCAATCGAGAATGTGGGTAACATTGACTCCGACCGAATCATTGGTGTGCCAAGTCCTCGCACCGTTCCGAAAGCATGACATCCGCGCCCCCCATTGCCGCTGGACTAACTTCGCGCCACGAGCGCCGCCACGAGCGTATCGGTGATGCGCTCGGCGGCATGGCCGTCCCACTTCTCGGGCACGCCGCATGTGAACGTCTTGGCTGCCATGATCCGGCGGTACGCCGCCAGGATGCGGTTGGGGTCCGTGCCGACGATTTGGTTGCAGCCGACCTCAACCGTGACCGGCCGCTCGGTCGTCTCGCGGAGGGTCAGGCAAGGGACCTTCAGGATGGTGACTTCCTCCTGGATGCCGCCCGAGTCCGTCAGCACCAGCCGCGCCTCGGCCATAAGTCTCAGGAACTCCAAGTACCCGAACGGCTCGACCAGCCGCAGGCCACCCAGGTCCCCTTCGCCCATCCCGAACCGGACCATGTTGTTCCGGGTCCGGGGATGGACGGGGAAGATGATGGGCATGTCCTCGGCGATCCTGCGGACGGCCTGCATGAGGTGGCCGAAGGTCTCCGGGTCATCCACGTTGCTCGGCCGATGCAAGGTCATGGCCGCATAGCGTCGCGGCTCCAGGCCGAGGTCTTCCAGGACGGGTGTCCGCCGTGCCTTCTCCAGGTTCGTCAGGAGCGTGTCGATCATCACGTTGCCGACGAAGAAGACCTTCTCGGCTGGAATGCCTTCGCGCCGAAGGTTTTCGAGGCCGCTCGGCTCCGTGACGAAGAGATAATCGCTGATGGTGTCGGTGAGGAGGCGGTTGATCTCCTCGGGCATCGAGCGGTCGAAACTCCGTAGCCCGGCCTCGATGTGGGCCACCGGCACGCCCATCTTCACCGCCACCAAGGCGCAGGCGATGGTCGAGTTCACGTCGCCGACGACGAGCACCACGTCGGGCCGGCGGTCCGCCACGACCGGCTCGAAGCATTCCATGATCTCGGCGGTCTGCAATCCGTGCGAGCCAGAGCCGACCTCGAGGTTTAAGTCGGGCTGGGGGATGCCGAGTTGGCGGAAGAACAGGTTGCTCATCTGCTCGTCATAGTGCTGGCCGGTATGAACCAGAAGCGACTCAATCTCGGGACGAGAGGCAAAAGCGGCCATCAGCGGAGCCATCTTCACGAAGTTTGGCCTGGTGCCGACAACGCTGAGGACCTTTACGGGACGCGACCTCATTGGCTGTAGACTCCCGACCTTGCGGACTGTTGGACTGTTTTAACCTGCCCAGTGACAGCGCGGATAGGCGGACAGCGAATTCGCCCTCTGACGTCGGTTGTTCGAGGACACCAAAGGCGAACTGGTGATGGACCACTTCGAGGTCCACCGGTGGCGGTCCCTTTAGGCTCTGTGCACCTGGTTTAACCCCACCGCCTTCAAGGTGGTAGGCTTTCAGCACTGTAGCGCGGGGGTTTATCCCCCGCGATTGGCTGTCGCCCGCAGGTCACATGTGGGGCTGACGGGTCTCGCCGTGGCTTCGGTTGTTGCTGTGCTGGCGCAACGAGATGCTTCGCTTTGCTCAGCATGACAGCATGGGTGCGAGCCACCTCTTTCTGGCCGAGTTCCAGGAGGCCTATCGGAGTGAAAAAACCGGCTTGGCGGTGGTTCAGGTCCAGATGGCGACGGCCTGCCTGGTGCCGATCTGGCATCGGGACGGCCGGTGCCCGCGGAAGCGGGTGAAGGCGATCAGATGGCAGTTGCTTACGACCCAACAACGCAATGCCCGCGCCGCCCGCGGCACCGCTTCGCGTCCTAACAGACGGTTACCACAAGCCCCTCGCGGCTGATGTCGAAGTCGAAGAATCGGGCCCGGTCGTTGGGCGGCTCGGCCTCAAGCATCCGCCGGACCGCGGCGGCGTCCTCCGGCGACCGGCAGACCATCAGCAGGAACCCCCCGCCGCCGGCCCCGAGGAGTTTCGCGCCGTGGACATGCGGCCCGACGCGCGCGAGGAGCCGCTCGACCTCCTCGTTGGTGGCCCCCGGGTCCAACTCCTTGTTCTGCCGCCAAGCCGCACCGACGAGTTCCCCGAACGCGGCCACGTCCTTGCGGGCCATGGCGTCGGACACGTGCGCAGGTAGGCCGTGAATCTGCCGGAGCGTCGCCATCGCGCCCCGGTCGCGGTCCAGGTACCGCCCGACCACCTGCTGTAGGATGTTCTTCGCGAGCCGCGTGACGCCCGTGTAGTAGAGGAGCGTCTGCCCACCGTTGGCCTTCGGGTCCAGCACATCGGCCGGGATGTAGTGGATACAGGGGTCCGGCACGAGCCCCGGCGCCGTCGTGATGACCTTGACGCCCTCAACGACCCCCCCGATCTGGTCCTGCCAGCCGCCTCCCGTGGTCAACTCCTGTTCGAGCCGCAGGACGCGGTGGAACAACTCGCGGGGCGCGAGCGTCCGTCCCATGACCCGCTGGATGACGGCCAGGATGACCGCCCCCATGATGCTGGAAGTTCCCAACCCGCTCCCCTTGGGAATGGCCGCCAGGGTCGTCAGTTCAATGCCGCCGCCGAACCGCTTCAGCATCTGCCGAAGCGTCGTCCCTTGGGGCCAGGCGGCCCGCTCGGGCGAGAAGCCCGAAAGCACCAGGGCCGCCTTGGCAAGGCTGTACTCGCTCGTCGCGCTGCGATAGTCCAGGAGATCGTTGAGTTCGGCGACCTCGATCCGCGTGCCCAGGTCGATCGACCCAATGCGGATGACGGGCTCGTCGATGACGCGGGCGTAAACCTGGATCGGGGGCTGCCCGTTCAGGTTGACGGCGGCATTGATCACGCAGCCGCCGTGTTCGAGGGAGTACGGCGGGGTGTCGGACCACCCTCCCCCGAGGTCCAGGCGCGCTGGCGCGCGGCCCCACACGATTTCGTCACTCCGAAGGGCGCTCGCCGGCGGCTCGGACTTCCGGTCGCCGCTGGCGACGATCCGACGTCCGAGGTGTTCGAAAGCGACGGCCCGGGCCCGATCGGCCCACTCGCGGGAGTTCGTGTCGGTCCTGGGAACGAGCCCGAGCGTTTCCAGCCAGGCGCATTCGCCCGATGGCAGGGCATCGGGCAGCCCCGGCAGGACCTCTTCGAGGCGCGAGTCGCCAGGCTTCGCCAGCCTCGCCACCGCCGAGCCGAGCGTGTGCAGGATGCGAGAGAAGACGAAAAACTCGGGTCCCTGGGCCGCGTCGCCGTTCCCGAGATGCCAGTGTGCCTCGGCCAGGAGGTCCACTGCCCACCCTGCCCGGTCGTCGGCGTGCGCGAGGACGTAAGCGAGTTCGGCCGCCGAAAAGCCGCTCTCGTTGCGGAACATCCGGCGGAGCGACCGCCGTATCTCCCCGGCCCGGATCCTGGCCCGGCGGTCGTGGAAGGCCTCCTGGTCCGCCAGTTCCGCGATCTCCGCCAGGCTGTACCGGTCGGCCGACCGCCAGGCCTCCCGTTCCCCCTCGGATACCCCCGCCGGGTCGAACATCCACAGCCACCGGCGGCAACCGGCCGCACTGGGCTCGGCCGGGAAGACTCTCGCATCCCAGAGCGTTCTCTCGCTCTCGGGCAACGCATTGTCCCACACATCCTCCGGCTTCGCGCCCGCCGCTCTCAGCCATTCCAGGACCGGCTTGCCGCAGAAAGTGGCCCTTTGCTCGACCGTGTCCTTGAACGTATCGCGCACCCCGTAGCATCTGGCGAACCAGACCTTCCACCCCGCCCGGTCGCGGCCCTGGATGACGTCGAAACAGACCTCGGGCGGAAGGACGAGCGGCTCGTCGATGTCGGCACCGACCACGACGTTATTCCCGCCGAGCGTGAGGGGCTCGCAGATGCGGCAGGCCTCCGCCCACGCGTTCGCTCCGACTATCCCGGCCCCGTTCAGCATCTCATTGTTGATGCTCAGATGGCCGTCGAGGCGCGACATCCCCTGGTCCTGGCGCTGAAGGTCGAGGCCGCTCGAGATGATCTCGCGCGTCGTGCCGAAATGCAGAAACGTGCAGCGCGGCACCACCTGGACCTTGAAGGGCGTCCCGGAAAGGCCCTGAAATATGCGGGCAAGCAGGGCATCGCTCCATTTCGAGCCGGCGGCCCGGACCGTCGAGATGTAGTCAGCGGCCGTGGTCTCACTTCCCATCGCGCAGCAGATCTCGCGGTAGAAGTCCAGCCCGTGGGCCTCGATCGCCTCGCCTATCTGGCCGGACCACGCAACGCCGTCGCTGCCGTCGAGCTCCGCGCCGAAAAGCGCGAGTAGCCGCGCGCCCGTCGCCGCGTCAAAACCGACCACGCCGATGTCGAGGACCGACCGCCCGTACCGGTCAACGGCCCCTCGCTGGTCCTGTTCCGCGAGGGACGGCTTCTGGAGGAAACGCTGGACCTCGCCGTCGCCGTTGGAGCAATAGACGCCGTGCCGGCTCGCCTGCTCCGGCAAAGCGTTGCAGCCAAGTCCCGTTACGCCCTCGCCAGCGAACCGCACGGCCCAAGGGTCGAAATCCAGGAGCACGTCGCCCGACGTGATGACGACCTGCCCCTGGCCGTTCTCCGGAGGCGGCAGCGCGAGGTACGTCGGTAACTGCCGGTCGAACAGCGTCATGGGCACCGCGCTCGTACTCTCGCCCGGGACCGGCACGAACACCTTCCCGCACGGCCCGTAGGCCGGCGCCCGTTTCGAGTCCCCGCCCGCGTGGACAATCAGCACCCTCAGCCCGCCGAGCGCCTCCTGCCACGCCTCCGGGGTCTGCAGGTCCTTTCCGCTCCCGCTGAGACGCTCTCGGATCACCCTCGCCAGGCAGCACAGCGTGCTGCCTCCACTCCCGACCCTTAAGTTGTTTGGATCGGCCACGACCAGTGACTCTCGCGCCCCGGCCAGAAGCCCCAGCCTTCCTCGCAAGCGCAGATTGGCCTCATATGTTGCCGCCTGGGCCGCATTAGAGGCCGTTAGGATTAGGTAGTTCCACATGTTGGAATATCCTCAACTGATGGCGCGGCAGGGCGGAGCATCAAAGGTTCCAGGGGGTCTTCACTGCTTGCTCAGCTGCCCTTCGGGTCATGAGTCGTGCGTTGAGCTGCCACAGAGAGCAGGAATCGCACATTATCGACCATCCGTGGCCACATCCTACGAGGTTCGCACGCGAGGCGAAACGCCCACTCTAGCCCCAGGCGGCGGATCCACGAGGGGGCCCACCTGGCGTTGCCTGAGTGAAAGTCAAATGCTGCCCCGACGCCGATCATCGCCGTGGCCTGAACCCTGCCCACATGCTCCGCCATCCATTTCTCCTGCTTCGGAGCCCCGAGGCCCACCCACACGATATCAGGCCGTGCCGAGTTGATCTTCTCGATGAGTGCAGCATCCTCTTCTTCAGTGAGCGGCCTGAAGGGCGGGCTGTACGTTCCCGCCACCTGCAGACCGGGGAACTTATCGCGGAGCCGCGAGGCCAGCGACTCGGCCACCCCTGGGCCGCCGCCGTAGAAGTAATGCCTGTATCCGTGCTGCCGGCCCCAGTCACATAGTCTGAGCAACAGCGTCGGACCTGCGACCCGGCCGCGCTGGGGGTATCTCAGCAGTTTTGCCGCCAGGATGATTCCCACGCCATCGGGCAGCGTAAGACCCGCACCTTCTGTAGCCAGCCTCATCGCCGGGTCCCGCTGGCAGAGCATCACGCTGTGGGGGTTGGCGAAGGTCACGTACTTGCGCTCGCCCGCCTGCCGCCACTGCTGGATCGAGGTTAGGACGGTTTCGTAATCGATCAGGTCAAACTTGACCCCCAGGATATCGCGCCTTTCCCAAAGCTTCGACCCGTAGCCGGTAACCATCATGCCGTCCGCACTCGGACAAGCCTCAGTCATGCGGCCCCGCGGGGCCCAACGCGAGAGCCTTCTCGTACACCGCCATCAGCCGCTCGCAATACTTCTCGGGCGAGTATTCGCGTATGGCTTTCTCGCCGCCAGCCTGGCCCATCTTGCGACATAGGTCCGGCCGGTCCCACAGATAGCGAATCTTCTCGGCCAGATTATCAGCATTGCCCGGCTCGCAAAGCAGGCCCGTCACGGCGTCGTCCACGATCTCCGGAAGCCCCCCAATCCGCGAGCACACCACCGGCTTGCCACGAACCATGGCCTCGGCAATGGTCATCGGGAAGCCCTCGAACCATGTGCTTGGAAGCACGAGCATTCTCGCCTGCGAATAAAAACCGTTGAGCCGCTCGGTACCAAGTTGGCCGAGGAACTCGCAGTTGGCCGGCGCCTCGCCCGGCAGGTGCGGCATGCGGTCGTAACTGCCGGCCGCCTTGAACGCTATGTCCGTCAGCCTCCTGGCGGCCGACAACAAGTGCGTAACGCCCTTCTCAGGGCTTATCCGTCCGACATAGGCCACGTAGTCGCCCGTGGCAGTCCCCTCGGCGCAGCCGTCGCACGCGACCATGTTTGGGACGACGGCAATCCTTTCGGCGGGGAACCCCTCGGCGATCAGCCGTTGCCTCTGAAACTCCGTCAGGGCCGCGTACATGGTGACATTGTCCAGAAATGCCCGCCGCTTCCGTGCCACCCAGTTGCGCAGGGCATAACCGAGGCTCTTCGGGAGGCTTCCCTCACAGTTTCGCAGCACGCACCAGTACTCCCGCCCGCCGTGACACTTCTCACACACCTCTCCGCAGACCATGTGCAGGCCGTTGGGACAGACAAGCCGGTAATTGTGCACCGTCATCACCACCGGCACTTCCGCCCTGCGGCACTCCCCCAGCACACTGGGCGAGATCAGAGGATAGAGATTGTGCACGTGAACCACGTCCGGGCGGTGCTCATTCAAGAGATGCCGCATGCGTCGCCGGGCTGACCAGCTGTAGACCCCGCTAAAGAAGGCCCGCGCCTTTCCGAACCGCATCCGCTCGATCTCCGCACTGCTACGGACGAACTGGACGACCTCATGCCCCTTCTCCCTCAGCAGCCTCTTGGTCGCCTCCACCACCGCCTCCTCCCCACTGAAAGTGCCGTAACGGTTGTGTATCAGGCAGACCCGCATACTCACATCCACCTCTCTACAGCCCGAGTGCGCGAGACGGCGCCGGACTGCCATGCACAGGGCAGGCAGCACGTGGTGCTCACGGTTTCGCGGCCTCCACATATAGCGAGCCAGGCTTCACCTCGGCGCCGTCCGTGCTAGTGTCCAGGTTGAATCTCGTCCACCCCTCGATCCGGCTCGTGGAGGCTGTCTCCTCTCGCACATCCTGAAAGCCCGCCTCGTGCAAACGGAGGGTTAAGGTGTGTCGGTCATACATCCACCGATGCGTTTCCCCTTGTCGCCGCGCGTTGCCTCGGCACAGTTTCTCCAGAAGGCGCGAAAGCCCCCGTGCCCTTGAGGTCCCCACAGCCTCAACGCGGATCATCTGCTCGAATAGGTCGTTGATCGCCTCCTCGTGGTCTCTCAGTGCTCCTCTGTCGCCCTCCTCCAGCGACTGGAGCGACCGGCTATATCGCTCTACAATCTGCCGCAGGTCAGGCACCACAATTCGCACCACTCCCCTGGTGTTGAGCACTCGCAGGCACTCCTTCAGGAAATCTGGCACAACATGTGTGTCGATGTGCTCGAGGAAATGCGATGCGTAGACAACGTCAAAGACCGTGTCGCCGAAAGGGATCCCCTTGCCCAAGTCCCAACAGATAATGTGTGGGTCAACTTGCTGGAGATTCTGGTACCGGCTATCCGAAAGCAGGCCGACGAGCTTGAAGAACCTGGCCAAGAGAGGACGAGAAGTCAGCCGTGTATAGGGAGAATAATCCACATTATTCCATGACCAATCCATCCTTGTCCCACAGGCCAAGTTCAACGCTTTCCGCCCGTCGCGCATCGTCTTCGCAATGTAGGCCCGCTTCCTCATCTGTTTTCTATTCCCATGCGCCCTCGGGTGACTTCGAGCATTCGTCGCCTGGCCGCCGGCTGTAAACTCCGCAGAAGAACGCCCTCACCTTTCCCAGCCGCATGTGCTCAATCTCGGCACTGCTGCGGACGAACTCGACGACCTCGTGCCCTCTCTCCCGCAGCAGCCGCGCGGTGGCATCCACCACGGCCTCCTCGCCAGTGAAACTGCCATACCGATTGTGTACCAGGCAAATGCGCACGTGGGGTATCTGACACAGCCGGACTGCGAGTCTAAACGGGCCTTTACCTGGCCTTCCGCCGACGCAAGGGCACCCTGTTGCTCAGGGTGTGGAAGCCCTCTTCCGCCCCAGGGTTCCGTTGGGTTTTATCCACGGAAGAGTGGCGTGGGTGTCCGTCTAGGGCCTACACGTGCGGGGGGCTCTGACACTCGCCTTTCCTCAGAACGCAGATAATGCCCTCGCACAAGTTCGGGGAAATCCAAGAGGCGATCCGTTCTACAACGTACGGTAGCAGAGGCTTCTTGTTGTGAATCTGATATGAGCACTGCTCCACGACGTGGTAGCCGCATATCTCCGCAAGCCGCTGCAAGGTTCTGTGTGAGTAATACGCGCAATGGTCTGGGTGGATGCTCTCTTTCCCAAACGGTATGCGAACGAACCTCCGTGCACAATAGGCATTCGTGGTTGTGACGAGTAGCTGGCCCTCATCCTCCAGAACACCATGAGCCGAGCTCAAGAAAGCCCCGGGGCAAGGCAGGTGTTCGAGGATCTCACCTCCGACCACAAGGTCAAAGGTTCCCATCCCAAGCACTTCGAGATGCTGAGCGTCACCCACATAGACTGTTGTGATGCCGTACCGAGACCGAAGAGTCTCCACCGCGTCCGCAGCGTTATCTATGCCGACCGCCTCCGCCGCCACCTCCTCGATAAGACGGTGGAGCCATGTCCCCCCCTGTATGGCCGACTCCCAACCATCGGCGCTGCTGAAGTCTGCACATCCCACGTGAAGCACCCGCTTCCCCGCACATTTCCTCACGATGTAGGAAACGCGGTCTACCATACGCCGTGGCAGCCCAAAGTGAGCGCCGAAGGCATTCGCCGCGCAAGTGCCCTTCATCGAACACCACCTCCGTCCGAACCGGTGTGAGTTCTCAAGAACGCTGGGGAAACGACAGTCATCTCAGGCCATCCATGTTTCGGTAAGTGTCTTAGCGGTCTCGTCTGCTTGCTCCGCACCATCAGAAGGCATTCTCGTGCGTGTTCTCTGCCGTAGCGCGGCGATGGTCGTCGCTATGGGCCCTGGTTTTGGCCCGGTTTCGGGGCAGCCCCCAGGGCCGGCCAGACGGCTCGCAAGTCCCGTTCCAGATGTCTCAGCGCGTAGCGTTGTGCCAAGCGAATCGAGATCCCCGCCGCATCCGGCATCGCCAGGGACAGCCGCATCACCTTGCTCATCTCTGCGGGTTCGCGGTTCTCCAAGATGAAGCCGTCGACGCCCAGGATGATCATCTCCGACGCTCCGCTGACGTTGGTGGAGACGATAGTGCCGCAGGCAAGAGCCTCGAGCATCGACAGCAGGCGCTGCCCTTCCTTCGCCAGAAACTCCGCCCACTCCGCCCACTTCCGGCTGTCCTTCGCATCGCATATCTGGTACGCTTTACTCATGTGGTGGCTCCTTTCCTCAATCTTGATCCAACCGAATCATACCAATTCGGCGGATTGGAGCCGCCACGTTTTCTTAACCTTCAACTACGGCTGGGACAGCCTCCCCGGTCGGACATCGTTTGTCTGCAGCCATGCGTGTCGGGACACCGTGAATCACTCCGGTTGCCTACATCCGTGGGGAGACCAGGTGCCTTAGGGGTAGGGTGCAAACAGTGGCAATGAGCGACCAGTTACGAAGGCGATGGCCTTCAGAACGCCGTTTGCCGTATTGCCCACGCCGCATTCCGAGCGAACCCGCTTGTAGGCGCACAGGCCCATGGTCCTGCGTATCTCCGGTTGCGCCAGTACGGAACGTATGGCTGTGAGGAGGTCGTACAGGTTATCGTACTGATAGGTTCTTCCGGTCGTTCCCGGAACGAAAACCTCCACCTCGGGTCCGTGCAGCGTCCGATTGTCACTCGTGATCAGCGGACGACCATAAGAGGCCGCATGCATTGCCAACAAGCCGATCTGGCCTGGTGCGACGACAAGGTCGCACAACAGAAACCAAGGAGCGACCTCGCCCTCTTGGTCGATTCCTCCAGGAAACAGCACGGTATTGCCCAAGCCGAGCTTACTGGACATCTCCTGAAGGTGGTTTCTATGCGGTCCGTCACCAATGAGCGCAATCTTGAGGCCGGGGTAGTCTTGTCGAAGAAGAACCGCGGCGCGAAGCAGGAGATCCAGCCGCTTCTGTTCTGCCATTCGGCCGACATGAAGGAGCACGGGGCGGGTCCCAAGGCCATGTTCTTGCCGAAAGATGCACAGCCTCTCCTTGGACCACTGACTGATAGCCGCATCGATCAGCTCAAACCGAGAGGAGTTACGAGCCACGAAGAGCTTCTCGGCCGGTACTCCCATATTGATGTAGCGCTGGCGATTGGGTTCAGAATGAAGGACGGTGGCATCTGCTCGGCACACCAGCCACGTGCGAACATAGTCGAGCAACGGCGTGGGTTTTTGAGAGAAGCCTATACCCCAGAGGATCAGCTTTCCATCCCGGCGGTGCTGCAGTCGGATTGTCCTGCCAAGCGATGCGCAGCGAGTCCTGAAATCATGAATGACGACATCAAAGCCCTCCGCCTTCAGCAGGCGGTGAACAGGGGTGCACCACACGACCGATCGTGTTCCCCAGGTGATTCGCGGGAATGGTCTGGGGATGACACGAAAAGGCATTGCTTTGGTAACGTTGGTGAGTCCAACTTCACCCGGGTGCACGCCTGGAGCCGTGTTGTGAACCAGCGTCAGGTCAATGGAGGTGTGCTCGGCCAACTTGCACCACATAGGAACGCGGTAGCTGGGAAAATACAGCGTGGCGAGTAAGACCCTAAGCCTCTTCTCGGTTGCCGGCTTGACATGCGATGTCATTTGCTCAGTATCCCTCTGGCGCACCGCGCCGCGGCGCTGAGGATCATGTCCCTTCACGCTCGTCCGCGCTTAACGCACGCAGAAATGACCCGATTTCATAGACTCCTTTGAACAGATCCTGCATGATCCAGATCTCACCGTCTCGAGTGATGGCCCGCCAAGGAACCCCAATGCCAGTAAGTTCCACGAGGTTCTGTCTTCTCACGTTGCCACCAAAGATCCAGTTGAGTGCAAGCTCCGCTTCCGCGCCGAATGCAGGATCCCCAAGCCTCGCCAAGCAGTCTGCCGCATTCGCGAAGAATGTCTGGTGGCACTCATACAGCTTCTGCACATCGATGACCTGGCGGCGAACGACCTTGCGGTAGGCATTGGCTAGTCGGTGAACGAATCGGCCTCCCTCGTGCCACACCAAGCCACCGTCGGGAAGCATTCGCCGGCGAACTGTAAACTCAAGGTTCCTGCGGACTGCATTACGCATCTCTTCGCTCCGTTCGTGCAGCCCGTATTGTCCAAGGCCCCAGCAGATGTACATTTGGTTCTGGTGATAGAACGACGTTGGGTGCCGTGGGAACACGAACAGCCCGCAGGGGGTCTGCATGGTCAGAAACCGGTTGACCGCGTCCGCAAGCAGTCTTCGCCGGGAATGCGTCAGCCTCTCCCAACTGCGCGAGAGGCCCATGATCACGAGGGCGTCCTCATGGTGGTCGAACTGGATCCGAGCAGTTGCCTCGTTGATCATAGCCTCAACTGAACGCTCGTGGGGGAAGCGGCTGGCCAGTGTCACATACCCATAAAGACATGCGCCCAGCCCATAGCTCGGCAGCGTGTGTACTTCACTCGACCCGAGGTACCTGTCGTACCACGCCATGGCCGACTCTATCTGGGCATCGAAGCGATCGGACCCATGCCTGCTGGCTCGCCAATCGCCCAATCCCATGAACGCGAAACCATGGTATCTGTGCAGTAGGCGTGTATCCTCACGCCACACTAGCTTGCCCGCTTCATCATGGGAGCACAGAAGTGCTCGCACGATGCGCCCATCTTCTGCCCAGAACCCATCCCTGGATACCGGGCGGAACAATGCCTCCACGGCCCTCTCTACGTGCTCATTCCTAATTGTGGCTCTCCTGAGGCTTTGCCCGTGGTTGATTGTCAGATCAAGTACTGACTACTACAGCTAACAGACCCTCCTGAACAACACCTTTATCCCAGACACCACTAGGTCGTCGAACTCGCGGACTTTTCCTCTGAAGCACTCGGGATAACGCCGTATCAAAGTGAGGTGCGATGTATCATAAAACTCGTAGTACAACTCCTTTTGTAAGTTAATCTCGTATTGTTTCCACAGTAGTCGATAGTCACTTAGAAGCCAGCGATTCACGAATTCGAAGCCAATTCTGCCGAGGTTCTTCGCCGCCGCGAATTTTTCGAGGGCGCTTCTTGTCCAGAGGAACTGACAGTATGGTACAGTGATCACGCGGTAGGCATGCAAGCCCCTGGCGGAACCATAAAGCGGGGCGAAAAATAAGTAAACGTGGCCGCCGGGCCTCGTTACGCGTGAGGCCTCCTTCAGTGCGCTGGTAGGATCCAAGAAGTGCTCAAAGCAGTTGTACGAGAACACGCAGTCGAAGCTGGCGTCGCCGAACTTCAAGGCCGAAGCATCCATTTGCAGCATCTGTACGCCTGCTTGTAGGGCCCGCCTATCAAAGGCATTAGTACAGATATCCACTGCGGTCGCACGCAAGCCGCTTAGCGCCAATGCTCGACTCACCATCCCATCACCGCATCCGAGCTCCAACACAGTATTTACCTGTGCGAAGTGGCGGAGATAGGCAGACAGTTCATTGGCGCGGGTAGCTGCCATTTGCGCGGTCTCTGTGAGGGTGTAGCCGACATGGGGAGGAGAGTACTCTTGCTGCAGTTGTTCGAGTAAGTGTGGGCTGCACCACGCGAGGGCATCGGGGGTATGCTCAAAAACATCCCGTGTCTTCTTGGCCCTATGGCACGACACTGCCGCCCTGACGCTGACCACAAAGCGCTCTGGCAAAACTCTCTTAGCGATACGCTTGACGTATGCCAGCATACCCACACCAAGGCTCCTTTCTTGGGCCAGAGCCGCGCCTGCGGACGATCCCGGACCTCCCGAACGCCAGTTACCGAAACAGCCGGCGGGATGACAACAGAGCTCTATAGGCGTCAATGTAGCGAGCCGCTGTTGTTGTGACCGAGAAGTCGCGCCTCGCTCTGAGTGCGGCGCGACGCACCTTTTCAAAAACACGCCCGGTCGTCTTGTCGACCAGCATTCCGTCAGATCTGAGCGTCGGATGCACCGTTATTTCTGCGGAGATGCTTGTTTCGGATGTTGCTTCGCGTTCGAGCAAATGCATAAAGTCGGCCAAAGACCCGAAGTACCTGGTCCGGGCCAGTTTCGCCTTCCTCAACTGCAGGTTCAAGCAACGCCGGTAAAGCTCGCCCACGAAGGAGTGGCGGGGCCCGCAGTTCCGTGCGAGCCGCAGGTAGGGTATCCCGTGCTCCCGGCAAACTGCGATAACCACGGCAGCAATACCCCACTCCTCATGCACATGGTGGTGTGAATCAGCGTGGGTCAAGGGGATGCCGTTCTCCCTGCACGCTCGGATTTGGGCTCGCAACTCGTCGGCTAGAGCTTGCCTCTCGCTGGCGGTTAGGAAGACGACCCGTGCCTTGCGCGTTAGCGCAAAGCGCCCCTCCACACTGCAAAAGAGACCGGATTTCTTGATCCCATCTGTCAGCGGCACCCCAGCAGTAATCACAAGGTGCACGCCGGTGTGCCACTGGAGGTTGTGCTCTCAGATTAGTTCGCACGCTTCTTCGAATCCCTCGCCATTGACCATGATCGTCAAGCACGACTACCCAATAGTCTTTCACTACCTTACGCGCCGGAGCACACACCGGCATCTATGCATAATATAAGCCCACCGGTCCTTGACGAACTCCAGGTTAGGTTTGAGCAATGAGCCACGGCGATCCTGCCAATGGAACTCAATTGTTGTGTCCAGTCTGTCAGAGTCTCCACCGGCGGCTCGAGTTGTCCGGCGGCGACACATGAGCCCCAGCATTGTGCTAGTCCATGCTTCCGTCCGCAGTTTCTGCTCGAAGACAGTCCGAGCTCCCCACATCAACTCCCGCCTCATCTGGACAGAACGAGAGAAGTATAGCATCTTGGACACTATTGCCATTGCACCCCCAACAGGAGCAACGAAGCCACAGATGCCCTCTACGACTAGCTCACGCATCGCGGATGGGCAGGAGGACACGAATGGCACAGTTCCTGAACGCATGGCCTCCAGAAGGCTCATGGGGCAACCCTCACCACGCGAAGGCAACAGTAAACACTGGGCCCGTCTGATATGCTCCTGAGACTCAGTTCGTGGTACAGAGCCAGTGAAAACTGTTCTGCTTCTGGCGGCCCTGCATACGTACCCCGGAAGCCATGCTGGCTCGCCGAGCCACGTCAATTGCCACTCCAGGTCTGTTGCTGCAAGTAGTCGCACGACCTGCAGAACCACATCGGGCGCCTTGTGACCAGCCGCGCCTCCGGGGTATACGATGGATAGTCTTCTCTGCCGGCTCTTCTCGTCAATCAGCAGTCCAACGTCGCGGCCATCGTCTGCAACTGCGTTATATACCACTTGGACCTCGTCGTCGGCCACGCCAGGCAACGTCAGCAGGAACCCCCTCCCCGCCTCTGATAACGCTACAATCCAGTCCGTATCAGCAGGTGTTCTAGCTGCAACAAGGGCAAGGAAGCCATTATAGAAATGGCTGATGCTGATCCGCACTCTCCTCTCGGCGAAGTACGGGAAGAGGCTGCTCAGGTAGCCATTGGCGCTACTGACAAGTATGTCCGGGTCGAACTCTACGATCTGCCCAAACAAAATCTTGGCAGCAAGAGCATCGTCACCTGGTGACTCCGGAACTCGAACGCGCACAGTACAAACGGACCCGCCACTATCTAGCGTGAGGCGCCCATCCACCAATTCCGAGCTCGCGACAAGCACCTCGCAGCCAGCTTCCAGGAGAGCTCTGCACAGCTCCTGGTTATATGCAGAGATACCACCGCCAAGCAGAAAACTACTCGTTGCGATCGCTACGCGCACACTCATCTCCTCGTGGCAATCAAGGCAGGCATGACGCTAGGGGAGTGCTGTAACACATGCCTGCAAAATACCAGGTACTATGCTGTCGTCTTCTGCAGATGAGCGTACGTTAGGCTTACCGCCGCTCGTGTTGTCTTAGTCGACCGGTAAGCCTCGGCGGCGGCATGGCACTTCTCACACCACAGCGCCCTGTGACGTTCCACGTGGTCGATCATTGATACTAGCGATGCTAGCTCGTCCGCAGTTGGGGTAGTATCGCCAAGCACCAAGCCCACCCCCTGCGCAGCGACGATAGCCGCAGCGTCTCCTGCATGCTGCGTCGTTAGTACGGGTACTCCCGCTGCTAGATACTCTCCACACTTAGTCGGCGAGGCCACAGCATTGATTGTGCTATTGCTCCGAAGCAGACATCCAAGATCCGCCATTGACAAGAGTCCAGGGACTTCCGTCGGCAATGCAGATATGCAGGAATACGCAATGCCCTCTTCGCCCACCGCCGATAGGTACTTCTGTAGCGGTCGCACATCATCCTGCGTTATCAGCAGCAAGACGACACTCGGTCGGTATCTCCGCAGCGTGGCCACTAGGTCAATCATCGCCGGGACGTTCTGCCAGGCGCTGAGCCCCCCAAGATAGCACACGACGAACCTATCTTCCCAGCCATGCTGCCTGCGATGCTCGCCACGCCGGTGCCGCGCAGTAGTGAAGCGTGATATGTCCACAAGGCAGGGCAGAATCCCGGTTTTCGGAAGCCTGCCATAACGACGCTCCAGCAAAGTGCGGAGCGCGTGGGACACGCAGATGAGTCCCGATGCCCTCTTGACAGCAACTCGCTCTTCCACCGCAGCGTACTCGCCTGCCCATGCTTCATAGCGTCCTAACCGGATCCCCAGTTCGGTCTCCGAGATGGCGTCTCCGTGCACATCCATAATCACAGGACGTAAGGACATTAAGGCAAGCCTGGCTGCTCTTGGCTCCTCTGCTTGGACGACATCAATTCTGTGAAGCACACACCAGAGCCACACCAGGAAGGCGGTCACAGTCTCGGAGAACAGGCGGAACAGCTTTAGCCGACATGCTGGTAACATGGGCAGGACAGACCACTGCAAGTGGCCAGCAGCAGTTGGCCGCCTGCCTCGCAGAACGGAAAGCAAGGGGGCACACCATAGCCCCCGCACGTTGTGGCCTTGCGCAGCCAGCGCCTCAGCCATCTGTGAAACTCTAGCCGTGAACCCGTCTCCTGCTCGGAAATCCGAGCAGACGACGACTACAACTCGGAAATGCTGCTGTTCCCGGTCTCCCAGCTCATTCCCTCTATTGACCATCCCACTTGCCTTTCCTCCGCTCATCCCGCCGAGCCTGTGCAGTCGACCGCAGGGCGCGCATGCAGAGCTCACGCGTCCTTTCTGTGGCTTTTGATCTTCAACGGCTGAGGCGATCGAGACCAAGGGAGCACTAGCTTATAAGCAACCTTCTAATGTTGAACAAGAAGATCACCCCGAGAAAACATCCCCCCAACACACGCTCTGCTCTCGTGCTTCTCGCCTCTTCTGCAAACCCAAGCAGTGCGGGAAGGAGCACAATGAACATGCAAGCATGGCGATCCTGAAAGGATACAAACGACACGCCCGCTACTAGCGTCAGGAATGTGCACACAATGACCTTTCGCACAAGCGGCCCGCGAAGCCCTCGGTAAATGCCAATCAAGGTCATTGGGCCCAACTTAATCAGTAGGAGGATGTTGACCCATCGGAGCACGCTGTAAGGGCGAAGCATTCGGACGGTGAACAAACGCCAGCCCTCGATATGCACCTCCTCTGTGTGCACCGCATCATCGAAAGTCACGGGATAGAACATCTGCATCACCGGTCCTATGACCACGGACCACGGCGACCGGTACATTATGTCGTATACTCCCCCCGTCTTCTGTCGTGAGAGGAACAACTCCTCTCTTCGTCCCTCGATCACTTCGCGAACGCTCAGCGGACGCACCGCATATTCCTGCTTCGCCGTCTCAAATAACATACTCGTTGTCCTTGGAAGAAGCAAGTCTTGGAACAGGACCAGCGTTACCCCGAATGCCCCCGCAGCCGCAACGACTGCCAATACGCGAGCGCGCTTAGTGACGTGCGCGTTCGATATCACAAGGAAAACCACGGCAATCAGCGCCACGAAGCCATTGGCGCCGCGCATCGCTCCTGCAGCCACGGCCAGAACCAGGGCTAAAACATATCGCCTTCGCACAGCTGCTAGGAGACAGGCCAGGAACGCCACACACATGAGCCCGTCCCGATAAAGGTGAACCACGGAGTCGACGAATACCGCGGAGCCCATGAGGGCCGCCACAGTCAAGGCAGCCGAGCATCGCCGACCCGTGAGCTGGCATGCGAGGAGATAACTGAGCCCAACGCATATGGCGCCGGCTGCCCAGTTAATCGGTAGCAGATCCAGAAGCTCAGGCTTGCCCACAAGTGAAAGACCGAGATAGACTGCAGCCAGTACGTATTGGTACGGCGTCACCGTGAAGATATAGCTCAAAGGCGATTCGTACTCATAGCCGTTTACCAGGGCCAGCATCTTTTCGAAGTAGCGGGAATCGTCCCCGTACGGTCCAAAATCGCTGTCATACGTGAAGCGGTAGACGCATACGTGGAGAAGCCCAACCACGCACAGGAGGCTGTAACAAAGAAGCGAGAGAGTTCGTATGTTCAGCTTCAGCGTGTTCCATGGGGCCAATGCTTTACAAGCGCCGATCACAACCCACCTGCCCAGGAGCAGAGACAGAATGCTTGCCGGCTTCCCAAGGACGAGCAGAATCCCACAGGCGAGTGCAAGCAGACATGTGGGAGCATGCGCATAATATGCTGTCAATGTCCCCGCCGGCTCGCTCTTGCGGGTCGGCCCGACAGGCGTGCAAACAGATATCCGGCTATTCGAGCCCATGAGCATCCTATTGTCTCTCGCCGAATCTTGACGAGATTAGTTGATCGCGGGCTTGCAGCGCTTGCACCTGCTGCTTGTGCTTAAGATGGGTTGCTGGCACGCCGATAATCTTCAGATCGCCGACTGCTCTTTGAAACGGGTGGTTAGCACACTGAAACAGCGTTGGTTCCCAGCCCATTTCTGTGCACAGCGCCCCAATGTAGGTCTCGACTCCCCCAATCATCTGCTCCCTGCCATCGGCATCGAACAAGCGGTAATAGAGAATCGCGACCTTCACAGATTGTCATCTCCTTCGCGGTCACGACGGCATCGCTTTGGCGGCCTTTCGTTGAACATGTCGCGAGCGGCGCGGCGGCCGCCCTCATCCCGCCGGCAGCGCCGTGGATGGCCGCGGTACGTCATCTGGACTTACCTTCCACCGATGACCTCAGCCAACGCGGCAACCCCGCTCCGCGCATCTGCCAGGATCTCCGGGAGTCGGCGCGCGAGATACGACCGTATCTCGTCCTGGTTAGCCAGCACATCCCCGATGACTCGGAGGAGCCTGCCGGAATTGACGTCGCTGATCGGGACTACCCAGCGTTCGTGTCCGTACACATAGCGGGCCATGCCCGGCGCCTTCTGGCTGTAGGAGAGAAACACCATCGGAATCAGGTGCGAGAGGGCGTTGATGGCACAATGCATCCGTGCCGCGATAACTACGCTGCATCCATCCATTCTCTGCCTGATCCCCAGAAAGCCCGCGTCTTCTTCGAGAACCTGGACTCGATCCGCAACCTTGGGAGGAATGGTCGCTCTGACAGCGCGCAGGAAACGGAGGTCGTCGTCGGCCTCATTGAAGTCGCAAACAACGTGAGGGATCAGGACGACGTCTGTGTCGAACCGCGTTACAATGTTGGCAACTGCCTTTCCGTCGTCCTCGATGCTGGCCGAGAGGGCTGTCCCCAGAGCATATCGATGGGCCAACGGGCTTAGGTTTATCGCATTTCTCAAGGAGTGACTGCTCCGCGCGGATGCGCGTCGCTCCGTTGCCAAGAGCGCCCTTCTCTCTACCGGGCGCCGTTAGCAGCAAGCCTGGATCTTCAGGGGGCAAGCGGCTCAAGAGATGCCGCAAGAGCCGGGCTGGCCAGAATAAGTGCCAGGTCTATCCGTTAACCACAGAATCCACGTAGCGTCTCAGTCGGCGCACGGACTCTCTCGCTTGGCAAGCGCATGCAGAGGCCTTGGTTATGACAGTCTCGCAAACCCTCGGATAGGTCCTCGATATCTCGCGGACCTGGCTAAGCAGGACATCGGGATCAAATGGGGGCGCCCACCCTCTCGTCCCCGCTCCCAGTTGCTCACGCACAATCTCCAACTTGGGCTCAATCCCAATGGCTATCGACGGAATCCCAAGTGTCGCTCCTATTATGACCGCGTGCACTCTGGCTGTAATGAGTAGATGGAAGGACCGCAGCCGCTCGGCAAACTCCACAACGGTGCTGTTGCCCGGGTCCCACTTCACCACTTTCTCCCCCGCCTGCTCCAGAGTGCGGACGGTTTTCGAGTCCGAGGAGACACCGAGAGAGAGATATGTAACCGCTAGGCCTTCCGCGCGCATTTGGGCGACAGCCTTGCGCAGCGGTTCAAAATAGGCTTGTCCCATTATCGTACGCGGCCAATCTCGGACAATCACGCCTACACGGGCCACAGCAGAACCGATGCCAGGATTCGTAAGGCCGTCGAACCCCCAGAGCTCTGATGCGAAGCAGAGGTCGGGGTACAATAGCGCGCGCGTAATGCCCCAGCGGCCGCAGAAGCCAAGGCTAAGAGTATCGCGTACAGAGATCCAGTCGCATGAGCGCAGAAGCGCTCTGGCGCGCTCTTCCTGAAAAGAACCTGGAACAAACGGGCCGATGCCGACGCTCACGGCCGCCGTCCTGTCGGATACGATCCCTTGGAAGGTTCCAACCATCCGAAGGCGTCGCCACAGCAGACGGGGGCGCAACAGGTACTTGTTTATAGAGCGAAGCCTCCGCCCACGAGTTGCGCAGGCGTTCGCAAACGAGTAGAATTGCGTGCCTCCACCGAAGAGGAGGAGGTTCGTTCGGACGCGCACGCTATCGCCAGAAGACACGACGGTGACATCAGGAAACCACTGTGCGACGTAGGGGGCACGATGAAGCGTCCGAATGCAGACGCGATTGTCAGAGACAATGCCACGCAGGGCGGTCAAAACGGAGGCTAGCAAGGCATCGTCCCCAAGATTCCCGGCCCCATAGGCGCCGACTATTGTCACGGCTGTATGTGGGGAGCCGTGGTGGATCATCCCAGTGGCCTGGGGTGGGTGTGTGCGGAGCGATCACAGATGCCGGTGGCCAGATCCTGCAATACGACCTGCCAGCGGTGCTCCCACGTGTGTTCGCGTAGCACTCTAGCGCGCGCCGCTTGGCCGACCTGCCGAAGGAGAGCCGGGTTGGCCAGGAGGCCTCGGACCTTCGATATTGCGTCGGCCACGGCGCCCTTTTCAGCGAAGACTTGTGTCTGCAAGAAGCCTGACCCCTCTCAGCAGGCGTGTGAAGGCGAGGAGCAAGACCAAGCCTGACAGCGCAAGCGCACCGCCACGGATGAACACCGCACAATCATAGAACGACGGCAGGGCGGCAAGGGCCATCGCGAGCCAAATGCCCGCGGCCTCGCGGGAGACGATTGTGTTCCTGGGAACCAGCCGGCGGCGTGTGTAGAACGGCACGAAGACAAGGGTGTTCAGAACGTATGCCGCGAGGAAGGAGCCGGCAAGGCCGGCGGCGCCCCACTTTCTCAGACCCAAGAAGCCTCCCAGCAAGACGACGGCCCACATAGAGTTGCTGATGAGACCCCACCACATCAGGCTTCTTGCGGCAAGAACACGCGCCAACCCTTGCTTGTACAACATGACGCATGTCGAGAGAATCACCAAGATGAAAACCCGGTGCGTAAGCAGTCCGGAGTACTCTGGGCCGAAGACCAGTCCAACGATTTCAGGAAACGAGAGTAACACCACGGCTGGGAAAGCACCGAGTGCCCACGATACAAGGATATTGCCGCGACTCAACCGATCGCTCCCCGCTCCGCCCTTCGAAGCAAGAATCGGAAGCAACGCCGCGCCGACGGTCGATCCCGCAAGAGTGAACAGAGGTTGGAACCGGTAGGCAGCAGTGAACACGCCCATCTCGGCATAGCCGTTCGGCTGCTGGACGAGCAGCGCGTTCGCGAGCCAGGTGACCGGTCCGACCATCGCACCGCTCAGGAACGCCGGAAGGGAGAAAGACCAGAGAACGGTAAGTTCCGAGCGGATGCTGCTACATGACACTGGAACTCTTGCACTGTGTGTCACGGCTCTGAGGGCCACCCAGTTTATCAAGCAGCCCACTGCAGCGCTGGCAACCATCCCGCCCACGGCGCCAGGCAGATTCCAGAAGTACACGCCAACAACCACTAGCGGGAGATTGAGGAGGCCAGTAAGCAGGTTAGCCTTGGCGATGGCCTTGAAGGCTTCAAGCCCCGCTAGGGCACCGGTCTGTACCCCGTTTAGCGTGTTGAACAGGAGCAGCCCGGCGCTAAGCCGCAGTTCCACCGTCAGGTGTGGAGCGTTGATTGCGTGCGTAGCCAGATACGGAGCCGCAAGAGCAAGAAGTGTTGCCACGGTTCCGCCGGAAACCAGCGCTACTATGTAGGAAAGGCCAATGATCCGCCCGGCACGGACTGGCTCCTTAGAGCGGAACTCGGCCACATACCTCGTTGCGGTCAACCCAAGGCCAAGGCCGGCAAACACGCCGCACATCCCCACCGTGCTTTGGATCATACCCAGTTCGCCAAAAGCCGCCTTGCCCAGGAGGCGAGCAGCCACGGCCGTTGCCGCCAGTCCCATGCCCTGAGAGACGACGGTCCCCAGGATGGACCAGAACGCCCCAACGGCAAACCTCGCGCGCAGGGAGCCCGTGGGCAGCGCAGTGGCAAGATGGGCCTTGGCAGATGCGAACACTGTCATAGTCTATCGGCGAGCACCTTTATAATTCGGCTGCATGCCTTCCCGTCACCGTAGGGGTTGTGAGCGCGGGCCATCGCCTGGTATTCGGCGGAGCCGCTCAGCAGCAATGCGACCTGGTTGGTAATCTTATCGTAGTCCGTGCCAACAAGTCTGACGGTCCCGGCCTTGACCGCCTCCGGCCTCTCGGTGGTATCTCGCATGACCAGGACAGGCTTGCCCAAGCTTGGGGCCTCCTCCTGGACACCGCCGGAGTCCGTCAGGATCAGCGTGGAACGGTTCATCAGGGCCACGAATGGGAGATAACCAAGCGGTTCAATGAGGTGGACATTCGACCGCCCGCCAAGAAGCCGAAACACGGGCTCGCGGACGTTCGGGTTCAGGTGAACCGGATAGACAAACGCCACGTCCCTGAACCGGCGTGCCAGGGTGTCAATAGCTCGGCAGATGGACTCGAAACCCCGCCCGAAGTTCTCGCGACGATGACCCGTGACCAGAACCAAAGGCCGTTGAGATTGCCCGTTCATCAACTCTCTGGGAACGCCAGGAACTGTGGGAGGATTCTGACGCACCTTGTGGATTGCCAGGAAAAGGGCATCGATGACCGTGTTGCCCGTAACGAAGACCCGTTCGGGGGCAATGCCCTCCCGAAGGAGATTCTCCTTGGCCCACTCCGTCGGGGCAAAATGCAGGTCCGTGAGCCTTGTCGTCAGGGTGCGGTTGATCTCTTCCGGATAGGGGGAGAACTTGTCCCACGTCCGAAGGCCGGCCTCGACGTGGCCGACCGGTATGCGGCGGTAGAACGCAGCCAGGGCGGCACAGAACACCGTGGTCGTGTCTCCCTGGACCAGGACAAGGTCCGGCTTATGCGCATCCAGGTAAGAATCGACGGCGGCAATCGCCCGGGATGTCAGCCCGGCCAGCGTCTGATCGGGCCGCATCAACGCCAGGTCAACATCGGGGGCGATCTCAAAGACTTCAAGCACCTGGTCCAGCAACTCGCGGTGCTGAGCGGTCACACAGACGTGGCACTCGAAGCGAGGGTCCTTCCTCAAAGCCAGGATGACCGGGGCCAGTTTGATGGCTTCGGGCCTGGTGCCGAATATGACTGATATCCTTTTCATCCCTGACTTCTCAACTGCACCCGATACCGCACGGGCAGCCTCCCTGGCCAGTCATGACGCGGCGGAACCGCATTACGAGAATCACACGGCGTCCCACAGCATGGGGCCGCGAGGCGGACGGTCATGGGAAGCACCCCGCGCGCTTGGCTCCACAAGCCCCAACCGTTGCGGGCAACCTTCGAGTGCCCCGGGCAGCCTCGCGGGGTCAGCCAACGTCTGCTCGTCAAGCAGGCGGCTGAAGAGGGTGGCGCGGCGGGTGGGCGAACCGCGAGGAACGCCAGTCCCAGCAAGCGGTGCCGTATCATCGCAAACTGCCTCACGGGGATCGCGGCCTTATCCTTCAATCCAGGGCGGCCACTTCGTAACACTTTGCGGGCAATTGCCTTACCGAGGGGATGCATGCTGATCTGCTGGTTGCCCGACGGTGACGAGGCCTACTCTTTGGATATCGCGAGTGACAGTCGCTGGAACCTCGGAACTCTTCCGCCGGGCTTGTCCGAGGCATCTTCAGCCGACGAGGCGGCGGGGCAGTGCTCGTCCAAGAGGCGGCCGAACAGAGCGGCGCGGCGGCCGGCGGATTCCAGGGAACCGTTCACCCAGACATCCAGTTCAACTCTCCCCTGCACGCCCTCGCGGAGACTGCGTTTGGGGATGGCAATCCTGATTATTTCGTCCGGTGTGCCGTTGAGGCTGGGATGGCGCCACACCAGAGGACCGACAGTGCCGTCGCTTCCATCCAGCGCCAGTGACACGCACACGAAGTCCATCTCCTCGGCCGCGGCGCAAAGGGCATTCCACCAAGCGTCAAGCGACTTGGCTTCGCGAATGCGAAGGGCCGACTCTTCGAAGGCTTCTTTGTGCCCCTTGGTTTCCTGGGCGATCGACAGGTTCCGCTTGAGGGCGGCGATGCTCTCGCGCAGGCGGACCGAACCGACACAACGGAACACCAACGCAAGCAGGAGCAAGATCCCAGCGAGAATCAGAAGCGTCTCGGTGCTACGGGTGGCCATCATGAACATTCCCAGCCCGGCGGCCAGGACGGTCAGGCCGTACATGATGAGCACGACGTGTCTGTGCCGGAGACCCAGGTCGAGCAGGCGATGGTGAATGTGACCCCGGTCCGGCGAGAACAGGGACCGACGCTCCAGAATCCGGCGAAGCATGCTAAACAGGGTGTCGAAGATCGGCACGCCCAGCGCGAGGGCAGGGAGGGCGAGGCCGACCAGGGCCTGCGACTTGACGGCGCACATGACGCTGGTGGTGGCGAGCACGAAACCTACGAACATGCTGCCGCTGTCGCCCATGAAGATCCTGGCGGGATTGAAGTTGAAAACGACAAACCCCATCAGGCTGCCCAGGAGGGCCAGCATCAAGACGGCCATGACGGTCTGCCCGGCGGAGATGGCCAGAACGG
>Ga0307379_10002601_pt1 | contig 26627 bp, 21 predicted proteins | sample UN2MG_FD_202237 | JGI IMG/M metagenome (GOLD analysis project Ga0307379, IMG submission 202237) | Soil microbial communities from Risofladan, Vaasa, Finland - UN-2 | ecosystem: Environmental > Terrestrial > Soil > Coastal area > Acid sulfate soil | place: Finland: Risofladan, Vaasa | collected...
ACCGCTCTTCGACGATCTCAAGCCTGCGTCACAAATTTCGCGATGTGACTCAGAAAATCAGGCAATTGCTGCGGGTAGAAATTTCCTGTGTTGAAATACAGGCTTCCTTCTCAGGAATCACACTTGATACTTACGGTTTGCGCCCCCCTCCCCATTTCACTTAGCTTTGAGAGTGGTGCAGGTCTTGAGCACGGCGTCGAGGCCGTCGGCCTTGGCTACACTGCCGTAGCACTTGTACAGTTTGCCGCCCAGCTTGGTGCGTACTTCAAAGCCGTATATGGTGCCGACCTCTTTGGGCTCATCCCCGGACATGTCCATCTTGGGCATCTCACAGGTCAAGACCCAGCCGTCGGCGGTCTTCTCTTCTTTTAGCCATTTCTTGAACATGAATTCCTCGGTGTCCTTTTTGGCCTGGGCGAAGGTCTTGGACTGATCTGCTGCGGCAACCTCCATCACTGTAAACCCGTAGCTGTCGTCCTTGGAGTGGAATCCGGCCGCGCCGCCGATCCCGTTCGGGACCGCGTTGGCCGGTACGTCGGCCCGTATGCCCGAACTATTGGGCACGTCCTTGAAACCGTCGTCCACGGCGGGCTTGGCCGGCTTGGCGGCTGCCAGGGCTCCGGGCTCTTCGGCCGGCTTCGGCTTGTCCTTATCGTCGCAAGCTGCGAAAAGGAACATCAAGGCTACCAGGTAAACTAATTTCTTCATGGCAAACTCCTTTCAGTTACGAAATGATGAGTAAGAAACAAGAATCAGCTTGTCGATTGCTTCTCTCCCTCGTTCCTGTCTCAGATCAGGATGCCTTTCCGGGCCAGGGCATTCATGGTTAAAGCCAGGCGTTGTTCGCCCAGCTTACCCACCAGCTCGAGGATCTGGGGATGGCTTAGCACCAACTCGTCGAAATCCTTGCGCGGCAGCCTGAGGACCGAGCCCGGGCAGGCGGCCCTGACGGTGGCAATCGCCGGCTGCTTGCGCAGACAGGATATCTCGCCGAAGACTTCTCCCTCCACCAGTTCGCCGGCGACGAACTCGATTCCGTCCTCGGCCTTGCGGCTGACTGTCATCTTGCCCCTGAGCACGACAAACAGGCCCTCAGTTTCACTGCCCTCGGCAATCAGTTCCTCGCCCTCCTCGACGTCGCGGCTTACGAAACGCTCTATGATGCGAACGCGTTCCTCCGGCGCAAAGGGCGCGAAAAGCTCTGAGGTCGTCATTACGTTGCGCAACAGGCGCTGGGTTATGAATTTCTTCAACACCAGTCCGACCGCGGGATGCTGAGCCACGATCTCGTCCAGCAGCTCCGCGGATATTTCGAACAGCTCCGCGGGCTTCGTGGCCTGGACAGAGGCGCCTCTTGGGCCACCCCTGATGACAGACATCTCTCCAAAGAAGTCCCCTTCCCCCAGCACGGCCAGGCGCAACATCTTCTTGCCATCCAGGTGCTTGAGTACCCGAACCGCACCTGAGGCAATGGTGAACATGCTGTCTCCCCGGGCACCCTCGCGGACTACCCAGTCACCCGTCTTGACCCTGACGAGCTTCATTTTCTCGAGCAATGACACGAAGGCGTCGGGCGCAAGATCGGAAAAAAGAGGGATAGCGGGCAAGGTTTTTTCCTGCCCGCCGGGCTCTTCGAACTGCATCACGTCCAGATCGATCTCCGGCAGCACGTCTTCTTGGCCGGCGTCTTCTTGGCCGGCTTCTTCTTCGCTGGCTTCTTCTTCGACTTCTTCGGCTTCTTCCTGGGCTTCTTCTTCGGCCTGTTCTTCTTCGGGAAGCGTATCGATTGTCTCCAGCACATCCATCGGCGTTGTCAGGACCAGGCCGAAGTCCTGGGCCTCCTGCACGTCGAGCTCTATCGGCACCGGCGTCTCTCGCTCTTCGACCGCATCCTCCCGGCGGGCATCATCTTCCGGGTCTTCCATGATCTTTACCGACAGGGATGCCTTGTCCGTGTGCCTGGCATACAGGCCGGCGAGCTTCTGCTGGGTCTTCTTGTGATCTGGGTCGATCTCTAGAACCACCTTGCAGGTCGCGACGGCCTTGAGCAGGAAACCCTGCTCGGCGTACAGGTCGGTAAGCTGCGTGAATATCTCGACCGCCTCATCGCGATGGCCCAACCTGCGGTACAGGTAGCCCATGTTGTTGTATACAGAGTAATCACCGGGGTCGGCCTGCAGCACTTTCTGATAAATCTTGAGTGCCTTGGCGTGCTTTCCCTTCCGCAGGCAGGCAGCTGCCTCGTCTTTCAACTGCCGGATCTTGTCGGACATCTCACCTATCTCCGCTGCTGTTATTCTTGTTTCCACCGGCGGCCCGCATGCTCAGCTCGGCCTCGCGACGGACGCGCCGGTCCGGGTCGTATTGCGCCTGCGCGAGGTGCTTGTGCACGTAGGGCTCTCCCATGGCGGCGATAATCCTGACGGCGGCCAGCCGCACTAACGGATCGCGGTCTTCGATCTTGGCATCCAGGTTGGTCGTTATATCGGTCGCTCCCAACACGGCCATGGCCATCAGAAGATCGAGCTCCGCCGACAACCCGACGTTCTTCAATGCTTTGCGCAGCGGCTCGACCGCCGTGCGGTCGCCGATCTGCGCCAGTGCCCGGGCCGTGCTGCCGGCCGAGTATCCATTCAACAGGGGCAGCAGGCTCGGGATGACCGATTTCTTGCGCATGCGTCCCAGCACGGCGATCAGCTTCTCACGCTTCTCGAAGCCCGCTCCGGCCAGGGCGGCGGCGATCGCCTGCGCCGCTTCGGGCTTGCCGCTGTCGCCGAGCAGTCCGGCGATGGCCGCGGCGGAGTCATTATCAGAGCGGTCGAGAAGATCGGCCATGTGCCGGATTATCCCGGCCTCGAGATCGAGCTTGTACCCGCGAGCGCTAAGCACTGCGGCAACCCGGCCGGCGATCTGCGGCTCGGAAAAGCCGAGGCAGCGCGGCGCCAGCCTGCCCGCCCGGACGGGGTCGACCAGGAACAGACTATCCAGGCTGTCTGCCAACAGCAAGCTTTCACGGCCGCCCCCCGGGGAAAACAGCTTGGACTCGGAGACCCCGGCCGATTCGTCGGCGTATTTTGCCAGTATATCTGTAACGCCCCGCGGCGTCCCCGGGCCCGGCGGCTCGAGCCCGTGATCCTTCATCAGCTTCTGCAGGTCTTCTTCGCTGAGCCGGCTTTTATCCACGACCGATGCGGCCTCCTTCTTGCCGGGCCGCAGCTTGCCATGAACCCATGAATGTGAGGCAGCCTCCAGCTTGCCGATCGCGCCGACGAGAGCTGCCTCAAGCATTCGTCCGAGCCCCGCGTCCTTGCCCCCGGCACGGGCCAGGGCAACCGCCAGCGCAGTTTTTGGCGCCCCGCTGCTCTTCTTCATCGCGCGCCTGAGCACCTCGCGCGCCGCTTTGCTACCCAAAGCTGCCAAGATTTTCAGCGCCCGCCGGCACCCGTCGCTTCCGGGCTTCTTCAGTTCGTCCCCAAACTCCGTAACCGGGCAGTCAGTGGCCTTCGAACGCAGCAGCCGCGCGATCTCCACGGCATCTTTCAAGTCGGCTTCGCGCAGCAGGGGACAAACAGTGCCGGCGTCGATTCGCGCACCCGAGGCGGCCAGCCTGGCCAGCGCCTCGATACGAATCTCTGCATCAACGTCGCGCAGCGCGCCCTCGATGATGGCCGCGCCCTGACTGCCGAAGCTACCCAGGGCCCTGACGGCCGCCAGGCGAACCTCGTCCGAGTCGTCCGCGGCCAGGGCGATCAGTCGCTTCAGGGCTTTCTCCCCGCCACGGCCGTCGAGCACGGACAGTGCCGCAAGCGTCACCGCAGCGTCGCTTGCGATAAGTGCTTCGAGAACGACGGCCAACCCTTCAGAACTCGCGCTGTTGCCGGCCCGACGAACCAGGCGCGCCCGCTGGGCCGGCAATGCATCCGCGTACAGCTTGCGGATCCTGGCTATTTGCTCAGTTGCCAACTTGTCGGCCAGTTGCGCCCCGCTCAGTCCCCTCTTCTCGAGCACCGCTTTCAGCCGCCTGCGCACTTTCAGGTTCGGCTCGCCGCGTACAAGAATATCGAGAAGCGCCTTGCCCGCTTCCGGCGCCTGGCGCTGGCTCAGTTTCTCGACGGCAACAAAGCGCACTTCGGGGTCGGCGTCACGGGCGGCCCTGACCAGTGCGATCGTCGTATCCCGCGTCTTGAAGTCGGCCAGCGCGCGCACGGCGGCCACTCGCACGATGGAGGACCGATCCGCGAGAGCCTTGTTCGCCATGGCATAGGCCTGGTCGTCGCCCTTCTTCCACAACACCCTGACGCCGCCCGCCCTCCTGACGGGTGACGGATCGTTCAGCTCCGCAAGCCAATCATCCCCGCCGTTTGAGCAGCCCGCACTCGCTACGGCAAGTACTGCGAACAGTTGCACAAGGCACATGAGCAAGCCCATGCCCCCCCTCGACCGTGAAGTTCTCATCGTTCTCGCTCCTCGGGGCGCGTCTGCCATCTCCGCAGGATCGCTATCTCCTCCGGGGACAGTTCCCTGACGGTCCCCCTGGGAAGGTCACCCAGTTCGACTCCCCCGTACGCTACCCTTACAAGCCTTACAACCTGGTGTCCCAATCGGGAGAACAATCTGCGCACCAGTCGATTACGACCCTCGGCGACTACAATCTCCAGCCAGGTGGAACCCTGGTTACGTTTTACAATCCTGGCCTTCGTAACCCGGGCCGGGCCGTCTTCCAGATCAACTCCCGAGCGCAGGCGACCGATATCAGCTTGCGTCAAAGTGCCCCGCACCCTGACTCTGTACGTGCGCGGCACCTGCCTCGAAGGATGGGTCAGCGCGTGCGCGAGAAGCCCGTCGTTGGTAAAGAGTAAGAGCCCCTCGGAGTTGGAATCAAGCCGTCCCACATGAAACACGCGCCGAGCGCCCCTGGTTGCCGCCCGGCCTTTCAGAAGTTCGAAAACCGTCGGTCGTCCGGCGGGATCCGAGGCAGCCGAGAGAAAACCGCGCGGCTTGTTGAGCAACAGGTATATCCCGCGCGTCGCCTCGCGAACCGGGGTGCCGTCCAGCGCCAACTTGTCACTCGCAGGATCGACCTTGGTTCCCGGCACGGTCACCACGCAACCGTTCACGGACACCCGACCGGCAGCGATCAGCCTCTCGGCCTCGCGCCTGGAAGCCAGGCCGCGCGAGGCAAGCAACTTCTGCAAGTAAACCTCAGTCACCCTCCCGCTCCTGGGTGTCATCTGCCTCCGGGATGGCCTGTGCATCTTGTGCCTCCGGGGCGACTTGGGCGTCCGGGACAGCCTTGGCGGCGCCGAATACTTCTTTCTTCAGGCGCCGGTCTCGCCGGCGCAACTCGTCGAGGGCATCGGCCAACTCCTGGACGACCTCGTCCTCGCCGGGAGGAGCATAGGCATTCGGATCTTCCAGCGTCAGCGATGCGGGCAGCGTCGGCTCTATCTCGTCCGCGTTCTTTTCGTCGATCGGCTGCTGAAGCCCCAGCGAGTCGCGGTGCTCGTCGGACAGCTCCGCGAAGTCCTTGAGCGTCGGGAGGCTGCCGAGATCCTTCATCGAGAAAAACTCCAGAAACTCCCCGCTGGTGCCGTAAAGCAATGGTCGTCCGGGCTCTTCCTTACGGCCCAGGATCTTCAGAAGCTTCTTCAGCAGTAGATTACGCAGCACCGCGCCGCTGTCCACACCGCGAATGTCTTCGACCTCACCCCTGGTAACCGGCTGCCGGTAGGCCACGATGGCCAGGCATTCCAAGGTGGCCTGCGTCAGCCTGGCCGGCCTGCGCGTCACCAGCTTCTTGATGTACGGAGCAGCTTCCGATGGAGTTCGCATCTGGAAGCCGCCGGCGACTTCGGCAATGCGGATGCCGCGACCCTGCTCGCGCAAGTCGCTCTTGAGGTTCTCGATCGCCTGCCGCAGTGTACGCGAAGTAAGATCGGGGTGGAATTCAGAAAGCAGGTTGAGCAGGCCGGGTAATCCCAAGGGATCCGAAGAAGCAAATAAGAGGCTCTCGATTGCAAGTTTTAGCCTGGGCGCCGTGGCAACTGGGGTTATGGAGGCCTCAGTAGCACCCCCCTCGAAAGCGGGGGGTACGGAGGAGGCCATTTCCGTGTCGAGCTCTTCGCGTGTCTTGCGTATCGCCATCACTCACTCCGTGACTTCATCGTCCCTGATCAGTGTAAGCGCTTGATCGAGGTCGATATGTTCGAGGCGGCTCGTGACGTACAGATTCTCCCCGCCATCCGCCTGATGTAGCCTGATCATGTGCAGGCGGGTCATCTCCAGCAGGGCGATAAATGTTATTACCACAAACGACCGGGTGGGCGCATCGCCGAACAGCTCATCAAAGATGAGCTCCCGGCGCTCGGCGAGTATGGCCGTCAGCTCCTGGATCCTGTCGGCAATGGAGATGCGTTCGATCAGAATCTCGTGGGGAATGCGCTTGGAAGCCTTGAGCATCACCCTGTCCAGGGCTTCGATCAGCTTGAAGACGGACACGTCCGCGAAAGGGCTGGCCTCATCTTCGCTCTCGACCACCGCCGGCATGTCCCGGCGCGCGAATACATCCCGGTCCAGGATCGGCCGGTCGCGCAGCTCAGTGGCCGCTTCCTTGTAGCGCTGGTACTCCAGCAGGCGCCTGACCAACTCTTCACGGGGATCTCCTTGATCCTGCTCTTCCTCCTCCTCGCCCTCTCCTTCGCCGGGTGGCAGGAGCATCTTCGACTTGATCTGCGCCAGGGTGGCGGCCATCACCAGGAATTCGCCGGCTACATCCAGGTTGAGTGCTCGCATCCACTCTATGTAGGCGATGTACTTCTCGAGGATGGTGGAGATCGGGATGTCGAAGACATCGATCTCGTGCTTGCGAATCAGATGCAGCAACAAATCGAGCGGCCCTTCGAAAACGGGCAACTCGACGCTGTAGCCACCCGTCAGTCCACTCTCGCCGACCGGATGCAGTCCAGGCGTCCCGAGGCCGTTTTCGATCCGGCCGCTCAAGGGTGAATCCCCATCTTCATCGCCTCGCGCACCAGCAACATGGTTTGCTCGGCCTCCGCAGCCGCCTTGCGCGCCCCATCCGCGAGCACCCGATCGATATAATCCGGCTGCCCGTTTAGCTCCGCGCGGCGTTTTCTGATCTTCGCAAAACGCGTAAAGAAACGCTCGATGATCTCTTTTTTGCAATCGACGCAGCCGATTCCAGCGCTGCGGCACAGGCCGTCGATCTCCATCAGGCGCTCCGCCGGTGTGTACAGTTTGTGATAGGCGAAAATGTTGCACACTTCCGGACGCCCGGGATCGTTACGGCGCTGGCGCTGCGGATCGGTGACGGCGTTTTTGAATTTCTTGACCACGGTGTCATCGTCATCGGCCAGGTAGACGGCGTTGCCATACGACTTGGACATCTTACGGCCGTCGAGCCCTGGCAGGAGTGCCGTCTTGGTGACGATCTCCTTGGGCTCCACCAGCACCTTGCCGTAGAAGTTGTTGAAGCGCCGCACTATCTCGCGGGTAAGCTCCAGGTGCGGAAGCTGGTCCTCGCCCACGGGAACGTAATCCGCCCGGTAGATGGCGATATCCGCCGCCTGCAGCACCGGGTAGCCCAGGAAGCCGAAGTTGGACAGGTCGGTGCCGGAGATTTCTTTCTTTTTATCCTTGAAAGAAGGCACGCGCTCGAGCCAGGGCACGGGGGTGATCATGCCCAACAGAATGTTCAGCTCGGCGTGCTGCAGGACGTCGGACTGCACGAATATGGTCGCGCGCTCGGGAGAGAGCCCGCAAGCCAGAAAGTCAATCGCCGCCTGCCTCGTAAACTCGCGGATCCTGCCCGGCTCGGCGTAAAGCACCGTAAGCGCGTGCCAGTCGGCGATGAAGTAGAAACACTCGTACTCGTCCTGCAGCCCGACCCAGTTCTCCAAGGCACCGTGGTAGTTGCCAAGGTGCAAAAGACCCGAGGCTTGCATGCCGCTCAGAACCCGCCCGGCGGGCGTTTGTTTCATTTGAGGCTCCTGTGTTTCGCGTCAGGCTCCATAGAAAGCATACCAGATAGGAAATCCCACCAGCGAGCTGATGCCCCGAATTATCCACATGACGGGGTAGCCAATGAACTCTCCCCCCAAAAGAAGAATCGCGATGAAGAGAATAAACGAGTACTTGGCCATGGTGTCCAGGTAGTGATGGTAGCGATCGGGCAAAAACCCGGCCAGCACTCCCGAGCCGTCCAGGGGCGGGATGGGCAACAGGTTAAAAACGAACAAGCCGATGTTGATCATCGCCGTCCAACCCAGCAGGCGCACCAGGGCTACCGTCAGGCCCTTGCTGCTACCGAGCATCTCGATCAGCTTGGCCGGACCGATGGAATGGGCCACGATCGACAGGACAATCGCCGTCAGCAAACCGAAGACCAGATTGGACAGCGGCCCGGCCGCCGATGTGAGCAACACGCCCGTCTTCATGCGCAGCTTGCGTGTGAACTGGATCGGAGTAATCGGCACCGGCTTGGCCCAACCGAAGAAGGGCACCCCGCTGGTCAGCCCGACAATGGGAATGATCAAGGTGCCGATGGGATCGATATGAGCCAACGGGTTGAGGGTCAGCCGCCCCTGCCGGGCGGCGGTATCGTCGCCGAGCTTATAGGCTACAAAGGCATGAAAGTACTCGTGAACCGAAAGAGACAGGATCATCGGGATGATGACATAGACGATCTGCATGATATCGAATGGTTTCACGAAACGCGCACCTCGAAGGCCCGGTAATATTCGCAACGACCCAAAGTAGCTGAGGAACTACCCGCTGTCAACGCCCGCAAGATTCGGTAAACGGCATTACATGGGCCCGAAGGTTACCGTCACCGGCCCGCTGACGGTTACTGCGATCACCAGGCGCTGGGCCTTGCGGTCATGGCGCCATGTAGATTCGCCGCCCGCGACAACGGCTTCGCAACCTTTCTCATACAGACGCGATGGGACGGCGATCTCCGTGATACCACCCGCCCGGGCGTCGAAAACCAGGACGCCCGAACGCTTCTTGGCGTCGTATTCAAACGAGGTAATAGTACCGGCAACCGCGGCAGGATAGGCGCGAATCACCTCGCTCGCGTGGGACTCCTCGGTTCCGTCGGCGGCGACGAGGCCGAAGCCTTCGTTGTTCCAGTCCTCGAGGGCGCATGAATATTCCCAGATCGTTGCATGCATCAGGTATTCGTCGAACGCGTCGAAGGCCAGCTTGACGTACTCCGCCGCCCGCGAGTCGGTTTTCTTGTCGCCGAATTCACCCAGGATGACCGGGATGCCCCACTCGTCGGCCAGGGCCTTCAGACGACCTATGGGCTCCGAGAGACTGGCACCCGAATAGCCGCCAATGTAAACCGACGGATCGTAGTAATGCGGGGCAAATATCAGCCCTTCTTCTTGCGGAAGCTCCAAGAGAGTCTCGGCCGTGAACGCAGAACTGCCGGAACCGTCGAAAAAGACCGGCGCGCCCGGGGCAACCTCGCGGATCACCCTGGCCATCTCCGCATAGAAGGGCGTCAGCACGTTTTTCGACCAGTCTTCTTCATCGGCCGTTCCGAATCCGGGCTCGTTGATCACTTCGAACCCGATCACGCCCTCCCGCGGCCACAAGCGCCCGGCCACGTGGCGCCACATGTCGCCAAAGGCATCGCGCACTCCGTCCTGGTTGCTCCAGAAGCGGTCGAAGGCTTGGCGGACGTTTTCGTTATTCATATAGCCCAAAAACCAGCCGCTGCAATCATCTGGAGTATCGGGAACCGGCTGCGGCAATGTCCATATCGGGAATCCATCGCCGCAATACGGGCTTGCGAAGACGTCCTGGTGAAAGTCGACGATCACGCGCAGGCCCCGCCTGGCGGCGGCGTCTATCACGGCACCGTAACGATCGAGATAGACATCGTCATACGTCCCGCGCACGGGTTCCAACGCCTCCCAACTGAACGGCAGGCGCAGCAGGTTGTGGCCCCAACTCTCTACCCGCTCGAGGTATTCATCGAGGGCTTCACCGAAGGGCGCTGCCTCCGCCTGGGCGGGCAGGCCTGACTCGCGGAAATGGAACGGAAAGAAGGGCGCGAACTTGGAACGCCCGCCGGCATTGACTCCGCGCAGGATCACTTCCCGCCCCAGCGCATCCTGAAGCCGCGAGCCTGCCACGCTAACGCGCAGTGTCTCGAGTTTCGCGGGCCCGGGCTTCCCATCACCCGGTCCACAGGCCATCAGGATGGAAAACATCAGGATTGGAAGCAAAGGTACGTATTTCATCATAGTGGCCCTCCCGTTCTCAGGCGCGCGGGTGGAAGCGGTCGTATACTTTGCGCAATCTCTGGGCGTTTACATGGGTGTAAATCTCGGTCGTCGAGATGTCAACGTGGCCCAGCATGGCCTGGACGCTCCTCAGATCGGCGCCCCGTTCGAGCAAGTGAGTGGCGAAGGAGTGTCTCAATTGGTGGGGTGAGATCTCGCGCTTGATACCTGCCGCCCGGCCATAGCGCTTGAGGTTCTTCCAGAAGCCCTGGCGGGTCAACGGCCCGCCGCGGGCCGTTATGAAGATGTATTCCGATCGCCGCCCGGCCAGCAGTTTCTCCCGACCCTGTTCCTGGTAGGCACTCAGCGCCATAAGCGCCATGTCGCCGAGCGGTACCATACGCTCCTTGCGCCCCTTGCCAAGGGCGCGCACTACACCCAGCCGGAAATCCACGCCCTCGATCCTGAGCCCGACCAGTTCGGATACCCTCAGACCCGTTGCGTATAACACCTCGAGCATGGCCCGGTCGCGAAGCCCGCGCGGGTTGTCGCCCCGCGGCCGGGCGATCAGGTCGTCGATCTCCTCGACCGACAAGAACTCGGGCAGCCTGCGTCCGGCCTTGGGAGCGTCGATCTCTGCTGTCGGGTCATTCTCGATGAGACCTTCAGCAATCAAGAAACGATAGCAGGTGCGAAGAGCGGATATCAGGCGCGCCTGGCTCCTGACGGCAAGACCCCTGGAATTGAGTTCCTTCAGGAATTCAACCAGGTTCAAGGGGGTAACTCTTGAAAAATCCTCAATACCGCGACTTAGCGCGAAATCGATGAGTTTGCCCAGGTCGCTTCGGTAAGCCTCCAGCGTATTGATACTCAGGTTGCGCTCGACTTTCAGGTGACTCATGTACAGGTCGATCTGTTCGTCGAAAGTCATAGCTCACCTCCCCTTGTCTTCCACGAGAATAGCCGGCCACGGATTTATGTCAACTTCTGTCGACTATGGATCGAGAAATTTGTCCCGTTCCTTGATGAATTCGGCGATCCCGGCGACTATTCCCTCGGCCAGGCGTTTCTGGTAGGCAGTGCTTTTCAGACGTTTCTCATCCAGCGGATTGGTGATGAAAGACGTCTCTATCAGAATCGACGGCATGCGCGCACCGATCAGCACGTAGAAAAGCGCGGGTTTTATCCCCAGTCCCTTGACTTGCTTGTAGTGGCTACGCAAAGTCCTGACAATATTTTTCTGGACGAGACGGCTCAGCCTGATCGAGTCGTCCACGTGAGATTTCAACGCCAGGTCTGCCAGGATGTACTTGAGGTCGGAGATCGACTTCTCCGAGGTGGCGTTTTCGCGAGCCGCCAACTTGATACTGTAGCGATCATCGGTCAGATCGAGGTAAAAGGTCTCCACTCCCCTGAACTTGCGGTTGCGGTGTGCGTTCAGGTGAATAGATACGAAGAGATCGGCATTGTGCTCGTTTGCAATTGCTGTACGTCCCTCTAGTGGCACAAAATAGTCGCCTTTACGGGTAAGTATAACATCAAGCTTCAGATTTTTCTTTATCAATTCGGCAACCCTCTTGGCGATCTTTAAAGCGATCTTCTTCTCGAACACCCCGCTCGAACCTATCGCACCTGGGTCTTTCCCACCGTGACCGGCATCGATGGCCACGCATTTGATTTTCAATCCGGCCATCATCGACAACGACACGCCGGGTTTGCTCTTTTTCTTGAGTTTCGCCACCTCGGCCCGGGTAGGTTTCTTGGGTAGCTTCTGTCCAATGACCCTGGCCACGGCGTCCTCATCGTCCTGGCCGCGGGTGATATCGACTACTACCCTCTCGGGTGTGTCCAGTGGAAAGACCCGGTATGAGTTCTTCCCCCCCAGGTCGAGGACCACCCTGAGCGAGCCGTCGTCACGCTCGGCGAACCTGACCCGGCTGACGACCCTGTCTTGCACCGGTTCCGGGCGCGTGAGTTCATCACCCAGTTCGCAGGCCGCCAGATCGATATATAACCTTGGCGGTGTGCCTTGCTTCTCGTCCGCTGCCAGCCGGCCGACCTTGTAACGGACCTTGGCGCGCGTGTAGAGCGCGATACGGGTATAGCCGGGATTGGACCAGTGGCGAATCTTCTCCAGCACCGCGTGCTTGGCGCTGTTGTCCTTTTGGACCTGGTTCACGGGCGGCTTCTTCGCGGCCGAGGGCTTTTTCACGGCCGCGGCGGTTCCGCCGAGATCTTCGAGCATACGGCGGGCCTTGGGGGCGACGTCGCCATCGGGAAAGTGCTCGACCAGGTAGGCCAGCGCCTCCTTGGCCTTGCCCTGGTTCTTCTTCAACTCTATCCAAGCCATGGCAACAAACAGCTGCGCGTCGTCGGCCAGGTGATCACCGGGAAAGTCCTTGACCAGTTTACCAAACAGCTCGATCGAATGATCGAGATCTGCGGGCAGGCGGGATATCAGGTACAAGTCGTGGTAGAGGCGACCGGCTGTGAAGAGTGCGTCTGGAACCCTGGATGACTTTGGAAATCCGTCCACCAGCTGTTCGAACTTCGCGGCTACGTTCTTCCAGTTGTGTCTGAACTTACGGCGCTCTTTATCGTTGCGAAAACTGTAGTAGGCCCTGCGGGCCTTCTGGTAGGCCGCCTCGGCCGGCGGGGGCCCGGCCAGGGCGCGCGTGCCCGAAAGAAGTCCAACGGCCAGCAGGATTGCACATATGCCTGTAAAGAGTCTGGATCTCATTTTTTATCCCGCAGGTCCTTTTTCATGCCATAGAGGATATCGAGGGCCTCGCGCGGCGCCAACGAGTCGAGATCAAGTTTGTCCAGCTCGTCTTCCAGCGGAGAACGAGGCGCCGGCCCGGCTTGAGAGAAAAGTCGCAGCTGGCCCGAGCGTCTCGACCCGTCGCGCACGGCCTTTGACAGATTGGGGGTGCCGATCTCGTCGTACTCGCCCATTTCCAGGTTGGCGAGAACCTGCAAAGATCTGCTGACGACTTCTGCGGGCAGGCCCGCCAGCTTGCCGACCTGGATGCCGTAGGAACGGCTGCAGATACCCTTGACCAGCGTTCTCAGGAAAATGATCTGCTCTTTCCACTCCTTGACGCTGATGGTGTAATTGGCCACGCGTGGCTTGGTCAGAGCCAATTCGGTCAGCTGGTGGTAGTGGGTGGCGAATAGTGTGCGCGCGCCGATGCGGTCGTGGATGTACTCGGCCACGGCCCAGGCGATACTCAGCCCATCGAAGGTGCTCGTGCCGCGACCGATCTCGTCCAGCACCAGCAGGCTGCGCCTGGTGGCATGTCTCAGGATATGGGCCGTTTCGGTCATCTCGACCATGAAGGTGGACAGGCCGCGGGCCAGGCTGTCGGCCGCGCCTATGCGCGTAAAAACACGATCGACCACGCCGATGCGGGCCGCGGCCGCCGGCACGAACGAGCCCATCTGGGCCATAATGCAGATCAGCCCCACCTGGCGGATGACCGTTGACTTGCCCGCCATGTTTGGGCCGGTTATGACCAGGATTTGCTCGTCAGCGCAGGACACGCTGGTATCGTTCGGAACGAAGCGTTCGCCTGAGAGATATTTCTCCACTACCGGGTGACGTCCTAACCGTATTTCTATCTTGTCCGACTCGTCCACCTGCGGGCGGCAGTAGCCACACTCGGCCGCCAGTTCGGAAAGACAGGCAATGACGTCACTGGTCGCCACCTGGCGGGCCACGGCCAGTATGCGCTGAGACTCTCGAGAGACACGCCCGGCAAGTGAGGCGATCATCTCCTTCTCGAGCGCCAGGCTCTCGTCCTGGGCTCCCAGGATCTGCTCTTCTTTCTGTTTCAGTTCGGGAGTCTCGAACCTCTCGGCGTTGGCCGTGGTCTGCTTGCGCCGGTAGTGCTCGGGCACCAGGTGCAGGTTGGGCTTGGTGACCTCGATGAAGTAGCCGAAGACCCGGTTGTAGCGTATTTTTAAAGAGGATATTCCAGTGGTTGCACGCTCTTGCTGCTCAAGCCCTGCGATGTACGAGCGGCCCGAGCTGGCCATCTCACGCAGTTCGTCCAGGTGCGTATCGTACCCCGGCCTGATTGCTCCGCCCTCGCCGACATCCGCCGGCGGATCTTCGGAAAGCGCCGCAGAAAGCGCCTGGAATAGATCTTCCAGGACGTCCACCCGGCCAATCAAACCGCCTAGGGCGCCCTCACCTCCCTGCACGAGTTCCGACCAGCTGGGCAGGGCTTCAAACGAGTCGCGTAGCAGGCCTAGATCGCGCGGCGTCGCCCGGCCCACGGCCACTTTTCCAAGCAGGCGTTCGAGGTCGCGAATTTCTTTGAGCCGCGCAAGAATATCGGCCCGCCGCACGGCATCCGTAAGAAGTTGCTCGACGGCGTTCTGGCGTTCGTCTATCCGCTCGGGCGAAAGCAAGGGATACAGCAACCAGGAGGCGAGCAGCCGCGCGCCCATGGGAGTGCGCGTGCGATCGAGAAGAGCCAACAGAGAGCCCTGGCGGCGTCCATCCATTTGAGTGGCCAGAATCTCCAGGTTTACCCGGGTGTGCTCGTCGATCACCATGAAATCGCAGACCCGGTAAGGGATCAACCTGCGGATGTGATCCAGCGAACCCGGAAGCGAGCTTGATGCGTAGGCGAACAAGCTCCGGGCCGCCTGCAGTCCGCCCGTGGTTATGTGTGAAAACAACTCCTCTTCGATTTCGGCGGGAATCTCGGCATCGGAGGCGGCGCCATCCGCGGTCCTTATAAAAACGCCGGGAAGCCTCTCGGCAATAACTCCTCGCAGGTTGTCTGCGCCTGCATCCGCCGGTAGAAGCAGCTCTCGGGGCATAACCCGGGCCAACTCGGCAAGCAGGCTCTCCCGATCGGCGAGTTGGGTAACCCTGAACTCGGCCGTCGAGACGTCCATGAAGGCGAACCCGTAAGGCCCGGCCCCGTCTTGTGCATTATCCAACGCGCCCAGGAAGTTCGCCGTCCCGGCCTCGAGATCCTCGAGGTCGGTGATCATGCCCGGTGAGACCACCCGGGTGACCGCTCGCTTGACGATGCCCTTGGCCTGCCGGGCGTCCTCGACCTGGTCGCAGACGGCCACCTTGTGGCCCGCCTCGACCAGCTTTTTTATATAACCGTTGGCCGAAAAGTGCGGCACGCCGCACATCGGGTAGGAGCCCTTGCCCTTGGCCCGCGAGGTCAGTGCTATGTCGAGAATCGCGGAAGCCGTCTCGGCGTCCTCGAAGAACATCTCGTAGAAGTCGCCCAGGCGAAAGAAGATGATGCAGTCGGGATATTCGGCCTTGGTCTCGAGATACTGGCGCATCATCGGCGTCTGCTGGGAAACAACCGAAGCGCCCTTACCCGAATCGTCAACAGGTGCCTTTTGCCCGCGCATATTGCAGGCAGGTTACCAGAGCCGGGCCGAGCAGTAAAGTTCGAGCGGCGCCAATCAGCACGAGGTCTGGGAGGGATATAGGGGGACGTTGGTACATTAAGAACATTAATATCAAAAGGAAAGGGTTCAGGTCACGACCCCTTCTTTTCCCCCCGGATTGGATGATTTAATGTTCTTAATGTACCAACGTTCCCCACCGCACCTCAGACGTTGAAACGAAAGCGGATCACGTCGCCGTCTTTGACCTTGTATTCCTTACCCTCGAGCCGCACCTGGCCCTTCTCGCGGACGGCCTGTTCGGAACCTGACTGAATCAAGATCCGTGATTCGACCACTTCGGCGCGGATGAAGCCGCGCTGCATGTCCGTGTGGATCTTGCCGGCGGCCTCCAGCGCGCTGGTGCCGGCCGGAATGGTCCAGGCTCGAACCTCCGTGCCTACCGTAGTGAAGAAAGTGATCAGGTTCAGCAGGCGGTAGCCGGCCGCTATCACCCTGGTAAGACCCCGTTCGGAAAGACCGATCTCGGCCAGGTAGGCCTGCTGCTCTTCGGGGGCCAGTTCGTGCAACTCGGCCTCGGTCACGGCGCTGATCTCTACCAGCGGCGCATCTTGCCGCGAGCAGAACTCCCTCAACTTGTTAAGCGCCGCGTCGTCTTCGGCTCCTATCTGGTCGTCCGAGATGTTGGCCACGTAAAAGACCGGCTTGGCTGTCAGGAAAGGCGTGGCCGAAATCCTGTCGAACTGCCCGGCGTCCAGCTCAAGAGCGCTGACTGAACCCCCGGCGGAGAGCGTCTTCTCAACCCGTTCGAGTATCTCGACCTCGCCGCGGGCCGCCTTGTCGCCCGCCTGGGCCACCTTGCGCTGCCGATCGAGCCTGCGCTGGGCCATATCCAGGTCGCGGATGATAAGCTCGGTCTGCACCACCTCGACGTCGCGAACGGGATCCACTCCGTCGTACTGGTGGGCGATGTTGTCGTCTTCGAAGCAGCGCACCACGTGGGCAATTGCATCCACCTGCTGGATCTGAGCCAGGAACTGGCTGCCCAATCCTTCGCCGTGTGAGGCCCCCGCGACCAGGCCGGCAATATCCACGAACTCGAGCGTCGTCGGCGTCAGTTTGTCGGGCTTGAAGATGGCAGCCACCTGGTCGAGCCGCGGATCGGGAACAGGCACCACGCCGTGGTTGGGATCAACAGTGCAGAAGGGATAGTTCTCGGCAGGCGCCTGCGTGGCGCACAGGGCGTTGAAGAGAGTCGTCTTGCCCACGTTGGGCAGGCCGATGATGCCGCACGAGAAACCCACCGGCGCTATTCCTCGAAGGCCGGCTTCAGCTTGAGGAAGGTCTCTTCGAGATGCTCGTTGATCATGCGCACCTCGCCCAGCACCGCCATGTAGTTGTGATCTCCGGACCAGCGCGGAACGACGTGGTAATGCATGTGCTCATCGACACCGGCCCCGGCGACTTGCCCCAGATTCATGCCCACATTCAAGCCGTGGGGAGCGAGGATCTTTTCTACGGCCGCGATGCTCTCGAGCAATAGGTCTGAAAGCGCGTGGTATTCTTCTGCATCAAGATCCCTCGGCCTGGCTACGTGGCGCGCCGGGACCACCAACAAGTGACCGTTGGTGTATGGAAACTTATTCAGCAGCACGAAGGCCCACTGCGTGCGCTTTAGAACGTGGTGGCTGCGGTCGACGCTGGGATCGAAGCAAAAGACGCAGCCGTCTTCACGCGGCCCCAGGATGTACTGCATGCGCCACGGTGCCCAAATCTGTTTCATACCATTGTCCCGGGCAGGCCGGTGAAACGGTCAGGAAACGGCGTGGTGATCTTTCTTGATGTCGACTCGCTCTTTGAGCTCTTTGCCGACGGTGAAGAACGGGGTTCTCTTCCTGGGCACCTGCACCTTCTCGCCCGTTTTGGGATTGCGCCCTTCGCGGGAATCCCTCTCCTTGGAAACAAAACTCCCAAAGCCGCGAATCTCGATTCGCTCATCCCGTGTCAGGGAGTCGGTCATGCAGCTGAAGATGGTGTCCACGATGACTTCGATGTCCTTCTTGGACACACTCTGCAGCCTCGTTGCTACCGTCTCGATCAGCTGGCTCTTTGTCACGGCAGGAACTCCTTTCGCACAAGATTCTCGGTAGTCTACTCGTTTTCCTCGTCTACAGGAGAAGATTGCCGCTCTTCGACTTCTTGCTCTTCAGAGGCGTCTGCCTGCGTATCGGTCGCAGCGGCTTCGGCCTCGGCGGCCTGGGCTGCAGCTTTTTCGGGCTCGGATAAGCCGGGTACATCAATGCCCTTGGAGGCAAGCGCCTCGCCCAGCGACACCCGTCCGTCGCCTTGGCGCTCAAGGTACTGCTGGTAATCGTCGTCCTTGGCCAACTGCAAGCTCTTAACGCTGAGAGCAATTCTTCTCTCTTCGGGGTCGACGTCCAGCACCATGACGTCGATTTCGTCGTCTTCCTTTACTACCTGGCGGGGATCCTCAACTCTTTCCTGGCTCAACTCGGAGATGTGAATCAGACCCTCGATACCCTTCTCGATCTCGACGAAGGCGCCGAACTCGGTGACCTTGATCACCTTGCCCTTGACCTTGGTTCCCGGGGGATACTTGTCAGGGATTCTGTTCCAGGGATCTTCGCTCAACTGCTTGATGCCGAGTGAAAACCGTTCGTTCTCGGGATCGATGTGCAGAACGACCGCCTCGACCTCGTCACCCTTCTTGAAGAGCTGGCTGGGATGCTTGATGCGCTGTGTCCAGGAGATGTCCGAGATATGCACCAGTCCGTCTATGCCTTCCTCGATGCCGATGAAAACGCCGAAATCGGTGATGTTGCGGATTCTTCCCTGAATTACCGAGCCCACCGGGTACTTTTCCTCGATCATCGACCAGGGATTCGGTTCGACCTGCTTCATTCCCAACGAGATGCGCTTGTTGGACGAATCGATGTCGAGCACGAGGGCCTCCACCTCGTCCCCCACTGCCACCATCTTCGAGGGATGCTTGACGCGTCTGGTCCATGACATCTCGGAGATGTGGATCAAGCCCTCGATGCCCTCTTCCAGTTCAACGAAGGCGCCGTAATCCGTTAAAGAAACCACCTTGCCACTGACCTTGACGTCTACAGTGTATTTCTCGTCGGCATGCGTCCAGGGATCTTCGTTGATCTGCTTGAGCCCCAGCGAGACCCTCTCGGATTCGGGGTCGAACTTGAGAACCATCACGTTGATCTCGTCACCCACCGAGAACAATTCGCTGGGATGATTGACCCGCCCCCAGGACATATCGGTGATGTGCAGCAAGCCATCGATACCGCCCAGATCGACGAAGGCACCATACTCGGTGATGTTCTTGACGATACCCGGCAGTACCGCGCCTGGTTTGAGCTTCTTGAGTGTTTCCGTCTTCAGCGCCTCGCGCTCTTTTTCCAGAAGCACCCGGCGGCTGAGAACGATATTGCCCCGCCGCTTGTTGAACTTGATGATCTTGAACTCGAATTTCTGGCCGATCAGACGATCCAGATTGCGAACCGGGCGCAAATCAACCTGGCTGCCGGGAAGAAAAGCCTTAACGCCGATATCGACGCTGAGACCGCCCTTGACCCGTGCCACGATGGTACCCGCGACTAGTTCGTTCTTCTCGCAGGCGGCGGAGATATCGTCCCAGACCTTGAGCTTATCGGCCTTTTCCTTCGAGAGGACTATCATCCCTTCTTCGTCCTCACAACTCTCCAGCAACACGTCGACCTTGTCGCCCACCTTGATTGCCGGCTTACCGTCTTCACCCCTGCCAAACTCGTCGATCGCGACGGCGCCTTCCGATTTGTAGCCGATGTCCACGACAACATGGTCCGGAAGCACCTGGATAATTTCGCCTTTGACGATCTCGCCTTCCTTCAGTTCGCGATCCCTGAGGCTTGCCTCGTACAGGGCGGCAAAGCTCTCTTCGCCGGCATTTTCACTTTTGTCACCAGTCATGACCTGCTCGTCTTTTCCATTCTCCATACTGTTTACCTTAACTCCTTCTGTACCCAGTTAATCGCAACCCCCATCTACTCTCCAACCAGAAAAGCGCAGCCACCATACAAACTATGTTTTTGGTTGTCAACGATTTTTCAATTACCTTTGGCAAGGTGTATGCGCAGCCATTTCTCGACCTGCTCTATAAGCCAGTCGGGAGTGGAAGCGCCGGAGGCGATGCCAATCTTGTCTGCATTTTCAAAGCTGATACCCGCAAGTTCGCCGGCGGATTCAACATGATGGGTCCTTATCTGGATCGAGCCGCAAATCTCGGCTAAGCGACGTGTATTCGCACTGTTATGTCCCCCGATTACCAGCATCACGTCAACTGCCGACGCCATTTGTCTGCCTTCGGCCTGCCTGAGGCCGGCGTCGTCGCAGATCGTGCAGTTTACCTCTAGGTCGCTATAGCGGCAGCGGCATGCCCGCGCCACGTTCTCGAAGACGTTCGTCGATTGCGTCGTCTGGGCAACCAGGCCGACCGGGGTATCGGGGCTCAGGGCGGGAATGTCTTCTTCGCTTCCGAACACGAACACCCGACCTCCGGCAAAGCTCTCGAGAGCCCGCACTTCGGGGTGCCCTCCGTCCCCGAGTAAAAATACCGTTCTGCCGTCACGGCCGAATGACTCTATCAACCTGCGCGGTACCTTGACGCGGGGACAAACAGCGTCCACCAGCTCGACGCCCAGCTCGCCCGCGCGCCGGTACTCCTGCTTCGATATACCGTGCGTCCTGACGAGTGTTAAACCGCCGCGACATTGCTCCACCGTCTCGCGAGGCACGACTCCCATCTTGGCCAGGCGCGCCACCTCCTGGGGGCTGTGCATCAAAGGCCCCAGGGTGTAGATCGGTCCGGCGCCGCTTCCTACCAGATCGAGCGCCAGGCGCATGGCCCGCCGCACCCCGTAGCAGAAACCTGCCTGCTCGGCCTTGATGATCCCAGCCGTCAATTTCCCACTTCTCGTAAATATTTCTCCACGCGGGCCACGACATGATCGGCCACCTGGTCGGCCGTAAATGGCCCGCTGTCGATCATCTCCGCATCCGCGGCAGGCTTCAGGGGAGCCACCGCCCTTTGCTCGTCACGCCTGTCTCGCTCGATGACCTCACGCAGTGTCTCGTCGAAGTCCACCTGCACGCCCCTGGCAACCAGTTCATCGAAACGGCGCCGGGCCCTGATCTCCGGAGAGCCCGAAATAAAGGCCTTGATCTCGGCGTCGGGAAAGACAACCGTCCCGATGTCGCGACCTTCCATGACCACGCCGCCATTCTGTCCCAGTTTACGCTGGATCCCAAGCAGGGCCGCACGCACTTCGGGATGCGCCGACACTCTTGAAGCGCCCGCAGAAATCCGTGGCTCGCGTATTTCTTCGGTTACCTCGGAACCGTCCAGAAACACGCGTTGCCCGTTTTCGCCATCCTTGAATTTTACTGATATCAAGGCGGCCAGTGAGGCCAGGCCGGAACTGTCTTGCCAGTCGACCCCGCCGGTGCGCGCGGCCAGCGCCAGGCAGCGATAGATAGCCCCGGTGTCTACGAGAATATAGCCGAGCCTGCGGGCCACGAGTCTGGCAACAGTCGTCTTGCCGGAACCGACAGGTCCGTCGATGGCCACCACCGGCCTCTCACGAGCCATTGTCGTCACGCCCATTGATCGGCATATCCGCCCTATCGAAGCCAAAATTCTTTCCGAGCCGATCGCACTCCCCGCTCAACTGCGACAGCAAGCCGCCCAGCCTGCGGGCATGTAACTGAAACGACTTGTCCATTTCGGCGCCGACCTCGATCGAGTCGAGCAAGCAGCCCAATGCGGCACCGCCCAGTTGCCAGGAGTTTTCGGAAGCCATTTTTTTGATTGTTGCTGCCAGAAGCTGCGGCCAGTAATGTACGGCAGCCACCGTCCACTCGAAGCGCTCTGCATCCTGCGTTTCGACCTCTGTGCCGAGATCGCGCCAGAAGCTCAATACCCGCTCCAGTGCGCCCTCTTGGTAGTCGTCGCTTTCGGCCACCAGACACGGGCCGCCGGCCAGCAACTCGGGAGAAGCGGCGGCCGGTCCCGCGCCGCGCGTGTAGACCAGAGGAAACGAGGGCACGAACAGCCCGCCCTGTGCGACGGCCGAGGCTATCTGCTTACGCACCCGCACGGTCGTGCCGGCGGTGCACGTCCAGGCGGCGTCCGGACGAAGGTGGGGTCCGATCTTCTCGGCAACAATGAATACCTGGTGCAACGGCACGGCCAGGACAACCACCTGGGCGCCCATTGTTCCGCGCACGGGGTCGTCCGTCGCCCGGTCGATGAATCCAAGACGTCGCGCCATTTCCAGGTGTGCTGCCAGACAGTCTATACCCACGACCTCCCCAGCCAATCCCCGGCCCTTCACCAGACAGGCAACCGAACAACCTATGGCGCCGGTTCCAATGATAGCGACACGCGAGAAAGTTTTCTTGTCACCGGCAGCGCTCATTCTTCGTCCTCCCGTAGTGGACGAAGAATAGACGAGAGAGGCCGGCTTGGCAACCGTGATCGCAAGTCTGCGGGTTGCGATAACAAAAGACTCCTTTCCTTGACAGGCCGCCAAGACCTTGATGATAATGTCCTAGTCAACAGGTAGACACGGAGGAAAAAATGAACTGCGCTTCCGGCGACAGGATGCATTCAAGTAGGCTCTCGGTTATAATTGGAATCGCGGCCTTCATGGCGGTCTTGGTCGCGATGCCCTCACCGGCCGAGGCTCAGACGGTCGTGGTGGCCGGCTTCGGCGGAAGGGCCAAGCGCCTTGCCAAGCAGGCGCGCACGGCTCTGATCAAGGCGCTCGACAACACGGGAGTCAAGATGATCTCCTACGGGCAATACCTGCGCAAGGCCAAGCGCAGCCGCATCCCTGGAAAACGCGCCTTAATGCCCCGCTCAATCCGCAGGCTGGCCGGAAACATGAAGCTCAACGGAGTGATCACCGGCGCGGCCACCCAAAAGGGTCGCCGGAGAATACTGGTGATCAACGTCTTCAACAAGCGCGGCAAACGCGTGCTTAAAAAAGCCTATCGCCTTAAGAAAGACGTCTTCCCGGCGCCCGTGGCGGGCAAGCTGGCCGGAGTGATCGTCGAGAAACTCGGCGGCCGCACCGTCGCCGCTGCGGCCGAGCCGCCGCCCACCGCCGAAACGCCGCCCGCGGCCAAGGAGCCCGCGGCTACCGACAGCGGAGGAGAAAAGACCGGGGGTAACGACGCCTTCCTGCCTCCCTGGGCGCGCACCGAGAAGAAAACCGAAACCGCCTCGGCGACCGAGACCGGCACCAGCACCGAGCCCGCCGCGGCCACGACGACCGAGGTCAGCAAACCTGCTCCTCTACACAAGCGAAAGTCCACGCACGGTTCGGTGCCCGACATCCTGGTCGCCGCCGGCATGAGCGGCAACCTGCGTGCCGGACTGAACCCGCGCCACGAGTCGGGCATCTACCCGGGCCTGCGCATCGATGGCCGCGTCTTTATGGGCTCGTTCCTCGACATGCCGGTGGTGCGCGACATCGGCTTCTCCGGGCTTTTCAACATGGGCCTGGGGCTCAAATATCACCTGAGCGGTGGAGAAAACTGGGACTCGACAATGATGCAGTGGCAGGCCGCTCTGAACTACCGCCTGGCCATCAACAGCGTCTTGCTGGCCCCGGCATTCGTCGTTAGGGTCGGCTACGGGTCTACCAAAAACACCATCGATACCGACAACACAGCCGCTGTCAGCGCCGGATACAGCTACCCGTTCGCGGCCATCGACATCTACCTGATGCTCTACAAACCGATCGTGCGCCTGTTCGTCTCCGGCGGCTACTTGTTCTTGGTGACGGGCTCCGAGGACGTCAGCGACACAGGCATGGGTTTCACGATACGCGGCGGGTTGGACGCCGACCTTTTCGACAACCTGCACATCGGCATCGGATATGAAATGTGGGAGTTCTTCGGCCTCAAGGTGGAAGCCAACGAGGTCTCCGATACCTATCAGACTTTCTTCCTGCGGGTGGGCTGGAACTTCAAATAGAGTATCGCAGAAAGTCTCTCACCTCGCGGGCGAAGGCTTCAACGTCTACCGGGGCCGAAAGCCATTTTATCTCCTTGACAGCTTTGAACCAGACCATCTGGCTGCGGGCATAGCGCCGGTGCGCGCGCTTGATGCGTTCGACGGCCTCGCCAAATGAGATGCGACCGGCTACGTGCTCGCGCAGCTCGCGGTAGCCAACTGTCTCGAAGGTGCGGCAATCCGCAAGACCAGAATCGATTAGCGCGCGCACCTCTTCGAGCCAGCCGGCGGACAGCATGCGATCCACCCGCTCTTCGATACGGGCATACAGCTGCCGGCGCTCGAACAGAGGCGCCGCCTGCAGGGCTCGGTAGCCTGTCGATTCGAACCCGTGACTAGCCTGGATGGCAGACAGGGGTTGCCCGCTGATCTCGTACACCTCGAGCGCCCTGACGAGGCGCACCAGGTCAGAAGGCGGAAGACGCATAGCCGAGCGCGAATCGACTTTCAGCAATCTGCGGTGCAGGCATCCCGGGCTCTCGGCCTCCTCGCCAAGCAGCCGGGCGCGAACGGCCTCGTCGCGGGCTGGAGTATCAACGATGCCGTGCAGCAGCGCCCTGATGTACAACCCGGTTCCGCCGCAGACAATGGGCAGGCGGCCCCTGGCCCGGATGTCGTCGATGACGGCCGCGGCCATGGTCGCGAAGCGCGCGGCCGAGAAGTACTCGTCCGGATCGCAGCAATCAATCAGGTGATGCCTGACCGCTCGGCGCTGCTCGATCCTGGGCTTTGCCGTGCCGACGTCGAATCCGCGAAAGATTTTACGCGAGTCGGCAGAAACAATCTCAGCGCCGAGCCGCCCCGCAAGATCGCGGGCCAGCTCGCCCTTGCCCGATCCGGTCGGTCCGCAGATGACCACCACGGACGGCAGGCGACTCAGGTCCTTTGGAACCAACGCTCGACCTCGGTTTTCGAAAAACGCGCCATCACCGGCCGCCCATGCGGGCAGGTGCCGGCGAAGTCGATACGCTCGAGTTGTTCGAGCAGCGCCCTGATCTCGGTCTCTGATATAGAGCGCCCCGCCCTCAGCGACGAGTGACAGGCCATGCGTCCCAGCACCTCGAGACGCGCGCTTTCCCAGGCAAGCGAGCTATCACTGGTTGCCAACTCGTCCAGGACGTCTGCCAGCAATGCCTCCGGGGAAGCATTGGCAAGCAAGGCCGGCACGGCCGTGATGTTCAGCGTGCTTTCGCCGAACCTCTCGACCTCGAACCCGAGTGCCGCGATGCGCCCGCGCTGCTCTTCACTGCGTGCCACGGCTCCGGCATCCAACTCGAGCTGCACCGGCACCAGCAGGCGCTGTGAAGCCACCCGCGCCGACTCGGCCTGCAAACGCAGCCTCTCGAATGTAATCCTCTCGGCGGCTGCGTGTTGATCGACGACGACCAGGCCGGCCGGCGAAGAGAGCAGGATGTAGGTGTCCCAAAGCGTTCCGACCAGGTTGAAACGACGCAGGGGAATCTCCTGCGCCGCAGCCGCGAGATCGAAAGGCAACCCCACAGGCGGAGGTTCCCGGGTATTCGACCAGTGCGCCTGCCCTGTCGCCGCATAGCGCGACAAGGCCTCGCGGACCTGTCCGGCCCGCGGGTTGCCCACGCCTTTGTCTGCACCTTCCGATCCTCTGATAATGTAGCTGCGGGCATTTTTCAGCCAGGGCGCACAGGCCATCACCGAAGCCACTGCGGCGCTGACGGCGTGATGAACGACACGCGTATCCCCGAAACGTACTTCGGTCTTTTGCGGGTGAACGTTCACGTCGACGACGGCGGGGTCCATCTCGATTTTCAGCACCGCGACCGGGAAGCGGCCGTGCGGTAAGACCGTCTGGTAACCGGCCATTAAAGCGTGCTGCAACAGTCGGTCGCGCACGAAACGTCCGTTGATGAAAAAGTAAATACCCTTGGGATTGGCGCGGGAGAGATCGGGCGCGGAGACAAGGCCCGCAATGGTAAGATCATCCCGGGAGTAATCCAGCGGGTGCAAGTGCTCGAAGACCTCCCGTCCCAGAACCGCGGCAGCCCGCTGGGAGAGATCGGCGGCGGCAGGCGCATCGATCAACCTGCGTCGGCTGTGCTGCAACACGAACTGGACATCGGCGCGCGCCAGAGCCAAGCGCGTGACCCATGCCTGGATGTGCCCAAGCTCGGTCGACAGCGCGCGCAGAAATTTTCGGCGCGCCGGGGTGTTGAAAAAAAGGTCGCTGACGGCCACCTGCGTGCCTACCGGCGCGCCCAACTCGGCAAGTTCGACGCGCCGCCCTCCCTCGACGGCCAGGCTCACGCCGGCCGCATCTTCCTTGCGGCGAGTAGTGATCCGCAGGCGGCTGACGGCGGCGATGCTGCTCAGCGCCTCGCCCCTGAAACCCAGGGTGGCGATGCGCTCTAGGTCCGCAACGCTTTTGATCTTCGAGGTGGCATGCCGGGCCACTGCCAGCTCCAGGTCCGTGCGCGGCATGCCGCGGCCGTCGTCGGCTACCTTGATCAAAGAGCGCCCGCCCTCCTCGACGTCGATAGTTACCCGGCCGGCGCCGGCGTCGAGGCTGTTCTCGACCAACTCCTTGACGACCGAGGCCGGCCGCTCGACTACCTCCCCGGCCGCGATGCGGTCGATCAACTCCGAGGACAAGACCTGAATCGACGCCATGCGCCGCAGGCTAGCACACGCCCGCGGCAATTGAAAGAGTAGAGGGGGACGTTGGTACATTAAGAACATTAATTCATCCAATCCCGCTCTTCGGTACAAATTTTCAGCAACTAGTAGTATTAATGTTCTTAATGTACCAACGTCTATGAAAACGCCTGTCAAGGGAAAACACCTCTCCCGATCTGTCAGGAATGGATGAATGTTTCTGACAGTGCGTCCTTCGCGTTTCGAATACTCGTAGCCAC
>Ga0307379_10002605_pt1 | contig 26612 bp, 58 predicted proteins | sample UN2MG_FD_202237 | JGI IMG/M metagenome (GOLD analysis project Ga0307379, IMG submission 202237) | Soil microbial communities from Risofladan, Vaasa, Finland - UN-2 | ecosystem: Environmental > Terrestrial > Soil > Coastal area > Acid sulfate soil | place: Finland: Risofladan, Vaasa | collected...
TTACTTCTTGTGGTTTACCCATACGTACCCACGTCCGAAGATCAAAGAAACACGCACAGGCATTATTGAACACATCTATATTGTTCATTCGCTTATACTCCGTCGCTATGTCGTCCAGAACAGCGTTGCCTGTTGAAATCATACTGGGCGCCCAGCCACCCTATTCGTATGATGTGCTCTATGCCACCGTGCTGCCGCCCCTATTGGTGTCCTGTCTGGGGGTGTTCGCCGGCCGCACCCACATGAATGACATTGTGCTCTCCACGTATTGCGGGGATTCACCTCCCCAAGTGTCGGTAGATTGCCGTGTTTACATGGCACACTCAATAGTTGTTCAAGCGTCATTTGTTGTTTTCTCCTGGGTTGTTTTCCGATGTGTCCACCACCAGATCAATGGGGCTAATGTTGCGATGGTGAGCCATAGGGTCCACAGCATCCATGCCCACTTTGCAAACTGAAACTGACACGCGGCACATGTCATTAGAAACACCGTCCATGCTCCTACAGCCATACCTACGAATGGATTATTCATATGCTAAACGACCTTCTTTATGTCTCAAAGAGGAGAGATGCTTTGTTGACAGGCTTACCCCAAAATATGCCGATGAAGTGGTTGACGACCTTGCCGTATTCATTCAGAACGCTGCCCAATTCCTGACTCTTCTTATGGGTCAGGAACTTCAGGCTGCACTTGGATGAACGGGTGATCATCATATGAATTTCAACTTCTTCATTTCTTCAGCCAAAGCTGAACATAGTTCGTCGCATGTGACCAACTGTCGCTCATACTCTTTCGTGGATTCACCAGATATTTGTCGAGCCCAGGTTATGTTATCAACCACGCTGGAGCGATGTTTGCTGGCGGCTTCAAAGGCTTCTCTGATTTGATCGGGGAAGGCAGGGATAACATCATCTTTCCTGCCAAGCGAACATTCTTGCATTGCCTTCAACACCAACTTGCCGCCATCAAGCGGCTCTATGGAAAACAGAATTTCTCCGAACTCCGAAACCTCAATGGCCACTATGCGACCACGGCCTCCATCGAAATCAGCGGTCTTCCCCATGATATACTGCTCATCTATCTTGTGACTATGTGTACTCATTGCTTTACTCCTTTGTTTTATTTTGCTGCTTTTTCAACTTCCTTCTATCCCCACTTCTCTTGCCATAGAACTTGCCTGAGAAGGATGCAATCAGAGCCATAATGTCATTGGCAAATTCCTGCTCATAAGGAAGGTTCTTCCCATCATCCACATACTCTATCAAGACCCCATGGCTTCCAAAGAATTCCTCAAAGACATTGAACTGGAACCTTGTCAGCCTGTCCTTATGCTCTATGGCAACCCTGCCAATCTTCTGCCCCTTGACCAGTTCAAACAGGGTCTTAAGTTTAGGCCTGTTGCCTGACAATCCGGACCCTACATCCTCAAGGATATGGTCAACCTTGTAGCCCTGCCTTGCACAATGCTCAACCATCCTGTTCTTCTGCCTGTCAAGGTCACCTTTCTTCTTTTACTCATGACTGCTGACCCTTCTTTATGTCTCAAATGTGAATACGCCATCAGTTTCGACCAACTTACCTGGACCTCTCTGTTCAACGAGTTGAGCCTCGTATTCGTCCCTTGTCAGCCGTATACCATACTCAGCGGCAAATCCGCCAGAATACCCCTGGATGAAGAACAAGTGTCCATCTTCCGTAATTCGTGAAGGTTGTGCTATGGATGAAGCTTTAGTCTGTACGGTTGCAGACTTTCTGGTCTGACGTTTGACTTGAGTATCTGGAGCATCTTTTTTCATGTTACGCAGTGCATCTTCCCTGGCGTTCAATACTAGGACTATGCAATCTCCACAGAGCAACCGTTTGTCCTGCTGAAAGATCCAGACATCTGGAGCGATCTTGTCATGGCATTCGGTACATTCGTACTCACAACCATGTGGCACTGTATCGCTTGTCCAGTCTCCTGGATGTTGTCCGTTGCCATACTCTTCACTCATGATGGCTCCTGTTGTTGAGGGGTATAGTTGGTATAGTAGATGTATCGAGATTGATCATACGGGGTTCTTGTGGGGCATATCGCAATAAGGCATGGCTGCGACTCATGCAAAAGGTCAGAGATGCTGGGGCATACCTTACGACCGTCTGGTTACACAGGGGTGTAGATGTGGATGACACGTTCATACTTTTACTGGGCGTTCTGGCTGACTTGGTTGATTTTTGGCTATTCTATTGTTGTGCATAAGAAGCATCTACTGGTAGTATGGTGTTATTTCGTTGTCTTTGTTTTATGTTCTACTTGCACGGCACGTCCTTGTGCTATACGGAGGATACCCCTACAATCCGATCCGTGTTTACCACAGTAGCCAACTAACTCTTTACGGCACGATACTATATTGCTCACGCATCCGCAAGCATATTCTTCACATATTCTTCAAATTAGCCACGCTGAATGGGTCGTATGACATGAAGGAGAAGTCAGAATGACATGACAAAAGAGTCAGAATGAAGTGACGAGAAGTCGGAATAAAGTGACGAGAGAGTCGGAATGACACAAATGCCGTGGCTACACAACACCGTAGAAGCCGATCACAAAACAGCAGCGCATGCGAGAAGTCCAGGTATCCGCGCCGCCCTTACTCCGACAGCCACTTGAAGGATCTGACGAAGTGACGCCCTGTGTAGGCATCGCGATAGACCGTGGCAACGGCTCGCTTCTCAGCAGTCGCCGCACCATCAGGTCCCATCACCTGCGCAGCCAGTATGATGACGAAGATATTCTGCCTGAAAGTTATCATATTTAGAATGTTCCGGAGCATATCCTCCTCGTGGACGTCACACTTTGGGAAACCATTCGGACTCGGATCGGTAGCCACCGCCCTGAATGCTCTCCCGACATCGCCCCCTTCCCACCCCTTGTCAAACAAACTCTGGAAGCACCAGATATTATTTGTCGTACTTTTCGTAATTATCTTTTGCACAAGGTCTTGAAGCTTCAGATTGCTGAATTGAATCAGTTCATGGTCAGCGTAACCCATTACGTTGGTCGGTCCGATCTTCGTATTGTGCCACAGACTCTTCAACGCATCGCACTGCGCCGAACTGATACTCACAAGCCCAGTGGCTGCGCAATTCGTTGGCCCAACGGTTAAGCGATCAAGCAGGAATGCACCGTAGTCGTAACTCAGAATATTCAGCGAGACCCACCACCATGATGCCGGGTCTTCTTTCCACTCGTCGTCCATGTTTCCCCACCAGATGTTTCCAATCTCCCCGATGTTCAACATCGGGCCGTTCCTGTGAAATATCGGGAGGCCCTGCCCCTTAGGAATGCCGTCTTTTGGCGGACCGCTACTTTTTCCGTATTGCCATCCTTCGTCACCCCACGGGAAACAATTCACATTCATTGCCCCCAGTGTGTGCTGGCTGGCAGGGTATGAGTAGCCGCTGTTGATCGCGGCCTCAGTACCCAAACCCCAATACTTGCGCTGCCCATTCGAACGTGGGTCTGAAACTGAGTACCCCACTTCCGATTCAAATCTCTGTATCTTTCGCTTATCAGAGTCGTCGTTGTCATGGGCTTCGGAGTGCCCATTGTCCTCCCAGTAACCCATGGATTCATCCACAATGTTGCTGACGTAGTTCCCACCCCCAGTATCGTCTCCTTTCCACAGCCTCGCAAGGAACCACACCTTGTTATTGCCGCCAATTGGCCCTTTGTCGGCGAATTCGATCCAGTTCGTCGGGGGCGATGGATAGAAACGAAACTGTTTGTGAGTTGCATCTTCATAGAAACCCATAGGCTCGACCTTGTATCCAAAAGACCATGGTTCGTACTTGTATGACATTATGTCTCTCTTTCCGGGAGTGGGCAAGGCGGGCACATCTGGACCTCCATAGTAGTTGGTGAACACTGCGACTTCCAGATAGAATCTATCGGTGTCCTCAACCACGTTAGGGACAAACGGATACCACAACTCAACGTCAAACTGATATTTGTTCGCAAGCTGTCCCTCGGCCTTGCGCAAGACAATCTCATTGATCATCGGAATGTCTTCGATGCACTCCGATACGTTCCACGGATACGGCGTGGTTTGTTGCTGCGCAATCTGCGGGAGTCTGTTCTTGTCAACATAGTTAATAATGTTGATTGCAACGTCGATGGGCTTCCTCAGAGCACTGGTGACGACGAATGTTTGGCCGCCTTCGAGATACTTCAAGAGCAGGTCATAGTATGCCTTGAAATTCGCATCCTGTTCGCCTGCGGCTCCGGTAAGCGCTTTGGTATAGGCCTGCCAATCGAGATTCTTGACAGGGTCCGTGAAAACGCTGCAGTTGGTGAATGCGTTGATGTTCAGCCTGTTCGTGAGAACGGTGTTCAGGGTTCCGATGGTGTCTAGATCCGTCGGCATCTGCTCCCGTCCGGGATCCAATGAATATACGAAAAGGTTCGCGACAGGATCATCCAGTTCGTCCGCATTCAGCTTGGCCAGTTCTGCAATCTGCTCATACCGCCGGTGAACCGGTCGGTTTGCATAGAATGCTGTTACGTCATTCACATCAGGGAGAGCCGAAATATCAATCTCCTGCACCCGAGTACTGTCTTTTCGTGGTTCTCCGCCAATTATGTTTGCATCCAGCAGCCCACCGGCGTTGATCACGACATACCCGATTCTTCCATCAACCTTGCCATCACCTTTGCTGTCTACCCAGATACTCGACCACGAGCAATCGTCGGCAGCCTTTTGGGCATCCACCATCAAAGCCCCGGGGACCATGTTGATCGCCTCATCGGAAAGCATGTTTGTAACCTTTTCGGCTCCCGCACCGCCGGATGAACACAACACGTCACGCCGCTTTGTTATTTCGTTGGTCCAGTTGGGATACGACCGCCCCTGCATCGTCACATCAACCTTGCGCATCGCCTCAACAAGCCCGGCCTGCAGCAGCATCTCGGCTCTGACGCCATTCGCAAAATTGCGCGCCGCCAGGCGCTCGATCCGCATTGAGATGGCAAAAGCAACCGCAAGCAGAGTGAGGAGCGACAGCAACCCCAGCACTATCACAAGCGCCACCCCTCGATCGGCGTTTCTATGTCTGAATTCTGAAAACTTCATTCGCTGCATCTCCTCAATTCCGTTTCATCCTCCACCGCAACTCGACACATTCTTGAAACAGTTACGCATTCTGCCGACCATTGCTCAATAATCGGCCTGAACTTTGCATAGGACATTATTGCTCATGTGCCTCAAGGAATAGCCGTCGCGATTCTGGAAATAGGTTCTTCCCGTGTACCGTCTGGACTTGAGTTCAACCAGTTCTTTTCTCTTGGCCTCATCAGTGGTCTTCCCAAGACGAACAGCGAAACGCTTGTCAATAACCTCGAGATACACATCCATGTAACCGGGCAGACGTCGCCCCTCAGGAAAGACACTCTCGCCTCTTGGCGCGTAGAAGCAGAGCGCGGCCACATTCTCCGCCACCAGAACCCCGGTCGGCCTGCCTGCTGCGTGGTCCTGGAACCAGTCACGGTTCCAGTAAGAGTGATTTTCGCGATCAGTCACGATGGTCTCGCTGTAATAGCCCCTGACCAGCTCATATCTATTGGTGGCTCCTTCTGTCTCTCTGACCCAGTAGTGAATCTCCCGGGCTGTGCGCGGGGCACCTCCACTGCTGTCGTGCTGCAGAGAGACAAAAGCTATCTCGCGGTTCTCGAAACCGTAGGAGATCATTCCTTTTCTATCCTTAGTCATTGAGAAGGAGAGAATATCATCCGCAACAGCGTACTGCATGTCATGCGCAATCAGGCTCACGGCAGCGCGTCCGCCCACAGTATTATCCACACGTTCAGTTCCGATCGTCCAGCTTCTGTCGCTCTCCGTGAAGATCACAGTCATCAATATCACGATAATACTCAGGATGGCCATGGCTGCCAGCAGCTCTATAAGGCTGAAACCACCCACGGCCCACATGCGATTTCCTGACTTGGCGGTCAGAGTTTTTAGCCATTCTTTCATTGGACGCCTTCCTTTACATGTTCCCGGGATTGCTGAATTTCGAGTAGAAAATTAAGGCTTGATCCACGGTGGCCGAGCCGTACAGCCCATCCCATATCTTGAGCGTTACAGCCCTGTTGGTGACCACTGGATCCTCAGGCGTTACGATCTCCTTCATCCGCAAATTGTAGCGCAGCTCATAGTTCTTGAGTCCCGTGACGCTTCCGTCGTGGAACAGCCGGTTGACAAACGAAAGCTTGCGCACATCGGCGTCGCTGCTGCAGAACCCTATGCTGAGAGCCGGATCTCCTGACTTCCCCCATGCGCTAAACGATGCAACCACTACATTTGTCTTTCCGTCTCTAAGATCTTTCCAGTACTTATCCCAACGGTTGTCCGTGAACGGGTCGCTCAAGTCAGCAGCCAGAAGTGCCTCTGACCGCATCGCGTTCATGATCGCGCCAGCAAACAGCGCCGCTTCCGTGTCTGCCACAGCCTTCCTGCTGGCATCCAACCCTGAGCTTATGAGTCCAAATACTGTCAGCACGCCAATCCCTACAACCACGATCGCAAGGGCCACTTCAATAAGGGTAAAGCCCCTGTTGGCGGAGTTGTTATTGTCTCTTTGGCTCATCCTCGTCCCTTTCACATGCCCGATTGACGATGCAATCAGGCTCATTGCAATCCGCATCTATTCCTGCCTGGTTTGCTTGCTCCGTCCTGTCAGCGGGTAGACCGTCATCTCGTTCGTGAAACCCTTATTCATAATTATCACATGACGGGCAGTATCCCCCCAAGTGCCGCTGCCATCGGACTTGAACTCAATACATGCCTCCTCGCCTCCCGTCATATCGAACTTCACGCCTTTCGGAAGGTAGCCAACATTGCCTACCATATCCCCGTTCGAATCCTTGATCATATACGAACCTCTTTCCGAGACAGCGTCGGTAAAATTGGTATAGAGAAACGACGTCTTCATGCGCTTCGTTATGGCCCACTGCCTGGTCGAGGTGATGGCTGACTTGATATCTAGCATAGCGCCTTTCATCGCAGTGCTCTTGCCCCAGTCCATGAAAGCCACCATTCCCATTGTCATCATGAGCATCATGATGGCAAGGACCACCAGCATTTCTATAAGCGTGAATCCTTTTTTCATTTGCACGACCACACCCATTTGTTGGTGTTTTCCGGCTTCGCGCCGTAAGACATAATGGCAACCGAATCGCGAACTTCAACTTGCCCGGCAGAGGTCTCTATCCTTGTAATGCCGTCTCCGTCGTTGTCTGTAGCCACAACAAACGATCTCTTCCACGGATCAATCAGGCCATTGGTCGTATCATAGAACCCCGGCGGCAGTTCAATATACAGTATCTTCCGCGGGTTCTCCTCCAGATCGATGACCATCTGATTCACCTCAGCGATGGTGTACGTGACATCCGTATCCCTATTAGCACCCGGCCAGCAGGTGTAATCTATGCGATATGTTTTCATCGCATGCGCAATAGTAGCCGCGTAACCCGCAGCTTTCCTGCGGCGTACACCTTCCTTCACCGCGTTGAGCCCCTCCAGAAGAAGCCCCATAAGAATGCCGATCATCGCGATAACAGTCAGCAACTCAATGAGGGTGAATCCCTTTGCGCCAGCAACTTTGCGGTGCTTTGTCATTTCAGCAACCAGCTCCCGATTATTTTCTTATCGTCAGTTCCCCACGGATTCACGCACCAGACTATCACGGGGCGTTTCTCATCCGCTTCAGGCTGGTTGTAATCACCACCGGCCCCGGGAATTTTGTTGTCAAAATCATGATCAACCTTGCACCAGTAGAAGTCGGCATCTGTGGGACTCGACTCCACCTTCGTCCATGGCACGCACGGTATATCAGAAACCTTCTTGGCGAAATTCATGAAAATAATCTTCCGATTGTTGTTCTCAGAGCCCCCCTCAAGCATGACTGTCATTTCCTTGGTTATGGAAAAAGCTTGGCCACTCGCTGCCTCCGGGGGCCATGCATCGTATTCCGCATAGTAGCAGCGCAGGGCAGTCTCCAGAAACTTAACTTCCGCCCTGGCCTTGACTATAAGTGCCCGCCGACGCACCTGAGCCACTGCCGGCAGCAGAAGCCCGACGAGAATGCCGATGATCGCAACAACAACCAGCATCTCTATCAATGTGAACCCGCCAGATCTCCTGCACTTAAGCATTCTTCACCTCGGTCTTACTTTCCACTGACCAAATCATCCGCATCACTGTCTTCGTTGCCATGCAAACCGTCTTTCCCTTTGGAATAAATGTGCATGGATCTCTCTCCACTCAGCCTGGTGTAAACATACTCATTTCCCCAGGAATCTTTCAGATCAACTCCGGGTTTCAGTCTTGCCACAACAGCGGCATCACTCAGACTAGCAGGATATCGTCCATTCTCCAGGAGGTATTCAGCCAAGGCATTCTCAATTTGCTGCATTTCCGCCTTGGTTTTCGCCTCCGTCGCCAGCCGCATAACCAGATTGTATACCCCAAGCGTCATCCCGGCGAGTATTATCATGATCGTAATCACCGCGAGCATTTCAATCAATGTAAATCCATGCCGTTTCCCGGCGCTTTTCGCACTGTCTATCTCAATGCGCTGGTTAGCATTATCGCATGACATGTGTTGCATGCATTTCCCTCGTTTTCTGCGCACAGTACCACGAACGCGCATGTAACGATCCTGTCGGTGATCCTGTCGTTCTGCGGTCATATCAGGATCATATCCTTTATTCTCTCAAGAGCCGGATCATGTCCTTTATTCTCTCAAGAGCCGTATGATGTATCTCAAGATGATCATGTTCCTGGGCGGACATAGTTCTCCAATTCCGTGACTATGGCACTCAGGGCTGTCATGGCATCCGCCAACAACAACTTCATCTGTGCAAGAGAAAGGTTATCTCTATGTCCACAGAATCCGCATTCCTCCACTAGTGTCATGTCACGGTAGCATTTTTGGGCATTGGCTCATTGTATTGCCCCGTTATTTAAGTTAGATATCAGGACCACCATTTGTTACGCATTATATATCCACATGGATGTTTCCACGTTATTTCGATCAGGTCGTATTCAGGCAAATTCGGGCAGTCTATAAACATTCTCCGCCGCCCAATCTTGCGTTCTCCTATTTTCATCCATTCACTACGGTAGAAAAGCCACAGAACCAGGCGGTGGAAAAAGGTAAATATGCTGTTACTTGGGCATTGGCTCATTGTATTTTCCAGTTGTTTAAGTTAGATATCAATACCACTCGTCCACTAATATGCTGACCTGGATACTCTGACCGCATTCGCAGTTTACGTGTCTCGACCCGCATTCCGACGGCTTGCGCTCGACGGACAAAATATTGCCGCACGAGCATTGGAAGTATACTGGTGCTGAACGACTAGCTTCAGGTGATGGCTGAAGCTGCTCTTGAGCTGGCTGAAGCTGCTCTTGAGCTGGAGTGTTAGGGTTCTCTTCTGCATTCGTTGCCGTGCCCTGCGGAACTAAGACACCTGCGAACCGTGCCGCTTTCTGCTCGAAACATTGCTGCCCTTCCGTTGTATCGTCCTGGGGCCATACGAAACGGGCGATGATACTCTTAGCTTCGTTCAACTGCTCGGTGAGTTCCGTGATCTTGATTGCTCTCTGGTCTGCGATGTTCATACTTACTCCATTTCTACTCAACAAACGTTGAGGTTATTAACTATTCTTGTGTGAGGTGTTTAATGGATACCGCAGCGAGTGGCGGGCGTACCTGGCTGCATCGTTGGCGGCGTGAAGCGAGCGCACCGCCACTTCCATCAGACCAAGGCAAGCGTGCGCAGATCCTGTTCCAACTGCCTCTCCAATCTCATGCGAAGCCCGCATAGTGCTATCGTGTGCAAGTCTCATTAACTCGATAACTGGGACCAATGCCGCTTCTACTCGGGCAATTCTCATGGAGGCACATTCTACCTCTGAACAATCTGGCACAGCACTACGGTGGGTCTGCGTTTTGGTGGTACTTTTGTTCTTCTTCATAGTCACTTTCCTTTCTTTGTTCCGGTCAACCTCGGCTATCTGCTAACGTTGGATTTACACAGAGGCTGGATACACCTCTTCTTGCCAAATAAATAATATTTGCGTCGTAGTGATGATCCGCAGGCTGAGCAAGTACCACATCCTTCGCTTTCCAGAATCAAACGACAGGGGGGTGGTTTCGGGGGTGAAGTCACATCCAACACCGCAGTAGATGTTGTCGGTGAAGACTGAGTTGGCTTTGGTGGGTTGCCAGCATTCTCAAAATCAGTGATATTACGGGGTTTACGTCCTTGTGCTCGGGCACAATCATGTTCTAGTTCGATCCAGTGAATACGCCAACGCAGTTCGCGTCGACTACCCCATAAATACCCGACACAAAAGAAGCCTACAGCCCCTATAAACAACACGCCATTAAAAAGGATGCCAATAACAAATGGATTCATGTGATCTCCGTTTGTCTCTTATTCTGCGGAGTATAATTCTGGACATTATCCTGTGATACGAACATGTCGTGTCTCCGTATAGTCCATCAGTTCCCTGAGTGTACCTATCAACATTGCCCTCTTCGTGTCGTCGTCACCAGATCGTACGGCGACCACGAACTACTTTCGCTTCTCGGCAGACCACAGCATCCCGGGATGACAGCATGAAAAGTCTGGACAGCATTCACCGCCTTCAACATCGTCGATATGTTGGTGTCGACTCTCGCCCCGTTCCCATAAAGTTAATTGCTCGTCGGACGAAATTGGATAACCAGTCATTGAACACTACCTCTGTTTCGCTTCTTTAGATCAACCATTCTATCCCGCCACTTCATTGTTACCTCCAGCGTTCGGCGGAATTGGCGGTTCTCCTCCGTTATTGAGGTAATCTACCCATGCGCATTGACGAAAATACAAGGATCGTGCAAACTCCTCGATTTTGTGCTCGAACTTTGGAGTGCCTTTCAACTCATGCAACTGTGCTCTTACGGCTTCCGACATTCCGTTACCTTCCATGTGTTTACGTTGGTTGTCCGTAAGCAATGTCAGGCGCCGCTCGAAGTTCATGCGGTGAATCACGTCGTCGATTCGTTCCACCCGCTCGGTTTTATTGAGAGTGTCGAGATGTTCGAGGAGTGTTTGTATGGCTGTATCGAATGCCGAATAAGTCCTTTTACGGGACTTGTGCCCCGCTACGGTTGTTTTTTTCTTCATGATTATTCTTTTGGGTACATGCCCTCATGAGAAAGTCTGAGTGCAATCTTCTGCCCACCCCCTACTGTGCCGTCGCGGCGAACGATTACCTCGTTATCAGTCCTGATGCTCCAGTTGCACGTAGCACACCAACGTCCATGATGATTGTTACGGGTTGATCCACTACACTTGGGGCACGGCTCAACCTCGGTAGTGTAGTCGCCGCACCATCGCCAGTCACTGGACTGACCACAATGCGTCGAAGACACCGACTCAATGGTCGTTGTATCTCTCGGTTTATGTTCGCTGAGTGACTCAACACCTTCATGAGTAGCGTTGGTGGTCACAATCTCCACCTCGTCAAATGAAGGGGAATACCGACATTGTCCGTTACTCATGGATATGCGGCGATTTTCCCAATCGATTGTGATGATGCGACAGACGCCCGGGTCTGGGTCTCGTTGCTTATACAGAGCAAAGAAGGGATAGTCTACCAATAATGGATTGCAGGGTATAGCTGCTTCCCTGGCATCGGGTAGTCTCACATCTAAATCGTGTTTATATTCTTGACTCATTGGTCGTCGTTTTTTCCTGTTATCCAGTCATCTTCATCAAAGGTGGTTGGTGGGTTCCAATCTTCAATGATCCCGTTGGTGTTGATGGTTAGGATGATGTAGTCGCCGTATCCATCGTAACCCATGCACAATAGACCATTGGGCACATAATCGCCTTTATATTTGATTCGTGCCCCTTGTGCGTCTTCCAGCCAGTATTCGCCGTCATCGCAGACTTTGTAATGTATTTTTGCGGTTATACCTTGCGGCCAATCCATTACACGCCCTGTAGTCAGTTCGATTGTGGGTTTCCACCGGTCACCACTGCGTAATGGTATCAGCGTTCCGTTTTCATCCTTCACGCCGTTTACTGTAGCATCTTCCCAATATCGTACTCCTGCAGACACTAGTAGCCGTACAGGGGTGAACAAGACGCTACTCCAAACTCGTATTGGGTTTATGTTTTGGGGTGTCTTCATTTTGTCTTTCCTTCATTTTTCGCATTCTGTATCCAGGACAACTCGACTTCTCCTTCATTCGGACCAAGTGCCGGGACAAACTGCGTCTCGCATCGTCGGCATATCAACGTGCCTAGTCCGATTTCAACAAGTTGATCACCATCCAGCGGACAGTGATAGTCATGCAGAACCACAAGTGTCGTTTCTGATGGTATATCTCCTGAAAGGGTTGCGAAATCAGGAGCATGTGTCACGCTAATAGTGCGTGTTTTTGGTCCCTCATTCGTATCCCACAAATACGACTCGGCAACATCCGCTATGGCTTTCAGAGCCTCATTATCGTCGTCGGTTACCAACGTGTCGTATTCCTGTGGTTTGTACGGGTGTGGCTCGATAGCCCATTTCCATATACGCCCTTGCTGATCCATATTCGGATTACTCATGATCCCTCCTCGGCAAGGAAATCTACGGCTTCAGCCGTGGGCGAGATTGCTGCAATAGCCTTTGTCTGTATAGTCACGTCCGTAAATATGACAGAAAAAGCATTCCCCGTCAAGAAGGGATTCTTCTTTCTCTTGAGGAAGCAGTAAATATGTTTGACTGGTGTGCAAAGCACTAATTCCAAAGTGGGAGGCAGTATGAGAAAGTTATTTGGCAGGGATTCGTCAAAGGCATTTACGCTAATCGAATTGCTCGTGGTCATCGCGATCATCGGCATTCTGGCCGGACTTTTGCTCCCGGCTATAGCACAGGCTCGCGAACGCGCACGTCGCGTTTCCTGTGCCAGCAACCTCAAGCAGTTTGGTTTGGCTTTCAGCATGTACGGGGACGACAACGACGAACGGCTCCCGGGATCACTGAAAACGCTCGGAACTTCCCCGAACACCTATATAACCAATCCAAAGCTGTTCATCTGCAAGAGCCAGACAAAGCCGGCGGATTGGGTAGTGCCGGCAACAGTGGACGCGATCGTGGCCGGTGACTGCAGTTACAACTACGTCGCTGGCATGAATCTGGCGTCGGACAGCAAGTCAATCATAGTGTTTGATAAGAACGGCGATAAGGACTCGGCTTTCGGCGGTGCCTTTGGTGGCAACCACGGAGGAGTGGGCGGCAATTGCATGTTCATCGACAGCTCAGTATCGTGGCTGCGCGCCGATGAGTGGGCGAAGCAAGAAGCCCCAGTGGGCGGAGAAATCGGCGGCTACTAAGTTCTTCTATCGTTTGAACATAAAGGCCGGAAGCAGGCAACTGCTTCCGGTCTTGCTCTTTTAAGGCTCAAGCTGGTGTTAGTTCTAGCCTTCAATACTCTCAACCTTTAAGAGTTAGGCATCAGAAGTCCACCTTGCTGTCCGCAATATATACATGGTCCGCCGTCGCTCTCGTACTCGTGGGTGCATCCATTTTCATTAAGAGTGTCAGGGTGTTGATAGTTTGCGGCTATCAATGTCTTACCTTCTCGTAATGCGGCGTCGTATTGATTCCACTGCGTTGTAGTGGGTTTATTACTGAAGATATGGCATTCACCGCAGTCCTGGAGTGCTTGTGTGAGATGCACTATTGCATTCAACAAGGCTGTCGAGGGTGGTTCCCTTCCGTCTATCTGCGGGGTTGTTTCATCTAATTTCTGTCGCAGTCGTTTAATCTCTTGCGCTGCTTCGCACATTATATCGTGTAACCATTTTAGCCGGTTCTCTCTTGGAACGTATGTAATAGTCAGTCTGTCAACAATGTCGTCCATGTTTCAAGCCTCCTTCGGAGCCTCTGTTTCCGTTTTGTTACCCTGTAATGTGTTATGCTGATTCTTGGGGGATATTGGGCTGTTGGACTGTAAGAAATGCGGGACCGGCATCCCCGGCGGAAAACACATGTAGTGAGGCAGGAACGCTGCCCCAAACGGAATACACAGTACGCCGAATGGGTAAAGCAGCATGCGAAGAATCCACGGCTGCTGCATGCATCCGTAATGCCACCCAATCGCCGTATAGACCAGTTTTTCCCACCAGTTCATGTCTTTCATATTGTCACTCCAATTCTGTCCAACAAAGCGTTGGACGGCTATCTCGCTTCGCTCGAAGCGTCAACTCCAGCGTTGGACATATCGGCAATCACATCGTCAGATACGAAGCCTCCAAGCGCGTCCCGCAGACATGCGATGGTCAACCCGCCGCATCCGTACCCTTCCTTGTTCGTGATGATTCCATCCTGCCATTCCTTGACCACGGCCTCGGCAGCACGGCGGACAGCCTCGGCCTGAAGCGCCGTCCGGGCAATGTCCAATAACGAAATGCAGGGTACAGTTGCCCCGCCGTCGCTTGTCTCGTTATTCATCGGTTCCTTTCCGGGGCAACTGCCCCTGATTTCCAGCGTTCTGTGCAAACGGTTCTACGGTGTTGCCGGGCCAATGAGTCTTACTTCTCGCCAGCCGTGCGTGACGCCGACACAGCTTGACCCTCTCGCCGGAGAACACGTTATCCATGATGTGCGTTGCTCTCCCACGACACGGATTGCCATTCGTGTATTTGTTGCACAGAACAACAGCATCGACGCTAGTCGTCATTCGCTTCCTCCAGCGTCATGCTGGGCGTTCGGCCTACGGCGTTTCGCCTTGCGGCACGCAGCCAGTTTCTTCTCCAACCATTCGATGTAGCAGCTATCCTCGGCGCAGTAACTCCCGATCTTGTTCTGTCGCTGAAGGTCTTCAATGAACTCGCGTTGATACCGTCGTTTCATGGTCTCCAATCTGGCCGAACAACATGGTCCAGCCTATTCGCTATTCGCTCAAGGCTGACCCTGAGCGTTGGAGGTGTGCAGAACGCGCAGGCAGTCAATCGCGGTGTCGAGGTAGTCGCCGCGCTTCAACCCAGCAACCTTGCCGTGGTAGAACGTGTCGTATCCGCCCACGGTGTCGCCCTCTGCCGTTACGTCGTAGTTGCCTACCTCATGATTCCCCGTCCCGTCGTTGGCGATGTCTACCACGGCCACCGTGCGCTTGCGGTTTTCGTCGCCATGCGGGATCAATTCGATCGTGACTCTCAATGGCATTCGGAACCTCCAACCGACAAGATGCGTGTGTCTTCTATGCAGACTTTCGTTGGTTTGTCATCACTGGGTACAAAGGTCAAGACGGGTCTCGCCACGTTACGCATAGCGGCTTGCACGTCTTCTCCAGGCTCGACTTGCCCGGCGTATCTCCATCCCATCAATATCCCAGAGTAAATTGACAGGCTGTATCCGCCATCAGCACGTGGTTTAGCGATGATCTTGCCCGCTGGAATTGTCGGATGACCTCCCGGCTGCATCGGCCTGGGTTTTAAACACTCGATCAAACGATGGAACATGCTACTAATTCTGTTTTGTACTGTTGTCATTTATTTATCTTTTTTGATTAGACATCAAGAATTGTCGTATACGGATCATTTCGTCACAGCGCCGGAAGGACTCGACAAATATGCGTGTCTCACCTTTGTACGCCCGCCGCTTCACATTATGCCCATCCTGCAGCATGTAGTCGTTGATCCCCTGTTCGGTGAAGGCGACCATCACTGTTTCCCAGCGGTCTTTGTAGCCGAACTCTTCTGCACCAGCGGTATTTGGTGCGACTTCCTGGTAGTCGCCGCTCTGCATATCAATCCAGACGGTGTTTCCATCGGCGTATTGCGGATCGTACCCCACGTCACGCACCAATATCTGCAAGCAGAACATAGGCTCGACCGTGTCTTGGTTGTCCTGCGTCCGTAACCGCTCGGCTATATCTAGTAATTCGCTCATTTTGAACCTCGTTTCTTCTTTTCAGGGTTGTGACGTTTGTGTATCTCAGCCTGTATCCATCTCCATGTTTTCGAGACTTCCTTGGCTGTGGCGGCGTAGGTGAGTGGGCTTGAAGGGAGTTTGGCTGTCTTGGCGAGGATCTTGTTGATTTTCCTCACAGCTTCGCTCTTGTCGTCGGTCCAGGTTATGATGCCGTCTATACCGAGGTCTCTTAGGACTAGGGTTGTGTGTGGCTTGGTCTGGTTTTCGAGCCATTTCTTGACGTCCTGGAGGTCCTGGACCTGCCTGCCGACGTTAGTTACCTCTATGACACCATTTACGGCATCCAGCATCGCTTTTTTGGTAAATGGCGTTACGGATCTCAACATCGCCTGATTTAGAGTATGTCTTTTTTGCAACTTTTTATTTTGGATTGAAACGCCAAGGGTTTCGCTGCATTCTTGGCACATGGGAATTGTCTTCACTATCATCCCGTCGTTGCCGCAACTTCCGCAATAACCGTCCATTATCGTCTCCTTAATCTCTACCTTTAGTTATCTTCGCAGGCAGCTCTCCAGCGGTCAATTCTCCAGCGGTCAAGCGTACGATTGACCGGTCGATGAATTCGTCCAATAAGGACTTGGATAGCCTCTTTCAGGGCTTTCCTTGCTGCATCTCTTTCCTTGCGGGCTTTATTTGCCCACACTTTACAGCAGGTGTGTTCTTTTATGGTTATTTCCAGTTTTTGCTTGAGTTCGTCTATCTGTTGTTTCTCCGTCTTGGTGTCCTGGCGTGGTCGCCAGTCCTTGCAGTTTTTCGGATACTTGTCTTCTGGCTGGCGATCACACGTTTGCCGACCGCAATTCAAGCAGTTGGTCTCTTGGACCTTTCCCCTTCGCATAAGCGTCATCGGCTCTTCTGTCCCCACTGTGCGGGTATATCCGTTGTCGAACACCACCCTGACTGACGGGTACTGCTCGTGAGATATCAGTTCCGTCACGACTGCAAACTTCTCATCGGCGAAGACAACCCGGTCTCCCCTACGAATTATGGGACCTTTTGCAGTGTAGGTCATGTGTTTTTTTTGCATTGGCACGCTTTAGCTTCTTTCCAATGGCTCTGAGCCTTCTCTTTCGTGACGTCGAATACGGTTTGACCGAACATCTGCATGTCTTGCTTGTGTTTGGGTGTGTTATCGAGATCTATTGCCGTGACGGTTTGGCACGTGTCGCATCGTCGAATTAGGGCAGAATAATGTGATGGAGGGGTGGGAACATCCTTGGGCAGGTGAGATATCGCCTTTGTTAGCCACTTGCGAGCTGTAATTTCGAATTCAGACCAGTCATTTCGGAGGATGCCGGACATCTTGTCTCCAGCGTGGATGACGTTATTTTCTATAGCTGGGTGTTTGGAGAACAGCACACCCCGGGTGTTGCCGCGATCGAACTCCTCCTTCAGGACGGATATTGCTTTTTCCACACTGATGGGTAACTCCCTGACGGTGTAGTTGTTGCGCATGTAGTAGAGTTTATAGCAGGTGGCGACCTCTTTGGCGAGAGCTTGGTCATCTATATCCTGGAGTGCGTTGTACTGTGCTTCGGTCATAGGGATAGCCCCGAGCAGGATGTATTGCATAGAGTTGGTGGGGAAGAGCGTCTTCCGGAATGCTATCAGCCAGTCGATGGGATCCTGGTCAGTGAGGACGTTGGTAAATCCCAAGTAGTTGTTTCCACCATCGGAGTGTGCTTTTGCGGCACAGTAGGTTATCAAGTAATATGGCATTTTGTTCCTCTCATTTCGATTATTTGATATTGATACTATCACACAGAGGACTTATGGTCAATAGGAATTTGGCGATCAACTTGACAGCAGATTGGGTGTCTAACTCGGTTTCGGACTTGGATTGAGACTGGGCTCCAAATTTGTGTTGTGATTGAGCGTAAGACTTTGCTCTCGACTTGGTTCAGAACTTGACTATCGATTCGGATTTGGTTAGAGACTTGATCCCAGACCTGCTCCCAGACTTGGTTCCAGACTTGATCCTGAACTGGGCTTGTTTCATGTGTCATGTGTTGATTTTCCTAGCTTGGGTCCAGATTTGGTGTGAAACTTGGCTTTTGACTTGGGTTGAGACTGGGCTCCAAATTTGTTGAGCGATTGTGACCAAGACGTTGCTCTCGACTTGGTTCAGAACCTGACTTTCGATTAGGGTTCGGACTTGGTTGCTGATTCGGCTTATTTCTTGGCCAATGACTTGTCTTTCGACTTGGTGCCGGATTCGTCTCCAGACTTGGTTTTTTGCAGATGTCATTAGGTTTCTCTCCTGGCTTGTACCAGGACTTGATGGACGTGTCTGTTCACTTGATCCCTGACTTGGCCACAGACTTGGTCACAGACTTGGTCTCGGACTTGGTCTTGGACTTGGTCTCGGACTTGTCTCCAGACTGGGTCTTGGACTTGGTCTCGGACTTGGTATTGGACTTGGCATTGAACTTGGTCTAGGACTTGACTTGCTTCTGTTGATTTCATTGGATCACGACCTCTCTTTCAAAGTGGTCTCGAACTTGATTCCTGACTTGATTCCTGACTTGCTCCCAGACTTGATCCCAGACTGGGACTCCGATTTGGTCTCGGACTTGGTTCCAGGCTTGCTCTCGGACTTGGCCTCCGACTTGATACCAGACTACGTCTTCGATGCGGGGCACAACCCGCCCCTCACGAATTTGAGTACGAATTTGGTTTCTCATTTGATGTCTGACTTGGCTTGTTTTAGGTGTCATGGAGTTTTTCTCCTGGCTTGGTCGTTGACTTGGCTCCCAACTTGACCATAGACTAAGCTTTCGACTGGTCTCCAGACTTGGACGTGGACTTGGTCATTGACTTGCTCTCGGACTTGGTCTAGGACTTGGTCTAGGACTTGGTCTCGGATTTGGTCTCGGACTTGGCCCCAGACTTGCTCACGGATGTGATGTGCTATTGAGTTCATTTAAGTGTTCTCCTCGGTTTGAGATTAGAAGTGGTTCCGGGCTTGCCTCCAGACTTGATCCCCGACTTGGCTGTAGGCTTGGTCATCGATTTGTCTCTTGACTTGGTACCAGACTTGGTTCCGGACTTGGTCTCGGACTTGGTCTCGGATTTGGTCATCGACTTGGATTCGGACTTGGTTTATTTCAGGTGTCATTGAGTTTTTCTCCGGGCTTGGCTCAAGACTCGTCTTGGTACTTGGCTCATGATTTTAGAAAAGGCGTGGTCGACTGGGATCCCGACGGGGCACTCGATTTGGTCTTGGATTTGGATTACAATTCGTCTCTCGACGTGGGTCCAGACGTACCGATCGACTGTATCCTCGATCTCACTTTTGACTAAGATTCGGACTTGACCTTGTATTTGGCTCCGGACTTGACTATAGATGTTGTTTTCGATTAGTATCATCTAGTTATTTCCCTGCTTGTCTTGCACCTTGCTCCCAGATTTGCCTCCGAGCCTGTCGCATAATTTGTCCTTGGATTTGGTTCCAAGTTAGGAAGGTAACTTCTCCAACTTGTATCCAGGCTTGTTTCCAGATCGGCTCCTTTACTTGAGTGTGGACTCGGTGCCAGACTTGGCTCTTAATTTGAAAGCAGATTTGTTGCCCGACTTGATCCATGACTTGGTTTTCGACTTGATAACTAGTGTTGATACGGATGTGGTTTGTTACATACGCCATATGGTCTTTCTCTGAAATTTGTGTCACAGGGTCGCTCTCTGTGCTTGACCCTCAATGTGAACTCGGATTTCGTACTCAACTTGGTGCCAGATTTGGTGCCCGACTTGATCCCAGACTTGGCTACAGACTTGGTTCCAGACTTGGTCGCAGACTTGGTTAGAGACTTGGTCTCGGACTTGGCGCCCAACTTGGCCCCAGACTTGGCGGTAGACTTGGTCTCGGACTTGGCATTGGACTTGGTCTGCGACTTGGCGCCAGACTTGGCTTGTTAAAGATGTCATTTAGTTTCTCTTTTGGCTTGGTTATTGACTTGTTCCCAGACTTGTCTCACGACTTGATCCCCGATTTGGACTCGGACTTGGTCTTGAACTTGATACCAGACTTGGTCTCGAACTTGCTTCCAGACTTGGTCTCGAACTTGGTCATAGACTTGGCCCCAGACTGGGTCGCAGACTTGTCTCACGACTTGATCCCCGATTTGGTCTCGGACTTGGTCTCGGACTTGGTCGTTGACTTGGTCCCAGACTTGGAAGCCGACTTGGTAGCAGACTTGGTCTCTGACTTGGTCTAGGACTTGGTCATAGACTTGGTGCCCGAATTGGTCACAGACTTGGTTGTTGACTTGATCTCGGACTTGGCTTTGGACTTGGCACCAGGCTTGATCCCAGACTTGACTTACTTCTGTTGATTTCATTGGATCACGACCTCTCTTTCAAAGTGGCTCGAACTTGGTTTCTGACTTGATTCCAGACTTGATCATAGACTTGGATTCGGACTTGATCATAGACTTGGTTCCAGGCTAGGACTCCGACTTGGACTCCGACTTGGTCTATGACTTGGTCACAGACTTGGTCTTGGACTTGGTGCCAGACTTGGGCATAGATTTGGTCCCAGACTTGGTTTCGGACTTGACTTGCTTCTGTTGATTTCATTGGATCACGACTTCTCTTTCAAAGTGGCTTATAGCTTGGCTCTGAACTTGGCTTCGTACTTGATCCCCGACTTGATCCAAGATTCGTATCCAGACTGGGTCCCAGACTTGGTCCCAGACTTGGTCGGTGACTTGGTCTTGGACTTGGTCCCGGACTTGTCTCCAGACTTGGTCTTGGACTTGGTAATCGACTTGGTCTCGGACTTGGTAATCGACTTGGTCTCGGACTTGGTAATCGACTTGGTCTCGGACTTGGTCATAGACTTGGTCTCGGACTTGGTTTTGGATTTGGGCTTCGGTTTGGTCTCGGAATCGCTTCTTGACTTGGTTGATTTCAAATGTCATGAGTTTTCTCGCCTGAATTGGATTCGAACCTATTCTTCGTCTTGGCTTATAACTTGTTTCCCGACTTGTGTACTGACTTGATTGCGGACTTGTTTCCAAACTGGATATTCAACTTGTTCCCAGACGCGATTCCAGACGGGGGTACTGATTTGGTTTCTAACTTGGTCGTAGACTTGATACCAGACTATGTCTTCGATGCGGGACACAACCCACCCCTCACGAATTTGAGTACGAATTTGGTTTCTCACTTGATGTCTGACTTGGCTTGTTTTAGGTGTCATGGAGTTTTTCTCCTGGCTTCGCTATCAACTTGGTTCTGGATTTGACTCTCAACTTGGCCTCGGATTTGGTCATAGATTTGGTTTCCGAATTGGCTCCAGACTTGGCTCCAGACTTGTCTCCAGACTTGGTCATAAACTTGGCTTAGGGTTGAGTTCATCGGAAGGTTTGTCCTGTCATGTTTTCGACTTGGCTCTTGAGTTGCTCCCCGACTTGGTGGTAGACTTGGCTCACGACTTGAACCCAGACTTCGTTGTGGAGGTAGCTGTTGATTTGGATCCCGACTTGGTTCCAGACTGGATTTATAATTTGACTTTCAATTTGATTTCGGAATTGATAGTAGAATTTGTACTCACATTGGTTGGTTGTGGGGATCATAGGAACGCTCTTTTTGTTTGATTTTTAACGTGGAACTTCGATATCGTCTGCTCGCTTGCGTAATTCTTTGGCGAACTCATTGAGGTATGCTGCGATCTGGCGTGCACTGTGTATGATGAAGTCCTCGTACTGGCGGGCTATGTCGCATGTGCAGCCGTCTACTACTTCGTTGCCGTTGATCATCATAGTGGAGACTGTATAGTCGACTCCTTTGAACTTATCAGGGTAGGTGTCGGCTTTTGACTCCAGATCCGCCAGTTCTCCCGGTTCATAACAGCCCTTATCACACCGTTGGGTGCTGAAGGTGGTTATGCCGCATGCACATGTCCTGACGATCCCACCAGAGCCTGAACTGAATATCCGTTCGAATCTCTCGCTACAGGGCTTTTTCATTTTTGTTTCCTGGGTTTAGTGTTTCTTTTTGCTGAGCATGTGAGACAGAAGTGGGTGCCGAGTTCTTTGATCCAGCCAGTCTTTTGACTATCATTTCGCAATTTGATTCCTGGATTTCAATCAGGGTGCATTTGATCCCCAATTCCATCGCCGCTGCTGCCGTGGTGCCACTGCCAGCGAAGGGGTCTATGATGGTCTTGACTCCCGGGATGGTGGCTACCAGCCTTTTGATGAGTCCTAGGGGCTTCTGATCTCTGTGACCAACCCGTTCCTTGGAGAGATGTCCCAGGAGAGCGGGCCATTCTATTACGTCTTTAGGAAGGGCTCCTTTTGATGTGTCATAGGGCATGGAGGTAGACATTCTACCATTAGAGGGTCGTATTCTTCCGTTGAGTTTCTTAGCTGAGGGAGTGTATTCAGTTCTGGCGGCGTCCTGGTTGAAGGGTTGACCATCCTGCCAGCCGTAGATGATGGACTGCATTGACATTCTCCATCTACCCCTAGGTTTTGGGGAATTTTTGTAGTGCCAAGCAAGGATATCTTTGTTTGGGTAGGGGACTTGGCGGAACCAGGTCTCCGCCACTCTTCTCTTGTCTCCGAATATGTAGGCGGAGGGTGCGAGGTTCCAGAGACAATCTGGGAGGCTTTCCATATCGTAGGGAGGATCTGTGAGAAGGAGATCGAACTTGTCGAGGAAAGAAAGTATTTCCCGGCAGTCTCCGAGATAGAGGGTAATGAAGGTGTTGCTGAAAAAGGGTTTACTAATCATGATCTCTCCTCGGCAAGGAAATCCACGGCTTTAGCCGTGGGAGGAATTGCCGCATAGCTTTTTCTGTTATTTTGTATAATGACAAGGTATCAGGAAAAACCTTCTTCGTCAAGAAAGGTTTTTCATTACTATCGGAGAATCAGTTTGGTTGATTGTAGAGGTCATTTAGTTAATTTCTTGGCTCGGATCATAACTTGGTCTCTGAGATGGAGGTAGACTTGGTCATTGACTAGAGATCCAATGTGGTCTCTGACTTGGTTGTTGATTTGACCCTTGACTCGCTTTCCGAGTTGCATCATGATGTTTCTCTCGACTTGATGCCAGGCACGATGTTCGACTTTGTTTCGGGTTTGTCTCCAAAGTCGTTTTCGGATTTGGCTTTGAACTTGGCTTATTGTTGATTTCATCTAGTTCCTTTTTTGGTTTGGTTTTGGATGTGACGTCGAACGTGGTAGCCAACTTGATGGACTTGGCTGTAGACTTGATTCTCAATTTGGCGCCAGGCTTTAATCCCCACTTGCTTAACGAGTAGCCTCCAGATTATAGAGTGGGACCAGCCCGAGTTCCAAAGTTGTCTATTAATTTGGTTCCTAATTTGTTTCTCGATTTGATTTATGGTGTTATTCATATGCTCTCGCGGCTTTATTCCAGACTCCGATCGCAACTTGGTTCGAGACCAGATTTGAGATTTCTATTTCGAGTTGATTCCAGACTTCAAGGTTGAGCTGGAGTGTAATCTGGCTTTCGAGTTGGGCTGCAACTGGTAATCCAACACCATCTCGGATACGGTTCTCACCCCATCTCAGAGACTGACTTATTCGCTCTCTAACCTGTTGTGTTTTCAGTATCATTGCGCATCTCTTATAAGATGGTATTTTAAGAATAGCAAGCGACATGGTTTTTCTATGATGGCATCGATGGGTGATTGAATGGCACTGGAGACTTGCAAGACGATGTTGCGGACCGTCTGCTCGGCTAAATTATTCCGGATTGTTTTATGCAATTCGACGCTACAGGTGAGGCAGTGTTCTGGTAGGTTGTTATCTCTGCTGGAAGTTCTGTTGTTCATCACCATGACGAGTCCTTCCAAAGTGTTTCCTGGGACTTCTGTTTACTTGTCGTGTTCTGGGGTGGGACATGGATAGGTCTGTTCATTGGACGGATACGCAGGGAACCGTTCATGGCATCCCTTATTCGTGGGACGGCGATGTTGGTGTATTTTTGGACTGTTTCCGCTCCTGCACCCCTGCGTCCATGGATTACGGCGGCAATCACAGATGTACCTGAACCGAGGTAGGGGTCAAACACCCAGTCGTCCTGGATGGTCATGGAAAGTACGAGTCGCTCGACAAGTCCGACGGGAAACTGACATGGGTGTTCCGTTTTCTCGACATGGTTGTTTTTCACATTTGGTATTTCCCACACGTCGCCGGGGTTTTTACCAAGAGGGTTGCAGGATAGTTGTCCTGTGTTTGCTCCCTTGAAGTGTTTCTTGTTCGGGTATTTCTGTGGTATTCTGACGGGGTCAAGGTTGAAGATGTAGTTGTCACTCTTGGTGAACCAGAGGATCGTTTCGTGTCGTCCAGAGAACCTCTTGGAGCAATGCAGGCCATGTCCAAAAGTCCAGATTATCCTGTTGCGCATGTGGAGTCCGAATCTGGTGAAGACTGGATAGAGGATGGCGTCGAGCGGGATAACCTTTCCGTTATCGATGTGATTTCCGACTTGCCAGCAGATACTACCTGTCGGAGAGAGGCATCTTATGCATTCGCGTATCACCTTTTCCTGTTGGGATAGATAGTCATCCAGACTTGTTCTCTTCTCGTATTCTTTGCCGATGTTATAGGGTGGGGAGGTGACGATTAGGCGAAACGTTTCGTCGGGGCATTGGTTGAGAAAATCGAGGCAACCGCCCCTAAAGACAACTGCCCGTTTAGACGGATCGAAGTGGCTGGCAACTATGTTGTCTTCGCTGGTCATCTTAGTTTCGTCTCCTGATTTGGTGCTTGATTTGGTTCTGGATATGAATGCCGATTTGGTTATAGATTGAGGTTCGAATTCGATTCCAGATTGGGATTTGACCCATGATTGGGATTTGACCCATGATTTGCCTCCTGATTTGGTTCCAGACTTGGTTCTGAATTTGCTCATGGACTTGACTTCCGACTTGATCTAGGACTTGATTCCTGACTTGTCTCCGGACTTGACGCCAGACTTGGTCATAGACTTGGTATCGGACTTGGTCTTCTACTTGGATTTGGGTTTGGTATGTTGTTAGATTCATCTGGTTGATCTTCTGATTTGGTTTGCGACTCAGTGCCTGGCTCGGTTATGAACTTGACTTCGGACTTGGTGCTGGACTTGGTCCCCGACTTGTCTCCTAATTAGACGCTGAATTTGATCCTGGACTTGATCTCCGACTTGAGTGTAGACGTGGTCCCCGACTTGATCCATGACTTGACACCAGACTGGGTTTTCGACTTGGTCCCAGGCTTGGTCTATGACTTGGTACCAGACTTGGTGTTGGACTTGGTCCCAGACTTGGTATCGGACTTGGTCCCAGACTTGTTTTATGTCAGTTATCATTGGGTTTCTCTCTTGGCTTGGATCAGGACTTGACTTTGGATTTGGTTGTTGACTTGGCGCCAGACTTGGTCCCAGACTTGTAAGCTGACGTAGGTATTGACTTGGCTCCAAACTTGGTCTCGGACTGGGTCCCAGACTGGATTCCAAACTTGGTTCCGGAATGGGTCCCAGACTTGGTTTCGGACTTGGTATCGGACTTGGCTTTGGACTTGGTCATGGACTTGCAAATAGATTTGGCTTCTTACAGATGTCATTAGGTTTCTCTCCTAGTTTGGTTCCCAACTTGGCGCCAGACCTGGTCGTCGACTTGGCACCAGACTTGGTCATCGACTTGGCTCCAGAGTTGGTCCCCGACTTGGCGCCCGACTTGGTAACCGACTGGGTTGTTGACTCGGTCCCAGACTTGGTCACAGACTTGGCTCCAGACTTGGTCTTTGACTTGGTCGTAGATTTGATCCCGAACTTGACGTGCTATTGAGTCCATCTAAGTGCTCTCCCGGGTTGGATGTGGTTCTGGGCTTGGCTCTTGACTTGGCTCTGGACTTGGCTCTGGACCTGGTCCCAGATTTGGTTGTGGATTTGGTTCCAGACTTGCTCGCAAACTTGGTCTAGGACTTGATCTATGACTTGGTACCAGACTTGGTTGTAGACTTGGGGCCAGACTTGGTTTCGGACTTGGTCTATGACTTGGTCTCGAACTTGGATTGTAACTTGGTCTGCGACTTGGTTAGGTGTCATTGAGTTTTTCTCCAGGCTTGGTTCTGGACTTTGTTACCGACTTGGACTTGGACTTGGTTCCAGACTTGGTCTAGGACTTGGTCTAGGATTTGGACTCGGACTTGGGCATGGACTTGGTCTCGGACTTGGCGCCCAACTTGGTCTCGGACTTGGTCTCGGACTTGGTCTCGGACTTGGCTTTGGACTTGGTTATAGACTTGCAAATGGATTTGGCTTCTTACAGATGTCATGAGGTTTCTCTCCTAGCTTGGCTCTGGACTTGACTTTGGACTTGGTCGTTGACTTGGCTCCGGACTTGGTCCCAGACTTGCTCCCAGACTTGGGTTCGGACTTGGTCCCGAATTTGTTTCCAGATTTGGATGTAGACTTGGTCTATGAATTGGACTTGGACTTGATCATAGAATTGCTTCTGGGCTTGATCATAGACTTGCTTCTGGGCTTGGTCTATTTTAGGTGTCATTTAGTTGCTCTCCGGGCTTAGATTAAGACTTGACTCACGATTTGGTCTCGAACTTGGTCACAGACTTGGT
>Ga0307379_10002606_pt1 | contig 26610 bp, 21 predicted proteins | sample UN2MG_FD_202237 | JGI IMG/M metagenome (GOLD analysis project Ga0307379, IMG submission 202237) | Soil microbial communities from Risofladan, Vaasa, Finland - UN-2 | ecosystem: Environmental > Terrestrial > Soil > Coastal area > Acid sulfate soil | place: Finland: Risofladan, Vaasa | collected...
CCCGACCAAGGAGTTCGACGATGAACCACCCCGGCGAGTTTCTCGACCATCTTCTCACGCAGTTTCTGGTGAAGGTGCACGAACGGACCGAGAACAACTACGACGCGATGCGGTTCTCCTACGACGGCGTCGACCGGTCCAGCCAATACAACGTCACCGAACACAAGAATTACCTGCGTTTTCTGATGAACCATCACGAGGCTCTCTACCGTGCGTATTGCCTCCTGGAGGACGAACCGTCGCGAAAGACGTTCCTCGATCTGATCTTGTTCAGATTGGTCGGCCATCTGCACATGAAGCTGGACACCAACAACGCCGCCCACTGGGATCTCCGCGATCGGGCCCGACGGATGGATTGCGTGCCGTCGACGATCACCTATACGGGCCTGTTCGGACCGCTGCGACACTATGAAAACGTTTCCTTCGACGGCGAGATGCTCAACGTCGATTGCTGGCAGGGCAGCATCGTCTGGAGTTTCCTCATCCGACAGTACTATCTCGAAAGAAACGGCACCGCGGTGAGGCCGGAGCCTGGCGACTACGTCATCGACGCGGGGGCCTGCTTCGGCGATACGTCGCTGGCGTTCGCCTGCTCGGTCGGTCCCCAGGGGCGCGTGTTCGCGTTCGAGGTTCTCGGCACCCACCTGGACATCATCCGCCACAACGTCGCCCAAAACCCCGCCCTGGCCGACCGCATCGTCTTGGTGCCCTACGGTTTGGCCGACCGGTGCAATCCGTCGGCACAGCCCATCCAAACGAATGGCGTGCTCGCCCCGGGCTTCTCGCTGCAGAGCATGCCCGATGAAGCATCGATTCCGGTGACCACCATCGACCGTCTTGTCGAGTCCGGCGATATCGAGCGGGTCGACTTCATCAAGATGGATATCGAGGGCTACGAACTGAAGGCCCTGCGCGGCGCCACCCGGACCCTCTGCCGCTTCCGGCCCAAGCTGGCCATCTCCGTCTATCATCGAGCGGCGGACCTCTACGAGATCCCCACCTTCCTTTCCCGGCTCGGACTGGGCTACAAGCTGTTCATCGAGCACTACACGATCCACGCCGAGGAAACGATCCTGTACGCGATCGCGCCGAAAGACTCCTCGATGTCATCCGATTGTTGATCGCATCGTTTGCGTGCCCTCGAAAATGTCTCACGAGTTCTCGGTGTTTCGAAAGACGAGATGAGTTCCTCGGACCGGCATACCCGCGCAGGGCGTCGTTGGGGCTCACCGCCGGTCTTGCCCCGAGATACGAACCTGTTCTTGGACGCACACGGGGATTTCCACGGAACGCCGAACAAGGCGATGCATCCGGGTCGGTTCACCACCTCGCCGAGCCTACGAATCCACCCTTTCGTCGCTCGGTGACGGCCTACTTGACCAGGAATGGGTGTTTGCTATACTGATCGGTGAATCGGCTTCTACCTCCCGACCGGATGACCATGAACGATTCCGGCCCGTCGAAGCCGAAATCTCGCGCGTGACACTTCAGCGTGCGCACGCTGTTGTTCGTGTGTGAAGCAAGTATGCTTCTTGTAAGGAGGTGCGTCATGAAGAACTGTGCGATTTGGCCCCTGGTGCTTGTGCTGGCCGTCTTGACGGGGTGTGGCGAAAAAGAACTCGACACGACTGCTCCGTCGCAAGCGCCGGCTCCCGTCGCGGAAAAAGTACTCACCGTGGCGGAAAAGGTAATCACCAACTCCTTTGGCATGAAGATGGTGTTGATCCCGCCAGGTGAGTTCATGATGGGCAGCCCGGAGAACGAGAAAGACCGGGAAGATGGGGAAAAGCAACATCGGGTGCGCATCACGAAGGCGTTCTATCTGGGCGTGTATGAGGTAACGGTGGAGGACTTCCGTCGATTTGTCGATGCCACCGGGTACAAGACGGATGCAGAGAGGATCGGATTTGGTCGCTATGCTTTACCGTTGGAGCAAAGGGACATTGACACGTTGGGCACCTGGCGGAATCATCCCGCCTTCAACCAGGAGGATAACCATCCTGTAGTGAATGTGAGTTGGAATGACGCGGTGGCGTATTGTGAGTGGATCAGCGATAAGGAAGGGCAAACGTATCGCTTGCCGACAGAAGCGGAGTGGGAGTATGCCTGTAGAGCGGGAACGACGACACGCTATTATCATGGTGACGACGAAGAGGGCTTGACGGAATTCGAGAACGTGGCGGATGCTGCGGCGAAGGAGAAAAAGGGTTTTGAGTGGGCGTTGACGTCGAGTGACGGTTACGTGTTCACGTCGCCCGTCGGTAGTTTTCGCCCAAACGGTTTCGGTTTATACGACATGCACGGCAACGTACGCGAGTGGTGTCAGGACGGGGCCGACGACAATGACTACTATGAGAGTTCACCTACGCACGATCCAATGGGACCTGCGTCTGGCGAGTACCGCGTGTGTCGCGGCGGCAACTGGTCGTGCGCGCCGATGTATTGTCGCTCAGCGGCGCGCAACTGTTGTTTCCTTCCGAACGACCGGTTCGACCACACCGGGTTCCGCCTGGCCGCAGTTCCGGTGAATGCATCCCGCAGGGAAGAAGCCCAACCAGAGGACGCGGGGGGGCGATCCACTGCGCCTACTTTTGCAGATGATGTACCGGAAGACGTGCGCGAAGTTGTGAAAGTGTTTCTGTCTTCATACGAAGAAGGGGACGCCGAGCGCGCCTATGCGTGTCTCGAAACGCCCCGCGAGAAGTTGCTACTGGTTAATGCGTTCTCCGCCGCCCAAATCCCAATCATGAATCCAAAGGTCAGACTCATCAACGATGCACAACTACAGATCGAGTATGAAATGCCACATCCCGGCGATATAATCGTGGCTGTGCTTGAGGGGGGCGAAGACATTGAGTTAGTGAAGCGGAACCTGCGAGAATTACGGACGGTGTCAGAATGCGTTAGCAAGACGGAGACTTGGTCCGTTGTCAGAGATGAAGGGGCCCCAAAACTCGACTACGGAGACAAGGGAGTTCTGAAGTTCGCGTACAAGGTGGGCGGAGATGTACATCGCTACACGATGGAGGTCCAGTCACGACAGTACCTTGACGAGGGCAAGGGCCCTCTGACTGTGCGGAGTACCGGCCTGATGGCTTATTACGTGACCAGCTTTAACGTTCCAGAACAAGGCCCCGAGGTCGAGAGCTTGATGTCCGAGATTCTCCCCAAGTTAGTGAACAGACTGGTGGAGGTTGCGCATCCCAGCTTCACGATAAAGGTCCCGGTAGGGTGGACAGACATCCTGAAGCGTGCAGGTCAACCGGAGGAGGATACGGTCGTATTCGTCCACAGGACTGCTGGCTTTGTCATCGTGACGAAGGAATTGATAATCGCCGAGAGCAGGGCCCTAAAAGACAAGCCCGATTCCGAGGTTCTTTCCGTGGCGCACCTAGAAGGCAGGGATGAGAGAACAGACAAGGTGATTGATACCGGGGACAGCACTGTTGGGGGTGTGCCTGCGAAGTTCATGACGCAGACCGGCACGTTCATGGGAGAAGATAAGCAGCGCATGGTCAGATACGTCTTCATTTACGAGAAGGTTCTTTACAGCTTGAAGGTCGGCTGTCAGGACGCCCAGTTCGACGCTACCTACGATCTGCTGATGCGGATCAAGAACAGCTTTCGGTTCCGCAAACGATATTGATGATTTGCACTCGACAACTGGCCGTAAACAGCAAGCACGGGAGAGTGAGAGGGCTGAAGCATGAAGTCATCCATCGTCGTATTGAGTGTGGCAGTTCTCTGTCTGGGATGTAAACAACAACCGGCAACACAGAAGAGCCCAGGGAAACCTACAGCGCAGGAGAAGTCGCCAGCCATCACTGGCGACATAGATCTGCAACGAGGCACGACAGAGAGAGGGACGCCGAAATCAATTCGGAGCCTCAGGGACCCTGGCATCGCTCCCGGTATCGCTGATGCCATCGCACGGGCCGATAGGCCGAGCTTCATGGACCTCGAAGTGCTAGAGTCTGCTGCTCGGCACCTAAGAGAGAAAGGGCACGACGATGCCGCTGCCGCCGTGCTCAAGGCAGTTTTCCGCTTGTGTGCTCGCGCCATGGAGGACGAAGTGACTGGTCTTATTAATATTGACGCGGCAAGTTACTTTGCAGACCGGGCGCTTGAGGAAGATAGACAGTCCATTCGAGGCGCGCTCCGGTCTATCCTTGGAGAAGCAGAGGGGGACGAGGCGTTTCGGTCATTCAGTAAAGTGCTACGGCAATGGCAGAGTGACGCGCGCGGGGTCACTCCCCAGCTTGAAACGTTGATTTCGAGAATCCCACAAGCGGATGTGGCTTCGCTTGACCGGGAAACTGCGAGGTTCTGGCGGTTGCAGTACGAATTGAAACATACCGAGGAAAAGACAACACAACCGGCACTCGTACAGCTAGAGCAGCCACTTGTAGCTGCGTTGCGGAAGTACGTCGAAGTACCTTACGAGGCTATCCGAACTGGGGCAATATCTCCCGAGCAAAAAACGCAGCTGCGCGAAGGCTTTAAGCTAGCTCAGAACTACACGTTTAGCCACTCCGGGAACCCGTGGGGTGAATACCTAACGGTTTACGGACGAGAATGTTTGTACCCATCCTACAATTCTGAGGCGCGTTCTGAGTGGCTGGCTCGGGCAGTGCAAGGATGGCCAAAGAAGCAGGCCACTCTTACCAGAAGGCTCCTCGTGGCACTGGAGAAAGGAATGTCGGGCATCGAGGAGCGCGATGTCGTGTTAGAGGCAATCTGGCGCGATCTCGTCGAGTTGTCGACGGCCACTGGGGAAAGTCGGAGTCAGCGTGAACGCAAGTAGGACACGCCATAACGGCGATTAATGGCCACTGTTCGGTCAGCGACTTTGACCTTCATTCGTAGCGAGAGCAATTGGCGGCGCAGCGAGAGCGTTTCAAAAAACGACCGCATGATGACCCATCGGACCGTCCGCCCGGGCGACGCTGCTGCACGGAACACGGACTTGCGACAGCCGTCGACCTCTGCTGGGACCGTCAGAGGCTCGCCCGCTTGCGAATATACTCCGAGACCACGTCCCTGGCGTACTGGAGCACCTGGTCGGGAGGGTCGCCCGGATCGCACATCTCGGGCGTCTCGATGATGTCGGCCACCATCTCGTCCCACCACGGGGCGTCCATGAGTTGCCTGCATGCCTCGCGGTTGAGGTCCGCTGCGTCCAACTCCTCGGCCGTCGGGGCATCGAATCCGATGCCCACTTCACCGTCGGGCCCCCTGTCGTTGAGATAGACCCTCTGCCGCAGCCAGTTCATGATCGCCCGTAGCTCGTCAGGGGTCACGGCAAGTCCTCCTCCACGCCAAAGCCTAGTACGAATGGGTCCCCAATACTACCTCGCAGCCGAATTTCTCCTCGACCGTGGCCTTCAACTCGTCGAACCGAATCGGGCATTGTGCCGTCTTCATGGCCCCCTTGATACACGTGCCCAAGTGAAGCACTTCGATCGGTCGATCCAGGTTCCCGGTCACGTCGCTGAGCAGCTTGACTCGCGGGACGGTCAGGCCGGGGCAGTCGCCGCAGTCGGTCATGGCAACCAGGTCGATGTCATCGTGCCGGGCGAACTCGCCGTTCTTCTCCTTGATCCCCTTGAAACACTTCGCACACGCGACACACGAGTGGTCCTTGATCCGCTTGCAGTAGAGGATGGCTATCTTCGGCATGACGTTCTCCTTTCGGCAGTCTCGCGGGCCGGGAAATGCAGAAACCGGAACGTGTATTGTAGCTCTGTGGCTCGTCGACGACAATCCAACCTGTTTTGACACGTCGTTCGGCGTCACTATAATGAGAGGCTGGGAGGTCGGCTCTGCCGGAAGCCGAACGTTTTTTGACCCGTGTACGAACTGGAATCTGCCCAATGAACAGCACAACAAGGCATTATCGGTGTGAACGACGACAGCAAAGGCGTCCCGCTCGACCAATACGAGCAGGTCTACGACAAGCTCATCACCGCAGCCAAGGCGGCGAACCCAAAGCTCAAGCTGGTGTTGGGCGAGCCGTTCGTGAAACCCACGGGCGAGATCAGCGAGGGCATCCGCAAGCGGCAGGAGATCGTCGCCCGGCTCGCGCAAAAACACGGCGCGGCACTGGTGCATTTCCAGCGCGTCTTCGACGAGGCCGCCAGGCGTGCGCCGCCCGACTATTGGATCTGGGACCGTGTGCATCCGACCTATCGCGGCCACCAGCTCATGGCGGACGAATGGGAGCGGGTGGTGCGCGAGTCTTGGAAACAGGCATCCCCATGAAATACACCCTTCTCACCCTCACCGCGGCCGGCTGGCCCCGTCGATTTTCCGGAATAGGTATTGCCACATCACGATTTCGTTGTAGGTTTCTGCTTCCCCTGCTGGCGGTGTGCCTGGGCGTCGCCAGCAACGTGGGGATTGCGGGGGAACGGCAGGCAGTCGTGGTCACGATCACGGCCGAGGCACCGGGATACGGTGCGGATCAGGTGGACGACCTGGTGACGACGCCGATTGCGATTGCCTTGAACGGGATGCCGGGCGTTCGGAGGATCCGTTCCCGTGCCACGGCAGGCAGGGCTGCCGTATGGGTCGAGTTTGCCTCAGGGACAGACGTATACAAGGCCCGGCAGGCCACGGCGGAGAGGCTGCAATTGGCCGTTCGCGAGTTGCCCAATGCAGTTGTCCCGACGCTCGCGCCGCTCTTCGTCCCCGATGAGATCATGCTCGTCGCTCTGAGGTTCGCCGGCAAGGCGTCCGAAGAGGATACGCGCCGGGCCGAGGAATTGCGCGAGCTGGCCGATCTGGTGGTGCGCAGGCGACTGCTGGCGATGCCGAACGTTGGCCAGGTGGTCGTCACGGGCGGGCTGGTCGGCCAATGCCAAGTGATTGTCTCGCCGGAGAAAATGGCGCAGCGTGGCTTGACGATCTCCGAACTGGTGTCGGCCATGGAAAAGACCCTTGGCAAGTATACGGCCCGGCCGGACAGGCAGGAAATTCTCGTGGTGCGCGACGCGTTGACGCTGGATGACCTCGGTGAGATCGTTCTGGCGGTGCGGCAGGGTCAGGTGCTACGGCTTAGAGACGTGGCACAGGTGCGGCTCAGCAGCGTGCCGCCGCACCGCGCCCCGTCGCGACCCAAAGGCGAGGTAAAGATTCCGCCCCAGCCGGCCGTGCTTTTGGGCATGTTGACGCAGCCCGAGTCCGACGCGAAGCGGCTCAGCCGAGAGCTTGATCGCGTCCTCGATGAACTCAGCGCGACCCTGCCCGCGGGCGTGCGGCTCAGTCGCCGGTTTCCCCCGGAGCTTGCGCCGTTGGCGCTGCAAATGGCGGAAGACATCCAGCGGGATCAGCCACCTGAAGTCGTGCTCCGGCAAGAGACGTCTGCCGACCTCGGGGCGGTGCTGGTGCAAGAGTTGCCACCGCGCACCACCATCGTGATCCTCGGGCCGGATAGGGCACACCTTCGCAATGCAGGGCGCGACCTGGCCGATCGGCTTCGCAAGGTGCCGGGGGTGGTCGACGTTCAGGCAGACTCGCTGGAGGAAGCCCCGCAAATGCGGATCAACGTCGATCGCCGCAGCGCGGCGCGCCTCGGAGTTCCCATAGGCGACGCACTCGCCGCGGTGGAGGTGGCCTGCGAAGGCCGCAAAGTCGGTCACCTGCAGGACTCACGAACGCAACGGAGCGTCGACGTGCTCGTGACTTGTGGCGGAGACATGCGAAACGACGCAGAGTCCTTGCAGAAACTATTGCTGACTACCGCCACTGGAGAAACAATCACTTTGGGGCAATTGGCAAAGTTCGAAGTGGTTTCGGCCCCCCGCTCGCTGAACCGGGAGCAGATGCAGCCGGCGATCCTGATTTCCTGCGAGGCGCAGGCTTGCGATCGTGCTCAGTCGATGGCTGAGATCAAACGGGCCATCGCTGCAGCAGAGCAAAAGCTTCCGGTCGGTTATCACGTGAGTTGCGATTGAAGAGAGTTGGGCGATACCCACGGCTTCGGCTCAGCGATTGTTTCAGAAACCCGTGAGGCGTGAGATATGCCGTAAAACGGCCGTATGATGACCCATAGGACCGTCCGCCCGAGCGACGCCGCTGGCTGCCCAAAAATCATGCGCCCGTGGGAGCGCACTACGGGGACAAATCGGCCTAGGTGCTGTTTTTCCAGAAAGTGCAAAACTCTCGAGAAGCCGCGTCTTTCAGTGAAACAGCGGCCCCCGTCGAGCCGATGCTTGACATATCGTGATATCACGATATATTTACGGGAGAAGGGGGTCCGACCATGGAAAACACACTCGATCTCTTGCCCCGGGAGTTCCTCGAAGACGCGGCGGAGTGCCTTCGGGCACTCGGCCATCCGGCCCGGTTGAGGATAGTGGATATCCTCATGCAGGGGGTGTTTCCCGTCGGCGAAATTGCCGAAATGTGCGACCTGCCCCCCCATCAGGCGTGTGAGCACCTGCGGTTGCTCAAAGCCCACGGCCTGTTGAACAGCAGGCGGCGGGGCCGGTCCGTCTTCTACGAGATTGCCGATCCCCGCTTGCCCCGCCTGATCGACTGCATCCGGGCGGCCTGCAACAGCGAATGACCCGGGACGGGATGGAAACCGATCCGCCCCACTCCCCACCCACACACGAACACGTTGGAACCCATACGATGCCCTCACGAAAACGAATCCTGATCGTCGGCGGCGTGGCCGGCGGCGCGTCGGCCGCTGCCCGGGCCAGACGGCTCTCGGAAGACGCTGAAATCGTCATGTTCGAGCGCGGCGAGCACATCTCGTTCGCCAACTGCGGTCTGCCGTATCACATCGGCGAAATCATTCCCAAGCGCAAGAGCCTCCTGGTGCAGACCGCCGACGGCATGAGAAAGCGTTTTCGCATCGACGTCCGCACGCGCTGTGAAGTCACGCGAATCGACCGTTCCCGGCGGGAAGTCCTGGTCCGCAACCTGGAGACCGCAGAGGAACACGCCGAACCATACGACGCGTTGATTCTCAGTCCGGGCGCCGAGCCGTTGCGTCCGCCGATCCCCGGCGCCGACGACCCGCACGTCTTCACCCTGCGGAACCTGGCCGACATGGACGCCATCAAGCGGGTGCTCGATGAAGAGAAACCCGCCGCCGCGCTGGTCGTGGGCGGCGGATACATCGGGCTGGAAATGGCCGAGAACCTGCGGCATCGCCGCGCCGCCGTGACGCTCGTCGAGCTGGCCCCCCAGGTCTTCACGGCCGCCGATCCGGAGATGGTCGAGCCGATCCACCAGCAGCTTCGCCTCCACGGCGTCGATCTGCGGCTGGAGACCTCCGTCACCGCGATCCAGCAGACCGACGGCTCGCTGCGTGTGCTGCTCAGCACGGGCGAGTCGGTCTCGTGCGGGCTGGTGATCCTGGCTGTGGGCGTTCGGCCCGAGGTCCATCTTGCCCGGGCGGCCGGTCTCGAAATCGGCCCGACCGGCGGCATCGTCGTCGACGCCCATTTGCGAACCAGCGACCCGAACATCTACGCCGTCGGCGACGCGGTCGAGGTAACCCACCTGGTCAGCCGGCAGAAGGCGTCGATCCCCTTGGCCGGCCCGGCCAATCGCCAAGGCCGCATCGCCGCCGACAACGTCCTGGGCGGAGAGAGCGTCTATGGTTTCAGCCAGGGCACGGCCATCTGCAAGGTCTTCGATCTGGCGATCGGCATGACCGGGATGAGCGAAAGGGCGTTGAAACAGGCCGGTGCCGCCTACGAGAAGATCTACATCCATCCCTCCAGCCACGCCGGCTACTATCCCGGCGCGATGCCAATCAGCCTCAAGCTGCTGTTCGATCCGGGCAACGGCAAGATCCTCGGCACGCAGGCGGTCGGCGCCGACGGGGTCGACAAGCGGATCGACGTCCTGGCCACGGCGTTGCAGGCCGGCCTGACCGTCCGCGATCTGGCCCGGCTCGAACTTTCCTATGCCCCGCCCTATGGTTCGGCCAAGGATCCGGTGAATTACGCCGGGCTGGTGGCGTCGAACGTGCTCGACGGGCTGGTGAAGCTCTGCCACGTCGAAGATGTCACCGACCCGGCCGAAGACCAACTGCTGCTGGACGTCCGCGACGTGAAGGAACTCGAGTCGGGCACCATCCCCGGGGCGAAGAACGTCCCGCTCGACGACCTGCGCGACCGGCTCGACGAGCTGCCCCGCGACAGGGAAATCCTCGCGTTCTGCCAGGTCGGCCTGCGCGGGTATCTCGCCTGCCGGATCCTCACCCAGCACGGCTTTCGCTGCCGCAACCTGACCGGCGGTTACAAGACCTACCGTGCCGCCCGGGCGATTTCCTCCAACGGCGACGGGGCAGTAAAGGAAGTCACCGACGATACCGGCCAGCAGGCTCCGCAGCCGGCCGAAACCGACGCTCCGCCGGCCGAGGTCGTCAAGGAGATCGACGCCCGAGGGTTGCAGTGTCCCGGCCCGATCATGCAACTCCGCGCCGAATTGGAAGGCGTCGGCGAGAACCAGGCCGTCAGCATTCTGGTCGCCGATCCGGGCTTTCCCAACGACGTGGTGGCATGGTGCGAAAGCACCGGGCATCAACTCCTGAGCGTCGTGCCCGAGGAGGGGGCCTGCCGGGCGACGATCGCCAAGCGGGCCCGCCCCGCCGCCACCGCCGCCCCGGCGACCGGCCCGAGCGAGCTGTCCAAGAACAAGACCGTCGTGGTTTTCAGTGGCGACCTGGACAAGGCGCTGGCCGGTTTCATCATCGCCAACGGAGCCGCCGCCATGGGCAGCAAGGTGACGATGTTCTTCACGTTTTGGGGCCTCAACGTGCTGCGCAAAGACCAGAAGGTGTCGGTATCGAAGAACCTCGTCGAGCGGATGTTCGGCCGGATGATGCCCCGCGGGCCCAACAAGCTGAAACTCTCGAAGATGAACATGGGCGGGCTGGGCGCGGCGATGATCAAAGGCATCATGCGCAGCAAGGGCGTCGATCCGTTGCCCAAGCTGATCCAAACGGCGCAGGAGGCCGGCGTGCGTCTGGTCGCCTGTTCGATGAGCATGGACCTGATGGGCATCCGCCGCGAAGAACTCATCGACGGCGTGGAAGAAGGCGGCGTGGCCATGTACTTAGGCCAGGCCGAGGCCGGCAACGTCAACCTGTTCATCTGATCCGCCGGCGGGTGGCTGATAGCTCCAATCAGGGCGGTCCGCGTAACGGAACACGTCGGCAATCGGTCCGGTCAAATCCGGATCGCAGGTGCTCCCGAGAAGAAGGCCGCGGGATGTGCGAACCGGGCGAAGCCGCAAGCGGCGGGGGGTCGTCGACGCTTCGCGATGGCGTCTGCACCCCGGTCTGTTATAATGGACCCCCACGTCCCGGAATCCCCCCGAGATCGACCGAGGATCAATCTGTGCCGCCAAAGACGTCAATCCTCCTCTTGTGTCTCTTGTGCCTGTTTCCCCTGTTTCTCCCTGCCGAGACCGCGGCCGAGGACTGGCCCGGCTGGCGAGGGCCGCGCAGCGACGGGACCAGCGTGGAGAAGGAGATCCCCATCCGCTGGAACGGAGCGGACGGGAAGAACATCGCTTGGAAGGCGGCCATCCCCGGCAAGGGTCATGGCTCGCCGATCGTCTTCGGCGAGCGGATCTTCCTCGTCACTTGCTTCGAGGAGATCAAGGATCGCGTCTTGTCGTGTCTCGACCGCGGCAGTGGGCGGATCCTTTGGCAACAAGTCGTGCTCCGTGCTCCGTTGGAAAAGCAGCACCGGCTGAACAGCTACGCCTCGAGCACGCCGGCGGCCGACGGCAAACTCGTCTACGTCTCCTTCCTCGAGCCCGACACGGCTTTGGCGGATCCGAGCGATCCCGCCGGCGGCGACATGGCCACGCCGGGCAACATGTTGGTGGCGGCGTACGACTTCCAGGGCGAGCAACAATGGGTCGCCCGGCCGGGGCGCTTCTCCAGCCGGCACGGCTATTGCAGCTCGCCGATCCTGTACGAAAGCCTCGTCATCCTCAACGGCGACCACGACGGAGACGGCTACCTGGTCGCGCTGGATCGGGCCACCGGCAAGACGGTCTGGAAACGGCCCCGGGTGAACAACACGCGGAGCTACTGCCCCCCGATCATCCGCGAGATCGACGGCCGCGTGCAGATGGTCCTCTCCGGCACGAAGTGCGTGGCCAGTTACGATCCCCAAAACGGCCGGCGGCACTGGATCATCGACGGCCCCACCGAACAGTACGTCGCCTCGCTGGTCTTCAACGGGGAGCTGTTCTTCATGACGGCCGGGTTCCCCGAGTTCCACATCATGGCCATCCGCCCCGACGGGCAAGGCAACGTGACCGACACGCACGTGGTCTGGCACACGACCAAGGGCTGCTCGTACGTGCCTTCGCCGATCGTCGCCGGCGGGGGCAGGTACTTCCTGGTCGTCTCGGATATCGGCATCGCCAGTTGCTTCGAGGCCGAGACCGGCCGGCGGTGTTGGATGGAACGGATCGGCCCGCACTACAGCGCCTCGCTGGTCGAGGCCGAGGGCCTGGTCCATTTCCTCTCCGACGAAGGCGTCACCACGATCGTCCGCCCCGGCGAGACGTTCGACGTGGTGGCCGAGAACGAACTGGGCGAGCGGTGCTTCGCCTCGCCGGCGATCAGCGGCGGACGGATCTACCTCCGCGCCGAAGGGCATCTATACGCCATCGGCCCGAGTCGGTAGGGTGCGTGTATTGCACCACGACATATTGGCGGTGGTGGGTGGCACGCCCTGAGGAACGAAGGGCGTGTTTTCCCGACGTACCACGCCCTTCGTTCCTCAGGGCGTGCCACCCCGGAGTTTACCGCAACGATGTCAAGAACCGTTTGGTGCCAGCCGGTTCACCCGGGTTCGAACGTCAGGCAGTCGACCAGTCCCGCTTCGCGGCCGATTCTGATGCCGGGCGCTTCGCACTCGAGGTTCATGTTGTGCCTGCACGAGGCGGCTTTGCAGGCGCCCACGCCGCCGATCACGTCGGGGAAGCCGCCTTGGCCGGTTCCCGTCGTGAAGGTGTCGCACTTGTGGTCCATGCCGCCGCCGACGGTAATGGCCATTGCGTGGCACTGGCTGTTCTGGTTGTACGCGCAGTCGGCCGCGTCGCACTGAATGATCCGCACCATTTCCATCATCGCACCTCTCGTTTTGCCTTTCGGAAGTTACCCTAAGGGTACGAACCCACCGATCGGGCCGTCGCGTTGCGGTGCAACTCGGCGGCTCATTGAACCCTAGTGCGAGTACCCGACGACCAAGGGCCCGAGGGCGGCGTTTTGTAAACAATCCGGGGGCAAAGATGGCCGGCACCGTAAAGTCTGCCGAGTGGGAAATCCGCCCGGGTGCCGGCTTCCGGGTGGAAACGCTCGAAGCAGGGCGGCCGGCGTCGAGTTCGGGCATCATCCACGCGGCCGCGGATTGCCAAAAAGCGACGTGTCGCCGCCGTGGGTGTCGGCTTCAGCCGCTTCCACGCCGTCGGCGCAAGTGCCGGTTGAATAACAGATTAGGGACGTTGCACCAAAGCAAGCGGACGGGGGAAGCGTGCCATTGGCATGAGGCTTGCATCCTTCACGCGTTACTTCACGTTCCTTCTTACCCAACAGCCATCGATCGATGGCAGGTGAGTCCAATCGTCCATTGCATCCCCACGATTCCTTCGGTCGACATCCCCAGTTGACCGCAATTCCGGGCTCACCTTCAGGGAGCCCCGTCCTCGAACTCCGGGACGGGGCTTCTTCATGCGCCCTAATCCCACCACCACGCCGCGGCCGGCAGCCCTTTCACGGCCGCAGCCGAGCGACGGTCTTCCAGGCCGCTGTAACGGTCGATTTCAATGGCCCGACGCGTGACCAGCCGGGCGGGATCGACGCGCACTCCGCCGCTGACGCCGGATATCGTGTGGATCTTCGTGCCCGAGCGGATCGTGCGGTAATTGGCAACCGTTTCCACTTGCTTCGGGGCCGGGCCGAGTGGAAACGAGTACGCGCCGGCATCGCCGAAACAGGTCAAATGCCAAGCGGCCTTCTGGGCCAACTCCTCGCTTTGGATCAACGCACCGACCAGCGCCAGGTCGAAAACATTTCGTAACTCGGCGTAAACGGGGTATTTCCGACAGAGGGCCGCGAAGTGTTGCGTGAAGCTCCGGGCGAACTGACGGTTCAACTCTTCGGACTCGCCCGTGTGGACCCGTTTGCCTTCGGCCGTGAGCAGTTCGTTTTCGCTCAAGACTTTCACGCCCTGGCCGCGAACGGCGAAGGCGCTGCCGTCTTGGCTGGCCAGCACCGCGTCGTAGTCGAGCGTGAACCACCAGCGGAGAACGCCCATCGGCGGCGGGGCCTCGCCCGGGCGAACGCGGATCGACTCGAGGTAACTCTCCACGCCGGGCACGCCCTCTTCCAGGCCCATGCCGACCAGCTTCATGCGATAGTCGGCTTCGACCATGACCCGAGCGGCGCGGGTGCGCGGGTCGAGCCCGTAGACGTCGATCTGTTGCTTCCCCAGCCGCGAGCGGAGTTGTTCCAGCCAGGCTTCCCGGTCGGCGGCATTTCGGAAATCGGGATTCGATTCGTTCAAAAAGAGCTGCGTGCGCGCCAAGGCCTGTTGCGTGGGGACGATCGCGCAGCCGAATCGGGCGTCGGGTCCGCTCATCATGTGGCGGAGTACGACTACCAGGTCGTCCAGCCGGAGGACCGGCAAACCCGTGTCGCTGCCGACGATGCGGTTCTCCCCGTCGAGGGCCCAGTCTCCGGCCGGTCCGGCCAGGACCAGGTCGCCGGTGTCGGGATAGACGAAGACGTACTCGATGCGTTGCAGGCCGGCCAGGACTTGCATGGCTTCGGTCGGCCCTCGGCCGGCCGCCAGACGCAGTTGGATTTGCTTCTCCAACCTCGGCAACGAGACTTTCCGCAGCGGTGAACTCCGCCGTACGTCCTCTTGGCCGGCTTGGACCGCGCTGGCGGCATGCAGCGTACCCAATGTGCCGGTGACTTTCTGCTTCATCAGCGGCCGGAGCACACCCTGGGCATCGACGTATACGCCGGTGGCAAACGGCGCGATGGCCCCCGGCCCGCCAACCGTTTCCCAGGACGCCGGCGCGATGGTGGAGGTGATTAGTTCGATCAGGGGGTCGAAGTCGGCTTGGGCCCCGCCGCCGCGTCCCCCGAAAAGTTGGGCGGCAATCCGAGAAAGGGCCTCGGCGCGGTTGCGGTCGTCGTACATCTCCGCCACCGTGCGCAAGGCGCCCTCACGCGCCCCGACGGCAGCCTGGGCCACGGCGATTTCGGCCAGCAGACGGTCGCGGCGCTGCGGATCGGCCGCCGCACGGGCCGCCGCCACGGCCGGGGCAAACTCGCCGGCGGCGATCTGCGCGCGGATCAACGCGTCCTGCGGGTCGTTTTCCGCCGCATGTGCCGGCGTGAAGCAGAGAACTCGGGCCATCAGCCCGACCACCACGATTCGGGGCCAAACCCCCAACGCCAGGCGCCTCGACATGGTCACCTCCGTTCCGTCCCGAACTGAAGTCTCCCCTCCGGACGGCGCCCCGGCGGAACCGCCGGGAATGGCCTGGATCATTATACGAGAACTCGGACGCGGCCGCAAATCCCGGTAAAACGCCACCTCGCCGGGGCCATCGGAGTCGGAAAGCTGGTACTTGTGTTGCCCCGGGAGGTGGCGGTGTGTCGATGGGTCTTGGAACTCGCTGACCGCATTCATGTTGGCTTGTGTTTCTGTGATACGTATCCTCGTTTGGAGCAAGGAGAAGTTGCGTGGTTTCTTGGATTGGCGATCGGATTTTCATTTTCGACGGACCGAGGAAAAGCTCTTCCAATGTCCGGGTTGAGGAAGCGAGAAGTTCTGCCGATTCTTGACAATCGGCGGTATAATCGAGTAGAGCCATACTGGCGCAAGGGGTGGACTTCAGCCGTGAGTAAGGAAAAGTGAGATGCACGAATCTCCAGACGAAATCCAGAAGGCTGTCCGCCAACGATTCTCTCGGATCGCTGACACACCGGAACGGGAGAGCAAATTCCCGGTCGGCCTGGACAGCGCTCGAACTCTCGGCTACGGCGAGGATGAGCTGGCCGCATTGCCTTCTTCGGTGACCGACTCTTTTTGCGGCGTGGGCAATCCGCTGGGATTGGGAGAGCTGCGCCCTGGAGAAAGGGTGCTGGATCTGGGCAGCGGCGCCGGCTTGGATTGCCTGCTGGCGGCCCGATGCGTGGGACCGGCGGGCAAAGTCGTCGGCGTGGACGTGACCGAGGCCATGGTCGAGAAGGCCCGCGACAATGCCCGGTCCCTCGGAGTGAACAACGTCGAGTTCTTGCAGGCCGACGTGGCGAATCTTCCGCTGGACGGCGGCAGCATCGACGTGGCCATCTCCAACGGCGTGTTGAATCTCTGCGTCGACAAGCCGGCAGTCATCTCCGAAGTGTACCGTGTGCTCCGGCCGGGCGGCCGGCTTCGAATGGCGGATATTCTGCTTCACGAGGAAGTGACGCCCGAGCAGGTGTCAAGAAAGGGCACCTGGTCCGACTGAATCACCGGCGCGATTTGGGAGCGGTCGCTCCTGAAAATGCTGGCGGATGCGGGCTTCGTCGACGCGAAGTTCCACGGGTGGACCGGTTATCGCACCTCCTCCTGCACGGAAGGGGCGCTGGTTACGGCGCGAAAACCCTTGGCGAAACACTGAGGGGCCGAACTAACCTCGGACCAGAAAGTCCAGCGATTTCAGCTCGATCAATTCGGCCAGGCCGGTTTCGGCCATTTCGGGACCGCTGACGTAACGGCCCGGACGGACCCACGCGAGGATCTTTTCGTTGGGGACACCGAATAGATTGGCCAGCAGCAGGTCCATTTCGGTCTCGAGTTGTCTGAAATGACGTGCCCACTCGGCGGCCTCGCCCAGGTCGACATTTTCCTCGCTCTGCCACTTCATGGGGTGAAACAGAAGAACGCTATAGGGGGTAACCAGTCTGCGTCGGCAGGCGGCGAAGGGCCACAGGGCCGCCGAAGAACACTCGCCGGCCACGATCCCGATTGCCCGGAGCCCACGCAGCACGATCAGCGAAGTCAGGGCCATTGCGCAATAGGGGCTGCCGCCGAGGGAATCGATATACAGAATACACTCGCCGCCCGGCTCCACGGACAAGAGCTTCTCGCACAGGTCGCTTTGGTTCTCTGTCAGATCCCCCACTAGAGGAATCTCGATCGGGCCTTCGCGTTGCTGGTCGGAACCGTCCATCGGGTTTGCGAGTATCCCGGTGCCGCATGGCACCCAAGAGAAAAGCCGATCCAAGATCACCGTTTACCGGGGCCGAAACTCCGTGCAGAAGCGACCTCCAGAAAGCGTGATAACCGGCTTCTATTGTAGTGTGGGGTAGTAATTTGGAGCGGGGTTGTAGGGGTTAGGCGTTGGAATTTCCTCGGCCGGTACGCGGGCCGGGTCTGTCTGGAACCCATCATCCAGCCGTTCGAATATAACGTTCGCGTAGGGGTTACGAGGATCGCCCCCCCATCGGACGACGGCGGCTTGGTGCTGTTGGAGGTGGCGGAGCGAATAGGGCCGGAAATAGTAGTATCCGTGCAATGCCGGAAAATAGGCAAGGTGGGGCAACATGCTGGAGCCCTCATAGTACGACGAGGAGTAGGATTCTCCCGGCATCGTTTCCATGGGTGCAGACATCGCAGTTTCCCCATTTATCCAAGGGGATGAGTAAGCCGGCTCCATGTTCGGGCCCATCGGATGGGCCGAGACCATCAATAGCATCAGTGATAGGGTGCCGGTGGGTGCCACGGGTTACCTCCGTCGGTCCTGTCGCGTGAAGATTGCAGACTTCATACGGATCGGTCGTTTACACGGTGCCGATTTAGCTTTCCCGGCTGCTCAGTACAGGTTGGCGAGTCAGAAGATCCGCCGTCGAAATGTTTTGGGCTAATTCTCCATTTTCCGACAACCGATACAAACGGTATGACTGGCTCTACTGGATCGCTGGTGGGTGCTAGGAGACTGTCTGCAAAGCGGCCCCGAAGAATGTCACGGTGCCTTCGACGGGCGTGACATCCGAGTCCTAATTCAGCCCCAAGATGTACTGCTATCCAATGCTGAAGCCGATCCAACCTGGTCGAGCTTCCAAAGGGCATTCCGTTTGGAAGAGAGCCCGCAGAGCAGTCGTATATTCGCTCCTCTTGCTGGTTTCGGTGACGGCCCTGGCCCAGCAACCGGCCCGGAAGCGTCCACCCACCGTCGAAGAGCTGTCCCATCCTTCTCCTCAGACCCGCGCCAAGGTCGACACCTTGATCCGCGAGATCCTCGACCCGGAAATATCCATCGAGATCGACTCGCAGCGATCGAAGCTGATCCGGACGAACGAGCCGGTCAGGCAGTTCTCGATCACCGATCCCGACGTGCTGGAGGTCGTGCAGTTCAGCGCCCAGGAGTTCGAGTTGATCGGAGGGGAACCGGGCCAAACGACGCTGACGCTCTGGTTCGGCGACCAGGTTTTGCGCTACCTGGTAGAGGTAACCCGCGACGAGAGCGACCAACAGCTCGTCGAAGATCAATACGGGAAGCTGCAAGACCGAATCAACGAGATGTTTCCCGATAGCATGGTCCAGTTGATTCCGATCGCCGACAAACTGATCGTTCGCGGACAGGCGAGGGACTCGGCGGAAGCCAGTGAGATTCTCTCGTTGATCGCGGGCCAGGCGGTCGATCAGACGGGCCGGCAGATCGGGGCGAACACCTTGAACAACTGGGCGGGAGGGGGAGGGGGAGGCTTCGTCACCTTAGGCCGCGCCGCATTGCCGATCCCCGGCGCCGACGACCTGCCCGCCTCGCAGATCATCAGCATGCTCGACGTGCCCGGCGAACAGCAAGTGATGCTCAAAGTGCGCATCGCGGAACTGAGCCGTTCGGCGTTGCGAGAGATGGGCGCCGATCTGAGGGTTTTGGCCGGAGACTTCACCCTCACCACCACGCTGGGCGTGGCGGGAGTCTTCCAAGCCATTCTGGAATCAGAAGACTTGAGGCTGGCCTTCCAGGCACTGAGTTCCAACGGGTATTCGAAGATCCTGGCCGAACCGAATCTGGTGACGCTCAACGGCCAGTCGGCCCACTTCATCGCCGGCGGCGAATTCGCCGTACCCACGGTGGTCGGCGTCGACGGCGTCGGCGCCGCCACGACCAGCTTCCGGGGCTTCGGCACCGAGCTGGAGTTCACCCCCACCATCATCGACAAGGATCGCATCCGGCTGCACGTGTCGCCCTCCTTCTCCACGCTCAACGAGGACGTCGAAGTGGGAGGCATTCCCGGACTGAACATCCGCGCCGTGTCCACCACGGTCGATCTGCGCGAAGGCCAATGGCTGGCCATCGCCGGGCTGTTACAGGATCAGCAGTCGGGCAGCAAGCTGCGGGTGCCCTTCCTGGGCGATATCCCCGTGATCGATACGATCTTCAGCAAACGAAACGTCAAGCGAGACGAGACCGAACTGGTGATTCTCGTCAGCCCCGAAATCGTCCGCCCGCTGGATCCGTGCGAGACCTCGCTGTTTCTGCCGGGCATGGAAGTCACCGAACCGAACGACTGCGACTTCTTCACCCGGGGCTACTACGAGGGGCGGCCCCGTCAATTCTACCGCAGCACGATCTTTCCCATCGTTTCCCGCATGACGGAAGTCCAAGACTACGGGATGTTCGAGACCAAACAGAGAATCGGCTATCAGGACAGCGAGGCGTATTACTTCTACGGGCCGCGAGGTTTTTCCCGCTGACAACGTCGCGCCGCGAAGCGACGACGCTTCGCAGGCGAACCGAACAAGACAAGACCCATGAAACCGTCCAACGCAACTCCCCGCTCGGCCGCAATCGTGATCTGCGTCGTCGCGTCGCTCGTCTGCGGCTGCAAGCACGACCATTACCCCTTCACGCCGGTGTCTCAGGAGATGCCTTTGCCGGGTTCGCCGCTGGGAACGCTCAGCGATCCGATCTGGAAGAACCAGGAAGCCAACGCCGAAGTTTCCGACTTCGTGATCTACCAGAACGAATTCGACTACAACACGGCACGGCTGAACCTGGGCGGAGAGGACCACGTCAAGGAGATCGCGCTGAGGCTTCAAACCGGGCACAATATGCCGGTGATCGTCGAGCGCAGCATGACCAGCGAGCGCCAAAACACCGAATACAAGTATCCCGTCCACACCGACCCCGAACTGGACATGCAGCGCCGGGACGTGGTGGTCCGGGCCCTCAGCGCGATGGGTATCTTCGACGCGGAGAGGCGAGTCGTAGTAGCTCCCGCCCTGGCCCACGGGCAGAAGGCCACGGAAGCACAGCGCGCCTACTATCGCGGAATGCTTTGGGACGGCAACTCCGGCAATTCGAACAACATGGGTGGCGGGAGCGGTTTCGGCGGCGGCCGTTTTTAAGTGGGATTGAAGAATGATTGCATAGTTGCCGTCTCGCTCCGCGAGATGGAGCCACGTCTCGCGGAGCGAGACGGCTACTATGATTTTGCAGACATTTGCCGATCCCGCTTAGCGGCGTGATTCGAACAGCGTGTACGGTGCGATGGGGCAGACACCGCAAATGAGGATGATTTTGTGGGTGTCCGGTTCCAGAAGACCAGCATGGCGGTCCATCCGCCGGCTTTGCCCTTGATGTTCCTCGGGATCTGCTGCTTCGGCCTTTTCGGCTGCAGCGGATCTTCTTCGTGGTGGCGCCCTGCCGATTCTCCACCGCCGGCCGGCCAGACTGCTCCCGATGCTTCGTGGGGATTCGGCTCGGTCTTCGGCGGCGGTTCACGGCTCTCGGCCGAGCAACCGATGGGAGCCGAACCGCCCGGCAGTGCGGCTTCCGGCGGCGGCTCGCTCGACAGCCGGCTGGCGATGGCCCGGCTCTGCGAACGCCGCGGAGAAACCGAGCAGGCCAAGCGGCTGTACCAGGCGTACCTCGAAAAGAACCCTCCGCACGCGCTGCCGTATCATCGACTGGGGGTGATTTCGTCGCAGGAGGGACGATTCGCGGAGGCGGAGAAGTACTTTCATTCCGCCGGGCAACTCGCTCCACCCAGTGCGGAGTTGCTGTGCGACGTCGGTTACGCCTATTATCTGCAGCACCGTTTGCCGGAGGCCGAGCAGACGCTCAGGCAGGCGCTGGCTCAAGATCCCAGGCACCATGCGACACTGAACAACCTCGGACTGGTGTTGGGTGCGCAGGGTCGCTTCGCCGAGAGTCTGGCCTTTTTCCGACAAGCCGGCAGCGAGGCCGAGGCTTACGCCAACCTGGGCTACCTCCTGGCGATGAGCGGTCGGTTGCAGGAGGCCGAGGATGCCTACCTGTACGCCCTGACTCTCGACGGCCGCCTGAAAGCTGCCGCCGGCGCGCTGGTGCAGGTTGCCCAGCGACGTCAAACGCACGCCATGCTGGCGGCCCAACGCGGGCAGATTCCGCCCGTTGCGGCGCCCGACGGGATGCTGGCCGGATCGCAGTCGGGCTACCCGTCCGCCACGCCGATCCCGCCGAACGTCGGGCGGGAGCCGACCCGGCCGACCGTTTTCATCTCCGACGTGCGTCGCCTGCCGCCGGTCCAAGCGACCCATTCTACGGCGGCACATCCGTACCCGGTGTGGCAGTAGACATATAGGGTGCATGAAATGCACCACCGCACCACCCACGATATGTTGCTGGGATGTTACAGTGGGTGGCACGCCCTGAGGAACGAAGGGCGTGGTACGTCGGGAAAACACGCCCTTCGTTCCTCAGGGCGTGCCACCCCAAAGTTTACGACAACGATGTCAAGAACCGTTTGGTGCTACGGTCCGCCGAGTTCCTGGAAGAAGCTCCACAGTTCCAGAATGGCCGATCCCCACAGGAGAATGATCAGCGACGGGAGAAAGCAGAAGACCACGGGGAAGAGCAGCTTCACTTGGGCCTTGCCGGCCTTCTCATCGGCCAACTGCCGGCGCGTGGACCGCATGTTGTCGGCGTACTCGCGCACCGAGCCGACGACGCTGGTGCCGAGGCGCTGGTTCTGCGTGACCAGGGCGGCCAGGGTGGCGGTGTCCGGGGCGTCGATGCGCTGGGCGAACTTCTCGATGGCGAATTCCAGCGACGACATGTCCGCCTGTTGCCGGACGATCATCAACTCGACTGCCAGGTCGGAATGAGCCGCGAAGAGTTGCGGGCCGACGTGGCTGAGCGCGTCTTGCAGCGACGCCCCGCCCGTCAGGCACATGCTGATCATGTCCAATCCGTCGGGCAGGGCGCGGCAAACCCGCCCCACTCGGCGCTTCGCGCGAACCGCCAGCAAGACCCGCGGTATGCTCCAAAAGACGGCGGCGACCAGCAAACCGACACCCAGCACGCGGATCGCGGTCGCTTCGCGCTGGGGCCCGACGATGGCGGCCAGCGCGCCCACGAGAACCACGACCAGAATGACCAAGGCGTTGCGGATCGCCAGGTATTCCTGCCGGGCCGTCGGCCGGTAGTAGCCTGCCCGGCGAAGGTCTTTGTCCAACTCGTCGCTGCCGGCCGTGAATTCGGGCAGTTGCGAGGCGAAACTCTGGACCAGCGTTCCCCTGGTCGCCGCGCGATCGTTCGGTGGCGCTTCCATGCCGGCCGCGGTCGCCAGCCCCTGGCGGATGGGATCGCGGTGCAGTTTCCGGGCGACGTGGGCCACCCAGAGAACCAGGCCTACGACCAGCACGAAAGCGACCAGTGTCACCAGTTCAATCATCGTGACCTCATTTCTTCCGTAGGGTAGCCATCTCGCATGGTAGCCATCTCGCTCCGCGAGATGTGGCCAGGGAAGATCCGGAGTTTTTTGGGCGGCTACATCTCGCGGAGCGAGATGGCTACTATACGGAAGTCATTCTCATACGAGTCCTTAGGTTAGTAATCAGTCCTCAACAACCCGATCACCCACGCGATGCCGACGGCCTGAAGACCGACGGCCACGGCGAGCATCGTCTGGCCGGCCGTCGACGTGAGGAAATCTTCCGCATACGCCGGCCGCCAGATAATGGCATAGGCGGCCGCCAACACGGCGGTTCCCACGATCACGGCCACGCTGCTGCGTACCACGGCCGTGGCGGCCCGCAGTTGGCGGCGGTAGTTCAAGCGGTCTCGAAACACCCTGGCCAACCGTTCCAGCGTCGTCGGCAGGTCGCCGCCGCTTTTCCGCTGGACGATCAAGGTGGCGGCAAGAATCCGCGTCTCCGAGAGCGGGATGCGCTGCGTGAGGCTCTGCACCACCGCCTCGAGGGAAAGCCCCATATCCAATTGTTTCGCACAGTGTCGGAACTCGTTCGCCCAAGGCTCCGAGGTGGTCGTGCCCACCAGGTCGACGGCCTGCTCCAGCGATTGACCCGCCCGAACCGATCGGGCCATCAGGTCGACCACCTCGGGAAGTTGGGTCAGCAGCACGTGCCAGCGGCGGGCACGCAGGGTCAAGAGCACTCCGACCACCAGGCCCATCCCCATCAACAGGCCGGTGACGCCCGCCAGCAAGTCGTCTCGCCAGACGAACAGGCTGCCGCCGACCGCCAATCCGGCGGCCAGTGCCAGGAGGAACGCCGTCAGTGGCGTGAGGTCCGTGCCCGCGTCCTGCACCAGCCGGCCGAACCACTGATCGATCCGCCCGGCGATGCCGCCGTTGGATGCCAAGTCCGACTCGGACGGCCGCCGTCGCAGGACGAGCGGTTTCTCGCCGGTCCCGGCTTGCTCCTCGGTCGCCGAGGCTCGGTGGACGTAGTAGCCGCGTGCCACCACCAACACGGCACCCGCCAACAGGGATATGCCGGCAAATGACGCAACGACGAGAATGGTCGGGTCCATGGCTTCCCCTATTCCCCCGAGAGTTGCCGTTGGCCAAAGAGGTCGTCGGGCAGACGGATGCCGGCCGTCTGCAACCGGCCGAGGCACGCCGGGCGGTAGCCGGTCGCGTAGAACCGTCCGCGGGCCGTTCCCTCTTCGCTCACGTCGAGTTGTTCGTAGCCGAAAACGTCCTCGATCCGGTAGGCTCCGTCTTGGACGCCCACGATCTCGGAGACCCCCATCACGCGCCGCACGCCGCCCTTCAGCCGCGCCACGTGGACGATCAGCTTGATGCCGGCGGCGATGTACTGGCGGATCACCGGCACGGACAATTCGAATCCGGTCATCTGCACCATCATCTCCAGTCGGGCCAAAGCGTCGTGGGCGCTGTTGGCGTGGATCGTGGTCATCGATCCCTCGTGGCCGGTGTTCATGGCCTGGAGCATGTCCCAGACCTCGGAGCCCCGGACCTCGCCGACGATGATTCGATCCGGCCGCATCCGCAGGCTGTTGCGGACCAGGTCGCGCTGCGTCACTTCGCCGGCCCCCTCCGTATTGGCCGGCCGCGTTTCCATCCGTACCAGGTGCTTGCGGCGGAACTTCAATTCGGCCGAGTCCTCGATCGTCACGATGCGCTCCTCCGCGGGCACGTACGCGCTTAGGGCGTTGAGCAACGTGGTCTTGCCGGCCCCGGAACCGCCGGAAACCGCGAAGCCGATCTTGGCCTCGACCACCGCCGCCAGGAACTGCACCATCTCCGGAACGATCGTCCCGTTCTCCAGCAAACCGTCGATCTGCAAACGCTCCACGTTGAAACGCCGGATCGACAACGCCGGACCGTCGATCGACAACGGCGGAATCACCGCGTTGACGCGGGAACCGTCGGGCAACCGGGCGTCGACCATCGGGCTGACTTCGTCGATCCGCCGACCCAGCCGGGCCACGATCCGCTTGATGATCCGCACCAGGTGGTCCGTGTCGGCGAAGATCACGTCCGTCAGTTCCAGCCGGCCGAACCGCTCCACGAACACCGTATACGGCCCGTTGACCAACACGTCGCTGACGGTCGGGTCGCGCATCAGCTTCTCCAGCGGGCCCAGGCCGTAAACCTCGTCCATGACCTCCGTGGTCAAACGTTCCCGGTCGAGTTGGCCGGCCGAACCTTTCTTCGAACCGCACAGCTCGCCGGCCATGGTGCGTACGTGTGCCTGCAATTGCCCCCGGTCGACGCGGCCGATCTCCGAAAGGTCCAGCGATTCGACGAGCTGTTGCTGCAAGGTCACTTTCGCCTGCTGAAACTGCCGTTCGGAAGGATCGACGTGTTCCGGCAGCACGTCCCCAGGCCCGCTCGTGGCGTAATCGAGATTACTGATCATGATGGGTCTTCACCGAAATGGGTTGAGTTCATCGGCCGAGCGTCGCGACCGCCGTGCCCGTCCGCTTAGGTTCCGCGCAGAAATAACTTGTCCAATTGGGTGGCACGCCCTGAGGAACGAAGGGCGTGGTTTGGCAGGTTTTCCACGCCCTTCGTTCCTCAGGGCGTGCCACCCTCGCTGAGAAACCTCAGCGGTCCAGCACGAGCTTGCCGATCCAGGGATTGCGATCCTTTCCCGTGCCGACCAGGGCCGTGCAGGTCTGCAACAGGCAGGGTTGCACGACGATCGTCAAGCACGAATCCGTCTCCAAATAGCCGTCGACGACGCTGCCGGCCATGAAACCCTCTATCTCGCATACGGCGTTGTTTCTCCAATCCGAACCGCGCTTGCCCGTCGGCCAGATCCGCTTCTGTCCCCGTACGTCAAGCAGCATCTGCCCCAGTTTGTTCAATTGCCCCGTGTTCGAAAGGTCTATTCCCGAAAGCCGCAAGCGGCCGTCTTGGTCCAAGGCCAGTTCGCCGCCGAGGGTTTCCAGGTCCTCGGCCGTCAGCCCCTGCACGATCTGTTCTCGCAGCAGAGCGTAGTCCGGGCCGCGCCCGTTGAAGGACAACAAGGAAGCGTTTCCCGCTTGGGCGGCCGACTCTGCTGCCGACTCTGCCGACGATTCCGCGACGAGACGGACTCGCAACTCGATTTCCCCGATTCCGTCCTGGCCCTGGCGAACGTCGCCGCTGAGTGGATCCACCGTGAAACGATCCGTCCTGCCCGGGGCCGTTCGTGCCGAAGTCTGCGATGTCTGCACGCTCGCCCCGTCGAGGGAGAGCAGCACGATCGGCACCAAGGGCACCCTCACGTGGCCCATCGGTCGAAAACCGTAGACGCGCTGGTCGACGGTCGCCCGGGCCGAGGAGACGACGTCCGTGTCGGAAACTCCCAGGATGCGTCCGAACCACAAGGTCACGGGGTTGCCGCGGAGGTGGCTGCGGGCGGCTTGCACGCGGAGCGAGTTGACCGGACCCGTGCCCGTCCAGGGTACCCATTGACTATCCAATGACGTGGGGTCTTCAACCCAGCCGACCACCAGATCCCCGCCAGCGTCGTTCGTTTCGTTGGCCGCCAGCAAAAGGGGTTTGCCCGCCACGCCGTTGTGTGCGGCGAAGCGAATCGCCCGTTGTCGCGCGCCGGCGATGCGTTGGGCGGCCGACAGATGGTCCGAAGCAGGATCACCGGATGTCGAGCCGTGTTGTTCCACGTCGATGTAGAGGTGACCGGGGTCGATGTAGAGGTGACCGGGGTCCATCAATTCGGCGGCACCTGCCAGTGCGGCGGCTTCACAGGCGGCCTGCAACTGAACGCGGTGGTTGGAGACCGACGCGGAGTTCAACGCCAAGGCGATCAACGCGAACACCGTCCCCAGCGCAAACACCAAGACGAGCGAAGA
>Ga0307379_10002608_pt1 | contig 26597 bp, 26 predicted proteins | sample UN2MG_FD_202237 | JGI IMG/M metagenome (GOLD analysis project Ga0307379, IMG submission 202237) | Soil microbial communities from Risofladan, Vaasa, Finland - UN-2 | ecosystem: Environmental > Terrestrial > Soil > Coastal area > Acid sulfate soil | place: Finland: Risofladan, Vaasa | collected...
TTCGAACCTCCCTAACGTTGTACCTTCGTCTTGTTCCAACCATGTTCTTATTGTACACTAATTTCATGGTAAATCGTGTCGCACGATTTGTTATTTAGGACTATATGGTAGCGGGAGAGGGACTCGAACCCCCGACCATCCTTCACAGACAGTTCCAGCTTATGAGACTGGTGAGATACCAACTTCTCTACCCCGCAATATTAAAATACTTTACCACTTGTTACGAATGATAGCTTTTTCATGCTATAGTTCTCTGCTTATTTAAGGCAGAAGTGTTTATTACACCAACTCGTTTATCTTCGTGAATTAAAACCCTCTAAGTAATAATCCGACAGTAAAGTATTATTCATCATACTTTTTTTGAATATATTCAGCAAACTCTTTACTTATGTCTTTACCAAACTTCTTCTTTAAATAATATGCGTTTATTGAAGCAATATAACTTGGGTCATCCAAAATTACACAATTTTTTTGATTTTGACGATTTTTCGCTGTTAACATTGCCTCGAAAATTGTTTTCGGTTTAAATGTGAACTTGTCACCACATTTATAACAATAAACAATTGTGTGGGATTGAATCTCACCACATCGAGTACACATACATTTTTCAAACTTCTGTCCAAGAATTCTTTCAAACTCAATAAAATATTCATCCATAAGCATCAAATTTAGTTTTGCCGACCACGTGGGAATCGAACCCCTCCTTTGGCGTGACAAGCCAATATGCAAAACCATTACACTTCGCAGTCGATATTGTGGGGTGAACCCAATTGTCCACCCCTATCATTGAATTTAATAAATCACTATTTTATTTCCAATACGTCAAAGAACTATTATAACAAAAAACCCGACTCATTTACGAGTCGGGTTTCTGTTTTCTTTTAAGGTATATTTGTTATCCTATACCATTATCAGTAAACCCGACTCTACATACCTCTTCCGCATCATCAACCCATAATAGGTCAACAAGGACTGCGTTCATCAATATGTTTACTAAATTTTTCATCGGTTTTCTAATAAATTTGTTAATACTAATTTTGTTTTATAAGTTTAATTACTACTTTGAGTTTATAAATACGACACAAAGATATTAAATGTTACAATAAATCCAAACTTTTTTCAATAAAAAATAAATTTTATTTTCCTATCAGTTCTTAACTCTTTGGTTTCTAACATTAAAGAGCATCAAAATTATTTATCGTTTTTTTAAATATAATTTGGATTAATTTCTTTCAATACCATTATCCGTAATTGTTTTGCACATTCTTTTGGTTTATTATCCATATTGTTTTCAATAAATTCATTATATTCTGCTTTATGGATTCTTTTTCTAATTTCAAGTTCCAATTTACCACTTGGATTAATTTTATTCCAGTATTTGGTCATTTGTTTCCAAAAATCAGAATTAGTTATCATCAACTAAATATTTATTTATCGTTTTTTTCAGTAGCCATTCTAAATGTTGCTACTTTCTTGCCATTAATGGTTGGCATACCGTGTTCGTCTTTCCCTATTGTCTTTACTAGTGTTCGTTTATTCTTAAACCTGCCAGTCATAATGGTATCACCCACTTTTACATCAATGCTAATTTCTTCATTTAATTTAGATTTATCTCTTGCATTGAGTTTATCTACTACTTCTAAAAGTCTTTTCTGGCTATTATCATTAAACATAATTTTAATTTTTTATTTAAGTGATTCACTAGGTATAACATACCCAATTGAATTTTTATTATCCCATACTTGAACAATTTCATGACCTGTTTCAAAAACTAATATTGAGTTTTCAGAATCTGGGTCAGTATATTGGTTTCCATTACGTGACCATTCCTGTCTTTCTTCTGGAGTATAAAAAGCATGTGAGTAACTTGCTGAGAAATATTTTTGTTGATTAGCAAAATCATCAAAAGATTGTTTATCCCTAAACTCAACAACATTAGGATTTTTCGAAATTACTTTAATTGCGTCAGGAATTATTGGTTGGTCAACAGTTGTAACACCATGTTTATTTGAAATAATATTTTCATTTAACATTGGTTTAAAATTCGGGTTAACTCTTTGCATAACCTCGAAGAGTCTTTTTTTACTATTGTCTTTAAACATAATATGTGTTTTTCATATAAATACGTGTTAATTATGAAAATTCTGGCACGTATATTGCTTTTTAATTAAAAAACATTATTATGAAAAATTTTATTATATTAATCCTCACACTCTTTTCATTTACTTTAGTTGCACAAGAAAGAGAACTTTCGGATTACGAGAAATATCGTATGGAAAAAGAAAAAACATATACTGTAAGTGATACAGTATATGTTATCGAAAAACAAGAAATAACTCAACCTCTTGTGATTAATAATTATAATTATGATTATCAGTCGCCAAATATTGGCAATCTATACCACTATAATTATTATGACCCTTGGTATTATGGTTACCATTATTATAACCCTTGGTATACACCATATTATAGACACCATTATTCTAGGTATCATTATTACAATAAACCAAGGCATAGTTATCATTATTCTTACAATAAACCAAGGCGATATGTTTCATCAAAACTTACAACACATACAAGTACGAGAAAACCTGTTACAACTATAAAACATAATAATCCAAGAACATATCGTCCTGAAACTATTGTAAGGAGAACAACTCAACAGCGTCCTTCTACATATACAAAACCTGCTCAGACTCAAATGAGAACTTATAATAGGTCATCAACTCCACAACGGAAGACATATAATTCTCCATCAAGAACACCATCAAGTAGAACTTCAACGAGTACTAGGAGTTCAACAAATACTAGGAGTTCAAGTAGTAGTAGTACTAGTAGGAGTTCTAGTAGAAGATAGTTTAGTCTGGGATATAGGGATTCTACCACCCCAACCTTTTCCATTATAATAATTGAAACATCATTCTGTAATTCAGTTGGGTCACCTTTGGTTGGCAAAATGATTGGTTCGAATTCTAAATCATCAGATGATTTATCCAAATCTTCAATACATTTTTTTTAAATAAAGTAATAATTCTTCAGCGTTCATAACTATCTTCCTTGACCCCTATAAGGTTTTTTATAATTCTTACTATTCTTCAATTTACTATTTCTCGTTTTTGCATGTACGCCTTTACGTTTTCTATTGCCTTTAGCAATTCTATTACTGTGTGTGCTTGTTGCAGCCATTTTTTATTAAGTATTAAATTATCCGATTAAATCATGTATTGAACTCTCACGTGGGAGAAAACTAGCAAGAGTTTTAAAGAAATTTTCATATTTCTTTATTTTCTCATCCTTTTCCTTAAGTTCTTCCTCTCTATTTATTAAATAATCATAAGCATCTGATATTAAATAATCATAAGCATCTGATTTCTTAGGGAGATGTTTAAGACTTTTTTTCAATTTCAGAAATTCAATTAATTCATTATACGCCTTTTTTTGACATTCACGTTCTGCTTCCGCATTATAATCATATAACATAATTATTTTTTTTAGCAAAGATAATGATTATACGAAAATAAGCAAGGATTGTTACATAAATTTTTGTTGTCCCTCAAGGATTCGAACCTTGACTAGCAGAATCAAAATCTGCGGTGCTGCCATTACACCAAGGGACAATGGTGGGAGTGGAAGGATTCTCACCTACATCTCCTGCCTCCATAGGCAGTGCTCTAAGTGTACACTTTTTTAATTAAGCTACACCCCCGTTTAGATGACCTGAAGGGATTCGAACCCTTAAACCCGTTAGGGTGTCGCCTTCAAAGGACGATGCATTGCCAATTCTGCCACAGGTCAGTGGCGAGATTTTTTGGTCTATCTATGGCGACCTTGGAACTACTAAGCCTCGATATAGACAAATCTCGTAAACCTTCTATTCTATACCGAACCTCGCTGTCTCGAAGGGATTCGAACCCTTAATCTTTTCCTTCAGAGGGAACTATGTTGCCGTTACACTACGAGACAAAATCATTTTATTTTATTATGTATTTTCTTCCTATTTTCCAACCCGTTGGAATATCCTCACCCCTTTTCATTTTTTTATTTTCATTACCATTTGTTATCCAACAAGTTCCATATTGCGAATTACCTTCACCATTTTGATGTTTTGAATTCGCCCTCCCTATTTTTTCTTTAGTTTCTTCCCTATGTTTTCTACCATTCCAATCATAATTAATTTTTTTTTCTTTTCTACCTTCAGAATAGGCATTTTTTAATGATTTCGTAATTCTCTCACCCTTTCTTTTTACCCATTCTCTATCTTTATGCAACTTACGTTGTTTTTTAATTGAATTTTTGGCGTTTTTCTTTTGTTGTTCAATTGTAAATCCTCTTCCACCTTGTCCACCAACCATTAAATTCATACAATCTACTTTTGCAATTTCATTAAGATTAACTATTTCAATTTCATTTTGAATCATCGTTTTTCGGTCAGGTAGAAATTCAATAATTTCACGCTTATGGTTTTCCGCACCATATTTATTAATTGAATATCTTAATCTTTTTCCAGAACCTAAATAACCATCATCGAGATTATCTGTTGAATGCATTCCAATATAATATCTATTTGTAAGAACGTTTGTCGTTTTATAAATGAAATAATATTTTCTTTCTTTTTGAGCCATAATCTGTACTTTCCCCATAAATACGAGAAATCACAAAAAACGACCAAGCGGGTGATTGATGAGACTCGAACTCACAACGACCAGAATCACAATCTGGTGCTCTACCAATTGAGCTACAACCACCATTTAAAGATACTTTATCAGGTACTCGGTGCACCATTTCCCATCAATTTCTCTTATTGTTAATTTTTATTAGCTTTCCTTGTAATGACAAGTTCTCAGAATTAACAAACTTCATTCCCACTCGTCAGAGAGGTGGGGTTCGAACCCACGGAGGACAACGCCTTTGTGCCCTCACTGGCTTCCAAGACCAGTAACTTCAACCACTCGTTCACTCCCTGTTGGTCGGAATAGCAGGACTCGAACCTGCGACCTCTGCATCCCAAATGCAGCGTACTGCCAACTGTACTATATCCCGTAAAAAAGGCATAAAAAAACCCCATCCTTGCGAATGGGGTTATGTTTAACCTAACAATTTACTTAAATAAAAAATTTAGGCATAGTTTCCCCATTCAGACATCTTTGGATGTTGCTGCGGTTGGGGTTGTATGTTTACTAAATTTTTCATCTTCTTATACTAACTCTATTAAAACAATTCTCTGCAAATATATGTATTAAAATCATAAATACAAACATTTTACGAAAAAAAATGTAAAAATGTTACAAAAATATAAAAAATAATTGCATCACGTTGAATGTGATGCAATTATGAATTTTAGTCAAGTCTTAAAATTTTACATAACCACTGTCTGGCGATAAAATTTAAAAACCATTCCTGATTTACTCAGACCTAACTTAATAATAATTATTAAGCAATGACTTTCAAATATAAATACTGAGTCTTTGAATTTTATTATCAGAAATATTTTATTTTTTTCTAAAACATTTAAGTATTTATTTAAAATATGCCCTAATGGAAAATATTGATTTTGTTAAAATAATTAAGGAAGAAATCTCAAATTTTGACTTTTTAGGTAATGATGAATATCTTAAAGAAAAAGAAGTTAGTAACTTATTACAAAACGAAGATTTACAAAAACAATTAATTTGTGATTCACTTTTAGATAAAACTAATAAAGTAAAAATAAAAAGAATTGTTGATTCTCAAATTACAGGAAATTGGGATGAAATTAATCGAGAAGATGCTAATAGAATATCGCTTTCATATTCTCTGGATATTGAATATAGATACGATTCCCAGCAAGAACCAATAATATTTAATTTATATTTTAGTGCTGAAAAGATTGATATTGGTGTTAATGGTTGGTCTGATAGAGGAAAATTTGGTGGTACATCTGATACTGATGTTGAGCCATCAAGTGATTCTTGGTATGATGTTTTTGATTGGAACGATATTGATGTTTCATTATATACAGTTAATGGTGAAGATGTAGAATTTATTGCATTAAAAAAAGCACCGCTAAGAATTCAAGTTTTATTCATGAGACATTATCTCGAAAATTTTATTGAAACCGAGACATTAGAACTTAGAACTTCTGATATGAAAGATAATATTCAAAACATACCATATTGTTAAAATGACTAATGAAAAAAAAATATTGTTAGAGAATATTAATCGATTAATTACTAAGAAAAGAAATAAATTACTTAATTCTTATTCAAAAATACTTATAGAATCTAATAAAGTACAAAGATTAGTAAGTAATACTACGATAATAAATATTAATATATAATTACCATTTCTTATCATCACATTTTGATTTAATACTTCTTACTTTTGCTGGCATATAACAACCACAAATATCACAATAATTTCTATCACTCAACTTATCACAACCAATGCAGATTTCCATTCTGGTTTTTGCAATTTCTTCAATATCTTTATTTGGAAACATATAATTCTTCCAACCTTTAAATATTTCTTGTAATCTATTCATTAATAAACTTAATAATTTCTTCACTAATTATAAAATTAATTGATTCGTTAAGTCCTGAAATTTGATTTAATGATTCATGACCACCTTCAATAAATAATTCAGATAAATCAGACCTTTGATGTGATATATCTAATGCTTTATTAATTAAAACAAGTATTTGATTTGGATTTTCTGTTTCTAATAATTGTTTAATAATTTTTTGTAGTGGTTCTAAACCAAAATCAGATATTAAATCCCAACCATTTGAAAATTTAGGTAAAAATACATCAAGAACTTCATCATAACCTCTTTTTTCAATAATATCCATTGCCTCATCCCAACTAGATATACTTTCTCCAGTCTCATCTGAATTCAAAACATAATCATTAAATGTGTCTACATCAAAATAATTTGTGTGACCCCAAAACATTGTAATAACATCCAAATAAACAGTATTTCTTACGATAATATTTTTCCAATTATTAATATATTTGGTGGGATAACGGGTTATTTCACCCATTTTAATAAATTCCATTAATGCTTGTTTATACATTGATGGTTTTATTTTATTCAAAATAATTTTACTTTTATCTCCACTAACCATTTTATTTAGAATATCACTATATACGTCATCATATATTTCATAATATTCATAAAAACTATCTTCATTATTTTCTAAAATATCCATATTATCGATAAATTATTCTACCACCTTTACTTACAACTATATTAGGATTACTCTGACTTTCAATTAATGCATTATGAAGGACTTCTGGTGAAGTAAATGCTTTATCATATATTCTTAATTTTTGAATACCACCATCAAAACTTGAATCAAAGTTCCCACCAATAATAAAATCTGATTTTCTATCGTCTTGAACCAGAATATCAGCAGCAGTATATGTGAAATTATTAATGAACAATGTACCACCAGAATTGAATTCTCCATTGGTTTCAATCAATAAACCCATATATACAAAATTCTGTCCTGTATTATCTGGAGTTCTAAACGTACCGCTCATTGGTAACCATCTCATTTCACCACTTATATATCCAGTCCCATTGCTTGATTCGGTAGGACCGACATACCCGACTTGCTGAATACTACTACTAGTTACAGGATATCCTGTTTCACCATAATATTTAATACCATCAACAACCCACTCATATTCTTGTCTGTCAGGGAATGGATGTAAACCATTATTTTCAATTTCATGAAGATAACCATTACTTAAAGGTAATATGTATTCTGTATCATCAACAACATTAATGTCTACATCATCACTATACATTAATATTGATATTTTATTATTATCATCAGCATTAAAGAAACCATCATTAAATAATAATAAATTAGCAACATAATCTCTATTCGATAACATTGAAATAGGTTGTTTGAATTTAACGAAATAGGTTGTACCTGTTCCACCAGTATATTCAATACGTAATACTGTTAATGGATGTTCGATACTTGAATCACATGGGTCATCATATGTAAATGTTGAAGTATCTGCACTTAGAGATAAACCATCTAAATAAGTATTACCAGTAGGTGCAGTATAACATTCTGTTGAAATTGGGTCTTCTTCAACTGTAAATTTCGAATTAACATATGTTTCATCATCACCATTATAAATCATATATGTTTGGTAATCGTAATGCCAAGATTCTTTTAAACCAAAACTTCCACCACCCCAACTTATTGAATATGGTACTCCTTCTTGTTTTTCTTTATCATTTGAAAATCCTTTAAAATAAAATTCTGGGAAATCTTTATTTATCCAAATTGCACGTCCATTAACATAAAAAATTAATTTACCTAATCGTTGTTCTATACATTCCAATAATACTAGGTCATTTATGGTATTGTTTGGTGTAAATACAATTGTAATGATAGTAAATCCAGTTTGTGTTATCGTTGTTGGTGAACTATTTGTAATTATCAAACCATCATTATTAACATATTTATATGCTAATCTTTTATCTTGAGTTAATTCAAAAGCAATTGCATTATTTTTAATATTATCAATTGGTGGTGCTTCAGTGTATTTGGTTGTATACATATCTTCTTCTGGCATAGAAAAACCAGAATTAAGTGATTCGTAAGGTTCAAGTGCATCAAGAAAATTATCTTCACTTGTTGTAACACCACTAATTGTACTTCCTGTCATGGTTTCACCACTAAAATATGGATTATATTTATCTTCCGCACGAGCACCCATCATATAGAAAATACCTTGTGAATCAGAATTAATATTTAATAATGTTTCAATAGTAATTCCATTATTATATCTTGCAGGTAAAACTTCGTAATTATAACCATCTAATTTAAAAAATCCTTGTAAATAACCACCACCTAATTGGAAATAATTACCAGTTTCTCCTGATGTTATGGCTGTTATTGGTAAATATTCCGTGTTTACAATAACACCACTTGTTTCACCACTATCTGGATTTTCAACTATGTTATATCCAACTCTATATAGAGATAACACATTATCTTCTGGCGTTAAATAAATACCCCCCCACATTTCATTGGTTCTTCCATTATCAAAACCAGTTAAACCAAAATCAAGTAAATTAATATTATCAGATACAGCACCAGACCATTTTGTCAAACTAAAAGATGTTAAACCCGTGTTTAAATCCCATGATTTAAAGTCTGTCAGGTCAATATGAATTGCCAGATTATTGGTGATTATGTTATTTAAGCATTCTAAATTCATTTTATATAGGAATTTAATCATAAATACTAAAGCCATTTAAATATAGTCGAGTATTTATTAAAAATGATGAAATTAAGAATAATCTTTTAGTGCGCTAACTGGATTTAATTAGTATTTATAAAAAATTAATAATTATGAAAGACAATAAACAGAGACTTTTTGAAGTCATGGGTAGACTTGATAAAACCTTTAAACCTACATTAACTGAAGGTTTCGAAGAAATTGAAGCAACTGGTACAGAGGAAGTTCCTGCTGAAATGGGTGCTGAAGTGGATGCTGCAATGGATGGTGATATTCCTGCTGAAGAGCAATCTCCCGAAGAAAAACTTGCAGAATTAACAGCAAAAGTTGACGAAATCTATGCTTTACTTCATGGTAGTGAAGAAAGTGCTGAAGAACCAGAAGGTATTTCAATTGAAACTGGTGAAGTTGAACCAGAAAATCTTCAAGAATGGAATTTCGATAAGAAAAAAGGTGAAAAAAAGGAAGAAGAAAATCCTGCTGAAGAAAAAGAAGAAGAAAAGGAAGAAGTTGACGAATCAGAAGAAACTAAACCTAAAGTTCCTGTTGAAGCTATTGCTAAAGTAGGTAAATAATTAAATATTTCACCGATTATTAGTATGAATGAGGTTAAAAAGAATCCCCGTTTTTGGTCAGGTAAGTATTGGAGAAAACATAATGTTTCAGACACACTGAAAGAAGTTGTTGAACCTGATAATGTTGATGTGTCGTCAATACAAATGCACGACACATTGAATCCGCTTATCTGGGAATCTGATGAACAAATAAAACCTGAAATAAGAAAAACCTTATTATTAAATGCTAAAAGATTTATTGAATTTAGTGGTGTTGAGAATCTCAAATTCAAGGATATTATATTAACTGGTAGTATTGCCAATTTTAATTATAATGAAAGCTCTGATATGGATGTTCATACCATATTAGATTTTAATCAAATTTCTGAGAATAAAGAATTTGTAGGTGATTTTTTAAAATTAAAAAAAGCACTTTGGACAGAAAAATTACCAATCCAAGTTAAAGGGCATGATGTCGAAATGTATTTTCAAGATAGTGCTGAACCACACCATTCATCTGGAACATATTCATTAACTAAAGATAAATGGATTATTAAACCAACAAAAAAAATAGTAAATGTTGATACAGCTAATGTGCAGTTAAAATCGGCAGACCTTATGAATACTATTGAAGATTTAGAGAATAATCAAAATGAAGATGATTTTCTAAGAAAACATGAGGCATTAAAAAATAAAATAAAAAAATATAGACAATCTGGACTTGATAAAAGTGGTGAATTTTCAACCGAAAATCTCGTATTTAAAGTTCTTAGAAATACTGGTTTTCTTGAAAAACTAGTTAAAATAAAAAATAATTATTTAACACAAGAATTAAGTCTAAACGAATTTATTGATTAATAATGAGAAGAATTATTGTAACCACTAAACAATTAACAAATTTTGTTGAATCAAAGAAAGCTGAAAAAGTATTCTATGATATTGTTGCTGATTTGTCTGAAAATCGAAAAAATCTTAATGAAAATATTTCGATTGATGGGGCAAATCAATCAGTTATTGATAATTATTTGAGAAAAAATTTAATTACACCTAAAGTAAATGAGATGTTAATTAAATATGGTATCATCAATGAAAAAAAGGAAATATTATAAAGAAAGCATTTTTTTGTTCTTAATTAAGTATTTATAAAAAAATGTAACCAATAAATAGCACATAAAAAATATTCAAATGAAGAAATATACATCAAAAGAAGCATATTTTGGCAGAATTAAATCATTAGCTGACGTAGATAAGACTTCAGTAAACGAAACAACAAACCGTAATTTAGGAAATTTAATCGATTTCAAAAGAGCAGCAAATAGAGTTGCTTATGGTATTGTTCAAGAAAAACACAAATATTATATTAAGAAAGGTGGACTTAATGAAAACCAAACTGTTGCAGATTTTGCTTATATTGGTGGATTAAGTAATATAACCAATTATGAATATAAATCATTAAAGGAAGCGGATAAAAACAGAAATATGTTGCTTAAAACTATCAATGAAAGTCTTGATGTTAGACCATTGAAAAGTGTTGGTAAGAAAAAAATGTTAACTGAAGATAAAGCAGCTAAAGAAATTGCTGGTGCTGAAAGTAAATTAGGTGATTTAGATGCAGCAACTGCTGCTGCTGAAGTTCCTGCTGCTCCTATTGATGATTTAGCTGGTGCTGGTGATGCCGAAATGGATGCTGGACTTGATGCTGCTGGTGGTGACCCTGCTCTAGGTGATGCTGAGATGGCTGCTCCTGATGCTGAGATGGCTGCTCCTGATGCTGAGATGGCTGCTCCTGATGCTGAGATGGCTGCTCCTGATGCTGAGATGGCTGCTGATAGTGGTGAAGAAGGTGGTGCTGATGAAGCAACTAGAGAAATTGAAAAAGCTCTTGGAAAATTAACAAATACTTTGAGGAAGACTGAATTAACTGAACCTCAAGTTAAATCATATGTAAATACATTTTTATCTGCATTTAAAGATGATTTCCCTGAAATCGATATTGAAGACAGAAAAGAAATGGCAGAAAAAATTACAAAAGTTGTTCCTGATTCAGAAATTGCTGATTTAGGACAAAATGTTGAGGATTCTGAAGCTGATACTGAAATTACGGCTACAGAACCAGAAGAAGTTGCCGAAGAACAACAATGTGCAGAATGTGGTGGATTTGCTAAATATGCAGAATCACGTGGTTATAATACCGATTCAATTAAAGAATGTGGTGAAGAAGAAATGACTAATTTAGTTAGTGGATATGCAAATGCACATAGTGAAGGTCAAAACGATGGTGATTTTAAAGCAATCGCTTTATTTATTACCCCTGAAATTCTTGCTAAATTAAAAGGTGATTATGGTCACGATGAATTTGCTGGTCAAGTCGAACCATTTTCAACTGAAATGAATGAAGCTAGTGCTGAAGATAAAGATGCACAAATCAATGAATTATTTGGTGGACTTAAAAACTTAGCATCAAAAGGTGCTCAAGCTGTTGGTAAAGCAGGTCAAGCTATAGGACAAGGAATTGCCAATAAAGCACAACAAGTTGGTCAAGCAGTAGGACAAGTAGCTACAAATGTAAAACAAACGTATCATGCAGGTGAAGTACCAGCAGAAGTAAAAAAACTTGAAGGAATTGCAACAAATCTTGGTCAACAAATTGATGCGTTAAATAAAAGAATGGTTAAGGCAGGTAAAGAACCTGTTAATATTGGAAGTATTTTAACTACAATAAAAAATCAAGTTGCTGGTGGTGGTACTGCTAATTTAAGTAAATATACAAATGAAGAAGGAATTCCAGTTGATAATGTTGAAGTTCAACCTACATTGGAAGAAGCTGCAATCGAAGAAGATGTTGATATTAAAGTTAGTGAAAAAGCTGGAAAAAAACTTAGTCCTGATAATGTACCTCAAGTTGAAATGAAAGAAGCCGAAGAAAAAGAAGGTGATGATATTGATATCGATTCTTTAGACGTAAGCGGTGAAGAATCTCCCGAAGTACCTATTTCTGTTGACGGTGAAGAATCACCACTAGATTTAACTAAACACAAAGAACCAGAAATGCCGATGATTTCGGGTGTTGATTCTATGGGTGGTGGTGTTGTAAAACCTGATGGTGCTGAAACTACAACAGTAGAAGTAACTAAAGATTCTGTTAATGTTACATTAAATGAAACAATTAAGTCAATGAGTTCAACTCTTAATGGAATCTCAAAAAGTCTTAATCCAACAACTGCTCCTAAAGTAATAAGTGAATCAGAAAAGAAACTTAGAAAATACATTCGTAACAGACTTGAAGAAAAAGCTGGTTTGAAACAACCTGTTTTAAGTGAAAATAAAAAATCCGAAACATTATTAAAATTAGATAAAACAATCGATAAACAATTTAAATTGTACGAAACTGTTGCTTTGAAAAACGGTGAAGAATTAAATGAACTTTGGGGATTTGGTGTTGCCGATAGATTTGCAAAACTTGACCCTAATGATGCTGCTAGTATTGAAAATTTATTTGTACAAGCATTCAAAAACATTTTAAATAATCCACAAATGAGTGCAATTGGTAGAGCAGCTAAAACTACTCCACCTGAAGTAAAATACCAAATACTTCAACAATTTGTTAACGGTAAAGGTGGTTCTTTAAGACTTGCTGATAGAAATACTGTAAGATATGTACCGCAATCGGTGAAAGATGCTGCAACTGCAAATCCTTTTAAATCAGGTGGTACTGGTGGAAAAATGGGTATGGGTGGAGTTTAATTAATATTATTGATTAAATAATAATGAACCCGAAGAAATTCGGGTTTTTTTGTAACATTATATTCTTAATATCGTATAAGAACTTAAAATATAATATATGTTGCACAGAAAATTTGACAATTTAAAATTCAAAAGAACCTATATTGGTGGTTCTAAAAAGCGTGAACTCGAAATATTTAATGAGGTTCAGGGAACAAAAGATGATAATTCTGAATGTGATTGGGTTGAATATAGGAGAATATATACGCGATATTGTGACGACACATTAAATGTTATTTTAAGCTGGAAATATTTATTAAATAAGTTAAGCATTATATTTCTCATACTTACCATACCGATGATATTTGCAAGTAAAAATATTGGTATTTTTCTATTAATAAGCTCATTAGTATCATATATTACCTTCAAATACTTTAAAGTAAAAGAAAGGAAGAGTTTATCAGCTTATGATTTTTCTCTCGATATTATTTTATCGGCAATTAAACAAGAAACTGGTTTCGAATTTAATAAGAATTAAGCACTATTTCTAGGTTTCATTTCTTTATCTATAGTATTTATAATAAATAATCATTATTATGGATGAGGATAAATTAAAATTAATTTACATTTTAAAAATTGGTTATAATACCAATGATGAAGGATTATATGAGTTTGTTTTTTCATTAGACCCAACAAATATTGATGTTGAAGGTTGGTGTTGGGATTTATGTCCTGCATGTGATAATGCAGTGCCTCCAACACCTGATTTTATAAATGGTGTGTTTAGTTTAAAAACTTCAACATTAGATTTTTACTGTTTACATGAAGCTGTTGATAGAGAATATATGCATGGTTATCATACTATTCATGCGCTTGCATATGAAATAGAAAAAGAACCAGATGGTAGTTTCAGTGATTATGAGAATATGTTTGAGAATGATAATGATGAAATACCGTTACTTGTATTTCATTACGGTATGTCTTTAAAGAAAATTAAAGATTTATTGAGTTTAAGAAAAATTATTTTAAAAAATAAGGAATTTGTTGAAACTTCTTCAATAAAATTTTAGTATTTATATTTGCCTATCTCACCTTATTCGGGAGAAAAGGTTTCGAAGCACGATATATCGAGAAATATACCGTGCTTTGCGGTTTTTATATGGATAGTATTTATTATAAATATTTTATAATGAATATTAATATAGATTTAAAGAGTGATTTGGAAAATAAGTCGAAAAAGAAAGAAGATATTTTTCCAGAACACGTACCTGTTATTCCCTATAATGCACAGAAAGAGCAAGAGAAAGAAGAAGCTAGGAAATTAGCAAAAAAGTTAAGGAAAAAAGGTAATTATGAAGCGGTTGTTATTACAAAATCAAGTGAAGTAAAGAAAGCAAGTGAATTAACTTTTCCTGAACAAGAAGAAGAGTTTATAAAATGCGCTAAAGACCCAATATATTTTATCGAAACCTATTTAACAATTTTTGACCAAACACAAGGTGAAGCTGGTCTTATTGTTCCTTTTAAACTATTCGATTTCCAGAAAAGGTTAATTACTGCTTATCATAAAAAAGAAAATCGTTTTGTTGTAGCTAATAAGTATCGTCAGGCAGGTATTAGTACTACTACTTGTGCATATATTGCATGGTATGTTATGTTCAATAAAAATCGACAGGCAGCTATCGTTGCTGATAAATTGGAAACTGCTACTGGTGAATTAATGAGCGATGTTGTGGAATTCATCGAAAGTTGTCCAAAATGGCTTAAACCTAAAACAGGTAGAAACACCGAAGAAAATCTTAAAGACACACAAAAACTCAAGATTTACGATAATAAATCAAGACTCGGTGCTTTTGCATCTAAGTCTTTACGTGGTATGACTCCAACTCTATTGTTTTGGGATGAAACCGCATGGGCAGAAAAAGGTGATAAATTCTGGACTTCAGCACAACCAACGCTTCAAACTGGTGGTCGTGCAATTATGGTAAGTACACCAAATGGTCTTGACCCTGTTTTCTATAAAACATTCCAAGGTGCAAGGGAAAAAAATGAAAATGGTAAACCAAAAAATAATTTTCATGCTGTTGAACTTTGGTGGTTTAATGACCCAAGATATAATAAAGGTCTGGGTTGGTATAAGAATAAAGGAAAAACCAATGAAATTAAGTTAGAGGATAATGGCAATACTGATGAACAACGAATTAAATTAATGGATGATGGCTGGGAAGCTAGTAGTCCTTGGTATGAAGAACAGGTTCGAAATGCCAATGGTGATATGCGTAAAATAGCGCAAGAATTACTATGTTCATTTTTGGGTTCTGGAGATAATTTTATTGCTGAAGAATATCTTAAAAGAATCGAAGAAACTGAAATCAAAATACCTATTCGTCAAGAATATACTGATTTAAATATGTGGATATTTGAAGAACCTGTTATTGGTGAAGACTATATTATGGCACTAGATGCTTCACCCGGGCATGGAGAGGATAATTCAACACTTAATATGTTGAAATGTAATGAAATTGTTGAAGAAAAAGTTATTACAAAAAATGGTAAAACAAAAAAGGTTAAAGTTAAACGGCATAAAGTAGAACAAGTAGCAGAATATTATGGTAAAGTAACACCACAAATGCTTGCAGAAATCGCATATCAATATGGTAAACGTTATAACGATGCATATGCTGTTGTTGATATTACTGGTGGTTATGGTGTACAAACAGTTGAAAAATTATTGGAGTTCGGCTATGAAAATATTCATTTTGCTGAAGTAAGTCATAAACCAAGTAGAGATAGATTACAAGGATATATTAAAAAAGGTCAAAAGGTAATGCCCGATGGAACAGTAATTAATGTCGATTTAATCCCCGGTTTCTTTATCGGAAATAATCGTCCATCAGTTATTCTTGAAATGCAAAGAGCAATTCATTTAGAGGATGTTATTATTAGGTCAATTAGATTGTTGAATGAGTTGAAAACGTTCGTTACGGTGGCTGGAAATCGTGTTGCTGACCATAAACGTACATTCCATGATGATAGTATAATGGGATTAGCTATTGGTTTGTTTGTTTTGAACTTTGATATGGCTAAATTTAAACAAAGCAAAGGAATTACCGAAAAAATGCTTAAGTCTATTCTTACAATAAACGACATTAAAGATATTGGTACAAAACAAAAAACAAAAAATAAACCCATGATTTCGGCAGACAGCGCAAATCCTTTAAATCCCTATGGAGCAAATGAATGGTTATTTCAAGGCATAAAAGATAAAAATAGAAGATAGTTTGTATTTATGTTTAAATGACTTTTCCAAAATTTTGGAGTATTTATAAAAAAATATAATAAATTATAAAAATGGCTGGCGAAAAAGAAAATAAAGGCACTATATATCAAGAACTTAATAAAATGCTAAACCTTGATGGGTTTGGTTTTCAAGATTCTTCAAGTGTCGCACCTGTTGCAACACCTCAAAAATCAAAAATCATAATTAAGGGTAATACACCTGAAGAAATACATAGAAAAGGTCTGGAAATTGAACAAAAACGTGAACTTCAAAGTAAATTTTTTCGCACAACAGACAGAGGGTTTCAAAAAGCATTACAATATGAAGCAGCTAGACTTCCAGCATATATTGATTATGAAGGTATGGAATACTACCCAATTATTAGTAGTGCGTTAGATTTATTTATGGAAGAAGCTACAAGTATTGGTTTAGAAGGTAAAATGCTTAATATTTATTCTAATAAGGAAAGAATTAAATTATTATTAGAAGAATTTTTCTATGATATTGTTAATGTAAATGTTAACTTACCTTTCTGGGTAAGAAATGTTTGTAAATATGGTGATAATTTCGTTCTGCTTTACGGTGAAAGGAAAAAAGGTATTACTCACGTAAAGCAAATGGTTAATTATGAAATTGAGCGATTTGAAAGAATACAGAATGGTAAACCATTAGTTAAATTCAAGCAAAGAATGACTGGTGATGAATTTAATGTGTTCGAAATGGCTCATTTTAGATTACTTGGTGACGACAAATATTTACCATATGGTTCATCAATTTTAAATAAGGTTCGTAGAGTATTCCGTCAGTTAGTTATGGCTGAAGATGCTATGCTTACTTATCGTATTATTCGTGCTGGTGAGAAAAAGGTATTTAAAATTGATGTTGGAAACATAGATGAAGATGATATTGAAGAATATATCTATAAAGTTGCTACAACTTTTAAGAAAACAGCACAAGTTGCTCCAAATGATGGACAAATTGATTATCGTTTCAATATATTGGGAAACGATGAAGATTATTTCCTTCCAGTAAGAAATGCAAATACACAGACAGGTATCGAAACACTCCAAGGAGCATGTTTAACATTAGATACTAAAATTGAATTACTTGATGGTCGAAGTTTAGAACTAAATAATATCATTAATGAATTTAATTCTGGAAAAGAATTATGGTCATATTCAATTAATTCAGAATCAGGAGAAATTGTCCCCGGTAAAATCACATGGGCAGGTGTCACAAGAAAAAATACTGATGTACTTAAAATAACATTAGATAATGGAAAATCAATCACATGTACCCCAGACCATAAATTTCCAACTAAATTTAATGAAACTAAAGAAGCCAAAGATTTATCAATTGGTGAATCTATGTGGGCATTTAATAAAAAAGAAAAAATAATAAGTGGTGGGTCTTCTAAAAGAAATACATATGAAATGATATATGACCATTCAATAAATAACTGGATTTATACACATAGAATGGTGGGAAATTTTATGAGGGAAAAGAATTTACATGAAGTATTCACACATAAAATTAACGAAAATAATTTACAAACAATTCATCATAAAGATTTTAATCGATATAATAATGTACCTCAGAATTTATGTTTTATGAATTCTAAAGACCATTTTTATTATCATCATGATACTGCGAAAGAAATGTATGATGGTTATAGTGATGAAACAAAAAAATTACATATTAATCTAAGAAAAAATGGAGTTAATTCTTATTGGGATTCAATTAGTGATGCTGAATTAATTATTAAAAGAGAAACTGCAATTAAAAATTCATTGATTTCAAGAGAAAAAGCTGTTGAAACATTTAATAATAATCCAAATAAAGAAAAAATAATTAAATTAAGAGGTAAGTCAATTTCAATTGCAAAATCAACCGAAGATTGTAAAATAAAACAATCTAAAATGGTTAAAAACCAATGGAAAACAACAGATTTGTCTAAAATTATTAAAGAAAAACAATCAATCAAATATTCAGAAAAATTGCTTGATTTATTAGTTGATTATTTTAGTGAATATAATAGAATTGATTTAATTCTTGAAAAGAAAATAAACATAAAAAATTCTGAATGGCTAAACGAATTTAATCAATTAAATCCGAATAATAAACAGTTAAATAAAATGACTGAAATTACTCGTAATAACATCGACAAAATGTTGAAAAATTTTGGATATTCTAATTGGAATGATTTCAAACATAAAGTACCTTGTTATAATCATAAAATATTATCAATAAAATGGCTAACTACAAAACAAGATACTGGTACAATTACAATTGATGGTCAAGAGCAACTACATAATTATCACACATTTGCATTAAGTTGTGGTATATTTACAAGAAATTCCAACCTAGACCAAATACAAGATATTGAATATCTAAGAGACAATTTGTTTACAGGTCTTGGTGTTCCAAAACCATTTTTAAGTTTCCAAGATTCTGCTGGTGGTGGAAAAAACATGGCACAATACGATATTAGATTTTCAAAAAAAGTAAATCGTATTCAACAAGCTATGATTCAAGAACTTAATAAGATGGCATTGGTTCATCTTTATTTGTTAGGATATAGTGGTGAAGATTTGAAAAGTTTTACATTAACACTTACAAATCCAAGTACCCAGCAAGAATTATTGAAATCTGAATTGATGAGAGATAAAGCTCAAACATATACAGAATTGACTCGTGCTGAAGGTGGTGTTGCTGCTATGTCACATACTAATGCAAAACGTTTAATATTTAATTGGAGTGATAGACAAATTGTTGATGACTTGAAACAACAGAAAATGGAGAAAGTTGTTATGCAAGAACTTGCTGATGCACCAGTTAGTATTAAAAAATCTGGATTATTTATAGATATTGATAAGAGATTTGGTGAACCAATAGAGGATATGACCGCTATGAGTGGTGAAACTGCTGGTGGAATGCCACCTGAAGGCGGTGCTCCTATGGGTGCTCCACCTGCTGGTGATATGGGTGCTCCACCAATGGGTGGTGATATAGGTGGTGGTGATATGGGTGGTAGTGCTCCTTTAGGTGGTGGTGCTCCACCAATGATGGAAAGTATGACTGATGAAGATTTTAATAAACATGTTGAAAAATTAGTTTATGGTAGCACACAAGAACCCGATACTAAGAAAAATATTAAACAAAAAGAAATTATTCAAGAAAATAATAATAAAAATAATAATCTAAATTCAAAAGCATTAAATATGATTAATGAGATTGATTCGTTATTAAAAAATTCTGGAACTATCAACACACCTCAAAAAAATAATAATATCCAAGACGTTGAAATTGAGAATATTGATGATATGGAATTAGAATAATAATTGTTGTGAATTGTCTATAGTAAACGTTTATATTAAATTATAGTATTTATAGTAAATTGAATCTGACCTTATGAAGAATATTAACATAGGAATTGCTAATTTAATAATTTCTAACAAATTAAAAGAATCACACTTCAATAATAATCTAATTGAAGAGTCAAGAAAAATTACATCCGATTTTCTTGAAATTGTTAAGAATTCCCCTATTTTACAATTAGAATTCAAGGTGTTTAGTGGAATCGAAAATAAACATATTGATAATGAAATTCTTATTAAAGAATATGTTGATAAAAATATTGAATTATTTGAAATTTATACTATTGAAGAAATAGAAGCTGAACGTGCTAAACTTAAACTTTTCATTGGTGAAGGTGTTGTTTCTAAGATAAATGAAGCAGAATATAATCTTGAAAGAATTGATTTATATAATGCTATTGATACTCTCATCACTGAATCCCTAAAATATGGTAACGATGTTGATGTTGATAGAATTCATGAATCATTCACATTTGTTTTTAACCATATTAAAACACCAAAAAAATCACTAATTGAAAATGTTGATGTTGAACCTCTCAATGAAGAGATTATTGAAATTGCTGTTGAAAAATTCAATGAAAAATATGCCGAACTTAATGAGAACGATAAAGATTTATTAAAAAAACTTATTAAATCAAGTGATGGTGAAAAAGAAACTCTTCTCGAAGCATTGAAAACTGAAAACATTACTATTTTAAAAAGTATTAGTAATGAAAGTGCCAAGGCAAATATCGAAAAAGCTGTTAAGAAAATCAACGAAATGATTTATAGTAAAGATAATGTTGATAATAACATCATCGAACTTCATGAACTAAAAAAAGAATTGATTTAGAACCACTTTTTGTAAAAACTTTTTCTCATTACATTTAAATCAATACCCCTAACACCATTACTGATTGCAGGTGGAACACCATCAGCCATGCCTTGTGAACTAAATTGCCACATATCCCAATCAACCCAACCTTTTGGTATTGTTGGTTCAATCATTTCAGCATTATTTGTATATTGTGCTAACCAAATAGGTTGTTTAGTGAAACCAGCAAGACCATATGAATTAATAAGACTAGTACGTGTATATAAAATAGTTTCAATTTTATTTGATGACATAGTATTAATAAATGCTTGAACATATTCAGTAATACTATCTTTTTTATCAGTCCATTTATATTTATTACCAGTATAGAAACATTGTTCTTCTAAATCTAAAACAGCAATTTTAGGTTTATTAAATAGATTTATTTTACTCATAAAATAATTTGCATCAGCAATACCATCAGCATTCGGGTCGGCTGTTCGTCCAAATTTAGCGAAGTGATAATAAGTAACATCTATTCCATTATCTATTGCACCATTAATTTGCTTACCAATATCATATTTAGTACCACTATAGAAATTATCACCTTCAGTAAGTTTAATTACAGCAAAATCAATTCTATCGGCTTTAGCTTTTTTCCAATCAGCAACTCCATTATGATGTGAAACATCAACACCATATACACTATCTAAACCACCATCTTTTTTACTATTTCCAACTCTTTCAGGTGTCATGAACCTTGCTTGTGTACCTATAGAATATGCATTTTTGGCAACATCCCCGGGAGAATTACCATCGAAATTCATAAACGCAACAGGTGTCATTACTCTAGGCATAGGATATTTTAATAATTTAGTGCCAGAAAAACTAGTTGTCATCCTATTCTCTGATATATTATGTTCAACATTTAAAATAACATATGCACCATTAAATAAAGGAACATTTTCTAATTGAAAGTATTGTGTTGGTTGAATTGTAACGTTTCCTAGTCCAGTAATTGTTGCTTTATATGACCTATTTTCATATAAATTATATAAATTTTGTCCTTTAGGAACACCAGCATTAGGATTATTATCTCCAGCTAATCTTGATAAAATTTGAATACTTTCATTTGTTTCTGGATATTCCTTACTATCAATTTTAATATCTTTAAACATTGACTGGTTCTGTTCACCAAACCTAATACTAAATGCTCTTACTTCACGGAAAGGAAAATCTTTATCTTCTTGTTTAATATTTTCTTCATATTGAGAACCAGAATTATTTTCTTCAAAACCACTTAATTGTGGGTCTAAAATATTAATAATACCATCATTTTCAAAACCATTTCCAGATACTGAAGGATAACTTGAAGAACCACCAAGATACATACACACAAAATAAGTATCTTCATCAGAATCAATACTACCATTATATATCTCAAAAGATTCTTTCCAAGAATTAGCGTCCTCAAAAGATAAAAAATTCTGAAGGGGAAAAAATTCGAAACCATTTAATGATAATAATTGAGTTAAAACACTAAATAATGAAACATTGGGGTCATTTAACATTTCACCTAAACATTCTCCATTAATTATATTTTCACCAATAGGGTTCATTCCTCTATCAACAAAAGCAAATAAATCAATTAAACGTTTATGTTTACCATTAAATGGAAAACCAGTTAATTCATTAGAGCTTCCAGTTAACCATTTGTCATTTATATTTTTAAACGAATAATATAATTGATTAATGATATCAACATCACCTTTACTTTTTTCCAATTCTTTTTTTTCTTCTTTTAATACGATTTTTTTTTCTTTAATTATTGACTTAACTTTTTCAAAAAGAACAGTAAAATATTTATCGTTTTTAGTTTTAAAATTTTTATTAGATTCTTCAAGTGAGATATATCCAGTATTATTAGATTCTGGCATTTGGAACGTTATTTCACTGTAATTTAACATATTTCTCCTATTAATAAAATTTTTCAAAATAGGGTCATAATATGAACTTTCTCGTGCTTTTACTTCTTTATTTCCTTTACTTGTAGGATTAAGAAAATAATCATATAAATATTCTCTTCTATTAATTTGGATATTCAATTGAATATCCAAATTTTCTTCAACATCACCATAAAGGTCTCCAATAGAACTAACAATATCTGCATGTTTTTGGAAATAAATATCATATTCATTTTTAAAAATCCTTTTATCATTATCGGATAAATAATTTTCAACATCATGTAAATCAGCCAATAAATAAAATCCACGATTAGGTAAAAATCTACCATCACCAGTAATAAAATAATCTTTAATTTTATTAACATCATCATTTTCAATAGCACTAACTAATGCACCAATATAGGGTGCATAAAAATCAGGGATTTCTATTGCTGCTGGAGTTTTAAATACGGTAAAGTTCAAGCCGTTCCCATTAATATTAAACGGACTAATACTATATCCAAAATTAGAAAGTAATAATAGCGGACCCAACACCGTGTCGTTTAGTGTTGGAAGAAGTATATCATCAAATTCAGCTAAAATACTACTCCAATGTAGAGTAATTGGTTTACCAGAATCAATATAACCTTTAGCACTATCATTCCTAAATTTACCATTATTATTAAATGAAAGATTACCTTCAGAAAATGCTATCTCTTGTCTTTCAGCATCAGTTTGGTCTTTATTCCCGGGGAAATAATTAGATTTAGTATTAGAATTATTTACGGGGTCAGGGATATAATTACCATTTAACGCATTAACGATATATCTAGTACGCATTGTTGTTTGAATACCATCATCAGTTATTTCAAAATTTTTCGAATATTTCCCTGTATCACTAATAAATAATAAATTTTCTTTTGTGAAATTAAAATAATGTTCAGCAGGATTTTTAAAACTAAATAATTTCCCATTTTTTGTATTTGAAATAAAATTATCAACAGGATTACTTGATTCACTAGTAATATCTTGAAGTCTAACATCACCAATTAAAAAAACACCAGTAAAATTAGGGTCATTTTTATCAATATAAACATTTCCTTTACCAACACCACTACTTAATGGATTTATTGAGAAATATTTAGGGTCGTTATTTGGGAAACTATAAATATTTCCTGTTTTATTAGTAGTCCCATCATCATATGTAAAATCAATTTTTTTTATGTCTGAATAAAACTTTTCTAATTTTGAATTAGAATATTCGTTCACCATATTATCTATTAAATCCCTATTTTTTTCTGATACTACTGCTTGAACCAAATTAATTGCTTCAGCGTTTGCATATAATTCAACATAAGCATCACTAACAACGATTTTCTTTTTTTTATCATCTTCACTACTATAAAACGATTCAGGTAATGTGCCTTGTGTTAACATGTAGAAACGTTTCATTAATATTTTAAGAGTTTCTTCTCTTATAGCATCAGTAATTCCAATATATGGACTTTGAGGTGATGCACCTCCAAGTGTTGAATCAAATGGTGATATTGGTATCCATTTATTTTTCCCATCATCCAATTGATTATCTCTCATATCAAATTCTTTCGTAATATTTCTTTGGTCTAAAAATGTATCAATAAAATTATTAACAAGGTCAATTTCAGGAAATTGAATTTTCTTATTTAATTCAATTGGAGCAACTCGTTCTTCTCTATTCTCCAGTTTATTGATAACTAAAGGAAAGGGATAAATTTCAGCATTTTTATTTTCAACATAACTACTATCACCTAAAATAATTTTTTTATCACTATCGTTATTGTGAAACTCATAAGCATTTTTTGAAGTTGTTTTTAGTATATTAAAAAAGGTATCAACATCATTTAAAATAATTTCAAATATATTATAGATGGATGGTATCATACCAAGTTCACTAGCAACCATATTATTGATTTTTGTTGCGATATTGGTTGCGAGTTGATTTCTTTCTTTTTCCAATTCACCTTTTTTCTGATATATTTTATAATAATATTTACTAATATCCAGTCCATAATACTTAACAATACCACTACTACTAATACTTACATTATCGGAATTTTTTGCTTGAATATCCGTTGTATTTAAAAAAGATGATGGATTTGCAATATCATTGTTTTCAATACCAGATATTGGTTCACTTAATAATTGTTTTTTAAAAAGATTTAATGCATCATCAAATGTTTTAAAATTTTCTGTCGGAAACTCGAAAAATATTGGTATTGCGAATTCAGTTATTTCAGTATTATCACTTACCTCAATATTAGTACCAGCAACATAAACAAAATATAATTTATTTTTTATCTGTGCAGCATAACCACTAGATTGTTGTGCAGCAATAATAGTATCGAATTCGCTTATATTTTCGATAGAATTTAATTCATCATCAGGGATTGAATTAGTTTTAGGAAACATATATAACTCATCATTTTGATATGGTGCTTTCCACACAAGATATGGTTTACCTGCTTGTGTTAATACTTCATTTTTACTATAATATGTCAACAATTCATAAACTCTATCAATTTTTTTAATTTCTTCTAATAATAATCCATATTTAATATTTTCAGCATCAGTTTCTAATTCAGTAGAAATTGACTTATATAGACTTTTTAATTTTAAAATTAAATCAAAAGTATTTCTTGGTTTTTCATTAGGTTTTGGTGACATCGATTCTCTATTCTCGATTAATGGAGCATTTACAATATATCTAAATAATATATCAGATAGTGGTGCGAATGTCATTCCAATAAAATTAGCATCGATTATGAAATTACCATTCGATGAATTGAATTCAGAGGTATAATTAACAAGATGTAATTTATATGATATTGGTTTACCATAATGTCCTTTTACTGTTAAATTAAATGTTGGTGGTGGGAAATCAAATAATATTCTATATGGTGAATCTTTTTGATTAAAAAAAGCCAAACCTCTAATATCGATAAATTGAATAGCAACTTGAGGTACAAATGATGAATTAATTGATATTTTAATACTCTTAATCCCAAAACCCTCATAATATTCACCATCAGGATTACTTCCATCATAATAATTGGTTGTAAAATTTAAATTATTTGGATTATCAGAATTTTTGTTTTGATTATTTCCAATAAAATTTATTTTTTTTGAAGAAGTTGTTGTTGTGTCAGTTTTAGTAATGACAGTCCTACCCTTACTTTGTGCTGTTAATTCAGCAAAAATATACATATTCTGGTATTGGGGAATACCATTAATAAATTCTTGATTAACATTCACTAAATTTGGTTTAACTAACAATACATTACCACTTCTTTCAACTATATTCTCATTTATCATTCTTCAGATTTTAAATATAAATACCTCTTATTAAGAAATATAAAAATCAACAGATTTAATTGCGCATTTAGACTATTTATTAAAAACAGAAATATGATACTTCAAATTATAGATTCGCTCAATCACATACATCCAATTTGGGAAAATGTGTTTTTTTATTTATTTATTGGAATAATAGTTTTCGCTGGGATTGGTATGTTATCTACAATAAGGGTATTCCGAAACAAATGTAGTGAAAATAAATTAATGCAGCAACAACATACAGCAAGAATCGATATAATTAGGAAAGAAAATGAAGATAAACTTGACACTATTAGGGTTGATATGCTT
>Ga0307379_10002609_pt1 | contig 26596 bp, 32 predicted proteins | sample UN2MG_FD_202237 | JGI IMG/M metagenome (GOLD analysis project Ga0307379, IMG submission 202237) | Soil microbial communities from Risofladan, Vaasa, Finland - UN-2 | ecosystem: Environmental > Terrestrial > Soil > Coastal area > Acid sulfate soil | place: Finland: Risofladan, Vaasa | collected...
TAAACTTATCTCCGTCCTGTATCTGGCCGATACGCCGAGTATCTAAACGGACTGAGGAGTAAAATTTGAGCGCTTGGCCGCCTGAAGTGGTTTCCGGGTTACCAAACATAATCCCAATTTTCATTCTGATCTGGTTGGTAAAAATCATCACTGTTTTGGATTTGGCAATCGCTCCTGCCAGTTTTCTCATGGCCTGACTCATCAGCCGGGCCTGAACGCCAATCATAGCATCACCCATTTCGCCTTCGATCTCCGCCTTGGGCACTAAAGCGGCCACCGAATCAACACAGATAACGTCAACGGCACCGGAACGAATCAGAGTCTCACAAATTTCCAGGGCTTGCTCACCGGTATCAGGCTGAGAAATAATAAGATCGTCTAGGTTAACGCCTATAGATTGTGCCCGCAAAGGATCCAAGGCATGTTCAACATCAATAAAGGCGGCGGTGCCACCGTGATTCTGAGCTTCGGCAATAACATGAAGACAAAGAGTGGTTTTTCCTGACGCCTCCGGACCGTAAACCTCTGTAATCCTACCTCGGGGCAAACCACCTACACCCAAAGCTAGGTCTAAAGCAATCGAACCTGTGGAAATAACATCAACCTTGAGGTTTTGGCCGGCCTCGCCCAAACGCATAATTGAGCCTTTACCATACTGTTTTTGTATCTGTTCCATAGCAATTTTAATCGCTTCTAGTTTCTGATTAACTGGATTATTTTTCATAAAGTGTCCTTTCTTTGGGCAGAAGTTCAGCCTGTACCGAACTTTGTTCTGGTTCAGGAGTTAATTCAATTAATTAAATTGTGGCACAAAGAAAATGAAAAAACAAGGCTAAAGTTAAGTGAAGAAAGAAAGATCCTGAACCAAGTTCAGGATGACGCTGGAAAGCATAAAGTTCGAGGATGACGTTTTAAAATGAGTTCTAGGTAAGTTGAAAAGGTTTAAAGTTTTTCTAAATCGTTTTGTTTGCTTAGACATTGATTCCAGAATTGTAAGACTTTCTTTTTTCTCTGCGCTAAAACTAAAGAAGTGTTGTTAATACCTAAACCATTAATACAACCGCCAAAACAAAACAAAATATCCAAAAATCTAATATGATTATTCTTTTCAAACTCGGCAAGAGCGGCTTTTACTTCCTTAATGCCGGAAACAATTCGGTATTGATCCTTTTTGAGAACTTGGTCTAGATTAGCACTTTCCGACAGGCCACCGGAAACAGGATAAATCCTGGTATTGCAAGTAGCTAAATCAAACTCTGCCTTATTATCTTTAGCCGAAGCTTTAATATTAAAATGCTTAAAAACCTGGGAGATATCTTTGAAAGTGACTGACAGAATATTTAAGTCAGGGTAGCGAGCTGCTTCTATTTTTTTGACCACGCAGGGCCCGATAAAAACCGCTTTGGTTTCCGGGAATTTCTCCCGAACTATCCGGGCGGTAGCAATCATCGGCGAATCTGATTTTGATAAAAAAGGCAAAAGCTGGGGGTATTGAGTTTTAATCATCTGGTAAATACTTGGGCAAGGACTGGTAATCAGTTTTTTTTGAGGATGCTTTTTAAACTCCAAAAGCGCTTGACGGTTGGTGTCAATGGCACCAACAGCCACTTCAATTACGAATTTAAACCCTAACCTCTTTAATTTTCCCACTATTTGGGGAAAGGGGAAATCAATTACAAAAGCAGGAGCCAACATGGCGGTAAGCGGCGTTTTTGATTTAAGAAGATTGATTAAGGTTTTAAGTTCCTGAGTTTCTGGCATATAAATTTTTAATTCCCAAACTTAATAAGCCTCCAAGCAAAGCGGTAATAAACTGAATGCTACCCATAGAATTCAGAAATTGTCTGGGCAGAAGCTTTAGTTTAATTAATAGAAACGAAGTAGTAATCAAAAATACGGATTTTATCAAGCTAGCCACAAAAAAACTTAAACCATAGTTTTTTACAAGCGTAAAAATTTTTCTAAAACCGAAAACTAAAAGCCAGTTTCCCAACCAAATAAAGGGAATCATCAAAACCAAAAAAGAAGTCAGGGGACCGAAAATAAGTCCCCGGGACAAAACTGCTAAACTGGGAAAAAAGATAATCGGATAGATAAACGAAGTCGGCAAAAAAGCAGCTGCCAGGAAAAGACAGGCATTAACAATTGTTCCCACTAAAAGCTGAGGATAACCCAAAGAAAAAGGAATCGCAAAAGAAGCAAAACCAATTAAACTAAAACTTAACAAAAGCTGCTCAGAAGTCAAAATATAAGGCAAAGTTTTGGCTTTCATAAACTCACTCGTAATCCTCATTCGTTTCCAAGGGGTTCCATCCCTTGGCGGTCGCTTCGCTCCCTGACACCCCTGTCACTTGGGGTATTAAGTCCCACGTGACACCAAAAGGGAATCCCCTTTGGAAACCCCATTGAGAAAATTATTCTTTCGGCTTGAAAGCCTGGTGTGTATAATTTTCTCAATAAACATCCCAAATTATACAATCCCCGTTAAGTCTATGTCTAGTATTATTTGGTAAAATAGGGTTTATGAAGAAAATTGTGGTGGGAATGTCAGGCGGGATTGATTCTTCCATAAGCGCCTTTTTGCTCAAAAAACAAGGCTGGCAAGTTTTGGGAGTTTCTTTGAATATCCCCCGCTTCGGGGGCAAAAGAGATTTTAAAGCTGCTAAAAAAGCTTGCCGGATAATTAAAATTCCTCATTATATTGTTGATGTCCAACGAGAGTTTGAAAAAAAAGTAGTTGATTATTTTGTGGTGGAATTTAAAAATTGCCGGACGCCAAATCCCTGTATGGTCTGCAACCCCCAATTAAAGTTTCTAAAACTTTTTGAGTTTGCCGAAAAGAAAAATATAAACTATATTGCTACCGGCCACTATGCGGGAATAAAAAAGTTAAAAGACAATAAATCCCAAAAGTTGAAAGAAGTTCAACTGCTGAAAGCGAAAGACAAAAGCAAGGACCAAACATATAACCTGGCTTTTCTAAATCAACAACAGCTAAGACATATTATTTTCCCTCTGGCCGAATATACTAAAAAACAAATCAAAAAGCTTGCTTTAAAACATGGTTTTGATTTTTTGCTTGAGCGAAAAGAAAGCCAGGATTTTTGTTATTGCCCGAACAAAAATCTTACCCGATTTTTGAGTAAAAAAATTGGTCGAAAATCAAGTGAAATTATTGATCCAACAGGAAATATTCTAGGCAAACACGAAGGCTTGCATTTTTATACGATTGGTCAGAGAAAAAATATCAGACTTAGCGGAGGACCGTACTTTGTTTCAGGGTTTGATAAGAAAAAAAATCGGTTAATCGTTACCAAAAATGAAAATGACTTATTGAAATCAAACGTTATTTTATCACCTTTTAGTTTTATAAGCGGTAAAACACCTACTAATAAGCAAAAAATAATAGCAAAAATTCGCTACCGCCAAAAAGAAAGTCCAGCAACATTGTATCCCGTCTCAAGAAATAAATTGAAACTTGTTTTTTTAAAACCGCAAAAAGCAATCACTCCCGGACAATTTGCTGTTTTTTATCAAGGACAAGTTTGTTTGGGCGGAGGAAGAATTTATGATATTCCCTAGGTGTTAAGGCATTTTCACCTCCCAGGTGAAACTTTAATTACGGGGGTTGACAAATTATTAAACTTCAGTTAAACTTCTACATAAAAGGTAGAATATATGTTTACTTTATCTAACGCATCTGAATACGCGATTTTGTTCCTGGTAAAACTGGCCGGCAACAAAAATAAAAAGCCGCTTAGTTTAAAACAAATAACCGTTAAAGCCAAACTGCCTTATAAATTCCTTTCCAGGATTGTTTTGGATTTGAAAAAGGCCGGAATAATTACCAGTAAAGGAGGAGTGACCGGCGGCTATTTACTTAATAAAAATCCAAAAAACATAAATCTTATGCAAATCATCAAGGCCGTGGAAGGCAATAAAGGCTTTGTCTCCTGCATTCATGGCCAATGTGCTATGGAAAAACCCTGTCATCATAAAAAAGTTTGGCAAAAACTACAGCAGATAATAGAAAAAGAGTTTGAAAAAGTTAAGTTAAGTAATTTAATTAAATAACGGGCTTTATGGTGTAAATATAGTTTATACCATTTAAACCCCGAGGTGCCTTGAGTATCTCACCTCGCAGGTGAAAGAAAACAGGTGAGAGAAAATAAAATTATGAAAAAAATATATCTAGATTATGCCGCCACAACCCCGGTTGATCCCCAGGTGGTTAAGCTAATGCTGCCCTATTTAACAGAAAAATTCGGTAATACCAGCTCTCTCCATTCTTTTGGCCAGGAAGCGCTGGAGGCTTTGGAAAACAGCCGGAAAATTATGGCTAAAGCTATAAACGCCAAACCTGAAGGAATAATTTTTACCAGTTCTGCGACTGAAAGCAATAATTTGGTTTTAAAAGGTATAACTGAGGCTAATAAAGATAAAGGCAACCATCTTATTATTTCTTCTATTGAACATGACTGTATTTGGGAAAGTGCTAAATGGTTGGAAAAACAAGGGTTTAGAATCACCAAACTAGCGGTTGACCGATATGGTTTGGTTAATCCCAAAGAAGTTGAAAAAGCAATTACTAAAAAAACCGTTTTGGTTTCGGTGATGCATGCCAATAATGAAATCGGCACTATAGAACCGATTGCTGAAATCGGAAGAATTTGCCGCAAAAAAGGTGTCTTTTTCCATACTGATGCCAGCCAAAGTTTCGGCAAACTACCGATTGACGTTGAAAAAATGAACATTGATTTGTTGACCGCTTCGTCTCATAAAATCTACGGGCCAAAAGGCGCAGGCTTGCTTTATATTAGAAAAGGGGTAAAAATTGCTCCCCTTTTGCACGGCGGCGGCCAGGAAAAAAACATGCGCTCTTCAACCGTCAACACAGCCGCTATTGTCGGTTTTGCTGAAGCTCTAAAAATTGCTCTTAAAACAATGGCTGAAGAAAATCAAAGAATAACAAACTTAAGAAACAGGCTCATTAAAAACATTTTGGCAAAAATTCCCGACTCTTACCTAAACGGCCATCCGGAAAAAAGATTGAGCAATAATGCTAATATTCGTTTTGCTTTTGTTGAAGGCGAAGCAGTAATGCTTAGACTTAACAAAGCCGGCATTGCTGTTTCCACCGGTTCTGCCTGTTCCTCTTACAAACTTGAACCGTCCCACGTGCTTTTGGCCTGCGGTCTGAAACCTCAACAAATCCATGGCTCGGTTAGATTTAGTTTGGGAAGGTGGACCACCAAAGAAGAAATTGATAAAGTAATCCAGGTTTTACCAAAGATTATTGAGGACCTGAGAAAAATCTCACCTTTTAAAAATGTACAATTCTAAAGTCTTAAAATATTTTCAAAAACCGCATAATTTCGGCAAGATGGAAAATCCCGATGGTATAGGAAAAGTGGGTAATATTATCTGCGGTGATGTAATGCATCTTTACATCAAGGTGGTAAAAGATAAAATAAAAGATATTAAGTTTGAAACATTCGGCTGTGCCGCAGCTATTGCCACCAGCAGTATGGTTACTGATTTGGCTAAGGGAAAAACCCTTAAATCAGCTTTGACAATTAACAAAGAAGCGGTAGTTAAATCTTTGGGAGGCCTGCCTCCGATAAAAATCCACTGCTCGGTTTTGGCAAGTGATGCTTTGGCTGAGGCAATTTATGATTATCTTAGAAAAAATAAAAGAAAAATTTCCGAAAGGCTTTATAAAACGCATCAACGGCTTGAAAAAGAAAAAAAGATCATTGAAGAAAAATATAAAGATTGGATAAGTGAAGAAGAAAAAATGGCGGAAGGAGGTGATAAAAAATGAATCCTTTTTTTGGCAACATTGAAAAGAAAACTCTAAATAATTCATATTTTCGTCAGGTGATTTTCACCGGCGCTCACAGCCAACTGGTGCTTATGTGTTTAAAACCAGGTGAAGAAATCGGTTTTGAAGTTCATGAAAAGGTAGATCAATTTTTCCGCTTGGAGCAAGGTGAAGCCAAGTTTATTATTGACGGCAAAGACTTTTTAGCAAAAGATGCTGACGCAGTGATTGTCCCTGCAGGCGCTAACCATAATGTTATAAATACTTCCACTGATAAAGAATTAAAACTCTATACTATTTATTCACCGGCTAACCATCCTGAAGGCACAGTCCACAAAACATTAAAAGAAGCTCAAGAGGCGGAAAAGCACCACCACGAGTAACAAAACTGGGAATAATTTTTATAGATTCCCATTTTCATGGGAATGACGTTGAGAAGAAATGGGAATGACGTTGAGAAGAAGAAGTATTAAAAAGGGGTTATCAAAACGTATCTATTTGTGCCATTGACGCTGACTTTTAAAGGTTGGGTGAGGTTTGAAAGGAACAACTAATTTTTTTGGGTCAGGGCCAATAATTGAGATTTTATCCTGAGGATATAATTTACCAAAACCGGCTTGCCTTAACAAGTTTAAATAACCGACATCTTTGATATCAAAACCCATAAGAAAAGTAACCAAAGAATCAACTGCCAAAGCATCAAATCCGGCAGCTAAAAAATTGGCTTTTTTAGGCTTGCCTGAACCAGGCCCACGGCCTTCCATCCCTAAAGTCCCGTCAATTACAACAAAATGAGGATAAGCGTAGCGGGCAATTTCCTTCATTATCCAGTGAATATCCATCCCCTGATGAATCTTACTCCGAACATCTAAATTTCCCTGGATGGCACCTACTAAAAGATTTTTAATTCCCAACGTGACTACCACGCTATTATGGGTCTTGGCACGAGTAATTGAAACTACAAACGGTGAACGGGTGTAAATTTTGGCTAAGGGTAAATTGAGTTTTCCGTGAGGATATTTTATGGTTATTTGTTCTGCCTTATCAAAAGCTACATCAAAAACTTCTACCTGAGAATCACGGTCAGCTAAATCTTTAAAGCCATGCTTTAAAAAACCTTTTTTGGTATTGCCGATTGAAGCTTGCTCAGCAATAATAATTTTTCCTTTAAAAAAAGGTTTGATAAAATCAATGAAACCTTTGACTGCGGTCACCGGTGAAACCGCTAACTTTTTTTTAGCGTCAACAAAATTAATTTTAATTACCACTTGAGGAATGTTTTGAAGTTTTTTTTGTAAATCGGCTCTGAATGGTTTTAAAACCGCTAAAGTTCCCTGATACGATTGATTGCTTTTAACTAAACTGACTTTGCTCATTTTGATTTTATTATAAACTATTTTTTTCCAGTAAAAGGCTTGTCAGGCTTTTTAAGCCCAACAAGCCTTTTTTTAAAATTAACAATCGCAGGGATCACAAGAACAATCCGGACAATTGCAGTCTTTTTTTAAAGTAGCCATTTTTATTCACCTCCTCTTGTATGTATAGATAATTATCTATATAATATACCGGGAGAGGATTTTTGTCAAGAAGCAAAAAAGAAATCCTGAAACCGCAGCACTACAAATGGTGCACGGCATGGCAAGTTCAGGATGACGTGTGAGGGAGGTAAAGATCCTGAAATAAATTCAGGATGACGGTTAGAGCCCCAGGATGACGATAGGGCCGTTGCAGGATGACGCTGAGCATCAATCTCAGGAGAAAAGAGGGCAATTTAAGCATTTTTTATGAAGTTGGCAATAGACTTCCCTACCAACTCGGGATTTTTTGATCAGGCCTATTTTAGCCAACTTATTTAGGTGAAAGGTAACTGTTGGCTGGCTCAAATGCAAAAATTTTACTAAAGAACCAACGGTAAGTTTCCCTCTTTTTTTAAGATATTCAAAAATCTTAAATCGGCTTTTGCAAGCCATTGTGCGAAAACAACCGCAACAACTACATTTGAGGCAAGTCTTAATCATTATTTCTAGTTACTAAAATGTTTACTCGTCTTTTGGTTTCGGTTTACCACAACCGCCACAATCATCGCATGTTCCACAGGTCATTAATATCACCTCCTATCTTGTAATTAGGCTCCCATCTTGGGTATAACATTCAGGCGCCATATCCGCAGGGAAATCATAAGGCTCAATTGCCTCACAAGGAATCGTACCGTTACCGTCAGCTACAATAATCCATTCGCCTTCCTGTTTGTAGGCTAAAAACCAACCGCCACCCATCTCGCCGCTAAAAATTACCCCGCCTGAAACATAAGGGTCAAATTTTTTGCTGATTTCAACCTCAACCTCGGAAACATCATGTCCGTACTTGGCGGCAAAAGCTTGCCTGATAAGCTCAACATCTTCGCTTTGCCCTGCTCCTCCGGTGGCCTCCTGGTCTGCAGGAAATAATTCCTCTTCTTCTAGTGGCGCCACCGGCGTTTCTTTATTTATCTTTCCAGAGAAAAACCAAAAAGTAAAGGCGCCGGCGCCAAACAAGAGAAAAGAAACAAGAACAGATAAAGCAACTTTCAAAAAAACATTGCTACTGGTAGTTTCATCATCTTCAACCATATAAAACTCCTTTCTTAGCAAATTCTAACGGAAAATTAAATTAAATTCAATATAACACAGGTAATAATTATAGTATAATAATTGACGATAAAGAAATTTGGGTCTATTCCCAAAAATTTACATTTTGTAAGAAGAAACAGAACGAATAGTTTATGTACCATTCGCGAAAACCCCTTGCTTTAGCAAGGGTGATGAAGCGAATCCTTTACTTAAGTGAAGTTTTCGCTTCGGCGCATGAAAACTATCTAAACCTAAAGAAACTACGGCCTTTAGGCCGTAGAGTTTTCATAAAGTATAAAGAACCCCCCGAGTAGCCCCTAGTTTTCTGATAAAACCCCTTTTTGTAAGCTGCTGTAAATCATAGTGAAGCGTGCTTTTGGTAACTTTTAAAAAACGACGGTGTAAAAAATCAAAAGAAACCAATTTATGATTTTTTATCAGGTTTAATATTTCCTTTCTACGAGGAAGAAGGCTATCTTCAGGTTTTTCTCTTTTAACATTTTTTAACTGATTAAGAGTTTTTTCTGTTTGAACAACAGCAGCTTGAAGAAAAAACTCTACAAACTCAGTAATATCTTTTTTATTGATCAAAAGCAAATCATAGTATATTTGCCTGTGCTTTTCTAAATATTCTTCTGGGGAAACTAAGCCTCTAAAACCAAAACCAGAATTTTTAAGAATAAATGTTGACAGCAGTCTACCTACTCGTCCATTACCATCTAAAAAAGGGTGAATCTTTTCAAAAATAAAATGGAAAGTGGCTGCTTTAACTGGTCCAGGATCTTTGGTTTGATTAACTTTATTAATCATTTTTTTTATTAAACCCAACACTTCATCCGGTCCCGGAGTTAAATAAACAGCAATCCCAGCTTGATTAAAAATAGCTGAGGGCTCCTGTCTAAAATAACCAGCTGAAGGAGAAATTTCAGCTAAGACAATTTGATGAAGTTTTAAAATAAATTTCTTAGTAATTTTCTTTGGGGCCTGAGAAGAGTAAATAAAATGAAGAGCTTTTAAGATATTAAAAACTTCAATTTTTGCCAAATCTTTTTTTGGCTGCTTTGAAAGTAGCTCAATCTCCTCTAAATACAAGCGGTTCCCTTCAATCCGGGCAGAAAAAAGAGAACTTTTAAGTAAAGACTGGCGTCTAAGATTTTCTTCAAAATAAGGAAAGCGAGGTAAAACCTCCATTACTTTTTTGGCAACTTGCAGTTTTTGGAGATATTCTTCAATTTTTTCAGTTTTTTTGTAAGTATATTCAAGGTTCATTTAAAAAGATGTTATAAGATATTGTAATATATTGCAAGAAATTGGAAGATATTGAGGAAAAATCAGCACCTGCCCCAGCCAAAATTATTTTACCCGCCTAAATGTTTTACTTTTGGCTGGTTAAAAATAATCATGTCAAAAATTGAGGAAATATGGGTTTTGGGGTAAAATAAGTAAAACTAATAAAGAAAGAAGGAAAAAAGAAGGAAACATGAATCTATTTTGGAAAGGCAGGAGTAAGTTAACAAAAGCAGTCTTCTTTATAGTTGCTATTATCTTCTTACCTATTTCTTTGGGGATATATTTAATTTTGAAAGTCAGGAAAAAAAACTGGGATGAAACAGTAAAATCATTAGCTATATTATTTTTGGCTGTAATCTTCTTTTTTTTAAGCACTGCTTGGGTTTCAGCGATGTTTTCATCAAATAATAGTAATTCTTCAAAAACAAAAGGAGTAAAAGAGGAAAATATTCCTGAGAAGAAAAAATCTCCAACTCCAATACCTACACCCACTCCATCACCATCACCGTCACCATCTCTATCGCCTGTTAAACCATCCCCATCACCTCTCAAACCTTCACCAAGCCCCAAATATGTTGAAGATAAAAAAGAGAACCCCTTAGATGGTTATATTTGTGATTGTTCAAAAACTTGTCCTGAAATTTCAGCTTGTGAAGAAGCTTATTATCAGCTCAATAACTGTGGCTGTAATATTAGAGATGGAGACAATGATGGCGTGCCTTGTGAGGATATTTGCCCGGGCGGAAAAAGTACTTCTCAAACTGTTCCTATTGTTCCTGAACCATCAATTCCAAACGAGCCAGTTAATGAAGGCAGCGGCTTTACCTGTAATTGTTCAAAAACCTGTCCGCAAATGTCATCCTGCGCAGAAGCTCAATATCAACTAAATGTTTGTAATTGTAAGGTTAGAGATGGGGATAGTGACGGAATAGCTTGTGACAATGATTGTCAGTAAGCAAAAATGAATAAAAATAAAAAAACAGCATTAGTAATTATTTTATCTTTATTGATAATTACTGTTTTCAACTCTGTAGTTAAAAAAATTGCGCAACCAGTAAAATTTACAGAAGAAAAGAAAAAAAATGAAGAAATTCAAAACCCCCCATCTTTAAAAGATTCTAAAGAAGAAATAATAGAAAAAAAGGGGAAATATCTTAATCACGACTTTTTTATAATGAATAAAAAAGGAGATGACAAATATGTTGCTACTTTCACTCCTTTTTTACCCAGAGATTATGCTACAGTGTTGGGCGCAATATTTGAGGCAATTAATTTAACTTATGGAAAACGTACAATTACTAATCTTGAACCTCAAATGGAAAATAGAAACGGGACAAACCTATTGAAATTTAATGGAACTAATGGTAGTTATTACGTTCTTTTGATTAAAGAGGGTACTGGCGAAGTTCATTCATTTACATATTGGCTGGAGTAGGGTAAAAAATAAATAAAGGAGGTATTAATATGAAATTTAAAAAAGTATTACCTATTATTTTAATCTTATTAATTGTTTTTGGATTTTTTGGCATTGAATATATTAAAACAAGTCCACAATTTTCAATGTATAAAATGTCTAAAGCTGTAAGACAACACAACTATGAGGAATTTTCTAAATATTTTGATATGGATTCAGTTGTAAATAATATTATAGATAAAGCTTTTAAGGAAACAGAAGAAGAATCTACTGACAATGAGTTGGGAGAATTAGGTAAGGGTTTTGCAGAAGGTTTACTTATTATGATGAAGCCTGCTTTAAAAGAAGAGTTTAAAAATCAACTAAAAGAACAAGTTGAAACGGGAAGTTTTGGTGAAAATTATCAGACAAAAAACACTCTTAAAGCATTCACAATGACAAGAGTAAAAAAAGAAGGACATATAGCCCAAATTGAAATAACAAATGAAAATGGAGAAAAATTCAATTTTAAGATGAGAAAGAAAGATGACTATTGGCAAGTATTTGATATGGATTTTGATACCTCTGAACTCAAAAAGGAAAACCCCCCAGAAGAAAAAAAATCATCAGCTCAGAACCTTAAATTCGGTGAAAAAGCCGATATTGGAGAGGGTTGGTTTTTAACAGTAAATGAGCCTGTTTTATATGCGCCAAAAGATAGTTGGGATAAAGCCGAAGAAGGAAATAAATTCATTGCATTTGAAGCAATATACGAGAACACCAACGATCAAACAAACAGTTTTTCCTTATCATATCTCAAACTTAAAGATACCGAAGATTATTCTTATTCCAATGAATACAGCGGAAAAGAACCAGAATTAGAATCAGGCGATTTAGAAGCAGGTGGAAAAGTAAAAGGATTCGTAACCTTTGAAGTGCCTGAAGACAACGAAGTTAAATCAATTATTTATTCTGGTCCACGTACAACAGTAATTTTTACCACAAAAGATAAGTTAGATGAATAAAAAAGAGCTTTAATCTACGTCAGATCGCCTACTGATAAACAAGCTAAAGAAGGTTATTATATTGATGCTCAGAAAAAGACTTGCCAACAAAAACTCATTGAAGCCAGTAAAAAATTAATGAAGTTTGGGGAGAGAATTAATGAAAATACAAAATGAATATTGTTAAATCATATTTATCAGAATTTATTGGTTACCTATTTATTTTGACCATTGCCCCTCATTTAATTGCTCTAAATGTTAACGCTCTTTGGGATAAGCTCGATTTTGGAATAAAACAGGATAAATTTAGAAGCAGATGGCATCCAAATTATCTTGGAAGATTAGAATTGATTATGTATTTGACTGCTTTTTTGTCCAACAAGCCAGAATTTATTATTGCCTGGCTCGGAATTAAAACAATTCCACAAGTAATTTATTGGCAAGAAATTAAAACTTTATATAATTTTTTTCTTATTGGGAACGCCTTAATTGTGATTTTTTCCTTCGCCACAGCAAGAATTATTTTTTGGGCAAAAGAAGGCAATATTTTATTATCTTTTGTGGTGGTGTTTTCTTTAATAATATTTAATTTTTGGAGTTATATTATGACCAAAGAATCAACAAGTGTGAATATTGAAAAACAAAAGTTAATTTTAGGGAAAAACAAAGAAAGTAAAAATTGAATTAATAAAGATAACTTATTTTTTGCCGACGCTTTTATTAGACAACATTTTGGCCGAATAATTAATTGGGCTATTGGAGATGTTAGAAAATGCTGCAGAATGAATGCTAACGGGACATGTGAAGAGAACGGATCTTTTAGTGGGGAATTGCAAGTATAGCCTTCTGAAACAATATTATATCGTCATTTTAAACAAATATTTGTAGACTATTGACATAAAGCATTATTTCTGTTAATATGTCGATATATGATTCATTTATTCAGTTGTAAAAATTTCTATTCATTCGGTGATAAATTAACTACTGTTAGTTTTGTGGTAAATGAAAACGCGCCGAAAAACTATGGTTATTTTAAAGCCCCTTCCGGAACACGTTTATCCAAAATTGAAACAGTAATTGGCCCCAACGCATCGGGAAAGACCAACCTTTTAAAGGTTGTCCCATTTTTAAAGTGGCTTATTGTTGATTCATTTAATATTAGTCCTTCAGCTTTAATACCTGTATTCCCTTTTATGTTCTATGATCACAAGAATAAACCAACAGAGCTCTCAGTTGAGTTTGAAATTAATAAAGACATCTATGTCTATAATTTTTCATTAACAAGGACAAGGATTTTGTCAGAAGAATTAAGAATAAAAAACAAAACAAAAAAGAAAACAACAAGTAAAAGAATTTTCTATCGTTTATGGAACGATGAAACTAATCAATATAACTTTAATGGGAAAAATTTTAACCCTCCTAAAGGATTTGAAAATTTACTTCGATCTAACGCAAGTGTTATAGGGGTGTTAATGCGTTTAAATCATAAACAAAGTCAGGAAATAGCTAAATTTTGGCAGAATGTCGAGACTAACGTAATAGAAGGAGGTTGGATAGGAGACCGTTTGCTACCAAATGCTGCACAGCAATTAATCGAAACATTTAAATTTTATAGTGAAAATGTGGAGATTAAGAATAAGGCAGATAAATTTTTATCTAAATTTGATCTCGGTTTAGACGCATTTGAAATTTTAAAAAAAGAGAGGGAAGATGGTTTTTCGATAAATGTTCATGGTGTTCACTCTTTTGACACACAAAATAAATATCTTGATATTAGGTATGAATCTTCTGGCACAAAACAACTCTTTGTTATTTTAAAAACAATACTTCAAGTATTATCCAATGGTGGAGTTGCTGTAATAGATGAATTTGACGTTAATCTTCACCCAGAAATAGTTTTGTCACTTTTCGAATTATTTATTCAGCCTGAAACTAATCCAAATAATGCCCAATTATTATTTAGTACGCATAGTCATTTAGTGCTAACTAAAGTAGATAAATATCAAGTAATTTTTATTGAAAAAAATGATAAAGGTTTTAGCGAATCATGGAGGATGGATGAAATGTCTGGTATCCGAGCAGATGATAATTATTATTCGAAATATATTGCTGGAGCATACGGAGCGATCCCTAAAATACGCTAAAAATATGTACTATGTCACGAACAAATCCGTACAAGAGAAAAAGACGATCGGCAAGTAAAACTATTCTTATATATGGTGAGGGGTTAGATGAAGAAACCTTTTTAAAACACCTCAGAGGTATATATTCCAAAAACAAAAACATAGCAATAACGATTAGAAAAGGAAAAGGGGGATCAGTCTCCAACTTAGTTATGGATGCATATAAATCATACGGCGTTTTTAATAAAAAGGCTGTTGTACTGGATAATGATAGAGGAGTAAGAGAGATGCGCAAGGCAAGAGAAGAAGCTAAAAAAAAGTGTATTGAGCTTTATGAACACACTCCTTGTTTAGAATCAGTTTTTCTATCAATAATGACCGATGGAAAAAGTTTTAAAAATAAACCCTCTAACTGGTGTAAACAAGAGTTTAAATCTAAACATCTCGCTCGAAAGAAAAGAAATGATCTCAAAGAATACACTAAACTAATGCCTAAAAAATTATTGGATAAACAAATTACCAAAATACCAGAATTAAAAAAATTAATTTCTCTAATGAGGGGGCGATTTAAATAAAAGGACAAAGGGGCGAGGAACGTATGTAAATGTTCACTAATTCTGTAACAATTTGAAGCCCTGAATCGTCTGGTTCATGGGCTGATTCAAGTTATTTGTTTTGCGAATAACGCAGTCGTGAACCGTATTCGATGTAATCGAATTCTGGTTCTGTGATAAATCAAAATACAATCAGTTACGCTTAATATTAAAAAATTTTCACCAAGTATATTCCCTAATCCAAAATATTTTGATAATAAAAAAGAATGAAAAAACTATTAAAAATGCATATATTGGGCTAATTAATAAACTCACTCGCTTATGCTCGTTCGTTTCCAAGAGGTTTCACCCCTTGGCGGTCGCTTTGCTCCCTGACACCCCTGTCACCAAGGGGTATTAAACCCCAGGTGACACCAAAGGGGAATCCCCTTTGGAAACCCCATTGAGAAAATTGTTCCCCAGACTTGGAAACCTGGGGTATATAATTTTCTCAATAATTATCTAAAAAAAGTAATATAATTTAAAATATGACAGAACAAACTGAAACACAACTTACCCCAAGGCAAGTTTTAGAAACAAAGCTAAATGTTGAAGGGCTTACATCTATTGCAGAGTGCTTGGGAAAAATCGTTTCCGAGCCAATAGGCGATGATTTAATAAGACGCGTGGAAGGTGCTTCTCCAAACTGGAAAAGAGCGATAGAATTGGCTGATATTGTTTTTGGTTCAGAAACAAGAACCCTAGATCAAAAAGGCAAAAAACCATGGCGATATTTAATTGAAATCACTGCAAAGGAAAAAAAAGAAGTCATGAATGCGAGGATGGTTGGTCAAGTTATTCAACAATTGGTTAGCTTTGCTGAATTATCAAGAAACACCCAACAATTACCAACACAAGAGAGAAAAGAGGTTTTAGATAATGCTCAAGAAGCAGTTTCTTTGCATTTTCAAGCTGCCACGTGGAAAGACCGAAGAAAAAAAACTATGATACAAGGTCAACCTTTAAAAGCGATCGCAGAAGAATCAGGAGTTACTCTTGCTCAAGGATTAGATGGAGCTAGCCCAAACCAGCTTCTTCACATAATTGAAGCAATTAAAGAAAGAGCTGACAATATTACTCCAAAAAAGTTAGAAGAAAATAATGCATACATAAGGAAAAAAGTTAAACGACCCTTACAAAAATAAAATAGATATAGATTCCCGCCTGCCTGCGCAGACAGGATTGCGCGGGAATGACAGGGATATTAAGGATTGTATTTTTTGTCAAAACAAGTTTTGGAGCGGGTAAAACCAGCTTCTTGAGCATCTTTTTCCGTACAAAACCAACCTTCGCCTAAATCTTTTTCCACAATGGTAAAATCATATTGGCTGCAGCCGGGAAAATAATAATTTCTTCTATCTGAATTTTTATCAATATTAGCTTTAATAAGACAATCGGGATTGTCCGGGTTTTCGGTTTGGTAGCATTTGGGGCTAAAAATGCCTAGTTGATTTTCTTTAGCTAAATCTGCTGCTGATTTTAAAAAATCTTTTTGCGAGCTTTTATCACTATGATATCTTCCCCAACCTGCTCTTAAAACTTCCTCATTAACCAATTTGTCACCAATATAAACTAAAGCCATTGGCCGGCCGCCGCTTTGAGCAAGAATTTTTTCCTGAATAATAACTTTTTTATTTAAAACCAAATCTTCAAGAAATTCTTTGGCTTCTTGACCACCACAATATTCAAGCTCTGGAGCATCAAGGTGTCTTAATCTTAATTTAGTTTTTCCATCTAAAACAAAAGTGTCACCGTCAATGACTGCGATAACTAAAATGCCTTGATCACTTTTTTGGCTTTTTTGGAAAAGGAAAAGATTGAGGATTAATGAGGGAATTAAAAGAAAGAAGCCCAACCACTTTAGCCATTGACTGACAGGCTTTTTTGTCATACATCCATTATAGATTATTTACTGACGAAGTTGCTCCCCCTAGTTGTCTACTTCTAGCATAATGTTTTCCTAGTGCTCTTATTCCTTCTATAACATCTCCTTCCCTCACCCCACACACTAATCCTTCTTGTTGTATTCTATGTGCAACCAAATCAAAAGTTACTTCGTCGCTGATTGGTCCGGAACCACTTAAGATTGCATCTACAGCTCCTAAAAAAACAGCTCTCGCCTCGCTCAGTCCCGCCATATATGCATCTAATTCGTCATCTGGACTCATTCCGTCTTCAGCCATTTCTCTTCCCCCCTTATCCTTATATAAACTTTATTTTTACCATTAACTTCTGTAAAAAATTCAAATTATGGTTTAGTAGTAATAAATCGAATATATTATAACAAATTTTACATCTTTTATCCATAAACTGCAGGTAATAATTATAGTATAATAATTTACGATGCGGTAGCCAAGCGGTTTAGGCACTTGCCTGCAAAGCAAGCAACGTAGGTTCAATTCCTACCCGCATCTCCATGAACGTTAAACAATATTTGGAAAATCAGCTTAAAAACTGCTCCCGATATAATTTAATCCCTAATGATGAAAAACTGTTGAAAAAGGAAAAAATTCAAAAATATGCCTTTAAAAAATTAACTTCCAAAAAATTCAGAAGATGGAAATTGGACCCTGAATGTGAGAAAAGAACAAAAAAAGCCCTTAGACTTTCCGTGGGGAAAAACAAACCGTTAGTAGTTGTTTACCCTGTGGGCGCTTATAAACTTTGGCGGCTGCCTTCTTTTCCAGAGGTTGACTGGTCAGAATTTTTTAATATTGCTTATATACTGAAATATTTAGCACCAGTTGTGGCGGCTTATAAAAAAGATGTTGTCTTGTACTATTATATGCATAGCCTTTTGATGGAAGCCCACGACAATTTAACTACCAAGGAAGTAAACCAATATATCAAGTCTTTTCAGGTGTTAGCTGACTCTTTTTCTAAATATTTACCAAAAAACCTGAAGATTAAAATTTGGAAGGATGCTGATATTTATACCAGAAAAGAATATTTCGCCACTCTGGAAAAAGCTTATAAGAATGCAAAAAAAGAATATGAAGCTTTTCCTGAAGAAAAAAAACAAGATTATTTTAGAATGTCCGAACTTAACATTAAATGGAAAGGAAGAAACGATTGGACTAAGCTTTCTCAAAAAGAAAAAAAAGAAAAAATGATTCGGAGCGCTATTTATGAAACCAGTGCTGGTTATGGTCTCACAAAAGCCATTAATAAAGTCAAAGCCGATAACCATGTTTTAGTATTTACTAAAACCTCACCTCAGTTTATCGGTATTGGTTCTTGTAAAACCTCTATTGTTAAACATTGGGTGGGCTTTGGTATTTTGGAAAAAGAAGGTGGTAAATTTTACGAACGGATTTTGTCTCCTTCTCAATTTGAAAAAGCCAAAAAACAAAAACATCTGAAGGCTAAAATAGATTTAATTCCTCTAAAAAATTTCAAAGAAATTTGGGTTTATCCGCAAAAATTTAATTTTGTTTTATGATTACTTGTTTTTTTGAAAATAAAAGAAAAGAGTATTTAAGGCATGTGGCTGCGGGAGCCATGGTGATAAAAGATGAAAAAATTCTTTTGGTAAAAAGAGCTCTTTTTCTTTTGGCTGACCCCGGAAAATATTGTTTGCCAGGAGGCTACTTAAACCATGAAGAAATCATTTCCCAAGCAGTTATAAGGGAAGTAAAAGAAGAAACCGGCTATGAAGCAAGAATAATTTCTCTTTTCAGAATTAATGATAACCCTGAAAGAGACAGGGGTAATGTTGATTTTATTTACCTTGTTAAACCAATAAAAAAAATAGCTAAACATGACGAAGAGGTAACCGAAGTTAAATGGTTTGAACTTAGTAATCTACCAGATCCAAAGCAGTTTGCTTTTGACCATTGGGAAAATATTCAGCTTTATTTAAAATGGAAGAAAGAAAAGTTCAGGCTGCCGGTTTTTAAGTAAGCTATCCCGAGGCCTGCCTGCCGGCAGGCAGGTGTCTTGATCCGCCAGCTGGCGGACACCCCGCCTACGGCGAGGCAGGCAGGAGGAAAAAGTCATTTATAACGGACTGGCAACCCGGGGTTATATCAAGAGGCAACTCCCGGTGTTGACAAAGTTTTCAAAAAATCAGGGAATCATTTGAAAGCTAATGCCTTGATCTTCAAAAAGTTCTTCTATAAGCGCTTTTCTATTGTCATCTAGTAAATTCGGATCAAGGCAATACAATTCTATTGAAAAAGCAATGTCCTCACCAGGACTACAGAAGTTTCCTGGCTTATGTTCGAGAAAATAGTGTGGGCCGCCAAAGTCGCGGTCATAATTCCAACTGCCGTCTATTAGTTTCCATCCTGTCCTATCTGCCCATTTCTGCACTAAATCGGATTGTGTATCAATATATGCATGAACGAATTCATGAAGAAGGTCCGATTTCATTCTCCGGGCATTGCTATTATCAGGGGGGTCTTTTGTTCCGTGAACGTCAAAATCACCCGGCAGATAAAATTGTATATCGTGAAAAACCTGATTACCTAAACTCCACAAGAAGTGACGACCCCCAGAGCCCCCGGTACTACCAGAAGACTTAATCATTAGAAACCATCTTCCAAAGAGCGGCTCTCTAAATTGAACCGGTACAATTTTCAAGCCTTCTTTTAAAATCCTTAACTCATCTACTGTGTAAGGTATATTTTCAAATGGTGTTCTATCTTTATCTTCATATAAAAAAATATTGGGAGAAATCATTTTGATGCTATATTCGCTTTCTACTTCTTCTATAATTTTTCTTGCTTCGCCATCATAATCGTGGATACCTCCTTGCTGAACTTCTTCGGGAAGATATTGAGGTAATTCTCCTAATTGTGGAGTAGATTCGGGTGATGATGGCAGAATTTTGCCATCCTGCCCACAGGCAACTGATGACGCAATAAGACCAGCCATAGCACCGACTGCTGCTACTCCTCCCACAACTTTTCTCCTTGATCTAGAAAAGTCAGAGGGCCAAAAAGATGCCTCTGCTGCTTTTTTAAAAGCTTTTTGTCTTTCCCTTAAAGGTTTTCTTGACGAACCGTCAAGCAGGATACCCGCTTCCTGATCCCAGATGATCTTGGGACTTTTGTCTCCAGATAAAGGGGAAATCTCAAGTCTGGCAAATAGCCCATTTTTGGCTTTCTCCGGCTTCACAGTTTCTGAACCTAAAGTGTGAGAGTAGAAGATAAGAAGACGAGGTTTTGTTTCTCCTCTGCTTTTTTTGGGAATAGGTTGGCAAGTCCATTTAGTCACTCCTTTTTCTATAAGCTCTTTTTCCACTGTCCAGTTAAAACCTGTTTTTTCGTCTTGAACCACGCGTTTTTCCCCTTCATTTTGAGTCTCTCCAATACCTAACCTCTTAAAACCATTAAGGTAATTCTGTTCTGTTTCTGAAGCTAGCTTAAGCTCTTCGGCAATTGTTAACGGTTTGGATGGTGGAATGGGAAAATCACTAGATTCTGTTTGCAAATCCATAGATAAGAACTAAAGTATTCTTTTGGACTGATTGGTCGGGGAAGGGAGAATCGAACTCCCGCCGCACGCACCCCATGCGTGCATCCTACCACTGGACTATTCCCCGTATTAAATTAGTTTAAAAACACCTTTTTTTATTGCTCTTTCAAGAACATTATGACTTTTTTTATACGTTTTTTCCAAAAATCCCGCTTCGTTAACATTATTACAAAGTTGATAACCTATTAAAGCTAATGGACGTCTATATTTCGTTGATTTTACCAAACCATTCTGATGATTTTTTATCCGTTTTAACAAATTAGTTGTTGAACCAATATATTTCTTGTTATCTTTTAGGCTTTTTAATAAATAAACGCATATCATATAAATTCGCACCCCGCCGGGCAGAGCCCTCTGGGCGGCGCCCATGCGTGCATCCTACCACTGGACTATTCCCCGTCAGCTTTTAAAGTATGACTTTATTTATATAGATTCTGAATCAAGTTCAGAATGACAAATATAAAAAAACACGAGCCAAAATCGTGTATTTATCCCGTCTTGACAACAAAGATATTATATCATTAAATTATCTCATGGAATTGGAAACCGAAGCCTTATTGCAAAAGTGGCTGAAGATTCAGATTTTGAAATACAAGTTATCCTTAATTATGTGGATTATAATGATTTTAAGCATCGTCATTAGTATCTGGTTTACTTGCGTTTATGTTCTTCCCCCACTTTTAAAACAGCTTGCCAATACCCAGAAAATTTTGGAGAGCGTTTCTTCGTTGTCGGAAACCAGCCAAAAACAGGAAAATATCTTTAACGATTTGTTGAAGAGTGTTAACAGGTGACGCTCCGTCCCACCATCCGAGGAGAGCATTCGCTCACCTCGGAGGAGTGACTCCGCTTATCTTCTTGGAGATTGTCTCTTTCTGCGCGCTTTGCCGCCCATCCCAATCTTTCGTCTTTCTCTTTTCCGCGGATCACGGGTCATAAAACCGCGTTTTTTCAAGATCGGCCTGAATTTTTCCCGATCTAACTTTTCCAAGGCTCTGGCTAAACCGTGAACCACAGCCCCTAGTTGGCCTATTTTGCCCGAACCTTTAACTTTAATGGTAATCAAATATTTATCGATAGCGTTGCAGGTGCGCAAAGGAGCAAGATAAGACTGTTTTAAGATTTCTCCGGGAAAGTATTTTTCAATTGGCTGATCATTGACCATAATCTCACCTTTTTTGTGCGGATAAAGCCGAATTCTAGCAGAAGCTGTACGTCTGCGACCGACAGCAAAGATAAAGGAAGGCTTTTTTGCTTTTTTTGCTTTGGTAAGTTTTTTAGGTTTTTTGGTAACCATAGGTTTAGATTAGGCTAATTTGGCGAATTAGGCAAATTAGTCTAAACGGTCTGATTTGGTAAACTTGTCTTTATAAATGTGTTCAGGACCGGAAAATACTTTTAATCTGGCCATTCTCCGATCACGCAGTTTGTTTTTGGGGAGCATATTTTTGATCGCTCGCTCTATTATTTTCCTCGGATCTTTAGCCATCTGCTGGCTGAAAGTCAAAGCTTTTAAACCACCCGGGTAACCAGAATGACGATAATAGATTTTTTGCTTTTTTTTCTTCCCGGTAACTTCCACTTCAGCGGCGTTAATACAAACGACAAAATCGCCGCAATCAAGATGGGAAGTATAATAAACTTTATTTTTCCCCATTAAAAGCTGGCTAATCTCAGTCCCTACCCGACCCAAAATTTTGCCTTTTAAATCTACAAGATGCCATTGACGTTTAATGTCTTTAAGTTTGGTAACGTATGTCTTTTGCATGTTGTGACACTGAGAACACTGAAAATTTCAGTGAACTCAGCCTACTTCTGTGTTCTCTGTGTTGCTTTTCTCCCATCCGATTTTTTATCCCTAACCGCCTTGCTTTCTTTAATTTCCTTTTTTCTTTTTTCCACCAGCTCTATTTTTACCATCATCGCATCGTCCCCGCGCCTTTTACCTAATCTAACAAAACGAGTAAAACCACCGGCTCTTTTGTTAAAACGAATAGCAATGTCATCTACCAGTTTGTTGGCGGCAATTTTATTAGGCAGAAAAGCTAAAATCTGGCGGCGGGCATGCAAACTGCCTTCTTTGGCCTTGGTAATCAACTTGGCCACCAATCTTTTGATGGCTTTAGCCTTAGCTTCGGTAGTCTTAATCTGTTCATGAATGATTAAAGCCTCAATCAGGTTCTTAAATAGGGCTCTTCTTTTGCCGCTGTTGCGATTAAGCTTTTTACCCTGCTTTTTGTGTCTCATTTTTTAATTCCACTCCTTTTTTCTGCCAGTTTTTCCATAATGGTATCAATTGATTTTTTGCCCAAATTTTTAACTTTGGCAATATCTTGATGTTTGGCTTTTAGCAAATCTTTCACTGTTTCATAACCGCCCCGGTGTAAGGCATTGGCAATGCGCGTAGGTAAATCTAATTCCTCCACTGTCAGTTTCAAAACCTCACTGTCTTCTCTTGTTTCTTCCTTTTTTTTCTCTTTCTCAAAGACCGGTTCGTAGATTTGTCTAAAAAAGGCAGTTAAAATTCTCGCTCCCTCTTCCAAAGCATCTTTAGGTTTAACCGTGCCATCGGTCCAGATTTCCAATATTACTCTGTCAAAATCTGTCCAGCGACCAACACGAGTCGCTTCTAGTCGATAATTAACCTTAACAATTGGACTAAAGGTAGCATCAATCGGAATAACGCCGACTATGGCTGATTTCCGATCCTCAGCCGGGGAATAACCGCAGCCTAAATTAATCCAGAGCTTACACTTCAGCTTGCTTTTTTTGTCAGCTAAGGTAGCTAGTTTCAGCTCTTTATTAATTATCTCTGTTCCAGCCGGTGTCTTAATATCACCGGCCTTAATTTCGCCAGGCCCGGTTACTTGTAAGCTCGCTTTTATCTCTTTTTCTTCCTTGGTTTTAATCCTTACCTGTTTTAGGTTTAAAATAAGCTCAACTATGTCTTCTTTAACCCCTGGCAGAGTAGAAAACTGATGTCTAACCCCATCAATCTGAATTTGAGTAATAGCCGCACCCCTAAGGGTACTCAAAAGGCAACGCCTCAAAGCATTGGCCACAGTATAACCATAACCCTGCTGTAAAGGCTCTAAAACAAAACGGCCATAATTGGTCTTTTTTTCAATTAGTTTAGTTTTAAAAGTTGGTTGCATTACCGTAATCATAATAATATCTCCTTTCAAAATATTTTATCGAGAATAGAATTCAACAATAAGTTGTTCGTTAATATTTAAGTCCATTTCTTCTCTTTTTGGTAGGCGTTCGACTTTTAAAACAGCGGCTTTTTTTGTAAGCCAGTTTATTACCGGCTGTTTGGCGGCCAAAGCTTTTTTAACTTGCGCTAAGTTTAATCCCTTGGTAGATAAACTGATTATTTGACCAGGTTTCACCATAAAAGAGGGAATGTTAACTTTTTTTCCGTCAACCAAGCAAAAACCATGATTGATGAGTTGACGGCTAACCGAGCGAGAAAAAACCAGGCCTCCCCTAAACAAAACATTGTCTAATCTTAGTTCTAAAAACCTAAGTAATTGCAAACCCGTTCCTTTTTTGGTTTTAGCCGCTTTAGTCAGATAGTTTTTGAACTGGGCTTCCAAAATCCCGTAGGTTCTTTTGGCTTTTTGTTTCTCCCGAAGCTGAAACCCATATTCAGAAACCCTGCCTCTTCTTTTTTGGCCGTGTTGACCAGGAGGAACAGCGCCTTTTTTTTCAAGCGGGCATTTAGGAGAAAAACAACGTTCTCCCTTTAAAAAAAGCTTAACTCCTTCTTTTCTGCATAATCGGCATTTGGCATCTTTGTATCTAGCCACGTTTCCTCGCTTTCGCTCGGTCAAATTTAAAATAAATTTTATTTTGCATTTTTCGTTTTAATTTTCAAATTTATCTTAGACTCTCCTTCTTTTCTTGGGCCGGCAACCATTATGAGGAATGGGAGTAACATCGGCAATCATGGAAATCCTGATCCCGCTTCCCCTTAACACTCTTAAAGCTGCCTCCCTACCAGGACCAGGTCCTTTGATAAAACACTGAGCCTGATTTAGACCCAGAAGTTTGGCTTTTTTTAAAACATTCTCCACGGCCGTGGTGGCCGCATAGGGGGTAGATTTTCTTGAACCTTTAAAACCAACACTTCCTGTTGAACCGGAACAAACGCTATTGCCGTTTTCGTCGGTAACCGTAATAATAGTATTGTTGAAACTGGCGGTAATATAAATTCGTCCTTTACTAATTCTTTTAGGTTGAACCATAAATTATCCTTTTACTCTTTGACACTTTCCTTACCTTTGGCTTTTCTGGCCGTTTCTAATTTCTGGGCTAGCGCTTTTTTTAAAGCACCAACGGTTATTCTTTTGCCTCTTTTGGTCCGGGCGTTGGAACGAGTCCTCTGACCACGACTAGGCAGATTAGCTAAGTGTCTTAAACCCCGATAAGCGTTGATTTGTATTAACCTTTTAATATTTTCTGAAACAATTTTTCTTAAACCACCTTCTAAAGGGAAAGCATCGATTACTTTTTGCAACCTGGATAACTCTTGGCTAGTCAGGTCCTTGGTCCTTTTTTCCGGGTCAATCTGAGCCTGACTTAGAGTTAAAAAGGCATTTTTCCTACCTATGCCATAAAGATAGGTAAGGCTGATTTTTATTTTTTTCTCGTCTGGAATATTAACACCGGATATGCGAACCACTTATCCCTCCTTATCCTTGCCTTTGCTTGTGGCGTTTATTTTCACAAATTATATAAACGCGGCCACGGCGTCTTACTACCTTGCATTTTTTGCATCGTTTTTTTACCGAAGCTTTTACTTTCATTTCGTCCTATATGTGATTCTCCCTCTTTTTTCATCGTAAGGGGTGGTTTCCACCTTAACTTCGTCTCCTGGAAGAACGCGGATTCGATATATCCTCATTTTGCCTGACAAAGTACAAAGTAATAAACGCCCATCTTCAAGCTTGACCCGAAACATAGTATTGGGTAAGGCTTCAACTACCTTACCATCAACTGTATCTCCTTTTGGTTTAGACATCTTTAACTAAAGCGATTTTAACAAAAATTTCTTCTGTTAACAACCTGCCAAAAAAATTATTTAGGCGGAAAGGGCAATTTTGTCAAAATTAAACAACCATCCCTTTTTAAAGCGATGGTTTGTTCAAATACCGCCGCTATTTTACCATCTTTGGTTCTAACTGTCCATTTGTCCTTTTGATCAGTCATAAGATCCGGGTTCCCTTGAACATAGATTACCTCTATGGCTAAGGTCATTCCCGACTGAAGTAGCGGTGTCTCGCTCACGGGCTTAACCAAAAGACAAGGTATTGACGGCGGTTCGTGAAGTTTAAGACCAACACCATGACCGGTTAGATTACGGCTGCAATTGTAACCTGCCCCTTCAATAATCTGCTGGATTTTTTGAGAAATATGGCCAACGCGGTTACCCGGCTTGGCCTGTTTAATAGCCTCCCCTAATGCTCTTTCCCCCGTTAATAAAAAATTTTCTACCTCATCGTATTTTTTATCCATAGGTTTGCAACTCTTATTTTGTATCTGCACTGTTGCACTCATATCCGTATTAAAACCTTGATAAAAAAGACCTATGTCAATATTTAAAACATCACCACTTTTTAGAATATAGTCTTTGGGCACACCATGAACAATTCCATCATTGACATTAAGACAGGTAGCCCAATGATAGTTGGGGACACGAGCAAAAGCAGGCTGACCGCCGGCTAGTTTAATCAATTGAATTGCTTTTTCTTCGATCTTAAGGAGATTTACACCCGCTTTAGCCAAATAAAATAATTGGGTCAGGATGGAGGAAAGTTTTTGTCCCCCTTGTTTCATGATTTGAATTTGCCGGGAAGTCTTTAGGGAAATATCCATATTATTCCACCAGGGTTCTTTCTTTTAGTTTGGCTAAAACCGCTTTTACCGTAGCAGAAACAGTAATATTAGTAGTGTCCAAAACCCAAGCATCAGAAGCTTTTATCAAAGGGCTTTCTTTACGGTTAATATCTTCTTTGTCTCTTTGTTTTGTTTCTTTTAAAACCTCAGCAAAAGCACGAGGTTTGCCGATTTCTTTTAACTGCCGCCAGCGCCTTTTGGCTCTCATTTCTAAAGAAGCAGTCAGGTAGACTTTAAGATCAGCTTTCGGCAAAACTTTAGTGCCGATATCCCTGCCTTCCATTACCACCGAGCGGTGCTGGCTAAGACCTTGTTGAATTTTGACCAGATAATCCCTTACTTCTTTTAATTTAGAAGTTTGGGCTACGGCCAGGGTAG
>Ga0307379_10002610_pt1 | contig 26581 bp, 36 predicted proteins | sample UN2MG_FD_202237 | JGI IMG/M metagenome (GOLD analysis project Ga0307379, IMG submission 202237) | Soil microbial communities from Risofladan, Vaasa, Finland - UN-2 | ecosystem: Environmental > Terrestrial > Soil > Coastal area > Acid sulfate soil | place: Finland: Risofladan, Vaasa | collected...
ACGCGCATGCTCGACATGTGCCGCGCGCTTGGCTTCGAAATCAGCGCGGACCCGGAAGACGTGTCGCTGCGCAAGGTGCGACTCAAGCTCCCCGCCCCCGTCCAGAATGCGGCATAAGCTTTAGCGCGGCGCCAAATGCCCGGGCAGGTCGTGGTCGGGCACCTTGGTGAAATCTTTCTGCAGGTCGCGCACGACGAGGTCGGCAATCGGCTTGGCCAAATGATGCTTGAGCTCGGTGAGAACGCCGGGCGGCGCCACGAGCATCAACTGGTCGAAAGCTCCCCGTCCATGCTCGATGGTGAGTTCCTCGGCAACCAGCTTGACGAAATCCTGCTTGGCCGCCTTTTTCAGATCTTGCCGCGGCTCGACCGCATGACGGCCCGGACCGGCACTGTCTTGTACGCGTGCCGGCGCGTCGGTGCCGAGATCGCTCGCGCGTGAGTGCAGGTCCGTCGACTCAAAGTTTGCGACGGTGTGGAAAAAACCATTCTCATCGCGCTCGACAAAACGGGCCCGCCCGCCATCGGCGATGGCATACCAAAGCTTGGCTTTCTTCATGGCCTCACCGGCTATTGGGGGTCTTTGAGCGCCATTATATATGCGGCCAGGTCATTCAGCTCGCTTTTGGTGATGGGGATCACCGGCATCGGGTGCTTGGGGATGATGATCTTACCCATGATCGCGCCTGCTGTCTGGCCTTCCATATTGGCGATCTCGTGAAAGCTCGGCACGTCGGCGACGGCACGTTCCTGCTCGCCCGAAACGAGATGACAGTTGGAGCATAGGCGCTGGGCCAGGTCCTTGCCGCGTTCGGCGTCCGGCAGACTGGTCACCGGACCAGCAAGGCTGGGGCCCGCGCCGAGCAGCGAGAGACACAGTACCAAAGACGCAATTCGTGCTGTCATGAAGAGTCCTGACCTCTAATTATTCACGCTCATCTAACGCGCTTCGCCGCGCGGCGTCGAGACAACCGGTACATGAGCTTTACGGAACCCTTAAGCGGCTAGCCCTCAAGCAGCCAACCGTCAAGCAGCCATGGCCTTCAGCCTGGCCATGTCCACCACATGGACCCGCCGCGCCGATTCGAGCCGGACGATGCCGTCGTCTTTCAACTCGGCGAACATCCGCGAAACCGTCTCGAGCGTCAGCCCGAGATAGTCGGCAATGTCGTGGCGGGGCATGGCGAGGTCGAGCATCCGCTCGTTACCGGAGCGGCCGATCATCTCAAGCAAGAAGGCGGCAAGCCGTTCCAGCGCGTTCTTGCGGCCTAGAAGGAGCAGGTGATCCTGGGTCTGGCGCAGGCCGATCATCGTGCGGTTGAGCAGCTCACGCACCAAGCCGCTCGAAGCGGTGGCACTCAACAGGCTATGCCACTTGAAGGCGATGACCTTGACGGGGACGATGGCTTCGGCCGAGGCGTGATGGATGTCATCGATCTCGAAGCCGAACATGTCGCCCGGCAGGTGGAAGGCGCTGATCTGGCGGCGCCCGTCGGGCAGCAGCTGGGACACGCGGACGACACCGGAGACGAGCTTGTAAACATATCCCGCAGCCTCGCCCTCGGCGAAGATCTCAGCGTTACGGCCGAAATTCATGGGCACGCTGGCCGGGAGAAAGGCCTCGGGACCGCTGGTCTCGGTGCGAAGCCCAAAGGGGGGATGGCGGGTCGTCTGACGAAGTTCCGTAACGGGGGTCGGCGTCAGCATGAGTGATCCTCCAGGAGATCAAATTGCCCAACGCCATAGGTACGCCCTGCCGGACATCCACAACATTCGTGACAGCCACCTAAGGGAATCTACGTAGGTGAGCGCGGCGGCCCGCAAGAGCCTATGGGGGCCCGCCTCTGGTCCCGGGTTGCGGGGCGCCGCCGATGGCCTGACGGATCGCCTCGAACAGAACACCACCGAGGAGCGGCTTCTCCACGATCTCGGTGACGCCCGCTGCGGCAGCGCGGGCGCGAAGCCGCTTGGTGGAGTTGGATACCATCAACACGACCGGCATGCCCCGATCGGCAAAGAGCCTTGCGTCATCGTCCTCGGCCATGCGCGCGAACACATCCTGGTCAAGCACGAGACAGCCGGCGCGAACGCATGGCGCGCTCATGGCCGGGATCAGCGAAGACTCGTCGCAGAAGCGCGTCTCGAAGCCTTCGAGCTCAAGGGAGAAGCGCAACGAGTCGGCGAGGACCCCGTCTGTGACAGCAATGAGTATGGTCTCGGCCTGGGCCAAGTCGATGTCTCCCCAACGCATACTCGCGCCTCGCGTCTCAACCATGCCTTGAAAGCAGAACCCTATGAGGGTTGCGGTGGGAAGCCTTGAGCTGGGTCAAACGCAAGCTTGCGCTATGTCAGGCTCGCGCGGGGGAGACTTGCCGCGGGAGAGACTTGCCGCGGGGGAGACTTAGCGCGGCCGGCGGTTCGGCAAAGCCACTTGGGCGAGCATCGCCATGCGGATCAGCTCCGACAGGCTTTTTGCTTCCATCTTGGTCATCAGATTGGCGCGATAGACCTCAACCGTGCGCGGACTGATGCCGAGCCCGTTGGCGATCGCCTTGTTCGGGTGACCGGCCACCAGCCCTTCGAGTACCTGCCGCTCGCGCTCGGACAGGCTTGCCAGCCGCGCGGTGACGGCGGCAAGGTCGCCATCCTCGTCGTCGCCGGTCTGTTCCAGCGCCGTTTTAACGGCGGCGAGGATGGCCTCCTCGTCGAACGGCTTTTCGATGAAGTCGATGGCGCCGGCCTTCATCGCCTCGACCGCGAGCGGCACGTCGCCATGCCCGGTGATGACAATGGCGGGAAAGAACGGCGCGCGTTCCCTGATCCGCTGCAACAGCTCGATCCCGGTCATCTCCGGCATACGCACGTCGGTGATGAGGCAGCCGCGTTGCACATGGTCGAACCCATCGAGAAACGCACGCGCCGAGTCGTAGACGCGCACGGCAAGACCGGCCGAACTCAGCATGAAGGCCAAGGAGCGGCGTACCGCCTCGTCGTCGTCGACGATATGCACCACAGGGTTGGCGACCATTATCCCTCGCCCTCGTCTGTTACCAGTTCCAAGGTAAAGCGGAACACGGTCCCGCCCCCCGGATTGGGCTCGGCCCAGATGCGTCCACCATGAGCTTCGATAATACGCTTTGAGATCGACAGACCAACGCCCATGCCGGCGGGCTTGGTCGTGACGAAGGGCTGAAACAGGCGGGCGGCGATCACCTCGGAAATGCCGCTGCCGGTGTCGGCGACGCTGACCTCGACCATGGCCCTGCCCTTCTCGTCCGTGGCGGGATCCGCCGGGGCCGTCCCCACCAAGAGCTCCTTGCGCTCGGCGCCCTCCATGGCCTCGATGGCGTTCCTCATGAGATTGAGCAGGACTTGCTGAATCTGGACCTTCTCCACCATGACGAGGCCAACCCTGGGATCGCAGTGGAACACGGCTTTGACCCCTTCATCCTTGGCGCCGACGAGGCCGAGCGCGCTTGCTTCCTCGACCAGCTTATTGACGTCCTCGGCATGCCTCTCGGTTTCGCCGTGGGTCACGAATTCGCGCAGTTGGCGAATGATCGATCCGGCACGCAGCGTCTGCTTGGTGGTCTCGACCAGCGCGTCGCGCACTTTCGGCGCGTTGGGATGGTCGATGGTTTCGAGCAGACGATTGCAGCCTTGCAGGTAATTGGAAATCGCCGACAAGGGCTGGTTGATCTCATGGGCCAAGGTCGAGGCCATCTCGCCCATGGCGGTGAGCCGTGACAGGCGGGCAAGTTCGGTTTGCAGCTCCTGCAGCTGCCGCTCCGTGCGCTGCCGTTCCGTCAGGTCGCGAATGAAGCCGGTAAAGAAGCGGCGGTCACCCGAGCGCATCTCGCCGACTTCGAGCTTCATGGGAAAGGTCGAGCCGTCCTTGCGCTGACCGGTGACGACGCGGTCGATGCCGATGATGCGTTTCTCGCCGGTCGCCAAATAGCGGGAAATATAGTGGTCATGCTCCTGGCGGAAGGGCGCCGGCATCAACATCGACACATTCTTGCCGCCGACCTCCGCCTCGCGATGGCCGAACAACCGCTCGGCGGCGGCGCTGAAGGAGCGGATCATGCCGGTCTCGTCGATGACCACGGTGGCGTCGGGCACGGCGTCGAGGATCGAGCGCAGATGCGCCTCGCGCGCGCGCAGATCTGTCGCATGCCGGCGGCTGCGGATCCGGGTCCGGCGGAGCAGTTCACCGAACCAGGAGACCCCGATACCGACGGCGGTGAAGACGACCGCCTCCAGGGTGATCGCGGCGAGCATCGCGCCGTTGCCGAGCAGAAGCATGCCGAAGACGACGCTGAGCGCGGTCGCGACCAGTCCGGGGCCGATGCCCCCAATCCCGGCCGCGATCAGGACGCCAGGAATAAGGATCAGGAAGGACGCCCGGCCATGGAGCCAGGGATGCAGGCCCCAAGCGAGCAAGAGCAGCATGCCAACAGCCCCAACCGCTGCGCCGTAATGGGCGAAGGACGTGGCCGGGTCGAGCAGGGCTTTCCTAAAGCGCTCGATGCCGCTCTCCCTTTTGCCTTTGCCGGGGCCGCTGGCCACAGGACCGTGCATGGCGAATTGCAATCCTCAGGCGGCGATGAGCCGCGGGGCCCAGCATCGCATTCTTGTTAGTTCTATAGTGTTAGCTCTATCGACGCGCCAATGCAGGCGCTAGTCCGCCCGACAGGAGGAAAACATGGCCCAGAACGATGCCGAGATGCCGGACCACCAGGCCTTGGCCGAGGATGTGCAACGGATCACTAAGCATCTTTCCAATCTTCGTCACGAGATCGATGCGCTTGCGGCTTCGGTCGGCCGCACCGGCATCCACCAGGCGGAGAATTTGAAGGCGCAGGCGGACGAGGCGCAAGGCGCCCTCGAGGACGCCGTCCGGCGTAACCCCTTCGCCGCGCTCGGGATCGCGGTCGGCGTCGGGTTTCTGCTCGGGATCTTGCTGCGGCGCTAGGGGCTCCGGGCGGGCTCACGCGTCCGTTAGTGCGCCATCAGCACGGGCACATCGGTGTTGCGCAGGACATAGAGCGTCGCCCCGCCGAACACCCATTCGCGCCAGCGCCAATGGCCATAAGCGCCCATGACCAGAAGGACGCCGCTGCCAGCCGCCTCGAGCAGGGCCTCGCCGACCTCGCGGGCGCCGAGTTCGATTGTCGCCGTCTCGACAGGAACCCCGGCCTTGGCGAGGTAGTCGGCCATGGCAAATCCGGTGGCGTCCCCGTCATTCTCGCCATCCTCGGCGACGCTCAGCAGCCTGACCCGCTTGGCGGTGGCCAGAAAGGGCGCGGCGGCGGTCACCGCCCGCACCGCCTCGACGGCGTCCTTCCACGCGATCACCACGGTCTCGCCAATGGGCCCGCCCGCCTCGTCCGGCACGATCAGGACGGGCCGGCCCGAGTGAAACATCGCGGCGTCGCGCGCCGGTCCAAAAAGACCATTCTCCCTGGCGGCGATGCTCGGCAGCACCGTCATGTCCGCGGCCTTGGCACGCATGGCGACAGCAGGTCCGGCAAGCCCCTCTATGGTGAGGAGATCGGCCTTGACCTCGGGGTGAGCCCCCAGCCTTCGCTCGAACCAGTCCGTCGCCTGGCTCTCCTCCAGATCGATTTGCTTTCTGGCGACGTCAGCCAGTTCCTCATAGTAGATCGGGCTGAGCTCCGTCGAATAGGGCAGGCGCTGCAAGGGCGGCGGGCAGGCATGCAGCACTTCAAGCTCGACACCGAACCGTTCGGCGAGGCCGAACGCCGTGTCGGCACAGGCCGCAGTGGTCCCGTTATGGTCGATGGGCAGCAAAATCCTGACAAGTCTCACGGCTGACGCCTCCAACGCTTAGACTCAGTTTGCGGGCGCATCCCGGCCCTTGAGGTCGAGGATGTAGGCGATGACGTTCAGCATGTCCTGCTTGGGGACGATGATGTTGGGCATGGTGGGGTGGGTGGTCTCCATCCATACGCGCAGGGCCGTGCCGGTCACACCCGGCCGGTCGGAGACCTCGCGGAATCGCGTCGCCCTGGGCATCGGCGAGGGCTCGGCGGAGATTCCGTGGCAGCCGGCACAGACGCGCTTGGCATACTCGAAGCCCGCTTGCGGGTCGCCCGGGTGTTCGGCTGCCGCAAGGCTCGGCGTGCAAAGCACGGCGACCGTCGCGGCGATCAGGAATGCCCGCATGAGGCGCCTCCTTTCCTTGCAAGAGTTCTTGGGCCGTCCGCCTTCAAGAGCCAATAAGGCACCCCGGGCGGCAGGTCCGGCCTTGATACGGGTCAAGAACCGCGCCGGTCATGCCTCATTGACCCATCACAAAGAAGCTGTCGCCATTTCTCCTCATTCTGTAGCACAATGGTCATCCGGCACAGTTTGGCTGGGAAAGAAAAAGAGGCGCTCGATGCAGATTCCCTTGGACGTCAAGTTCCGCAACATGGACCCCTCTCCCGCCGTTGAGGCGCGCATCCGCGAGAAAGCAGAGAAGCTCGAACGCTTCCACGACCGCATCATCGGCTGCACCGTCGTGGTCGAGGCTCCGCACCGGCATCATCACAAGGGCAAGCTCTACAGCGTGCATATCGACATCAGCGTGCCGGGTAAGGACCTGGTGGTCGACCGCGCCAAACCGGCGGATCACTCCCACGAAGATGTCTATGTCGCCGTCCGTGACGCCTTCAACGCGGCGGTGCGGCGGCTCGAAGACTATACCCAGCGGATGCGTGGCGAAGTGAAAACCCATGCCGCCGCGCAACGCGGCGGGGAGGTCCCCCTCGTCGAGTAGGCGCTTCGCCAACTGAGCCGAGCCGGCGTCAGGCCTTCCAGAAGGCTTTAGCGTCGGCGAAGCGTTCATAGGCGCACACCGCCCGTTTCAGCTGTGTCGCCTCTTCGGCTGAGTCCGCGCCAGGCTCGCGCGGCGGCACACCTTCGCCCGCGGCGAGCAACGCGCGAGTCGCGATGTCGCTGAGGATGCCGAGAGAGTCCTGGAGCTCTTTCAGGGCCGCTAGGGATTTCTCACGGCGCTTGTCACTCTTCTTGCCGGGAAAGGTCGCGGCGAAAAACTCGGTCGCGTAGCGCAGACGCTTGGCCCGGATGCGAAGCTTGTGACGCTCGGGCGCGCTGGCCTCGCGCAAGCGCCGACCCTTTTTCTTGATCGTGCGGCGCAGCTTCGACAAATGTTTCGCGGCGTGCCTGGTGGCCGGCCCATCCACGGGCGCAGCGTCCAGGGTCGTGCCGTGGTCCGCCCAGGCGCCGATCTCGATCCACGCCGCGAGATCGAGCAGCAGCTTGCGGAAACGGTCCGAGCCGACAGCGCTGGTGGCGCGGGCATAAGCGGCGGCGTGACGGTCGAGAAAATCGCGATGGGCTTCGGCAATTTCGGGAGCGCCGGGATGGGTGGCGCGCAGCGGCTCAAGCACATCGGCCGCATACACGTCGAGATCGCGCGCCGGGCCAAGCTCCTGGGTGATCCAGCGCAACTCGCTTTTGATGTGTTCGCGGTCTTGATCGGCCACCACATCGGCGAACAGCGACAGACCCGCGCGCAAGCGGCGTAGACCGATCCGCATCTGATGCAACGCCTCGGGCCGCCCGCCGCGCACGGCCGGCGTATTGGCCACTATCTGGCGAAGGCAGCTGCGGGCGATGGCGCGAAAGGCGTCTCCGCAAGTCATATCGGGCGTGATGACGATGTCGCCCGCCTTCTCCACGGAAAAGTCGCCGCCGTCGCAAAGCTCGAAGCCGCGCTCCGCCTTGGTCTTGATGGCGAGGAATAGCGGTACGCTCTCGGCGAGGTCGCGGGCGAGATGGAACAGTTCCCGCTTGTCGCCCGCCTTCAATTCGAGCTCCAGCTCGGAGATCGGCGTGGCTAGGACGCCGGCGGTAATCTCGCCTTGGTCGATGGCAAGCTCGATCTCCGTGTCGTCGCAGCGCATCCAATAGGTCTGGCGCCGAAACCGCGTTTGAAACCGTGGGCCCAACGCGGCGCGGACGTCCGCGTTGAGCAGCGGCGCCAGCGCCGTGCCGTCTGCCGCGCCGAGGTCCGGCTCGTGAGTGGGGGTCGGCTGCTCCCATTCATCGCGCTCAAGGAACTCCGCCTCGCCGCGAGCGGTCTTGATGGTCTGCACATAGCCGTCGCCGGTCGATCGCACCCGCAAGAAGACGCCGGCCTTGCGCAAGACATCTTCCCCGGTGTCGTAATAGACGGAGATCAGCTCGCGCGTGGTGGGCGCAGCCTGGCTCGCCAGGATGACCGGATGGGAGAGGATACGGGGCGCATCGGCCGGCGCGAACGCGAGCTTGAGCTCAATCTCCTTGGCGTCATGCTCCGGCTTTGCCGCTGTCACTGCTCCGACTCCCGCTACGAACGCTGTCAACGCGACCGGACCGGCGGTCCGCGCGCTATGGTCGTGCCGGCCGACAGAACCAACATCTTACTGTCACAATCAACCCCGGCGCCTGCGCGGAATGCGCGCGCCGTTCCCCCTGTAGTTGTACAGGACGCTCACGAGGCCGTGGCGCAACTTTCTGGTCAGGTGGTCCGGGCCGGCTGCAGCCTGGTGATGGGCGGAGTCGGGCACAGTCTCGACGGCGAGGTCCGGACGGCGGAGCCCGGCGGCAGCACCCTCTGATCGTCCCATTCGAGATAGGCGACCTGATTGCGGCCGGCGCACTTGGCGACGTAGAGCGCCGCATCGGCACGCCGGAACAAGCCACCCAGATCCGTGTCGACCTCCACGTCGGAGGCTACGCCGACACTGACGGTCGCGCCGACCGCCAGACCGTTGACGAACGCCGCCGAACGGGCGAAGGCGCGCCGCGCGGACTCGGCCACCTTGACCGCCGTGGCGACATCGGCACCCGGCAGAATGGCGGCAAACTCCTCGCCGCCGAGACGTCCAACGATGCTCGCCACATCGATCTGCTTAATCACGGTCTTGGCGAAGACCTTCAGCACCTCGTCGCCCAGGTCGTGGCCATATGAGTCGTTGGTGTCCTTGGAGTAGTCGAGGTCGAAGATCAGGACCGATACCGGCGTGCCACCAAGGATGCGGCGCTGCCCGAAAACGTCGGCGGCTTCGAACAGGGCCCGGCGATTTGGCAGTCCGGTCAGGCTATCAGTGAGCGCATCGGTGCGCTGCTCCTGCCGCTCCTTGGCCATGGACAGCACGATGAACGCCAGGGCGGTACGAAGCAGCAAGGTAATCAGGATCACGGACGGGAACCAGCTGCTGAACAACACCATGCTGGCTTCGGGGATCGGCTCGGTCACGATCAGCGGGAGCCAAGACAGGAAGCTCGCGCCGGTCAGCGCGAGAAGCAGGATCGCGAGCCAGCGCGACGGCAACTGCTTACCGTCGGCGTAGGAAAGCTCGGCGGCGGCCGCAAAGTTGTAGGCCGCGGCCAGCACACAGACCAGCATCAGCCGGCCGTTGAACGTCTCGACCAGGCCGGAGTTGGCCACCAGCAGGAAGACGGCCGGCCCCAAGACGGTAAAGATGAGGCTCGCCTGGCGATGAGAGAACTCGCGGCAGGCTTGCCATTTCACGCCGCCCGCGAGGATCATCGCGGCCTGGCCGAACACCAATGCTTCTGGAAAGCCGCTTCGCGACGAGACGTTGGCGATGACGATCCCGGCGCTGAGCAGGAGCATCGCCAGGCCCCACATGCCAACAAAGGACGATCCGCCTTGGCGCGCCCAGTTGAATAGGAACACCAGACCGAGCACAGCCGTGATCGTGATGGCGACGACGGAGATCGTGATCATGTCGAGCTGCATGGACTGTACTCGCCTAAAGCTCCTCTAGCCGCGTGCGTTAAGCACTCACCTTGACCGGGGGCATCGCTATTGGACCGCACAAAGCGTGACCTGTGCCGAGGCGCGGTGCGGACCTTCGCCGCTAACGCGGGCAGCGGGGGCAAAGTTTTGGGTTCAGCAAACTCAACGCGGTCACGGCCAGCTCGCTTCGCCGCGTAGAGTGCGGCGTCAGCCTGGCGGACCAGTGCACCGAAATCGCTGCTGTCGCATGCGTTGCAATCTCTCGACGCTACGCCCACGCTTACCGTAGCGCCGATCTTCATGCCCTCGAACTCGGCGGCGGATTTGTCGAAGGCGTGGCGAATGACTTCCGCCGTTTCGACGGCGGCGGAAGCGTCCTCGCCGGACAGGACGGCGGCGAATTCCTCGCCGCCCATGCGGGCAATCATGCTGCGGCCGTTCAGCTGCCCCTCTCCCGTGGCCGCGAACAGCTTCAGCATGCGATCTCCCGTCTCGTGACCGTAGGTGTTGTTGACGTCTTTGAAGTGATCGAGATCAAAGAACAGCACCGAAAGCGGGCTCGTCTGAAACGCCGCGACCTGTTCGAGCTTGTCGATAGACTCATAGAGCGCGCGCCGGTTGGGCAGGCCCGTCAACGTGTCGGTCAGGGCGTTCTCACGCTGCACCATCTCTTGACGCTGCTTCGCCATAGCCAGGACGATGAAGGCCAGCGCAACGCGGGGCAGAACCATGGCAAGATTGATAAAGGGGAACCAGCCGTTCGCGGGTACGCCGCCTGCCACCTCGATCGGCATGGCAGTAACGAGTTGCGCCCAAGTAAGATACGCAAGGCCGTTGATGGCCAGGAGAACTACCGCAGGCCAATGCGGAATGAGGCGCTTGCCGTTGGCGTGCGCCAGCTCCAAGCCTGCTCCGAAATAGCAGCCAGCGGCGACCACGCTGAAGACCACGAAGCGTTCATCAATAGACCCCAGATAGGTGGAATATGCGATGAGCAGAAATGCCAGAGGCGCCGCGAGAGCCCAGAGCGAGCTTGAGGCTCGACCGGAAAACTCGCGGGCCGCAGTCCACTTCAATGCGTCAGCCAAGGCCATGACCGAGAAGGCCAGGATGAGAAACTCTACGGCATGCCCTGACATCGAGGCAGCGGTTGCAAACACGACTCCGACGGCCTGAAGGAGCATGGAGAGGCCCCACCAGCCGACAAGACGGTTGCCCCCTTCGTTCATCCAGGTGAAGACGAGGACCAGTCCGAGACGGTCGTCACCGTGACATCGACGAAGGACATCGTGATCATGTCGAGATGCATGGGCGCTCGCTGGCGGGGTGGTACCTCACCGCAAGCTAGTCTGGGCGCCTCACAACAGGCTTTCTTGGGCCGCTAAGTTTTTTGGAAAATTTTAGCGAGCGCCAGTCTTGAGGCGGCCGCACGCGCTGCTTTTGCGAGGCTGAACCGTGCGGCACAACAGGGGCTTACCCTCCCCCGCCCGCGCGATACGGTCAGCTGTCGCCGCTCTTGACCGCCCGAAAAAAATTCGCGTTGGGGCAGAATGCCTGGGGCTGCTGGCCCTCGCTGTGCTCCGCAAGCCAATCGCGGCAAACATGCTCGCAGGTGCAGCCATGGCAAGCCGCCCTGGCTCGGATGTAGGATCCGCCGCCATCCACGTCGACGGCCGCAAGGACTTCGACGCCAACGACTTGCATCATATCGTCCATCGGGACTTGCCGATGAAAGTCAGCAAGCTCCGGCCTGCCATCGTGCTTTGGACCCTTCATCATGTCCCCTCCCCATTTCGGGCACCGAAACGCCCCTTTTTCCTGGGTAGCACGAGGGGTGCGCCAGAGCTTTGACGCAAATCAATGGGGCTTAGGCGTTGGATTCCGCCCGCTCGATCCCGGCGCGGATGAGGTCACCGGCCTCGGCATGTTCAGCCCAGCGCACCACTTTGACCCACTTGCCCTTCTCGAGATCCTTGTAGTGCTCGAAGAAGTGGCCGATCTGCTCAATGAGAATTTCAGGCAGATCGCGATAGCTGGTCACGCGCTTATAGAAGGGATGGAGCTCATCGATCGGCACAGCGATGATCTTCTCGTCGATGCCCTTCTCGTCCTCCATGAGCAGCGCGCCAATGGGCCGCGCGCGGATGACCACGCCCGAAGCCACCGGCGTCGGGGCGATGACCATGCAATCGACGGGATCGCCGTCCTCCGACAGGGTGTGCGGGATGAAGCCGTAATTCGCTGGGTAGAACATCGAGGTGTGCAAGAAGCGGTCGACGAACATTGCGCCGGATTTCTTGTCGACCTCGTACTTCACGGGAGACCCGCCTTGCGGGATCTCGATGATGACATTGACCTCGTGTGGCGGGTTCGCACCAACGGGGACTTGAAGAAGGCTCATGAATACACTCCCAATGGCTCGATTGCGCCCTATGGCTCGATTGCCGCCACCGCCCGCTCATCGAGGGCTACCGTCTTTATCAAGGCGTATACACGATTGCCAGGGCCGAGCCCAAGCTCATCGATTGCCTTGCGGGTCGCAAGAGCAAAGAGACGGCCATGGCCATCCAGGGCGATGGCCACGCCGGCGAATGGGCCTTCGTCGGTCTCGATGCCGACAACCGTGCCGCCCAAGACGTTGCGGACACTGAGATCCCGGGCCCCGAGATCTTTCGCCGGTTCCCGCGACAGGGTGATATCGGTCGACTTGATGAGCACCCGGATATCGCTACCCGCGGTCCCTGTGCGCCCGACGAGCCAAATCTTGCCGGCGGGGTGCGAAATCTCGGCCAGGCCATAATCGGCATCGATGGCCGTGAGCGTGCCCGTGACCACGGACGACCTGGCAAACCGACTGATGCCCGCCTCCTTCAGCGCGGGACCCAAGGCGTCCTCGACCGTGCCCATGGCGACGACGCGGCCATGGTCCAGGACAACCACGCGCGAGGCGAGGCGCGCGACCTCGTCCACGGCGTGGGACACGTAGACGATGGGAATGCCGAAAGCATCCCGCAACGACTCGATGAGCGGCAGGATTTCCAGCTTGCGCTCGGTATCCAGCGAGGCCAGCGGCTCGTCCATCAGAAGCAACTCGGGCGAGGCGAGCAGCGCCCGGCCGATGGCGACGCGCTGCTTCTCGCCGCCGGAGAGAAGCGCCGGCTTGCGATCCAGCAGATGGGCGATGCCCAGGGTCTCGACCACCGGATCGATGGCCACGCGGCGGGCCGACTTCGCCACGAACCAGCGGCCGTACAGGAGATTTTGGCGAACGGTGAGATGGGGGAACAGGCGGGCGTCTTGAAACACGAGGCCGACGCGACGACGATGCGGCGGCACGAAAATGCCAGCTCCCGTATCCACCAGCGTGCCGCCGCCGAGCACGATCTTGCCGCGGTCGGGACGGGCAAGGCCGGCAATCAGGTTGATGGTCATGGATTTGCCGGCGCCCGACCGCCCGAACAGAGCGGTGATTCCGGCCTCGTTCTCGAAGGCCACATCGAGATCGAAGGCGCCGAGCTTGAGCGCCACATCGACGCTGATCATAGCTGGGGCCGTGGCATTCATAAGCCTCGCTTAGCCGCTTCCCCGCGCCCCGTCCAGGCGGCAGCCTAGCGCAGGACCTGCCGGTCTTGCCGATGGTCTGCCCCATGCGGCATCTTGGATAGGCTTTGGCGGCGACAAGGAAGGAGCTTTCCCGCACCCAGCTGCGGCGCTTACCCTGGCGCCGGCGTTCTGGCGATTCCCTCCGGTGAGGTCCCACTTGCTTTCCATCTTCGACATCGTTGCTGGTCTTCTCACGCTCACCGCGCTGTTCGCTTGGGCGAACCATCGCTTCTTGCGGCTGCCGAACAATGTCGGCCTGCTGCTCATGGGCATGGCCGCCTCGCTCGTGCTGGTCGGGCTCGAAGTCTTCGTCCCTCGCGTCGCCCTGTTCGGCGACTTGGAGGACTTCATTAAGAAGATCAACTTCTCCGAGACACTGCTCGACGGCATGCTGGCCTTTCTGCTGTTCGCCGGCGCTCTGCAGATCGACATCTCGCTCTTGCGCGACCGGGCGTGGACCGTGGGCGCCATGGCGACACTCGGCGTCGTTATCTCCACCATCGTCGTCGCGATCCTGTTCTGGGGCGCCGGCCAGCTCTTCGGCCTGCCCATCGCCTTTGCCTGGGCGCTGGTGTTTGGCGCGCTGATCAGCCCCACGGACCCCATCGCCGTGCTCGCCGTACTGAAGCAGGCGCGGGTCGCCAAGACGCTGGAAATAGATATGGCCGGCGAGTCGCTGTTCAACGACGGCGTCGGCGTCGTGCTGTTCACGATCTTGCTGGCAGCCGCCATGAGCAGCACGGGCGATTCCGGCATCGACTTCGCGCATATCGCGCGGCTGTTCTTCGTCGAGGCGCTGGGCGGGGCGCTACTCGGCGCCGTCACCGGCTACATCGCCTATCTCGCCATGCGCAGTATCGACGATTATCCGATCGAGGTTCTCATCTCGCTCGGTCTCGTCACCGGCACCTATGCCCTCGCGGACCTGCTGCATGTCAGCGGACCGATCGCGGTGGTGGTGACCGGCGTGATTACCGGCAACCGCGGCGCGGCGCACGCCATGAGCGACACGACGCGGCGTTATCTGTTCGATTTCTGGAGCTTGATCGACGAACTCCTGAACTCCATCCTGTTCCTACTGATCGGGTTGGAGGTCCTGGTGATCAGCTTTGACGTCTCGCTCATTCCGCTGGCCATCGCGGCGATCCCCGTGGTCTTCATGGCAAGACTGATCTCGGTGGCCTTGCCGATGGCGTTTATCAGTATGAAGCAGCGCTTCGTGAAGGGCACGGTCCCCATCCTCACTTGGGGCGGCGTGCGTGGCGGCATCTCCGTGGCGCTGGCGCTGTCCATTCCGTTCGTGGCCGAGCGGCCGCAAATCCTGGCCGCCACCTATACGGTGGTGCTCTTCACCCTGGTCGTGCAGGGGTTGACACTGCCGGCGGTGGTGCGGCGTTTCGCCAATCCGGCCCCGGTCAGGCCGGACTGACGCCCCCTATGGCCAAGACTGTTCAGCCTATGACTGTTCAGAGCATGAGCGGTTCGGCTACAACGGGGTCAAGGTTGTTGAACCCAAAAGCCATAAACCTAAGAGGAATACTCATGCGATTGACCCTTTCGGCATTTTGCCTCGCGCTCCTGGCCGTGACGTTCGGCGGCACGCCGGCCGGCGCGGAAGAAGTGCGCTGCCAAGCCATTCGCGATTCGGCCATGTGCGTATCGGAGCCCACCTGCTGGTACGACGCCGCCAACAACAAGGGATGTTTGCCGGGCCCCCGCCCGGACGAAGATGCCTGCGCCGTGCATCACGGCGAGTCCACCTGCAATACGAGTTCGCTCGGCTGCGCCTGGAATGCCGCCGGGAAGACATGCGTGAGCAAGGCTGACTAGCCGAACGACAGAGGAGCGCCCCATGATCGAGCTGCTCAAAGGCTTCCCGGATAATGTCGTGGCCATTGCCTGCCACGGCGAGGTCACGCGTCAAGACTACGATGCGGTGCTGATCCCCGCCGTGGAGAAGGCGCTCAAAGCCCACGACAAGATCCGGCTGCTCTATGAGGTTGGACCCGATTTCGCCAGCTACGATGCCGGCGCCGCCTGGGAGGACTTCAAGGTCGGCATGGAGCATTTCTCGCGCTGGGAACGGGTCGCGGTCATTACCGATATCGAGTGGATCAAGCTCGCCATGCGCTTGTTCAGCGTGTTCCTGCCCGGCGCCATGCGCGTCTATCCCACGGAAGACGCCGCCAAGGCGCGGCTGTGGATCACGCAAGCCGCGTGATGCCCGCCCCGCCTATTCGTGGCGCAGCGCCTCGATGGGGTTGAGCTGGGCGGCCCGGCGCGCCGGAAAATAGCCGAAGACGATGCCGATCAGCGCCGAGAAGGCGAAGGCGATCACCACGATGCTCGGATCGAGCACGAAGGGAATGCTCATGCCGGCGGATGCGGCCCCTGCGAGCGCGAGCCCCAAGATCACCCCGATCGTGCCGCCCAACAGCGACAGCACCACGGCCTCGACCAGAAACTGCATCAGGACTTGCGCTTCCTGCGCGCCGATGGCAAGCCGGATACCGATCTCGCGGGTGCGCTCGGTGACCGACACGAGCATGATATTCATGATGCCGATGCCGCCGACGAGCAGGCTGACCCCGGCCACGGCGCCGAGCAGCGCGGTGAGAATGCCCGTGGTCGCGGTCTGCGTGTCGGCGATCTGCTTCATGTCCGCGACGCGGAAATCGTCTTCCTCGCCTTCGGTGATGCCGCGGCGCTCGCGCAGCAGCCGCTCGATGTCGGCCTGCACTTTCGAGGTATCGACCCCGTCCCTGGCCGAGATATTGATGGAGTTGACGTCGGTGTTGCCGGCAATGCGCCGGTGAAAGGTGCGGACGGGCATGAGCACGACGTCGTCGCGGTCGGTGCCGAAGCCGGACTCGCCCTTCTCCTCCAAGATGCCGATCACCTCGCAGGACACATTGCTGACGCGGATGCGCTTGCCGACGGCGTCGGTCGAGCCGAACAGCTTCTCATGCACCGTCTCGCCGATGATGCAGACGGCACGTCCGCTGCGGATTTCGCCCTCCACGAAATTGCGTCCCTCGTTCAACCCCCAGTCCTGGGCGACAACGTAGCTTGCGTCGGTGCCGATGGTGCCGACACTGCGGCTCTCCGAGCCATAGACGACGGTGACCGCTTGCTGCGCCATGGGGGCCACGGCTTTCACACCGTGCAGCTGGCTGCGGAGTTCGGCGATATCGCGCATGTCGAACGGCTTCGCCGTGGCGCTGGAGCGTCCGGGGCCGAACTGCCCAGGGCGAACGAACAGCACGTTGCTGCCGAGCTTGGCCATCTCGATCTTCACCTTCTCGGTGGTGCCGTTGCCGATGGTGACCATGGCGATGACGGCGGAAACGCCGATGACAATGCCGAGCAAGGTGAGGAAGGAGCGCAAGGCGTTGCGCCGGATGGCCTGCACCGCGAGCTTCAAGGTCTCGTAGAACATCAGGCGGCTTCCTGCTGTTGCGTATCGCTGGCGATCTTGCCGTCGAGAAAGTGAACCACGCGGCCCGCATAGGCGACCATCTCCGGCTCGTGGGTAACCATCAGGACGGTGATCTTCTGCTCGCGATTGAGGCCGACGAGCAGGTCCATGATCTCGTGGCTCGTCTTGGTGTCGAGATTGCCGGTCGGCTCGTCGGCAAGCAGCACGGCGGGCTCGGTGACGATGGCGCGGGCAATGGCCACGCGCTGTTGCTGGCCGCCGGAGAGCTCGCCTGGCGTGTGCTTGGCACGGCCCTTCAGCCCCACCCGGGCAAGCGCGTCGAGCGCGAGCGGACGGCGCTCGGCGAGCTTCATGCCGCGATAGATCAGCGGCAGCTCGACATTCTCCACCGCGGACGTGCGGGCGAGAAGATTGAAGCCCTGAAACACGAAGCCGAGATAGTTGCGCCGGAGCAGCGCGCGCTGCTTGCGGTCGAGACCGCCCACCTCGACGCCGTTGAACAGATAGCTGCCGCTGGTCGGCAGATCGAGGCAGCCGATGATGTTCATGGCGGTAGACTTGCCCGAGCCGGACGGCCCCATGACCGCGGCGAACTCGCCCTTTTCGATGCGCAAGTCGATGCCGTCAAGGGCGCGGACTTCCGCTTCGCCCTGACCGTAGACCTTGGTTACGCTCCGCAGCTCGATCAGCGGCGGTCGGCTCTCACTGGCTTTGCGGCGGGCCATGCGCGGTCACTTGCCCGCGGCGGTATCGACGATGACCGCCTGGCCGGCCTTAAGGTCGCCACTGACGATCTGGGTCCGCTTGCCGTCGCTCGGCCCGACGGTGATGCTCACCTCTTGCGGCGTGCCGTCGGCGAGGACCCAGACCTTCCGCTCCGGCCCCGACGTGGCGTGCGGGCTCGAGGCCCGGCGCAGGCGCGGCATGCCGGGCATGATCTTTTGCAGGAAATTTCTGTCGTCGACGTCCTGCGTGCCCGCCGGCGGCGAGAAACGCAACGCGGCGTTGGGCACCGTCACCGCGTCGTCCACCTGCGCGGTGACGATCTCGGCAGTCGCAGTCATGCCGGGACGCAACAGCAGCGCGGAATTGTCCGTGGTCAGCACCGCCTTATAGGTGACGACGCCCTGCACCACTTCGGAGCCGAAGCGCAGCTCGCGGATCACGGCGGAGAAGCTCTTGTCGGGATACGCATCGACGGTGAAGGTTGCCGTTTGCCCCTCTTTGACGCTGCCCACGTCGGCCTCGTCGACATCGACCTGAACCTCCATCTTGGCGAGGTCCTCCGCGATGGTGAACAGGATCGGTGCCTGGAGCGACGAGGCCACGGTCTGGCCCGGCTCGACATTGCGGCTCAGCACGACGCCGGTGATGGGCGACAGAATACGCGCCTTGCTCAGATTGGTCTCATTGAGCGCGAGATCGGCGCTGGCGGCGGCGACATCGGCCTTGGCGCTTTCGAGCGCGGCCAGCGCGCGCTGGTGCGCGGCTTCGGCAACCTCCAACTGCTGTCCGGCGCCGACCTTCCGGGTGACGAGCAATTGCTGCCGCTCGTGCTCGAGCCTCTTCTCAAGAACGGTCGCCTCCGCCTCGCTCACCTTGGCCTTGGCGGCTTGCAGCTTGGCCTGCGAACTATCGACGGTGGATTGCAGCTTGTCGGTGTCGAGCTCGGCCAGAACCTGGCCGGTGGTCACGGCGCTGTTGTAGTCGACCGTCACGTTGCGGACGATGCCGGAGAGCTCCGAGGAAATCTCTACCTCGTTGGTCGGCTGCACCGCGCCGGTGGCGGTCACGGTGACGGTCAGATCGCTCATCGTCACCGGCTCGGTGACATAGGTGACGCCGTTATTGGACCCGCCGGTGCCAGAGGCGAGGTAGAGGGCCAGCGCCGCCAAGGCAACAGCGCTGACCACGAGAGCCTGCCGCAGCTGCGGCAGCTTCGTCGCGGGCTTGCCCAGCCCTAGCACGGCCTCGATATCGGCCTTCACCTTGTCGGCCTCGACCTTCTTGGTTGGCACCTGCTCGTTCATCCGGATCCTTCAACGTGCTCGGCTGGCGTCACTGCGCCTCTATCGGCGCTTTCACCCAAGCCTGGGTTGCCAGCCTTATCCCATGTCAAGTTGTAACGCCGCACAGCGCCGTCAAGGGCGAGATTATTGTAACGAAACCCGGCATCTAAGGGCCCGGGAAACATTTCGACACAAAATTGCCGGCAGCGACACATTGGGACACACAGCCGCCGAATGGGCGCAATATTCGCCTCCTAGCATCGAGCCTCAATTGCCGGGAGGGTCATGCGATGAATGTCTTTCTGTGGGTCGCCGCGCTCCGCATCGTCGCCGGTGCGCTAATCGTCAGCTTCATTTGGCCGAGCTTCGTCCAGTCCTGGCGCCGGTCCCAAGCCCACACGCGGAGCATTTTGCGATGAACGCCCCGCTGTGGGTCACGGTGCTTCTGTGTTGGGGCATCGCGGCTTTGCTGGTCGTCAGCCTCGCCTACCCGGACTTCTCGATGCCAAAGCGCCGCGAGCGCCACGTTGCAGGGACCCAACATGATGCGTGAATCGTTCAAAAAATATATCACCGCCGTCTCGACCGCGCTGTTTCTGGTCGTGGCCGCCTCAGGCCTCGCCATGTTCTTTCACGTGGGCGAGGACCTGTTGAAGGAAATGCACGAATGGCTCGCCGTGATGTTTGTCGCGGCCGTCGGACTGCACGTCTTCAAGAACTGGGGTGGGATGATGACTTAATATCCGGCGCCGGACGATCGTGGCGCCTGTCGCGCTGGCGCTGGTGGCTGCCGCCGCTTTCATCGTCCCGGCCGCTCTTTCCGGGCATAGCAGTCCGGTACCGGCGCTGTTTCAAACTCTGGAGAACGCCAAACTCGCGGATCTCGGTCGCGTCCTCGATGTCCCGACAGACTCCTTGGCGGCAAAACTCGAACGGCAAGGCTTCGTGGTTCACTCCGCCGAGCAGCGCCTGGCGGAGATCGCCAGCGGGTCGGATAGGCCACCGATGGAGGCACTGATGACCGTGCTCGGCATGGAGCGGCCATGACCTCTGCCCGCCCCTAACCGGCGGCGGCCGTCTTCCGCTGGGCGATAACCGGATCGCCGCCGGGATCGAGGATGCGGTAGCCGAGCAGCTTCACGCGGTCGTTGATGAGGAACCAGAGCAGCGCATAGCCCCACACCATCAGGGCCAGCTCCCAGCCGATGGCCGGCATCAACAGCCCGTAGACCGCAAGGATGGTGGCGATGGTTTGGGTGCCGAACACCGCGATCAGCAGGATGCGGGCCGGCATAATCGACCAGAACGGCCCGCGCGTGCGCCTGACGAAGATGTTGAGGTGCCCAGCCACCGACAGCTTCAGATACATTAGGGACTGGATCACCTCGCGGTCGAGATGGAGCACCCGTTCGCCGATATAAAACATGCCGAAGGATGCGATGACGCCGGTGATGCCGAGCATGGTCTAAATGCCAAGCACCCGATGCATGTTCCAGGATTCCGGCTTAGGCGATGGGCGCACATTGTTATAAGCGATGGACAGAATCGCTCCATCATTGAGCAGCGCCAGCAGCACGATCATGATTGCGGTAACGGGGTAGGAATTGAACACGAGGATCGCCAGCGTCATGAACAGAAGGACGCGGATGGTCTCCGCGATGCGATAGATCGCGTAGCTGTTCATACGCTGGAAGATCTTGCGCGCCTCCTTCACCGAAACTTCATCCGCTTTTGTGACCGTGGCCTGAGGATTCGAAGGAGAGGCGCCGGTGACGCAAACGCAAAACGAATTGGACATGCTGGCGGTCAACACGATCCGCACGCTGTCCATCGACGCCATTCAGAAGGCCAATTCAGGTCATCCCGGCACGGCCATGGACGCCGCGCCAACCGCGTATGCGTTGTGGCAGCAGTTTCTCCGTTACGACCCGAAGACGCCGCATTGGATCAACCGCGACCGCTTCGTGTTGTCGGCGGGGAACGCCTCGATGCTGCTTTACAGCCTGATCCACCTGGCCGGGATCGAGGCGGCCGAGACCTCCTACCAGAAGCCCGGCGGCGTGGCGGTGTCGCTCGCCGACATCGAGTCGTTCCGCGAGGCCGGCAGCCGCAGTCCGGGGCACCCTGAATATGGCTGGACCACCGGCGTCGAATCCACGACCGGGCCGCTCGGCCAAGGCCTCGCCACCAGCGTCGGCATGGCGATCGCCAGCAAATGGCTGGCCGCGACCTACAACAAGCCGGATGGGTGACGCCATGCACGGCATCAGCGATTTGTTCGCGCGCGAGGACATCGTCGATGCCGAATGGCGCATCGTCAACGACGTGCTCGGCGACGTGACCCCGGTCTATCGCTATGAGCCCGGCACCTGGGGCCCGGACGAAGCCCTGCAGCTCGTCGGCGGCGACGGTCCTTGGCTCAACCCCAAGCCCGCATAGACCGCCCCATGTCCGAAACGCATGACGTGATTTTCCTGTTCGATGTCGACAACACGTTGCTCGACAACGACCGGATGAAGAGCGATCTCGGCAAGCATGTCGAAGCCACGTTCGGCAAGGAAGCCGACGACCGGCTGTGGGCGCTCTACGAGGAGGCGCGCGTCAAGCATGGCTATGCCGACTTCCTCGGTACGCTCGAGAAATTCCGCCTGGAGCATCTGCACGATCCACGCGCCATGCTGCTGGCCAATTGGGTCATGGATTACCCGTTTATCGAGCGCCTCTACCCGGATGCGCTCGGCACCGTTCGCCATGTGCGGACCTGGGGCCTGCCGGTGATCCTCACCGACGGCGACGGCGTGTTTCAGCCGCATAAGCTGGAACGGGCCGGGCTATGGACCGCGTTCGACGGCCATGTGCTCAATTACATCCACAAGGAAGAAGAGCTCGAGTCCGTCAAGCTGGCTTACCCCGCCCGCCACTACGTGCTGATCGACGACAAGCTCAAGCTGCTCAATGCGGTGAAACGCGCCTGGGGCGATCAGGTGACGACGGTCTTCCCTCGCCAAGGCCATTATGCGAACGATCCGCAATCCCTGGCGGGACAGCAGCCCGCAGACATCACGGTCGACCGCATCGCGGGCCTGATGGAACAGGATTTCTCGGCGCTTGCGCCGGCCTGACGAGGAGACACTTACTTGAAAGCAACGCAAGCACTACACGATCTCGGGCAAAGCCTGTGGCTTGACGACATTACGCGCGACCTGCTCGATAGCGGCACGCTTAAAAAATATATCGACGAGTTTTCGGTGACCGGCCTGACGTCCAACCCGACCATCTTCGACAACGCCATCTCCAAGTCGAACAGCTATGACGACGAGATGAAGCGCCTGATGAAGGCGGGCTATTCGGGCGAGGCGCTGTTCTTCAAGCTGGCGCTCCAGGATCTGTCGCGCGCGGCGGATTTGTTCGCGCCGGTGCATAAGAAGACGGCCGGAGTCGACGGCTTCGTATCGATCGAAGTGTCGCCGCTGCTGGCTTACGACACGCGCGCCACCATCGCCGAAGCCAAGCGGCTCTACGCGCGGGCGCACAAGCCGAACCTGTTCATCAAGATTTCCGGCACCAAGGAAGGGCTTCCAGCCATCGAGGAAGCCATCTTATCCAGCGTCACCGTCAACGTGACGCTGCTGTTCTCGTCGCAAGACTGCGTTGCGGCGGCCGACGCCTATATGAAGGGGCTGGAGCGGCGCGTGGCGGCCGGGCTCGACCCGGATGTGCGCTCGGTGGCCTCCATCTTCATCAGCCGCTGGGACAAGGCGGTGCTGGACAAGGTGCCCGACGATCTACGCGACAAGCTCGGCATTGCCGCCGCCCATCAGGCGTATCGCGATTATCGCACGATGCTCGCCTCCGACCGCTGGCAGCGGCTTGAGTCTCTGGGCGCGCGCCCGCAGCGGCTGCTCTTCGCCAGCACTAGCACCAAGGACCCGCGCGCGCCGGACACGCTTTATGTCTCCGCTCTGGCCGCGCCCAACACGGTCAACACAATGCCCGACAAGACGCTGCTCGCCTTCGGCGATCACGGCAAATTTGACGGGGTTTTGGCGCCGGACGGCGGCAATTGCGAGCAGGTGCTGGCTGCATACGAGAAGGCCGGCATCTCCATTGCCGCGCTTGCCGCGCAATTGCAGAAGGAAGGCGCCGCTTCTTTCGTGTCGTCCTGGCAGGACCTGCTGAAATCCATCGCGACCAAGACCAAAGCGCTGAATTAAGAAGGAGGCCCGGGAATGGGGTCGACAAAGCTGACAGACACTGCGTCCTGGCAGGCGCTTACGGCGCATCATGCCAAGATCAAGGACGCCCATCTCAGGCAGCTCTTCGCCGACGATCCGGACCGGGCGGCGCGCTTCTCGGTTGAGGGCGCCGGGCTATTCCTCGACTATTCCAAGAACCGGATCACCGAGGAGACGGTTGCTCTTCTCCTCGATCTCGCCAAGGAGCGCGGCGTGGCGGAACGGCACGACGCCATGTTCCGCGGCGAGCGGATCAATGTGTCGGAGAACCGCGCGGTGCTGCATGTGGCATTGCGCGCGCCGCGCGACGAGGTCATCGAGCTCGATGGGCGTAACGTGGTGGCGGACGTGCATGAGGTGCTCGACCGCATGGCCGCGTTCGCCGACAAGATCCGCGACGGCTCGTGGACCGGGCACTCCGGCAAGCGCATCAAGAATGTCATCAATATCGGCATTGGCGGCTCTTATCTCGGCCCGGAGATGGCCTATCTGGCGTTGCGCTCCTACACGATGCGCGCCATGACGTTCCGCTTCATCTCCAATGTGGACGGCGCCGCCTTCACCGAGGCGACCCACGATCTCGACGCGGAAGAGACGCTGTTCATCGTGTCGTCGAAGACCTTCACCACGCTCGAGACCATGACCAACGCGGCGACCGCGCGCGCCTGGTGCGTCGACAAGCTGGGCTCGGAGGCGGCGGTGGCCAAGCATTTCGTCGCCAACTCCACCAACACCGCGGGCGTGGAGAAGTTCGGCATCGACACCGCCAATATGTTCGAGTTCTGGGATTGGGTCGGCGGACGCTACTCGATGGATTCGGCCATCGGCCTGTCCACCATGATCGCCATCGGGCCTGAGAATTTCCGGGCGATGCTCGACGGCTTCCACGAGATGGACGAGCATTTCCGCACCGCGCCGGCGGAGAAGAACCTACCGATGCTGATGGGCCTGCTCACGGTCTGGTACAATAATTTCTTCGGGGCGCAGACGCTCGCCGTCCTGCCCTACGCGGAGCACATGGCGCGCTTTCCCGCCTACCTCCAGCAATTGCAGATGGAGAGCAACGGCAAGCATGTCGACCTCGAGGCCAGCCACGTCGACTACCAGACGGGTCCGATCATCTTGGGCGAGCCCGGCACCGACGGGCAGCATTCGTTCTATCAGCTGATCCATCAGGGCACGAAACTGATCCCGTGCGACTTCATCGGCTTTCTCAAACCTTTGAGCCCGCTCGCCGAGCACCACGATCTTCTGATGGCCAATCTGTTCGCCCAGGCCGAGGCGCTCGCCTTCGGCAAGACGGCGGCGGAGTTCACTGCCGAAGGCTCGCCGCCGGCGCAAACGCCGTTCCGCGTCACCGAAGGCAACCGGCCGACCAATATGATCCTGGCGGAGAAACTCGATCCCCGGACGCTCGGCGCGCTGGTGGCGCTCTACGAGCACAGCGTGTTCACCCAAGGCGCCGTCTGGGACATCGACTCTTTCGATCAATGGGGCGTGGAGCTGGGCAAGGTGCTGGCCAACCGGATCATCCCGGAGCTGCAAAGCAAAGGCGAGCCCACGCTCAAGCACGACAGTTCGACCAACGCGCTGATCGCGCGATACCGGCAGCACAAAGCCTAAGTGTATTAGGCCGCGGCGCGGCCTCGCAGGGCAGCCGCGCGGATGGCTTCGATATTGCCCGCATAGTCGCGGTCCTTGAACACCGCCGGCCACGAGCGCGGAGGCGCCGGCCTCGACCACGAGCGGCGCGGTGTCCACATTGACGCCGCCATCCACCTCGATGCGGATGGGCCGGGAGCCGACCATCTTCCGGATCGCTCTGATCTTATGGAGCTGAGCGGGGATGAATGTCTGCCCGCCCAACCCGGATTGACCGTCATCACCAGCACATGGTCGAGCTTGTCGAGGACGTATTCGAGCGCAGTCTCCGGCGTCGACAGCGTGAGACTGACACCCGCCCGCTTGCCTAGGCCCTTGATGATTTTAAGCGAGCGGTCGAGATGGGGCCCCGCTTCCGCATGCACGGTGATCATGTCCGCTCCGGCTTCCGCGAAGGCCGCGAGATAGGCATCGCAGGGCGAAATCATCAAATGCACATCGAACGGCTTGTCGGAATGAGGCCGGAGCACCTTCACCACGTCAGGGCCGATGGTAATGTTGCGCACGAAATGCCCGTCCATGACGTCGACGTGGATCCAGTCGGCGCCGGCGGCGTCGACGGCACGCACTTCCTCGCCGAGCTTGGCGAAGTCGGCGGACAGGATCGACGGCGCAATGATGATCTCGTGAGTCATTGTGCTTTCAGGTGCCGGATTGGCGTCATTGCCCGGCTTGACCGGGCAATCCAGTAACCCCTGACATCGCAGAAAATCCTAGACCATTGGTTACTGGATTCCCGCTTTCGCGGGAATGACAAGTGGTAACTTTTTCGCCTTATCCTTCAATCCGAGCGACGAGACGAGGCATAGTATGAAGCCCGCTTTTGGAACGCTTCGCGTCTACGAGGACGCGACCGCTCTGGCGAAAGCCGGCGCCGAGTATCTCTGCGACCTTGCCGCCGGCCATGACGGCCGCAGCGTCATCGCGCTGTCAGGCGGCAACACGCCGAAACCGCTCTATGAGCATCTCGGCGAGGACCCGATCAAATCGCGGTTGCCTTGGGACCGGGTGCACTGGGTTCTGGGCGATGAGCGCTTCGTGCGCCATCCGATCCCGCCAGCAATTTCGGCATGGCGCGCGCCGCCTTCCTGGGCCATGTGCCGGTGCCGCAGGTGAATGTGCATCCCGTGGAGACCGACGGCGTGACGCTCGACGAGGCGGCAATCCGTTATGAGGCGATGCTGAAGGGGCTCTATGGCGCGGACACGCTCGAGCCGGGACGGCCTCTCCTGACCCTCACCCTGCTTGGTCTGGGAGAAGACGGCCACACCGCGTCACTCTTGCCGGGGGAACCCGTGCTGCAGGAGCGCACACGCTGGGTGGCGCCGGTGCCGAAAGGCCGTGAGGAGGAGCGCATCACCCTCACCTATCCGGCGCTGAACGCCAGTACTGTGGTCGCCTTCCTCGTTGCCGGCGAGGGCAAGCGCGAGACCCTCGACAAGATCCTGTCGGGCGACACCAGCTTTCCGGCCGCCCATATTCGCCCGCAAGGCGAGGTCATCTGGTTCACCGACCGCGCCGCCGCCGGGCGCTGGTCCTAAAGGCTGGGCGTTTGGCGGACTCAGTGTGCGCGCCCGCAGGTGAATCTTCCGCTTCCCTCAACCATTCTTCAATTTTGCGGCCGTATGACTTGGCATGAAGAAGGCCGGCCCCAGTCGTGTTGACACTGGCGCGATCGCTGGTCCGGAGCCCTATTATGCCATCCACGCTGAAGCGCATTTGCTACGTTGAGGACGAGCCGGACATTCGCTCAATCGCCGAGTTTTCTCTGATACAGTTTGGAGGCTTCTCGGTCGAACTCTGCGAGAGCGGGCAGGAAGCCATCGAGAAGGCGCCCGCGTTCAAGCCCGACCTCA
>Ga0307379_10002611_pt1 | contig 26575 bp, 20 predicted proteins | sample UN2MG_FD_202237 | JGI IMG/M metagenome (GOLD analysis project Ga0307379, IMG submission 202237) | Soil microbial communities from Risofladan, Vaasa, Finland - UN-2 | ecosystem: Environmental > Terrestrial > Soil > Coastal area > Acid sulfate soil | place: Finland: Risofladan, Vaasa | collected...
ATCCAACCGCCAGCCGCTGATGGCCCATGGGTGGCGCTCCGCATCCCAGATGCTCCGTCATTACCAGGAGGTGGTGTAACACATGTTTGACAAACCTACACGCTGCGCGGAAACTTGAATTAAGGCCGCGGGTTCCACTATAATTACCCGACGCGCCATACTGAGACTTCTTGAATAGCAGCGCCGCGATCGGGGGATCAAATGGCTGGTAACAAGATGGACAACATTGTGAATCTGTGCAAGAGACGGGGGATCATATTCCCTTCCAGCGAGATTTACGGGGGAATCGGTTCGACCTGGGACTACGGCCCCATCGGCGTTCACTTGAAGAACAACATCAAGGCCGCGTGGTGGAAGTCCGTCGTCCAGGAACGGGCTGACATGGTCGGGCTCGACGCCGCCATCCTCATGCACCCGGACGTCTGGAAGGCAAGCGGCCACGTGGACTCCTTCGCCGACCCGATGGTTGACTGCAAGCGGTGTAAGAGGCGCTTCCGGGCGGACCATCTTGTAGAAGTCTTAAAGACCGAGGAGGACGCAGTCCGGCGCACCGCAGAAGACCTCAAGGACCTGGAAAAGGCTCTCGCCGAAGTCATGTGCCCGGAGTGCGGCGGCGAGCTTACAGCCGTCCGCCAGTTCAACCTGATGTTCAAGACCTATATGGGCCCGGTCGAGGAGAGCGCGGCGGTTGTGTATCTCAGGCCGGAGACAGCGCAGGGAATCTTTGTCAATTTCAAGAACATCCTTAACTCAACACGGAAAAAGCTCCCCTTCGGCATCGCACAGGTCGGCAAGTCGTTCCGAAACGAGATCACGCCCGGCAATTTCATCTTCCGAACCCGAGAGTTCGAGCAGATGGAGATCGAGTACTTCACACACCCGGAGGAAGCAGAGAAGTGGCATAAGTACTGGCTGGAGGAGCGGTTCAACTGGTATGTGAACCTGGGCATCAAGCGCGAGAACCTGCGGCTCAGGCCGCACGGCGAGGATGAGCTTGCCCACTATGCCTGCGCCTGCTCGGATGTCGAATATCAGTTCCCCATCGGCTGGAGCGAGCTCGAAGGCATCGCAAACCGCACCGATTACGACCTCCGGCGGCACATGGAGATCAGCGGGAAGGACCTGAGCTACTTCGACGAAGAGACACAGGAGCGCCTGGTACCATATGTGATCGAGCCGTCGGGCGGCGTTGACCGGACGCTGCTGGCGTTCTTGTGCGACGCGTATGAGGAGATCGCCGGCGGCCGAGGCGAGGCAGGCGCGGAGGTCGAAATCGTTCTCCGGCTGCATCCGAGGCTGGCCCCGATCAAGGCGGCGGTTCTGCCGCTCGTGAGGAAGGGCGGACTCCCCGATGTGGCGGTCAAGCTCTACGCCGACCTCAGAAAGCACTTCATGGCGGACTACGACGAGGTGCGGAGCATCGGCCGGCGCTACCGCCGCCAGGACGAGATCGGCACGCCCTGGTGCGCCACGATTGACTTCCAGACCCTCGAGGACCAGACGGTCACGATCCGCGACCGCGACACCATGGAGCAGATCCGCATCTCCCTGGACAAGGTAAAGGACTGGATCAGGGACAAGCTGGAGTGCATAGGATGACAAAGGGAACGCAGGTCCTTGTCGAGGGAAAAGATTTCCCTCGACAACCAGAGGTCTGGCGAGTAACATGACCCGTTCAACCGCACGAGAACAAGCCGAGCAGTTCCTCGCCCAGTCGGGCGAATTCCGGCTGGGCAAGCTGGTTACCGAGCAGTCGCATCCGCGCACGCGGCGCCTTAGCGAGACTGCGAGGATAAGCGTCACCGGTGCGCTGGCACAGCTCCTCGCAGTGGACACCGACGTTGTGGCAGCCTACGAAGCGTGGATCGAGACCGGCGCACCCGCGCGCATCAAGGACGCCGTCCTGAACGCGCTCCTGGCTGGCGGAAGAATCTTCTTTACGGGCTGCGGCGCGACCGGACGCCTGAGCGTTCTCCTGGAATCTATATGGAGGGATTTCTGGCAGAAGACTGCAGGAGCCAACCGCCAGCCACAGAACTCCCACACTCCCATGCTCCCACACTCCCATACCGACCCTGGATCCCTCGTCAAAAGCATAATGGCCGGCGGGGATTTCGCCCTGATCAAGTCCGTCGAGGGCTTCGAAGATTTCACCGAATTCGGCGCGAAGCAGATCGAGGACATGGGCGTCTCGGAGGGCGACGTTGTCTTTGCGATCACAGAGGGCGGAGAGACATCGTTCGTCATCGGGACGGCCTGGGAGGCGCTCAAGAAAGGCGCGAAGGTCTATTTTGTGTACAACAACCCGGATTCCGTGCTCCGCAAGCAGGTCGCCCGCAGCCGGGAAATCCTCGACGAGCCGCGGATCGAGAAGGTCAACCTCACCACCGGCCCTATGGCGATCATGGGCTCTACCCGGATGCAGGCCACTTCCATCCAGCTCTGCGCGATGCTCACTGTGTTGGAAATGGTGATCCGCGATCTTCTCGCCCAACGTCCAGCCAGTTCTGCAGTCTCGACCAGCGAACCTGTCCCCGAGGAGTTCCTGGCAAGTCTGGAGGGCGTGCGCGCGTCTCTGAACTCCGAGCACACGCGCCGCGACCTCGCCGCCCTCGTGTACCTCGAAGAAACCATCTACCGCTTGGGCCGCAAGAGCACCTACTTCGCGGACAGCCTGGCAGTTGATGTCTTGACCGATACAACCGAGCGCTCGCCGACGTTCTGCATCCCGGCGTTCCGGAAATGGGACGACCCTGAAGCATCGGAATCGTGGACCCATCTCATCCTGCCTTACCGGGAGTCAAAGCAGGCCTGGGAAGAGATGCTGAAGCGGCCTGTGCGCGCCTTAGCCTGGACCGAAGAGGAGATTCGGAACCTGGTCGGCCCGGAACAGGCTTTCAAGCAAGCAGAGATCATGAGGCGGATAGGCCCGGAGGAGATTCTGAGGTTCCGAATCGGCCTGGACGGCCTGGAAAGTCGCCCAATAGAGGTCGGAGATGCGGTCGTGTGCGTTGTCTCTGAAGCGGAGAAGGACTCGCTCATCTCGGCTGACGGGTTCTACCACAAGCAGATCGAAGCAGCGAATGCCCAGGGCGCCCTGGCCGCGCTGGTATTCCTCGGCCGCCCCAAAGCACTGGAGGAGGTCTCCGACTTCCTATTGTCATGGGACGCCCCATGCCCCACGGTGCTGGTGAAGATGCCCGAGAACAGCTTCTTACTCGACGGCGCGACGCATGTCGCCGTCAAGATGCTCTTGAACGCACTCTCCACCGCCGTAATGGTTCGGCTTGGCCGAGTGACCGGCAACTGCATGTCGGCGGTAGTCCCCGGCAACTCGAAGCTGATAGACCGCTGCATCCGCTACATGCGGAGCCTTACGGGCCTGTCATACAAGGACGCGTGCCACGCACTATTCGAGACAATCGAGTACCTTGCGCCGAGGATGCGGTCCGGGCAGGATCACCCGCCTGTGGTCGAGCTTTCGGTGACACGGGCACGTGATAACTGTCCCTTCGAGGAAGCCGAGTCGCGGCTCAAGGAGGGGCTGGATTCCTGGCGCCGGGAGTGACAGCCGCTACTCTACATCCTGCATGCGGCCTTTGTCGTGAAAGACCGGACGGTGCGCCTCGGCCTCTTCCGCAGGCGGTCCGGCCAGCTCTCTCGGAGACGGCCGACCTTTGCGGCGTGCCTCTTCGCCTCTCCTGATGATCTCCTCGGCCGAAGGAATCTCCTCGCGGGTTGCTACATCCGCCTCCGTCTCCACGGACGAGCCTTCGGAAGCCACATCCGATTCCGCGGGCGCCATGCCTGGAGCCGCGCCTCCTGCGATTGTCCTTCCCTGGACTTTCTCCCCACCTTCATCAGCCATGATTGAACCTCCGGAACCCGCACAACCGCTTCTCCAATCTAAATCTACCCCGCGATCTGCGGTTGGAAAACGAGCATCGTCCGCCTGCCGCCCGACTCCATCAGACCTGGGAGGCGCCCTTGCGTTCGCTCCAGAAAACGGTTATGATAGGTGCAAATAACCCATGGGGCGACTGAGATACATTCGCGACCAGCGAACACCGGTGGAGCCTGACCTCTATGAGCACACACTATCTTGAAGCGTCTTCTCGCAGCAAAGGGCTTCGTACGGCCATCGCGCTTCTTCTCCTGGCTGCTGCGGCCTCTCATGCGGGACCGTTCGACCAGGAGGCACGGGATTTCGTCTTCTGCTTCAGCGTGAGCGGATACGACGAGGAAACCTGGCTTACGAAGCCGTCGGCGTTAGCCCTGAATGAGCGCGCCGGCCTGATGTACGTGGCAGACTCCAAGGCGGAGAGCGTGGCAGTCTTCAGCCTCCAGGGAGCGCCGAAATCGCAATCCGGCAGCAAGGGAGAAGTCAAGGCGCCCATCGGATTGGCCGTGGACAAGGTGGGAAGCCTGTACGTTTCCGAAAACGAAGGCGGCCCGATCAAAATCCTGAACCCGAAAGGAGAAGTGAGCACCCTCGAGCTCCCAACCGGCGAGGGACCAGCCAAGCCGGGCCGGATGACCTTCGATCGTGATGGCAACCTCTACGTCGTGGAGAGGACGGCCTGCCGGATATATGTATTTGATAAGGAAAGGAAGCTGAAGTTCAAGCTCGGAGGCAAGGGCGACAAGCGCGGCGAGTTCAAGGTCCTCCAGGATGTCGCCGTTGACCGGCAGGGCAGGATATACGCCCTTGATTCCGCAGGTGTGCCCATCCAGGTATTCGATAAGAAGGGGAAATACATCTACCGATTCGGCTTTCGCGGAGACGGCGAGGAGGACATAGCGCTCGCGGCCGGATTGTTTGTGGACCAGAATGACCAGATATGGGTGGTAGACAGAGGCCGGCACTGCCTGAAGGTGTTCGACCGGTCGGGCACCTTCCTACGAAGGTTCGGCAGCTACGGCCTCGCAGATGGCAGCTTCTGCCAGCCGATAGACGCGGATTCGGACCGGTTCGGGCGGATCTACGTGCTGGAGGCCGGGGCACGCAGGCTGCAGGTGTTCTCTCTCAGCCGGCCCTTCGAGCCGCTCACGCCCACGGGCCTCTGATCTCTTTGACACGCCTGGTTCGCAGTGGTACACTGAACCGCGTGATTCATCGCCAGGCCGCACTGTACGGAGTTGACCAGTGAGAAAGAAGCTCCGAGAATACGATGGCATCGAGGAGGTAAGCTCAGAAGCCAAGGAAGCGAGCCTCCTGGAAGCGGTGTGGCGAACTTTCAGCTCGATGAAGACGGCCATCGTGCTCCTGCTGATCCTCGCGGCGGCATCTGTGGCAGGAACCGTGATCGAGCAGAACGCTCCCGCCGAGGCATATGACCCATCGCTCCACCCGATTCTCAAAGCCCTCGGTCTGACGAACGTGTACGGCTCGAGCTGGTACGTGCTTCTCCTCGCGCTTATAGGCATAAACCTGATGGTGTGCAGCATCAACAGGTTCGGCACCGCATGGCGGCGCACTTTCCGGCCGAGAGTTGCCGCAAAGCCCAGTCAGATCGCGAACATGCAGAGATCGGAGAAGCTGGCCAGCACAGGCACAGTCCAAGAGGCCGCAGGCAAGGTTGCAGCCGCACTATGCGCCGGGTCTTATCATGTAGTGACAGAGCAGGATGGGAGCGAAGTTGTGCTGTACGCGTCGAAGGGTCGGCCGGGCATCTGGGGCCCTTACGTGACCCATCTGAGCATACTGGTGATCTTTGCCGGGGCGATGCTGGGAAATCGGCTCGGCTTTCACGGCCATACTATCATCGCGGAGGGAGACTACACTGACTCCTACTTGCTGCAGGACAACGGCCAGAAGGGAGACCTCGGCTTCCGCATCGCCCTGGAGCAGTTCACGATCGAGCATGACAAAGAGCGCAATCCCACCGGATACAAGAGCGATCTGAAGGTCTTCGAAGGCGGCAGGCTCGCAGCTCGGAAGGTTATTGACGTGAACCATCCTTTGACCTACAAGGGAGTATCCTTTTTCCAGGCGGATTATGGGCTTTCCGGACTGGTAATGAAGATAACAGGCCCGAATGGGGATACCGAGCGGTTTCATGTGAACGTCTGGACGCAGGACACCCCTAGTGGAAAGCAGTACTGTATCTCCGGCGATCCGTGGAGCGAGGTCAAGCTCGGCGGCAGGAAGCTGACCATCTTCGTGCACAACCTCGCGCCCGATTACATCGGTGGCGAGCAGATAAACGCGAGCGATATGCCGCTCAACCCAGCGATCCTGATAATGGCGAACGACCGATTCCCAGAGTACAAAGGTCTTGATGCCTGGTCCAGGCTCGGCTGGCTGCCGGTATCGCACTCCGCCGAGTATAAAGGATTCAGGATAACGCTGGAGAAAGCGATTGACTACACGGGCCTTGAGGTAGTCCGCAATCCCGGCCTGCCCATTATATATTCAGGTTTCGGGCTGATGCTGCTGGGCGTATTCATCTCGTTCTACATCAGCCACAAGGTCGTCAGGATCAGGGTTTCGCCGTCGAAGGAAGGCGCAGCGGTAGTCGCCGGCGGGATGTCCCGGTCGGACCCGTCGGTTTTGGACAAGGATTTCGAGCGATTGCGGAGCGCGCTCGCGTAGCGCTTGTCTCGACCCGCATATTGCGGCAATCGCCCAATGCCCCCCTGGCTCGTTGGGCATTAGGGGCGCATCACTCCAAGCGGAGGAGCTGTGGCAATGACAATTGAAATCGGAGTCACTTTATTTCGAATAGCATTCGGGATCTACCTGACCGCCTCGGTGTGCTACATCGCCCATTTGGTCACCAGACGCAGCACGCCTGGGAAAGCGGGAACAACTCTGCTCGCCGCAGGTCTGCTCGTGCACACAGCGTCACTGGCGGCCCGGACCATCGCCGCTGGACGCCCACCCTTCATGAATGTGTACGAGTTCATGTTATCGTTCACCTGGGTTCTGGTGGCCCTGTATCTGGTGCTCGAATTTGCGATGAAGAACAAGGCGCTCGGGGCGTTCAACGCGCCTCTGACGGCCATATTCGCTCTTGTGGCGCTGCGCATGCCGAGCGCGGTTACCGGCACATTGCCCGCACTGAGGAGCGCATGGCGCGTACCGCACATCTCCACTGCGCTCCTGGCGTATGCCGCTTTCGGCATCGCCTTCGAGCTCGCGATCATGTACTTGATCCAGGACTCAGCCGGGCGCAACAAGAAGTCCTTCTGGTCCGCCCGACTTCCGGATTTGAAAGCGACCGACCACGCGACTTATCGGACCATAACTTTCGGCTTCATGATGCAGACGCTGGCGGTCGTCACTGGAGCCGTCTGGGCGCAAAAGGCATGGGGCGCTTACTGGAGCTGGGATCCGAAAGAAACCTGGGCGCTCATCACCTGGCTGATCTATGCCGCCTATCTGCACATGCGGAATACGCAGCGCTGGCGGGGCCGCAAATCGGCGGTTATGGCAATCGTGGGCTTCGCGGCGACGCTATTTACCCTATTCGGGGTGAGCTTCCTGATGCGCGGGCTGCACAGTTACACCCGCTAGTCATCACCAGTCGGCATCAAGCGTCTTTGACGGGAAACCGCGGCAACTTACATGTCACACTATCCGGTAAACCTTGATCTGAAAGGCCGAAGGTGCGTAATAGTCGGCGGCGGCCCGATCGCCGAGCGGAAGGCGCAAATGCTGCTCGATTTCGGGGCGGCCGTGGGCGTTATCGCTCCAGAGCTGACTCCCAGGCTGCACGACCTGGCGGAAAATGGATTAGTTGAACACACAGCCGGGGTATACATGCCTGGGATGCTGGACGGGGCCTTCCTGGTGATCGCTGCCACAGATGACCGCGAGACGAACAAGGCCGTCTCGTCCGAAGCACAGCGGCTCGGCATCCTCGTAAACGTCGTGGATGATCCTGAATTATGTACATTCTTCGTGCCGGCCATATTGCGCCGGGGCGACTTCATCATTAGTATTTCAACCTCCGGCAGAAGCCCGGCATTGGCCAGGCGAGTAAGAGAGGAACTGGAATCGCGTTTCGGCCCCGAATACGGCGAGCTTGCCGATCTACTGGGCGAACTCCGTGATGAAATGAAGGCCAGGCATCCCGACCCGGCGGAGCGCTATCAGGTGTTCCTCAGGATTCTGGACTCCGGAGTCCTCGACCTGCTCGCGCAAGGCAAGCGAAACGAAGCGATCGAGAGGGCGCGCAAGTGCATCTAGTAGTCATCGGTCTCAATCACAAGACAGCTCCGGTCGAGCTGCGCGAGAAGCTGAGCATTGACAAAACCCAGCTCCGCGAAGCCCTTTCCAGCCTGAACGCTATCGGCACGATCACGGAATGCGTGATCCTGTCCACCTGCAACCGGACAGAGGTCTATGCGTACACGTGCAGCCGGGCGGATGATGCGGCTATTGTCAAGCGCATTGGAGAATTCTGCAGGGTGAGGCCGGATGCCTTCGCTCCGCATCTCTACTCCAATGCCGGGCACAAGGCCGTCGAGCATCTCTTCCACGTTGCCGCCGGGATTGACTCTATGGTTGTCGGCGAGGCCCAAATCCTCGGCCAGGTGAAGGAGGCGTACACGGCTGCAAGACACCTCGGCTTCACAGGGCCCGTGCTGAACACGCTTTCCCAGCAGGCAATCGCTGTGGGCAAAAAGGCGCGCACGGAGACGGACATCGGGCGCGGCGCGTTTTCTGTGGGCGCGGTGGCCGTTCAACTCGCAAGGTCAATATTTGATGAGTTGAATGGACGCACGGTTCTCATAGTCGGCGCGGGCAAGATGGCCGAACTCGCAATCACACACCTGGCTTCCTGCGGAGCCAGTAAGGTGCTGGTGGCAAACAGGACTTACGGGAAGGCTGTGAATCTCGCATCGCAGTTCGGCGGCCAACCTGTCAGATTCGAGGATCTGGCTTCGGCGCTGGAGACTGCCGATATAGTGATTACATCCACGGGGGCGAATCGGCCGATCCTCACATGCGAGATGGTGTCTGCGGCAATGGATGCGCGGCGCGGCAGGCCCATGTTCCTCATTGATGTCGCTGTGCCGAGAGACATACACCCCAAGGTACAGAAAGTTGATAACGTTTTCGTGTACAACATTGACGATCTGCAGTCCGCCGTGGAGGCCGACGCAGTAGGCCGGCAAGCCGAGGCCGCCAATGTTCAGGTGATAGTCGCAGAGGAAGTGGAGGGATTCATGCGCTGGTTTAGGACACTCGATGCCGTGCCCGTGATCACTGCGCTGCGGAAGAAATTCGAGGGCATACGGAGCTCGGAGCTCGCCAAGCTGAAGAAAAAGCTGCCCGACCTGGCGCCGGAACACCTGGAGGCCATCAATGCGGCGACACGTTCGATTGTAAACAGGATATGCCACGAGCCGATGATTCGAATCAAGGACTATGCCAGCGATGAGAACGGATCGGCAAGGCTGGAGACCGCATGCGACATCTTCGGCATCAGCTCGGCGACCAACGGAGAGAATGATTCGAACCGCAGTTAGGAGTCCGTGCGGTAGCGCAAGCCCACGATGGATATCAGTAGGTTCAAGCCCTCACTGCCCAGCAGAACACATCTCGTCGCTCGTTCTGCTTCATCGGTCTGCATAGGCAATAACACGGCTAATAATCCGAATGAAGCACAAAACATAGCTAAACCCTTCACACTCAGCTAAGTTACTTTGTATATCGGTGCTTGACAAAAGTTACCCCCTGGTGTAACATAGGTGGGTCGCGGGGGCATAAGTGCTCCAGGCAAGCATAAAGCATATGAAAGGGGTACCGAGATGGAATCGAACGCGAACATTAAAGACTACATAGGTGTCCGAAGAAGTTTGGACGGACAGTCACTAGGAGAGTTAGAAGCCCAGATCCTGGATATAATGTGGGACTTGGAGCCCCCAATTACCAGCACCCAGGTTTTCAAGATCATGTATCCAAGACGAGAATTGTCCTACTCCACCATAATGCTCACCATGGCGAAGCTGTCCAGGAAGGGAATCCTCACCCAGAGGAGAACCGGCGACAAGAAGACCGACCCGTTTGTCTACGTTCCTAACGTCAGCAGGACAGAGATGGGATTGCGGCTGATGCAGGAAGTGAGCAAAAAGGTGCTCGGAAAACCGCTACAGGAAGCTGTCCGGGCAATACTTGCGGATTCGAGCGATCTGACAGAGGGCGACCTAAAGCGAATAGAAGCCGCGATTGGGAAAGCGCTGGGATAGATGCACAGAGTAGGCCACCCTCCAAGAGCGTCATCCGCCTGAGGCGGGTGACGTTTTTTTGTCAAACCCCCCTTGATTTTGCACTTGACATGCCCTCACCCAACCGCTATAATGGCCGTAGATGTAGACATGCGTCTACCTACTCAGCCAGGAGGGCAAGAATGAGACGTCGGTTGTCAGACTATTCCCCTACTCTGAAATCTTCCGCGCCGACACAAATTCCAGACGAGGCGATGGAGGTGATCGCCGATGTCCTTCTCCAGTCGGCGGGTAAAGACGAAGACCAGCCTGCGTTCACCGAAGGCCAGCTTGAGAGAAAGCGGCGTCGCGCATGGTGCGCCGAGGAATGCTTCACCGCCACCGCCGCGGCGGGACACGCCTTGCCGGACGAGTCCGACAGCCTCATCAAGCAGGCAGGCCTGACGCACAATGAGCAGAGGGCTTGGGAGATGTATTCGGCAGGCTACAGAATATCGGAAATCGCGAGGGTTCTACACGTCACAAGGTCAGCCTTACGGACTCTGCTGCGGCGTGCCGCGCGGCGCATCTCTGCATGCGAGTTCGCGCTCCGCGGGCTTGGTGACATCTACTATCGAGAGGTACACAGGCCGATATACCACAGGCCCAGGCACTGCACTGCTCGACCATGCCGGCGGCTGGGCTATTGCAAGTTTGCGCTCGGAACGGCCCCGGAAACCTAGGACGGACGACCAGCGCGCGCCGCGTGGAGCCATCGGCACACCGAAGGTCATGCCTCTTTCGGGAAGAAGAAAACGTCCGGTGAAACCGAGTGATCGCCCTTCGCGTAGATCTCCTGCGCCATCTGCCTGAGCTGCTCGGTCGCCTTGACATACCCAGCAGAGACAGCCAGCAGCGCATCCCTTATCGGTATCGCAACAACGATCTTGTCGGCACCCAGCGCCTGACTGACACGCTCGCAAAAGTCAGGGAGCAGCATTCGTGAAGCATCGTAACCATCGCAGGAGGTGAACTTGAAGAGTCCGGACTTCTTCGACGCGTCGCACACGGGTTCCCAGAGAGGGGCGGTTCTAGACGCCAGATTGCTCAGGGCGCACCGCATCACTTCGTCCCCCGAAACCCGCCAACGCTCCAGGTCCCTCTTGCCGACGGAACGCATCACTCTGTCGAAGTCAAGAACGATGACCGTCTTGAGGTTCCCCTCGTAGTCGAAGGTCACCATACTTTCCAGAAGGCCGGCGCCTTCATCGGCCTGTTGAATAGCTTCGAAATACTCTTTGTGTTTGAGCGATGGGAACACCCGCCGCTTCGCCTCGTCCCAACCGACATCTTCAACCAAACGCGTCTCCACCATGTTCGCAACGTGGTCATCCGCGAGCGCGTTGAAACGTCCGGGGTTTCGGAGGTACATAGCATAGCAGTTGTCCAGGAAGATATCCACGTGATGCCCGGAGGCGTCACACCCGAAGCCGAAATCGAGTTCGGATTCGATCTTGACATCGGGATGCTTTCTCTCGATCCGAGATCGAACAGCCGCCTTGAATTGCTCGGGGGACATCGGCTTGGAGAGCATCCTGCTTAGCACATACAGCACAACAAGCGCCGCTACCGCAATCATCAGGTATACAGATGTTCCCATGCTCATGCCTCCTCTTTGAGTGACCTAATCAAGAGCGGGCAGACGACACCACCGCCTTTTCCGCATCCAGAAGCCGTCGCTGCCAAGCACCGCGGCCGTTTCTAACTCGACCGGGTTCTGGACGGCCGGGACAAAGGCCTTCTGCGTAAGACAAGCCCCTGCGCAAATCCGCCTAACTATAGCACTAATCGGTTTGTTGTTCAACCCGCCGCCTGTGGCCTGCTATCCGGTCTCTGTTCGTTCCCGATGGTATCGGGATGGCTTTGGCTTCTTTCAGACCCCAACTCACGATGACGCCCTTGCCTTCGCTTAACGGTTCTCACTCCCTTTACCGTGGAGGACTCTCACCTCCGAGATCAGGAACATGCCCGGCATACTGACAAAAGGGGAGGCCGCTGGGCCTCCCCTTTTGCTGTCTAGGTTCTGCAGTAACGTCTACCAGCGCTCGCGACGACCACCGCCGCCACGACCACCGCCGCCACCGCCGCCACCGTAGCCGCCGCCACCGCCGCCACCGTAGCCACCACCGCGACCGCCACCGCCGCCACCGGCGCGGCTTTCGGTTCTCGGGCGTGCTTCATTCACGGTAATGGTGCGACCCTGGTATTCCTTACCATTGGTCTCTTCGATTGCCTGCGCGACTTTCTCCTCCGGCAGGTCCACGAAGCCGAAGCCGCGTCCTTGAATGATGCGGGCCTCGCCTACAGGTCCCCAAGGCTCGAACAAGGTCTTGAGGTCCTCTTCCGTGGTGCTGTACGACAGGTTTCCGACGTACAATGATTTGGTAGCCAATGCTGCCCTCTCTCTGGGAGTCACCCTCCCTGGTATTTTGGCAAGGCGTTTAGCCACAGGGCTAATTCTACGCGGGTGGAACTCATCCAGAAAGAAGAACACTCCGCACGAATCACACTCGAGGCTCGATGCCTGTTGCCATTTAGTATTATATCCATATTTCCGACTTTCTGCAACAAAACATTTACAACCGCGGCAAACCGAGATCAAGGGGGCCAGGGATCCAGGGAACCGCTCGTACTCGCACATGGGGGCTAACGGAGTGATGGAATGTTGGAGTAATGGGATACTGGATGTCATCTCCCGGTCGCCCACACGCCGGCTGCTTATACCTCCAGGTTCAGCCACTTCATCTCTTCGGGCGTGAGCTCGATGTCCAGCGCCTGGAGCGAGGTGTGCATCTCCGTCAGGCTTGCCGGGCCGAAGAGCGCAAAGGTCGGGAACGGCTGACAGAGCACGTAGGCCATCGCTATCTGCACCGGCAGGACTCCGCGGCGCGCGGCCATCTCCTTCGCGCGTTCGAGCCGCTGGAAGTTGTCCTCGCTGTACCAGGACTGGACAAGCCCCGGATTCGAGAGGTTGTCCCTGTCGCCCCAGACGAAGAAGCCGCGGGCCGTGCTGGACCACGCCATCAGCGGCATCTGCGTTTTCGCGAACCAGGCGCGGGATTCCGGATCGGACGCCGCGATGCACCCGGGCCAGGGCGGCTCGATCATCCGCGCCAGGCTGAAGTTATCGCTGACGGCGGCAAAGCCTGCGAGGCCCTTCGACCGCGCGTACTCGTTCGCAGCCTCGACCCGCTCGACGGACCAGTTCGATCCACCGAACGCGCGAATCCGACCGGCCCTGCGATGCTCGTTCAGGGCATCCACAAACTCGCCCACCGGTATCTCGGGGTTGTCGCGATGCAGCATGTAGATGTCAACGTAATCCGTCTGCAGCCGGTCGAGGCTCTCCAGTAGCTGAGCGGTGAGGTGGTCGGGATTGCAATATGGGGTATGCGCGCCTTTGCCGAGAATGACTACCTGCTCCCGGATGCCGCGGCTCTTCACCCATTGGCCGAGAACCCGTTCGCATATCCCGCCGCCGTATATGTGGGCCGTGTCGAAGCAGTTGCCGCCGGAGGCGAAGAACTCATCGAACGAGACGGCCGCGTGCGGCGCGACGAACATCGCTCCTTCCAGCACAGCTCCCATGACGAGCCGGGATACCGACTTCTCGGCGCCCTGAATGGTGCCGTACCTCATGTTGTTGCGGGTCCGCACCTGCAGCGGCCGCCCGTCCACGGTTGGGTAATGCACATCGGGCTTCTCGGCATCGTAGGTCATCCCGATCGCCAGGCGCCAGCGGTCGAGAGTTCGCATGTTGCCCAATGTGTCGTCCCAAGTCATAGCTGGAGACGGCGCCTGGCTCCTCTCGATATTCGCCGCGACGGTGTCGGCCTCCATCGCATACACATTGGCGCCGGCCCCGATCAGTATTTCGCGCGGTTGCGGCTCGCCATACCGATGTACGATGATCTTGGCGCTCTCGCCGGGCATCCAGGGTGAAGGTGCCAGGATGTTCCCCTCCGAGCCGAAGATGCGGACGACGTTCTCCTGATTTAGCTGCACCCCAGCGGCAATTTGCGCCATGATGTCACCGGGGAATCTGAGGATGCCGACGGCGTATTCATCCACGCGGGAGACGTCGCCGATGCGCCCTGATGCTTTCACTTCAATCGGCTCGGCGAAGGGCACGCCGAGAGCGGCGCCAGCTATCAGCCGCGCCATTGAGGTGCAGTAACATCCCACGTCCAGGATGCCGCCGCCGCCAAGGGCGTTGTTGAGCAGCCGGCCTTCGGGGTTGAAAGCCGTGTGGAAGCTGAAAGTTGCCTGGATGACCCGCACGTCCCCGATTGCCCTATCGCGGATCAGCTCGACAAGCCTGGGCGTCTGCGGATGGCAGCGATACATGAACGCCTCCATGAGGAAGACATCGTTCCGCCGGGCGGCCTCGATGACGGCCATGGCCTCCGGGTAGTTCAGGGTAAGCGGCTTCTCGCAGAGGATGTGCTTCCCGGCGTCCGCGGCCTTGATCGCCCACTCCGCGTGCATCGGATGAGGTGTCGAGATGTAAACGGCCTGCACGTCCGGATCGGCGAGCAGCGCCTCGTAGCTCCCATAGCGGCGAGGGACATTGAATTCCTCGCCAAATGCGTCGGCCTTTCCCTGCATGCGGCTAGCGACCGCGATCAGCGCGCCGGTTCTAGATCCGGCCAGCGCCCTGGCAAATGTCTTGGATATAGCCCCCGTGCTGATGATTCCCCAGGCAAGTCTATCGCTCATCGTGCCCGTCCTTCCGATGTATTAGGCGTCCGAATGTTCGCCGGAATATGCCCGCATACCATTTAATCGCCGGGCGGCGTCATTCCTATTCGAATTTCGTCATCCGTGTGGCAAGGCAGCATCTTGCGCGAAGGAGATATTCGCCCCGCCGTCTAATGTGGGGGAGGCAAGCTGCGAGCAATCCAATTCTGGGAGGTGCTGTATTGGTTTCTTCATGTGCCGGCAAGGCCCCGAAGCCCTTGTTTACGGGAGCGGAGGCCGTTCCCTCTGATGCCATCGTCCTTTTCGATGGCAAGGACTTATCGAAGTGGCTCCGCTGCGGTACCGACGAGCCCGCCGGATGGAAGGTTGAAAACGGATACATGGAAGTGGTTCCGCGCTCAGGCAGTATCGTCAGCAAGGAAGTCTTTACCGACTGCCAGCTTCACGTGGAGTTCTGGCTGCCGCTGATGGCGGATGCACAGGGGCAGGCGCGCGCCAACAGCGGCGTGTATCTGCAGGGGCGCTATGAAATCCAAGTACTCGATTCCTACGGCCTCGACAGCAAAGACGACGACTGCGGCGGCATTTACAAGCTGGCCGCTCCGATGGTGAACGCCAGCCGGCCGCCCGAGCAGTGGCAGACCTACGACATATTCTTCCGTGCACCGAGATTCAACGAGCACGGCGTGAAGACCACCGATGCGCGAATCTCGGTGCTCCATAACGGCGTATGGATACACGACGACCTGGAGATTCCGGAGGCGACAGGCGGCGAGCTCGACCGGGATTACTCCGAGCCGGGGCCCATCATGCTGCAGGATCACGGCAACACGGTCCGCTATCGAAACGTCTGGGTTCGCCTGCTGGGTGGATGACGGGAGTGACCGGCGGGTATAATAGTGACCACACGGTGTTGGCAAGCGCCCCGGAGGAAGACAATGAAATACTTATCAGGGATTCTCGGTAGTCTCATCTGAGGAGCGGTTGTATACGCGGTCTGCGTATACTGGCCGTTCAAATGGGGCGTGAAAGTCGGAGCGACGCTCGGCATACTGGCGTTCCTGGGGTCATTGATCGCCCAGGTAGTCTCCCGGCGCAGGTAGAAAGTCAGCTGGTCAAGCCCCCCTTCCCGTTTCGGGAGGGGGACAGGGGGTAGGTTAACCGATCAATCTCCGACTTTCGCGATACACTCTTTAGGGCGGGGCCGTGAGCCTGCGTTAAGGATCCAAGGTTCTGCCGATTTGCATACGAGAAGCAGTATGTGCTATATATACATGGATGCTGCTCATGTGCCCTTACTGGACACAGGTTGCCGGCGGCCTCTGGGGCTCCTCTCGCACCACCCAACGAGGGCAAATACCAACAGGAGGAACCATTTGCTCGAGAATAGGTCAACCGCACTCATTTCGATAATCCAGTCCGGTCGGGCCCTGGTGCTCGCGCTGACATTGGCCCTTGCTATCCCTGCGACCTCTCACGCCCAGCCTGACGCCGGAGCTTTCTTCAGAAGCATCGTCGGCGAATGGATCGGCACCTGCGAGCAGAGCACGGATGGGGAGAAGGCAGGCGACAAGTACTTTCACATCGTAGTCAAACAGGTGGATCAGCGAACGTTCAGCAGCGAGTTCAAATACTACAGGCTGGACGAAGCAAGCCAGACTCCGCTCCACATCGGGGATACAACCATCGTATCCACAATGGAGCCGGACGGCACTGTGACGAACAACATCAGCGGTGAGGGTACGATACTCGTGGACGAGAAGCCCAAACCCCAGGAGCATCAGCTGACAGAAACCCTGATCTGTGCAGGCGACAACGCGTTGACGGGCCGGATCACTGGGAAGATCAGCATCAGCGGCATAGTGTTCGGCCTGGGGAAGAACGGCGAGGTGCGCGATGGCACAAGCACCTGGACGCTCGACAACGGCGTTCTGACAATTCACCAGTCGCTCAAAGCGGGATTTCGCATACTCTTCTTCACCAAGAACTTCACGGTTGAGGCCAAGTCAACAGCGAGACAGGGATCGGACGTAGTGAGGCTCATGACCGAGGCTGCACAGGTCGCCGCCGGCCCGACCGACCGCCCGTCTTAGCACAGGCGGCTCAGGAGGACCTTCGCCCTCCCACCGACATTTACTCCCTGTACTTGTTCGTGATCGGCAGCCTTCTGTCTTTGCCGAATGCCTTTGGGGTGATCTTGATGCCGGGAGGGGACTGGCGGCGCTTGTACTCGTTCCGGTCGCTCATCCGCACGACGCGCCTGACCACCTCTTCATCGAAGCCCATCTCCACGATCTCGGCGACGCTCTTATCTTCCTCCACGTAGGCATGGATTATGGGATCGAGGATTTCATACGGCGGGAGCGTGTCAACGTCCTTCTGGCCGGGCCGAAGCTCGGCGGACGGCGCACGCCGGATGATGCTTTCGGGGATAATGCGCCCCAAACTGTTCCGGTAATTAGCCAACTCGTAGACCATCGTCTTCGGCACGTCCTTCAGGATGCCGAATCCGCCCGCCATATCCCCGTAAAGCGTGGTGTACCCCACGGCGAGCTCGCTCTTGTTCCCGGTGGTCAGCACCAGCCAGCCGAACTTGTTCGACAGCGCCATCAGGATGTTTCCGCGCGTCCTCGCCTGGAGGTTCTCCTCCGCGACGTCCGGCGGCCGGCCCGCGAATGCATCGGCGAGCGTGGCCTTGTAAGCCTCGAAAACCTCCCGGATCGGAATCCAGTGGCGCTGGATTCCCAGGGCCTCCGCCAGCTTCACCGCATCGCTCTGCGTCTCAGGCGATGAAAACTCAGACGGCATGACGACCGCCACGACGCGCTCAGGGCCGAGCGCATCCGCCGCGATGACCGCAGTGAGCGCCGAGTCAATTCCTCCGCTCAGGCCCAGGACTACCCGCTGAAACCCATTCTTGTCTACGTAGTCGCGCGTGCCGAGCATCAGGGCCTTGTATATCTCGTCCAGCCTGCCGGGCGCCTCCAGCAGGCAGGGCGGCAGCTCCGGCCTGGGGGTCACGCGAGGGATCGGCGGCACTTGTATCCGCTCAACCTGTCCCGGCGGAGGACCTGCGAGGGCCTGCTCCTTCTCCTCCCGGCGGCGCGCCTCAGCCAGCCGCCGGTGGAGCACCTCGTTCACATCGAGGTCCGCCAAAACAAGCGCCTCCTCTAATGCCGGGCCGCGGCAGATTAACCTGCCGTCCGGCCCGAAGACCATCGAATGGCCGTCGAATACCAGCTCGTCCTGGCCGCCGACGAGGTTGCCGTAGACGAAGAAGCAGGAGTTGTCCGACGCACGCGTGGCGAGCATCTCCTCCCGGAACCGCCATTTTCCGGCGTGGAACGGCGAGGAGTTAATGACTATGATGACCTGGGCATCCCCTAGCAGCGCCTGGAGCTTGTGAGGGCCTTCGGCGTACCAGCTATCCTCGCATATCTCGACGCCGAAGACCACCTCGTCCAACTCGTAGACGTGCGTACCGCGGCCGGGCCGGAAGTATCGCTCCTCATCGAAGACGCCGTAGTTCGGCAGATGGACCTTGTGGTGGACGCCCATCAGCTTGCCGCCCGAGACGACCGCCGCCGCGTTAAAGAGATCATCGCCATCCAGGTCCACGAACCCGACGACCGCCGTGATGTCCTTCGCGGCGCCGGTAATCCTGTGGAGGCATTCGATGTTCCTGCGGACGAACCCATTCTTGAGCAGCAGGTCCTCAGGAGGGCAGCCGGTGATCGCCAGTTCAGGGAATATGACGATGTCCGCCGCCATCTCCCTCGCCCGGCCTATGCGATCAATGATCTTATCCGTATTCCCGTCCAGGTCGCCAACCGCCATGTTGATCTGGGCGATTGCGACCCTCAAGGGCATGTCCACCGGCTGCGCCATATTGCCGCCTCCTGCTTGGAGTAGGAATCCACCACGCAGTATAACTTCCTGCGCGGACTTATTCAAGTGTAATGACTACGGCACGGTAAGTTGACTGTGCGGCAGGCGCTCACTATACTGTAGGCGGCAATCTATTCTCTCCTTGGCTCTACTTACTCATGACTAGACCGTGAAAGGGCGGCAGCGTGCCAGTAAGGGTTCTCGTCGGCCCGGCCGGATGCGGCAAGACGGGCCGCGCGTTTGAGATATTCAAGCAGTTCGCTCCCTCGGAGCACCAGGGTTCCGTGCGACTCATCGCGCCCACGTTATTTCACGTCCTGCAGATTCGCCGCGTGCTCCTCTCCGATCACCAATTCCCCGGGCTGCTCGGCGATCCTGTCTGCACGTTCTACGAGCTGACGCGCGGCATCCTGGCGCAGATGGAGCACGTAAAGTGCGTATCCGAGATGCACAAACTCCTGTTGCTCAACGAGATCATCGGCACAGCTCCCTGCGGCTACTTTGATGTAGTCCGGGAGCGCCCAAATTTCGCAGAAGCCCTCGGCGGAGCGATCCGCACGCTGAAGGCGGCGGCCGTCGCCCCCGAGCACCTTCGATGCGCAGTGCAGTCGGCTGACGCCCGGCTTCCTCAAAGCTCCAAACGCAAGATCCTGGACCTGGCGGATATCTACCAGTCCTATCAGCAGGCGCTAGCTGCTGCAGGCATAGACGATCGGGAAGGGATTATGTGGCGCGCGCTGGAAGTCGCAAGGGGCAAACCGGAGCTGCTGCGGGCGTTCAAGTGCATCATCATTGATGGATTTCCGAGCCTCACGCCTGTGCAGCAGGAGTTTGTGCGTCTCCTCGCGGGCCACTGCGGTGAGATGATCTTCACCATAGACTATCAAGACGATCGGCCGGAAGTCTTCTCCCATGTCGAGCCGACGTTTCGCTTTCTCGCCGGTCTCCCCGGCGCATCGGTGGAGCGCATGGATGGGGCGACCGAGAAACCGACCACAGCTCTGGGCCATGTCCGCGCGAGACTCTTCGCCGCGAATCCTCCCCTCATCGAGCCGGATGATTCGGCGGCTGTGCTGGCAGGGGCGACTCCGGCGGTAGAGATCGAGCTCGCCGCGCGCGAGATCAAGCGGCTCGTCCGGGAGCAGGGACTCCGGTTCGGCGACTTCGCCCTGGTCTCTCGGGATGTCGAATCCTACCGCCGGACGGTCGCAGCCACCTTCGGGCGATACGGCATACCGCTGGCCGCTCACAGCCATCCGCTTTCAGAGAATGCGCTGGCCCAGATGGTACTTCTCTCCCTGGGGGTCGCTTCGACGGAGGACGGGACGCTGGAAGCCCGCGCTCGCACACCGTCTACCCTCGGGGAGGCGTTCAAGACCGGCGGAGCGCGGCACTTGGCCCAGGCCGTCGAGGGCCTAGTGGCGGGCTTCCAATGGCAGGAAGACGACCGGCTTCTTCAGGAAGATTGCGCCGCATGGAAGGCGATCCGGCGCATCATGGCCGAGATAACCGCCGCAGAGGAGCTGCTGGGGAGAGAGATCGGCCCGGGCGAGTTTGCTGCCATGCTCGAATCGGGCATTCATACCGGGCGGTATCGCACCTTCGGAGGAAGCACAGATGGGGTCTCCCTGCTGGATGCCGGTCTTCTGAGAGGCCAGGAGTTCCCGGTGGTCTTCCTCGTCGGCCTGCTTGAGAGGACATTTCCTCGTCAGGCGCGGGAAGACCCATTCCTGCGAGACGACGAGCGCGAGGCGCTCAACCCTGTTCTGCCGCATCAATTGAGCATTCGGGCGCACGACTGGGATTACGAGCGGCATCTGTTCTACACGGCGGCCAGCAGCGCTCGCGACTACCTGTATCTCTGCTATCCAGCGGCAAGCGTGTCAGGGCACGATAATGCCCCCTCGCGCTATCTGCGCGAGATCGAAAGGCTTTTCACGAGCCCGATTCGGCGGATCAGGTGCGACTATGATGAAATCGTTCCGCCTGTCGAGCAGGCCGAAACCCCGGAATCCTCAGCGGCAGCCGTTGTGCTTGACTGCTGCGCTGCCAGGGACGAGCGCCGGCAGTACATCGCCGCCGCAGCGTACAACCTCATGCTGGAAGCAGGCCGGCTGGGTCCCGACGCGTTCGAGTGGCTCTCGGAGCGCGAGGCCGAAACCTCAGTCATGGATGTGCTTCATGATGAGGACTCGACTCCGGCGAGCGAGGTACCGTCGGTGGAGGATTAGGCATCCGGCTCAGCAGCCTTCGACATGCTCAGGCCAGAGGAGCTTCGCCCTCCCGTTGTCGCAATATGCGACGTTTTGGGACCTGGGAATAGGTGCTGAGATGCCAGTACTGACCAAAGACGAAAAGAAGGCCGTGACAGCGCTGAACAGGCCGGTCTCCGTATCCTGCCAGGAGAGAGCTAAGGAGACGGAGATTCTGGTCGAGCGTTTCTGCCGCATGGTCGAGCAAGGCAGGGCGTCGCCCGATGAAGTGCTGATACTTACTCCGACCGAGAGGACGGCCAGAGAGATCAGGAATGGCATCGCCCGGCGGCTCGGTCGTGACCAGGCGGTTGAATCCGCGCACGTCACGACTATCCATAGGTTCTGCAGCCGCGTACTGCACGAGAACGCATTCGAAGCGCGGATTGACCCGCGGTTTTCGGTACTCACGGATGCCAGGCAGCGCATCGTCGCCAATCGGGCGCTGGACGAGGCGATCGAGGCCAGGCGGAAGGAGCTTGGGGCAGCAGAACTCATCGCGGAGCTGGGAGCCGAGGTTATTGGAGAGGCGGTGATCTCGATCTGCCGCCATGTTCGCAGCCTGGGCTGCGAGCCGTCCGAGTTGATGCCGCGTGTCAACGACCCAAGGCCGTTCCTGGAAACATTCGAGCGATGCTATCGTGAGCTTGCGGCTTCAGCTGAAACTGCCGACTACTTTCTCGAAAAGGTAATGTTCCATGCCCAGCGTGAAATGCCGAAAGCGCTGGAATCCGCCGAGCGACTGGCTTGCGCCGCAGACGGATTCGACTGGAAGGACTTCCAGCGAGTGACGAGATACCGCAGGCGATTCACGGCGCGCCGGGCATCGCGCCCGATCAGGCAGCAGATCGAGGCGGCCGGGAATGCGCTCGGCAATTTCCTGGCGGCGTGCCTCGACAGGCCGTCCTCGCATCGCGCGGGCCTACTCCTCGATCTCGCCGCCGATTTCGGCACCCGTTATGCTCTGGCGAAGGAAAGGGCGGGCCTCCTGGACTACGACGACCTGCTGGGCAAGACAACAGAACTCCTGTGCAGCGCTGATCGCCGGCCCACCGAGATAGCCTGCCGGTATCGGGACAAGTTCAAATACGTCATGCTGGCTGATTCCCAAGACGCGAGCAGCATCCAGAGGCAAATCCTGGACGCGATTTCCCAGCAGCATAATGTGTTCACGATCGGGAGAGAGCAGTCTGCGGCAAGCCTGATGCGCCCCGACGCCCGTGTGCCCCGCGAACAAGCCTGGTCCAGGCGGACGCTCTCCATCACGCTCCAGGAGGGCTTTTGCGGCCGCCGGGGGATTGCCGGTTTCATCAACTGGTTCTTCGGCAAGGTATGGGCGGAAGACTCCGATGTCGGACACGAGGACCTGAAGTGCGCCGGCAGCTTCGGCGCGAAATCCGAGCCTGATGTTGAGGTTATCCTCGTTCCCAAGGTCTACAAGATATCTCCTGAGGGGGTTTACGCCGATTGCGGGCGTCTGAATGAGGCGCTGGCGATAGCACACAGGATTCTGGAAATAACGGGAGGCAGCCCGCTCTTTCACACGAAGGAAGGCCGCGCCGGCCAGCGGATCGGGCTTCGCGATATAGTTATACTCCTGCGCTCGATGGCCGACGCGCATATCTACGAGCGCGCCCTGGAGGAGCACGGGATCGGTGTTCGCGTCATCGGCGACCGACCGTTCTCAAGCGCCCCTGAGGTGCAGGACGTCCTCCGTCTGCTCCAGGCGGTGGACAACCCGGCGGATGACATCCCGAATCTCGATGAACCCGACCGCTCGAGGCTGTCCGGCATCCGCGGCTCGATCCGCGAGCTGCTAGACACGCGACCAGAGGTCGGAGTCGCCCACATACTGGACATCGCCCTGGCGAAATCCGGGTTCGAGACACGGCTTCTAGCGATGCAAGACGGAAGGCGCAGATACGCGAACATTCGCAGGTTGTGTGAAATCGCGCAGGAGTTCCGGGCACACAGCCTCCCGGATTTCGTCGCACACATCCAGGAGCTGGAACGCCTGGCTGCGCACCAGATGGAGACTGCCGCCGATGAGGACATCGTGCGGATAACCACCATCCGCAGAGCGAGAGAGCTGCGGTCGCCGGTTGTCTTCGTGGCCGATATGTCGCGGCACCTGCATCCGAGACACGGGCCTTTCGTGCTCGACGGGGACTGGGGCATGGCCGTCCAAGTCAGGAACCCGCGCACAGGCGAGATCGAGACTCCGCTCTCCCACCGCGAGATCTCCGAGCGAGTGGAGGACCGAGTTATGTCCGAGGCAAAACGCCTGCTATACCTGGCCATGACCCGAGCCGAGGAGCACCTGATCCTGGTGGGCTCGAGCGATCTCAGAGGGGATTTCAGGTCAACGTATCGGGAAACCGGTTCCTGGACGGGCTGGCTGGAGAACACGCTCGATCTGGGTCCCGGGACGCCAGAGGGAGAGCTGATCGCCGGCCGCTCTCGCTTGATGTTCAGGTACAGCCCGCCCGATCGGACGCAAATCCCGCCGCTTTCCGATTCTCCAACGCTGGCGGAGAGATTCGCCGCCGAGCTGCAGGAAGGCCGCCCGATCGAGGGGTTCGGCATCCCCGCTGAGGCATTGGAGACTGCGGCGAATGTGCTAGCTCGCTGTCTGGCAGTCGAGCGCCCAGTTTATCCCGGCGTATCCAGGCTATCGGTGAGCCAAATTCTGGATTATCTGGAATGCCCCGCGAGATACCGCCTGATACACATCATCGGCCTGCCGCAGGAAGGCACGGAGCCGCCTGAAGAAGCAGAGGAGACGGAATACGCCGCCGCCGACCTGGGCCATCTGGTGCACCGCCTGCTGGCATCCGTGGATTTCTCTCACGATGCGGAGCCCCAGATCCAAGCCCTGATGGCGGAGTCGGCCGGCGAGCCCCTTGGAGCTCACGCCGCGCCGCTTCTCGAAAGGTTCGCGGCGAGCCGGTGCTGCCGCGATCTGCGCTCAGCGGACAGAGTACTCAAGGAGACGCCCTTCGAATTGGCGATTGATGGCAAAGTCCTGGCCGGGCGCATGGATGTCATCTACCACGGCGCCGACGGATGGAACATTCTGGATTACAAGACCGGGCGCGGCGAAAGCAGGGAGCGTTACGAGCTTCAGGTGGGAATCTACGCCTGCGCTGCGAGCCGCCTCATAGGGGAAATGCCCGTCCGCGCCGGCCTGATTCTACTGTCCGCCGGCGAGGAATGGGCGCGGGACACATCGGATGGCTCGGCCGCACGCCTGGCGCTTGGGAAGATAACCGAGGTCGCCGCAGCCATCGAGGCCGGGAGATTCGATCCCAAGCCCGGCAAGGTCTGCGAATGGTGCTCCTTCGCCGCACATTGCGGGAAGGACTGATCGCACGCCGGTCCGCCATCCAGGTCAAACATTCCACAAGGGCGGAGGGATAATCGGCTGCCAAGCAGAAGCTATACTAGGAGGTGTCCAGGATGACCCTTGAGGAGCAGTTCTCACGACTCATAAAGACTCTTCAGCTCATCGAGCACGAGCCGTGGAAATGGGACGTCGCCGGGCTCGAGCTCGAGTTCGGCGTCGCGCGCGCCACCGTGGAGCGGGATATCCGCATCCTCCGACGATGGGGAACCATACAGCGCAGGAAAGGGTACTTCGCCATCAGGGAGATGCAATTCCTACCCACTTCCTTCACGGCAAGCGAGGCGCTGGCGCTGGTTCTCGCCGGCAGCATGGCCGCTGAACGCATCGGAATGCCCCCTACCGAAGCCATGCACAGCGCCCTGCGGAAGATTGATACTCTCCTGCCGGAGCAGGTGGACACCATGATAAAGAGGATGCGGAGGCGCATTTCGGTGGGCGTCAACCTCATCCGCGAATGCAGTTCCGAGGTACTGGACGCGGTCAGCAAGGCGATTTCAAGCCACAATCCCATCGAGATTACCTACTACGTCATCACACGAAAGGAGATTACAAAGCGAAAGGTTGACCCATACGGGCTGACCTTCCGCTTCGGGAACTGGTACCTGATCGGCCACTGCCACCTCCGGCAGGATGTGCGCACCTTCGGCGTGGATCGGATACGCGCCATCCGCATCCTGAACGAGCATTTCAAATACCCCAAAGACTTCAATCTGGAGGAGTACCTGGAACGCGGCTGGTCGCTTCAGGCCGACGCGGAGCAGGAGCACATCGTGCTTCGCTTTGACAAAGAGATTGCGCCTTGGATCGCGGCCTGCAAATTCCATCCGCACCAGAAGATAACCCTTCAGCCGGATGGATCCGCGCTGTTCGAAGTCACCGTCGCGGGGGTTGACGAGATCAAACATTGGATACTAGGTTTTGGGGAGAACGTTGAGGTTCTGAAGCCTGAGAGCCTCCGAATTTCGATCGGCTCTACCTGCAGCAGGATGGCATACATGTATGCCTCTGCGCCCTCCGGAGCGCACAGGAAACCTTGCGCCCCATAAGAACGTAATGTAGTATAGTACGTACCTGTGCCGCTCGGTGCGGTCATGCCGATAATGTAATGTTGAAGCAAATTCAAAGAGATACAAGATTTCGACCGATGATTGCCCGGACAATCTTCTTCACGCCCTTGTGGGCGATGCTTGCCGTATTGATCTCGTCTTCTTCGGCTGCGCACGGTGACGCCAGGAGCGCCATCGGCCAGGCGACCAACGGCTTTAGAGACGTAACGCTCACCTGCAAAGTGCTGTACGCCAACCATGCGGAACTGAAGAAGATCGGCAAGGACTTCAACAAGAGCTATGAGTTCAAGAGCACCACTGTCCGGTACAAGGCGCCCAATAAGATGAAGATGGAGGGCAAGCTCGGGCTGCTAAAGGCCGTCGTAGTGATCAACGGCGACCGAAAAGCCACCATCATTCCGGCTATCCATTATTCGAAAAAGGAGAACATCAGGGACGAGCCGCACAAGCGCCAGACGGACATTGATATAGGCATCGTCACGGATTCGGTCTGGCGTGACTACATAGTGCTCGGCAACGCCGACGAAAGAGGGCCGAGCGGCGCCGTATACAAGATCACGTTCGTGCGTGAGAATGCCCGCGACAAGAAGCACGTGTGCTGGGTTGACGCCAGGACACTGAAACTGCTCAAGGTTGAGAAACACGAAAGCGACGGCAGCCTCAAATCCAGGTACATCTATTCGAGACACAGCCTGATAGAGGGGTTCATATGGGTGCCTGGCCGGATTGACGTCTACAACCAGGATGGCAAGCTGGCCGGGACCACGGCATACGAAAATATCAGGATCAACACGGGCATCCCTGATTCCGTTTTCAGGATCTGAGACAACCAGGTTGCAACCTGAAACCCTTCTGATAAGTCTTGCAGGACGGCGAGAATCGCCGTCCTGTTCGCTTGTTTGATGAGGCAAGTTCAAGCCGATTGTTCGTGGGGAAGGTAGTGTCAACCCTTTTGTGTAAAATGGCGAATTGGTTTCAGCTCCCAACGCTTGTTGAACGAATCGAATACGGCGAAGATGACCCGATCGCAGCTGGCCTTGTTT
>Ga0307379_10002612_pt1 | contig 26574 bp, 22 predicted proteins | sample UN2MG_FD_202237 | JGI IMG/M metagenome (GOLD analysis project Ga0307379, IMG submission 202237) | Soil microbial communities from Risofladan, Vaasa, Finland - UN-2 | ecosystem: Environmental > Terrestrial > Soil > Coastal area > Acid sulfate soil | place: Finland: Risofladan, Vaasa | collected...
CTTCACCTCACCGGCACCCGCCACGAAATCCGCGACCGCGCCGCCAAATTCGCGCTCAACATGGTGCGCACGCAAATTCAGCCGCGGATTTGAACGGGATGAGCGGATGCAGGTGCAAAGCCCGCGGCAGCGGGTGCGTGCCAGGAAAATATGCAGCTCTCGCTTGACAAACCCTGTTTTCTGGGCTATAATGCCCACAGAGGACAGAGCATGTCGGCACTTTCGGGTTCGTCCATGTGGCCTGTCAAGCGGGGCATTACCTCCACCCTCTCGCCCCCGGGCAGACCGTTTCCGTATATCGTCGCAAATCCGTTTAGAGCCGGGGCGTTTCGTGGATCATCTGCGCCATGATCTCAGTGATAAGGCTGCCGCCGGTGGCGCCGGAGAAGCACTTGAGCAGTTCGCTCACGGCCTCCACGGGCGACGTGGCGTCGTCCGACGACACGCTGGTGGGCGACGACCTGCTGGTAGGCGACAGGGCCTACATCCAGGGCAACATGTACGTTACCGGCAGTAAGAGCGCCGTTGTGAAAACGGAAAGCTACGGGATGCGTAAGGTCTACGCCGACGAGTCCGCTGAAGTTAATCTCTTCGACCGCGGCCAGGGGAGCCTGGCGATGGCGAGGCGAGCATCGAGCTCGACCCTGTCTTCATCGAGACGGTTACTGTCGACCACGAGCATCCGATGCTGGTGTTCGTCACGGCCGGCGGCCCGTGCAAGGGGATATACGTCGCCGAGACGACCGCTACTTCGTTCACGGTGAAGGAACTCTGCGGCGGCAAGAGCTCCGTGCCCTTCACATGGGAAGTGACGGCCACGCGCAAGGGGTACGAAGGCGTGCGGCTGCCGATATTCGGCACCGAATAGTGCGAGGAGACCAAGCCATGACAAGACTATCTATCATGCTATCGTGCGCTCTTCTCGCGTGCGCCGCGGCCTTGCCCATTGCTCTTGCCGAGCACCACGGCAACGAGGAATTCCTCCGATTCCTTGCCGAAATCGACGACGGCAAGGGCCCGGCTCCCGAAGCGATCACAGAGCCGCCGACGCGCGGCGTGCAGGACCTGCACGTTCTCGCGTGGCAGAGCCTCGGCATCACGCACGAGCTGCAGCGCAAGGACACGAAGATGCTCTGCCTCGACGGCTGCGACGAGATCGGAGCCGTGTGCTGGGATAACGAGCAGGTCGATCACAACGGCCACGGCAGCCACTACTGCGTGCGGGCGTCCATCCAGATGATCAACGCCCACTACGGCGGCACGCTCAGCCAGGACCGGATGACGCACTGGATCATTGCAGAGTATCCGGACAGCAACAAGAAGGCCCTCGAACCCGATTTCGACCTCTGGCACAGCAGCGGCAGCAAGGCCGTGATCTCTACCGAGAACCACGGCCGCCGGCTGGTGTTCGTCGAAGAATCCGCGTCGTCCTATCACTTCGATCGCGGCCGCTCGCAACTCCGCAACGGCTCGGTCACGATCCACCTCGATCCCATCTTCCTGCAGACGGTTACGCTCGGCGACGGCAATCCGCCGGTGGTCCGCGTCACGCCCACGGCCGATTGCCTCGGTCTATATGTGGCGAGGTGGACGGCAACGAGCTTCACCGTGCAGGAGATCGATGGCGGCACCTCGAATGCAGCCTTCAATTGGGAAGTCGCCGCGAAACGGCGCGGCTTCGAGAACGTCCGCTTGGACGAACTGACCGCCGAGGAAGACTGATCCCGGCAAGTGCGCACCGAATGTGGCACAGGCGTCCCGCCTGTTTCCGGCTTCCCGGCGGGCGAGACGCCCGTGCTGCTGCAAAATGCCTGCACACGATGCTGTATCTGACTGAAAGGATATCAAGATGAACTCAGCGAAAGCCGCGACACCACTGAAAATCCAACGCGGCGTGAACATCGAAGGCTGGCTCGGCCGCGAACTGGCGTTCGGCCCTCACGATGCCGCTCGCGTGGCCGAACTGGGCTTCGACCACCTCCGGATCAACGTTAACGAGCAGCATCTCTGGGACGAATCCGCACAGCCCATCCGCGAGAGCTTCGATCGGGTGGACGAGCTGCTGGACGCCTGCAGCGGCTTGGGCCTCAAGGCCGTCTTCGACCTTCACGTGCTGCGCAGCCACTTCTTCAACGCCCCGCAGCGCCCCCTCTTTCACAATCCGGACTGCCTGGAGGAGTTCCTTGACTGCTGGCGGCGGCTATCGGCGCATCTGCGTGACCGCCCGTGCAGCATGCTCGCCTACGAGTTGCTCAATGAGCCGGTGGCCGACGATCCCGCGGACTGGAACCGCGTTTCCGCCGCCGGCATCAAACTGCTGCGTTCCCTGGAGCCTCAGCGCACCATCGTGCTCGGCTCCAACCGATGGAGCGGGCCCGATACCTTCGCCGACCTCGCCGTGCCCGACGACGACAACCTGATCCTCACGTTCCATTTTTATTACCCGTTCCTTGTTACCCATCACGGCGCCTCGCCCTATGCGGCTCCCTTCCACACCGGCCCGGTGCATTATCCCGGCCAGCCGATCTCCGAGGCAGACCTGGCCAAGCTCACCGCCGAGCAGCGGCAATCAGTTGCCATTGGAAACGCCCCCGAGGACCGGCAAACCATGGCAGCCCACATGGCGGCGCCCATGGCCGTCGCCGCGCAAACCGGTCTTCCGCTCTATTGTGGGGAATTCGGTTGCTTTGATAACGTGACCCGAGACGACCGCCTTCGCTGGCACGCCGACATGGGCGCTATCCTCGCCGAGCACGGCATCGGCTGGGCCGCCTACGCCTACCGCGGCCGCTGGGCCACCGTCTGGGCCGAGGGACACGTCGACCGCGAGATCGTCGCACGCCTGATCGGACGATAGTGCATTGGGAAAGGACGAAGAACGGAAAGGAGTTCCGTTAAGCTATACGCTCCGTGATTCAGCACGCTATATTCGGCTGTTATGACTTCACACCAACCGCAGCCTTGCTCGCTCTGCCACGAAGGCGCGTATGTGGTCGGGCGTGGTGCCGCAGCAGCCGCCAACGATGCTCGCCCCCGCCTCGATCAGTTGGCGCAGGTGCCCGGCCATCTCGTCGGGTGTTTCGCGGAAGATCGTCTTGCCGCCTACCAGCTCCGGCAGCCCCGCGTTCGGCTTGATCCACAGCGGCAGTTTCGTGGCCGAGCGGAAGAGCCGGGCGATCTCCACCATGTTCGCGATGCCCGAGCCGCAATTGGCCCCCACGGCATCGGCGCCGGCCGCATCCAGCTCGGCGGCCGCCTGCGCGGGCCGCACGCCCATCATCGTGGCGTATCCGGCCTGTCCGCGATCGAAAGTAAGCGAAGCCACCGCGGGCAGTGAGCAGTTTTCCTTCGCCGCGCGAACGGCCGCCTTGGTCTCGCCCAGATCGGTCATCGTTTCGATCACAAAGCCGTCGGCCCCGCCGGCGATCAGCCCTTTGATCTGCTCGGCAAAGCATTCGACCATCTCGTTTTCGGTGATCGAGCCCAGCGGTTCCATGAATTCACCTGTCGAGCCGATTGACGCGAAAACGAGAGCTTTGCCGGCGGCGGCCTGCTTCGAGATGGCGGCGCCCAGGCGGTTCAGCTCGAACACCTCGCGTTCGAGGCCCGCCTTCGCCAGCTTGAACCTGTTGCCGCCGAACGTGTTGCTGAGGATGATCTCGGAGCCGGCCTGCACGTACGACGCCGCAACGGCCAGCACGTCGGCCGCGTGATCGCGGTTCCACGTCTCCGGGCATTCGCCGGGCTGCATGCCGCGTTTCGACAGCTCGGTGCCCCAAGCACCGTCGGCGATCAGCAGTTTCCTGTCGTTCAACAACTCTGGAAAGCTTTTCATGGCAGCTCCTTTAGTATCATTGACGTCCCTTGCACGATTGTCATAGCGTGCCTCTGTCATGCGATGCCCTCAGCAGAAGCCACAGGAAGAACGGCCCGCCCAGCAGCGCGGTGATCACACCTACGGGCAGCTCCGCCGGCGCGATGACCGTGCGGGCCAGCAGGTCGCACAGCGTGAGGAACATGCCGCCAAACAGCAGCGTTGCGGGCGTCAGGTGGCGGTGGTCCGGTCCGATCAGCAGCCGGCAGATGTGGGGCGACATCATCCCCACAAACCCGATTGGCCCGCAGATTGCCACCACGCCGCCCACCATCAGCGACGTGGCAAAGAACAGCACGCGCTTGGCGCCGGCCACGTTCACCCCGCGGCTGGCTGCTATGTCCTCGCCCGTTGTTATCAGGTTCAGCTCGTTTGTGAGCAGCAGGACGATTGCGCTGCCGCTGAGCACAAACGGAAGCACGTCGAGCACCGAATCGTAGCCCACCGTGCCCAGCCCGCCCATCGTCCACCGCAGGATGCGAAACGTGTTTGTGAAGTCGCTGAGGTACTGGATGAACAGGATCATGCTCGCGAAGAAAAAGCTGACGGCCACGCCGGCCAGCAGCATTGTGCCGGCCGACAGCCCTCCGCGCAGGCTGCTGAGGCCGTAGACGAGCAGGATGGCCACGAGCGCGCCGCCGAATGCCGCCAGCGACACGCCCGATACGCCGAGCACGCTGATCTGCACGCCGGAGAGGATGTAAAGCGATGCGCCCAGCGATGCGCCGCTCGATACGCCCAGTGTAAACGGTGTGGCGAGGGCGTTGCGAAACATCGCCTGGAAAGTCATGCCGCTCACGGCGAGCGCCGCGCCCGCAAGGAACGAAACCAGCACGCGCGGCACGCGCAGGTGCCAGAAGATGTCGGTTTGCCTGCTTTGTGAGAACGGCCGCAGCACGGCGCTCAGCGACACGCGGCTCATGCCCACCATCGGCGCCGCCAGCAGCACGGCGGCCGCCAGCAGTACCAGCAGGGCGATCTTGGCGGTTTTCGAGAGGCGCGCGTCGTTCATTGCTCTGCCACCTCCGGCACCACTACCGGTTTGCCGGTTAGCGGGTGCGCCGCAAAAATGAATCGCTTTCCGTAAATCCGCTCCAGCACGCTGTTGTCCATCACGTCGGCCGCGGGTCCGTGAAATGCCACCTCGCCGGCCTTCAGCGCGAGCACGCGATTGCTGCCGAGCGCCGCCGTGTTGATGTCGTGCGTTACGGAAACGATAGTCGCGCCGGATTCGCGGTTGATCCTGTGAAGCGTGCGGAGAACTTCGTCCTGGTGCCTGGGGTCCAGAAACGTGGTCGGCTCGTCGAGCAGCAGGATAGCGGCGCCTTGGGCAAAAGCGGCCGCGATAAACGCCTTTTGGCGTTCGCCGCCGCTGAGCGTGGTGAGCAGGCGGCCGGCAAACTCCTCGACGCCTGTGAGCGCCATGGCTTCGCGCACCGCCTTGCGGTCGGTTTCGGAGATCGATGAGAACGGGCTGAGGTAAGGATAGCGGCCCATAAGCACGAACTCTTCGACGGTGAACGGCAGCAGGCGGCCGTCGGCTTGGGGCACGTAGCTCACAAGCTTTGCGAGCTCGCGTCGGCTGTAGCTTTCAAGCGGCCTGCCGTGCACGCGGATGGAGCCGGTGCCGCCGGTGAGGATGCCGTCGAGGCATTTCAGCAGTGTGGATTTGCCGGCGCCGTTTGGCCCGATGATCGAGAGCGCCTCGCCTGCGCTGATGTCGACTGAGACGCCGCGAAGGATCGCCTTCTTGCCGATGCTGAACGAGAAATCGGCCACCTCGATCAGCGCGTCCGGTTTGGATTCGTCAGATGCCACGCGGTCAGTTCTCCCAGTCGGCTTCGGGATGAAGGGCCTTCGCAATATCCTCGAGCGTTTGCGCCACGCGCGGGCCGGGCCGCATCAGGTGGTTGCCCGCCAGCACGTGCACGCGGCCGTTCTTCACCGCGTCGACGTGCTGCAGCTTCAGCCATTCGGCGAGGATTTCGTCGCAGCCGCCGGGAAAGCGGCTGACGTCGTCTACGATGTCGATGATAACCTCCGGATCGAGGCTGATCATGCCCTCAGTGGTGACGGTGGGGTAGCGCACGGCGCCGCCCTGGTAGACGTTCGTGCAGCCGGCGGCGGCGAGCATCGCGTCGTAGAAATCATCCTTGCCCGCGATCCGCACCTCCTTGCGCGAGCTCGAGCCATCGTTGTTGCCGATCGAAACAATCACCCGCCAGCAGCGGCGGCCGGCGCTCTTCCGTTTCACGCGCTCGATCCTGGCATTCATCGCGGCAAGAAGCTCGCCCGCCCGCTGCTGGGCGCCGCAGACCTTGCCGATGGCTCCGAGCGACTCGAGGATGCCGTCGATAGTCTGGTGGTTCACTTCCAGCACGCGCAAGCCGGCGCCGGTGAGGTTGCGGTTGGTCTCGCCGGCCTCCACGAGCGACACGACGAGTTCCGGCCGCAGCAGGAGAATGGCCTCGTAATTGGGGTCGTAGAAGCCGCCGATTTTCTCACAGCGGGCGGCCTCGGGCGGAAAGTCGCAGTATTGAGTTACGCCGGTCACCTTTGCGCCCAGCCCCAGTGCGAAGAGCGTTTCGGTGATGCTGGGTGCGAGCGAAACGATGCCGCTGCCCTGGCGCGCGCTGCCGTGGCGCGCGGTGCCCCGGCGCAGGGCGCTCTTGCCGGCGCTGCTCAGGGCAAATATCATCACAATGCCCACGACAAGCGCCCCTGTGGTCAGCAGCGAGTATTTCAAGACGAGTTTGCTGTGCATAAGGTATTCTCGACAGAACATTCTACAGGCAACAGGGGAGAGGTTCAAGAATGTTCAGGTGAGATGGTGTTGTTTTTTCTTTGATTCTCCGCCAATTACGCCATATAATGAAGTAAGGAAGCGACGAGGCGTCTTGCGGCGGGCCGAGAAGCCCGTGCAAGGCTTTTCGGGCGCGCTTTCAACCAAAATACTTCAGTTTAGGCCGCGGTAGACGGGGAACCGGCGGTACCCTGTAACCGGCAATCCGCCATAGCCGGGTCGATGCCCTTCCGAGGCTGTGTTTTCTCGGTATCTGTAATGGCAAGTGGTGTTTGACGGACCGTCTCCTACGCAATGAGACGGTGCGAACCTGGTCAGAGCCTGACAGCAGCAGCCATAAGCATATGCTCTCATGTGCAGTAGGGTCAGGTGGTCCTAGCTAACTGCCATTGCGTGAGCCGGGGAATCCTGTCGGAGAAGGGTCCGCGGCCTATTTTCATTGCAGTCAACCATGTGGCGGCGGGGCAGCCCCCGCGCAAAGAAGAATCCAGCGTGTTTGCCGATGGGCTATATTGTTCTTGCCAGGAAATACAGGCCGCAGCGCTTTGACGACGTGATCGGGCAGGAGAGCGCAGCTCAAACGCTGAAGAACGCCGTGAACAGCGGCCGCGTGGCACACGCCTACCTTTTTGCCGGGCCGCGTGGCGTGGGCAAAACCTCGATGGCACGCATCCTCGCCAAGGCCCTGAACTGCCGGCAAGGCCCTACAGCCGAACCCGACAACACCTGCGAGCACTGCAAGAGCATTGCACGCGGCGACAACGTGGACGTGATAGAGATCGACGCGGCGTCGAACCGCGGCATCGATGACGTCCGCCTGCTGCGCGAGAACGTGAGATATCTGCCCAGCCTCGGCAAGCACATGATCTACATCGTAGACGAGGTGCACATGCTCACCGAGCCGGCCTTCAACGCGTTGCTCAAAACGCTCGAAGAGCCGCCAAAGCACGTGATCTTCATTCTCGCCACCACCGAAGCAAACAGGCTGCCCGAGACGATCCGCTCGCGTTGCCAGCGGCTGGATTTCAAGCGCATCCCTACCGGGAAGATCGTGCGCGAGCTGCGGCGCATCTGCGACGCCGAGAGCGTTGAGATCGACGACGCGGCACTTATGGCCATCGCACGAAACGCACGCGGCGGCCTGCGCGATTCCGAGTCGCTGCTCGATCAGCTCATCTCGTTCACCGGAAAACGAATCACCGAAGAGGATGTTTACGAAGGCATCGGCGCCCTCTCGCGCGACGACCTCTTCCGCCTCGTCGATCTCATAAGCCAGGCCAACGTGCCCGATGCCCTTGCAATACTCGACACGGCGGTGCTGAAGGGCGTGGACAACGAGTCGTTCCTCGACGAGCTCATGGCGCACTACCGCGAGCTGATGCTGATAGGCCTGTGCGGCCGGCATTCGCCGCTGGTTCACGAGAACGACGACGACGCAGACCGCCTTGAGAAGCAGCAGAAGGCGCTGGGCGTGGATTCCATCCTGTATTCGATGCAGGTGCTCAGCGATGCGAAATCGCGTATCCGGGCGGCGGTCGAGAGCCGCATACCGGTAGAGATGGCCCTGGTGCGGCTGGCGCGGCTCGAAAAGATGATATCGCTGGATGAGCTCTTGCAGCGGCTGCAGGCGCTGGAAAACGGCGGCTCGGGCGGAAACGCCGGCAATGCAGGCGGCGGGGCGCCCGGAGCCTCGCAGCGCGAAGCCTTGGGCGAACGGCCGGCCGCATATCGACAGGAGCGGCCGCCGGCGGCGGCGCCCGCGGCGAATGCCGGGCCGTGGGAGCGCATCGTGGCAGAGGTAGCGAAAAGCAGCAGGGTAACGGCCAGCGCTCTGGTCGGCATAGCGCAGCAGAGCGATTCCGTGGTTGTGATCAATCACATGAAAAGTTTCAGTTTCAAGAATGACATCGTGGAAGCGGTGGTGAAGCAAGTGCTGAATACCAAGGCGCGCGTAGTCTTCGAAGAGGTGAAGACGCCCCACGTGAGGCCGGCAGCCGAAACGCAGACGGCCGCTCCGACGGCGGCTGGCGAGAGCGACGATGCCCCGCCGGCCGACGGAAAATATGCTGAGTATTACGACGATCCGGCGGTTAAGAATGTTGTGAAGACTTTCAGAGGCCGAATCGTCGGAGCCAAGGGGGTGAAGAAATGTCCAAAGGACTAGGCGGCAACATGGGCGGTTTCATCAAGCACGCCCAGGAAATGCAGAAGAAGATCGCGGAGATCCAGGAAAACCTGAAGAACAGGATCGTGGAGGGTTCCGCCGGCGGTGGAATGGTGGCGGCATTCGTGAACGGCCACCAGGAGATAGTGAAACTGAAGATCGACCCGAAGGTGGTGGACCCCGACGACGTGGAGATGCTGGAGGACCTCATCCTTGCGGCAGTGTCGCAGGCGGTGAAGAAATCCAAGGACTTGGCGAAGGACGAGATGGGCAAGGCAACGGGCGGTTTGAGCATTCCGGGGCTGGTCTGATCGCAATGCACCGGCCGGTCGGCGGATTTTGGCTCAAACACGTGTGGGATATTCCGATAGTATAAGTGCGTGGAACGTAATTTGAAGAGCTATCCGAAATCGCTGGACAGGTTGATAGAGGAGCTGGAAAAGCTGCCGGGCATCGGCACCAAGACCGCCGAACGGCTGGCATTCCATATTCTCAAGGCGTCGACCGACGAGGCGATGGGCCTGGCTTATGCGGTGCGCGACCTGAAGAAGAACACGTGCATGTGCTCGCGCTGCTGCAACATCGACGAGTCGGACCCCTGCTGGGTATGCTCGGCCGCGGGGCGCGAAACCGGCGTGATATGCGTGGTGGAGCAAACGCGCGACCTGCTGGCCGTGGAGCGCTCCGGCAGCTACAAGGGCCTGTATCACGTGCTCGGAGGCCATATATCGCCTCTTGAAGGAATCAACCCGCAAGACTTGACTATCGCCAAGCTTGTTGATAGAATAACAGGTGACATCGCGGAAGTGATAATTGCAACTAACCCCAACATGGAGGGCGACCTGACCGCAAACCACATTGCGGACCTGCTGAAAGGCACCGGGGTGAAGATCACGAGGCCGGCAAGGGGACTGCCGCCGGGAAGCCAGGTGGAATGCGTTAGCCGGGCTATCCTCACCGATGCCATCAAGGGGCGACAGGAGATCCGATAGAGGACGTAGTATGGCAATGAGAATGGAAATGGGGCTGCAGCAGAAGCTCGAGCTGAAAATGAAGCTCGCGCCCCAGATCATCCAGTCGATCGAAATCCTTCAGCTCCCCACACTCGAGCTTCAGCAGCGCATCAAGCAGGAGCTGGTCGAGAACCCCGTGCTCGAGGAACTCGAAATCAAGCCCGGAGCACCCGACGAGGGCCCGCCGGGCGACCCCCAGCAAAGCGAGCCAAAGCCGCTCGACGAGACGTTCGACGATAAGCGCTGGCAGGAATACCCGCAAGGCTCGCGGCCCGCGCCTGTTTATTCTGAAAAAGATAAAAAGCACGAGGCCATGCAGAACACCGCTGCTCGGCCCATGTCGCTGCAGGATTTCCTCTTCAACCAGTTCAACCTCCTCGACATCAGCCCGGAGCAGCGGCTGATTGGCGAGAACATCATCTATAACGTCGACGACAACGGCTACCTCCAGAGCACGCTGACCGAGATCGGGGCGGCGTCGAACAACGCAAAGCCCGAAGAGGTGGAGGCCGTGCTCGTGCTCGTGCAGTCGCTCGATCCGCCCGGCGTGGGCGCACGCGACCTACGCGAGTGCCTGCTGCTGCAGCTCACCGATGCCGAGCAGCATCCGCTCGAAAAAGAGCTGATCGAGAAGTATCTCGAAGACATCTACATGAATCGTTTTCCCAAGATTATGCGAGAAACGAACCGCTCGGCCGAGGAAATCCAGGATGCCATCGACTTCATAAAAACGCACCTCAACCCCCGGCCCGGCAACGTCTTCGGCGGCGAGATCCCGCAATACATCACGCCCGACATCCTCATCGAGGCCGGCGAAAATGAATACGAGGTGAAGCTCGAAGACAATCACCTGCCCCAACTTTACATCAGCCCGCTTTACCAGAAGATGCTCGGCGACAGCTCTACGCCCGAGCAGGCGAAAGAGTTCATCAGGCGCAAAATCCAGGCCGCACGCTGGCTGATCGAGGCAATCGAGCAGCGCCGAAATACGCTGAAAAAAATCGCCCTCGAAATCGTAAAGGTGCAGCGCGGATTCCTCGACCACGGCATCTCCGAGCTGCAGCCGCTGAAGATGCGCACCATCGCCGAAACCACCGGCGTGCACGTTTCCACCGTGAGCCGCGCCATCGCCGAAAAATTCATGCAAACGCCCCGAGGCATCTTCCCGCTCAAGTTCTTCTTCACCGGCGGCACCCGGAACTTTGAAGGAACGATGACCTCACGCAAGAGCGTGAAGCAACTGCTGAGCGACGTAATCAAGAACGAGGACCGGAATTCCCCGCTGAGCGACGGAGACATAGCCTCGCAGCTCCAGTCGCAGGGCATCGACATCGCCCGGCGCACCGTCACCAAATACCGCAAGGCAATGAAGATACCGTCGTCGCGGCGCCGCAAATCATATTTGACCGGTCTTTAGCCCACTCTCTCATCTCGCGTTCGGGTAAATTGATGCGCACTCACCTCGGCATCCCGCTGCTCGCTTTCATCATCGCCGCGTGCTTTTGCGTGCATTCCGCCGCCGGGCAAACCGAGCTGTCCGTCAGCATGTCCAGCGGCTTCGCGGGCTATTTTCGCCACGGCCATTTCACGCCGGTTGTGGTGAGGGTGAATACCGGCCCCGCACCGCTAAGCGGCCGTATGGTCATCACATCAGACGCCGTTACCATCGAGAAACAGATCGCGGTGCCCGGCTCATCGGCGCGCGAGTATTACCTCGCGGTGCCGCTGTCGCTGGGCCCGATTGCCGAGCTGGGCCTGCGTTCGGGTGCACGCATGGAATACCAACCCAAGGCCGTGGCGCCCTCGGCAAGGCTCATAGCGTTGCTGGGGGGCGCGCCGCCCAGGATCGCCGCGCTGCTGCGCCACCTGCCCGAAGGCTCGCAAACCGCACAGATCGAGGCTCGCGACCTGCCCGAAGATTTCCGCGCATACGAAGCACTCGATCTGCTGCTGATCGCCGACCTGTCGTCTGCCCCGCGCGACGAGCAGCGCCAGGCCATGACCGCTTGGCTCACCCGCGGCGGCCGCATGCTGATTGTCTCGCCGCCCGCCGGCGCCGATTCCATCAGCTCATTCTGGCGGCGGTTCTTTCCGGCCGACCATTTCCGCACGCAGAGGCGGCTCGAGGGCCGCGAGATGGCGCGCTCGCTCAGAGATGCCGGGCTGGACGTCATCTACGATGAGCGGTTCGAAAGCCTTGCCGGCTTTCGGGTGGGCCTGGGCCGCGTGATGATTTCGCAGTACGAGCACGCATATGCAAATGACGGCGACGATGCGGCAACGCTGGCAACCCTGAGGCTGCTGGAGCTGGACCGCCCGCCCCAGCGCCAGCCCAACCCGCTGCTGGCACCGTTGGCTTACGAGATGTCCACGCCGGCCGAATGGCCCGCTGGCCCGCGCAAGACGCTGTGGCTCGCGGCGGTCGGCTATGTGCTTGCGATGGCGATAACGCTGATAGTGCTGCGTTCGGAAAAGCCGCTCATCTTCGCGCTGTCGGCCGTCGGCTTCGCCGCCGTTTTCGCGGCCGTCATCTACCTGCTGCTCTTGCCGAGATCGATGGTGGCGCTCGAAAGCGTATCGCACGCGTGCACTCAGTCGGGGGCGTCATCGGCGGCCAGCACGCGCTACGTGAATTTCACCACGCCGGGAACGGGTGAGGTGAAGGTGCGGGCATCTTTCGACACGCCCGCAAAGCCGCTGTTCTACTCTGACCTGATGCTTTCGCAGGGGCCGGTGCACGTGCGTGTTTCAAACGGTGCGTCGGCGTACGACACCGGCCTCGGCAGCGGCCGGCCCACCTGCTTCGAGCAGGCCGGAGTGCTGAGCTTCCAAGGGAGCGTGCGCATTACAGAGCTTTCGGCCGATCGATATGCGATATCGAATGAGATGCGGACTATCGGCACGGGCGATGCGATAGATTTCAGCGACTTGATCTTCACCGACGGCACCGACGCGGTTTTCATCGAGCGGCTGGCGTTGGGGGAATCGGTGACGGTGGATTTCAGCCCAGGCAGCCGGGCAAGCCTGGGGCGGATCGTATGGGATCATTTCGCGGCGACGCGTCCCTCGCAGCACCGCGTGCTCCGGCACTGGATCAGCACCAATCCGCCGGACGGTCGCCTGCGGCTGCTCGGCTGGAACCGCATGCAGCCAATGCCCGAGATCAGCGGCCGCTTTCTCGCGCGAAAAGAGAGCGAAACGCTGTGGGAGATTCGGCACCGCGACGACATGCCCTTGAAATGAAGCAGGGCAAGGACTATGCCTTGCCCGTGCGTATCCATTCGGCCTATGGCTGGATCACCTGCTGATCCTCAGCCCGCCTTTCTTCATAACATTTTCCACCTCGTCGCGCGTGACGATGGGCAGGTCGCCCGGAATCGAGTGCTTCAGAGCGGCGAGGGCGTTTCCCAGCTTCAAGCCGTACTCCACGCCTTGTTCCAGATACCCGATCAGGAAGCCCGCGGTAAACGAATCGCCGGAGCCTACGCGATCCACTATCTCCACGTCATAGGTCTTGTCGGCGTAGAACTTGCCGTCGGCGTAGGCGATAGCCGTCCACGTGTTCTTCCACACAGATGGCGTGTCGCGCAGCGTGATGGCAACAGCTTTGAAACTGAATTTCTTCGCGAGCTGCTCGGCCACTTCGTTGTAGGTGGGCGCGCTGATTTTGAAAACGCGGTTCGTGTCTTCCTCGGTGGAGATCAGGATGTCGACGAACTCCATCATCGGCTCCTGGCATTTCTGGGCCTCTTCTTCGGTCCAAAGCTTCACGCGGTAGTTGAGGTCGTAGCTGACGAGCGCTCCCTTGCGTTTCGCGGCGCGCACGGCCTCGAAGGTGACATCGGCGGCCGATTTGCTGAGGGCCGGTGTGATGCCGCTGACGTGAAAAACCTTCACGCCTTCGAATATCGAATTCCAGTCCACCTCGCGCCCCTTGATCAGGCTTATGGATGAATTCGCGCGGTCGTACAGCACCGAGCTTGCCCGCGGCGCGGCGCCGAATTCCATGAAATAGATGCCGGCGCGGCCTTCCTTGCTCCACACTATGTGATCGGTGCACACGCCCCATTCGCGGGCTTTGTTGCCGATCAGCCGCCCGGTGGGGCCGTCTGGCAGCTTCGATATCCACGCGGCCTTCTTGCCCATTCTGGCGGCCGCAACGGCCACATTCAGCTCGCCGCCGCCCACGCACACGTCGAATGATGTCGCCTGTTCCAACCGCTTGAAATCGGGGGGCGACAGCCTCAGCATTGCCTCGCCAAACGTTACGATGTCATACATGGCTCAATTTCCTATCAGGTCCGATGTTTCCCTACGCGTTGTCGTAGCCCAATGTTTCATCGTCGGGCAGATCGTCTGCCGAGCCGCCATCGACGAGCGAGAGGTAGATATCGCCGAAGGGCCCTGCCTGCTCGCCTTTGATGCGCCTGAGGCGCATCAGCTCAAGGATCGCCAGAAAGACTCCGATCACCACCGACTTGTCCTTGAGGTCCAGGAAAAGGTCGCGGAAGCTCGCCCGCTGCTGGTCCTTCAGCGATTCGAGCACCATGACCATGAAGAACTTCAGGGGCTTGTCGGTCTGGTAAATTGTTCGCGGCTCGGCTAGCTTGGTTTCTTCGAGCACCTTCGAGAATGCGGTGAGGAGGTCCCACAGGCTCACCCCGTCGAACGGGTTCTCGTCCTCCTGCGGGATTTCGAGACGAAGCGCCTCCTTGTCCAGCGGTGGCCGCGGGAATCGCTTCGATTGTTCTTCTTCGGCGTCTTCGAGCATCCGTGCGGCGTCTTTGAAGCGCTTGTATTCGAGGAGCTGCCGCACAAGTTCCATCCGCGGATCGCCGTCGTCGTCTTCGAGATCGTCGAGCGTTTCGCGCGGCAGCAGCATCTTGGATTTGATCTCGATGAGCGTGGCGGCCATCAGCACAAACTCGCCCGCGACTGTGATGTTGATCTGCCGCATGATTTCGATGTAGCTCAGGTATTGCGCGGTGATCTCGGCGATGGGGATGTCGTAGATGTCCACCTCCGTTCGCTTGATGAGATAGACGAGCAGATCGAGCGGGCCTTTGTAGGCGTCGAGTTCCACGCTGTAATCGTTGGCGGGGTTGTAATCGCCGGAAGGCTCTTGCGGCGGGCCCGACGGGTTCTGTTGCGATTCCATTCAATTGCCTCGGTGGTATACAGCGTGGCGCGGCGGGCGCTAAACCTTCAGCCTTGTCTGTCCGATTCCCATAGCTTCGCGAGCCTCGTTCAGCGTGGCGGATGCCACACTACGGGCTTTGCGGCATCCTTCGCTGAGGATGCATTCGATGCGCTCGGGCTTGGCCAGCAGCTCGGTACGTTTCGCGCGGATCGGCTCGAGGTATCCGTTCAGCCGCTGGGCCAGCTCCTTCTTGCAGTCCACGCATCCGATCTGGGCGGCGCGGCACGCGGCATCGATCTCGGCCACGCGCTCGGGCGCAAACACGCGGAAGTAGCTGTGCACGTTGCACACCTCCGGACGGCCCGGGTCTTTCTTGTGGATGCGTAGGGGATCGGTGAACATGTTCATGATTTTCTTGCGCGTGTCTTCGGGGCTCTCGCCAATGGCGATGGCATTGCCGTAGCTCTTGCTCATCTTGCGGCCGTCGAGCCCGAGCAGGCGTGCGGCCTGCGTGAGCCTGGGCTGCGGCTCGGGAAAGACTTCGCGGTACATGCTATTGAAGCGGCGGCAGATCTCGCGGGTAAGCTCGAGGTGCGCCACCTGGTCTTCGCCCACGGGCACCACGCTGGCCTTGTAGATCAGGATGTCGGCCGCCTGCAGGCAGGGATAGCCCAGGAATGCGTAATTGGAGAGGTCCTTGTCCGCGATGTTTTGGATCTGCTCCTTGTATGTGGGCACGCGCTCCAGCCAGCCAAGCGGCGTGATGCACGATAGGATCACGTGCAGCTCGGTATGCTCGGGCACGTCGGACTGCACAAAGATGGTGCTGCGCTCGGGGTCGAGCCCGCAGGCCAGCCAGTCGGCCACGTTGTCGATCGTGTTTGCCGGGATCGCGCGGGGATTGGCATACTCGCTCATCAGCGCGTGCCAGTCGGCGATCATGTAATAGCATTCAAACTCGTCCTGCAGATCCCTCCAGTTTGCCAGTGCCCCCACAAGGTGCCCGATGTGAAGGGGCCCGGTGGGCCGCATCCCGCTGAGAATCCTTTTTCTGGCCATTTATCAAACCCCGAGTAGAGCAACACCGAACAGAACTCTTGCGACATACATCGTAGGAGTCCAGATGAGAACTCTTGTGATGCCCGTGAATATAAGCGCTATGAGGATGAACTGCCCGTACTGCGCGACCTGCCGGTAGCCCGGCTTCATCTCCGTTGGCAGCATCTGGTAGAGCACGTGCGAGCCGTCAAGCGGCGGGATTGGGATGAGGTTGAAGAACATCAGCCCGAGGTTGCCGAGCACGCCAAATGCCGCCATCTGATGCAGATATCCGAACTCGAACCACCGCATGAGAAGGCCGAACAGTATCGCAAACAATATTGCATTCAGGAGGTTTGCCGTAACGCCTGCGAGCGAAACGAGTATGTCGTCGCGCCTGTAATTGCGGAAGTTGTATGGATTGACCGGCACGGGCTTGGCCCAGCCGAAGCCGACGAACAGCATGCACAGCGTGCCGATGGGATCGAGGTGCACAAGCGGGTTCAACGAAACGCGGCCCTCATAAAGCGCGGTATCGTCGCCGCACTTGTGGGCCACCCACGCGTGGGCAAACTCGTGAATGGTGAGCGCCCACAGGAAAACCGGCGCCGAGATCGCGAGGTTGGACAAAAACTGAGGATCACTTAAATTGAAAATGGCAGAAGCCCTCGGATTCGGGATTTCAAGCACGTTAAGCCAATTTTCAGGGTAACATAAACGGCCCGTGGAATCAAGGAGAAAAGGCGGCAGAGGTGGCAGAAGCCAGAAGCCATTTGCTTTAGCGCGGGCTTACCGCATACGCCGCATACCGCCTGTATGAATGCCTAAAAGGCTAAAGCCCAAAAGGCCAAAGCCTATTCCGTCTCCGCCGGCTCGATGCTGCCCTTGGTGGAGTCTGGCCCTGCGCCCACGAATCGTTTACGGACCCAGCGGGCGCATCGGCGGTTTTCTTATTGACCCGCACCGTCCGCTGATGTAAAATACAGTGATTCCAGCGTCACATATTCTACTACGGGTAAGGAGCCAACGATGGAGCAATTCAGGATCGATCTTCCTGCAGACCGCATTCCGAAGAAATGGTACAATGCCCTGGCCGATATGGGCCAATGGATGGTGCCGCCGCTGGACCCGGCCACGGGCAAACCTCTCGACCCTTCGGCGCTCGCTGGCATTTTCCCGCAGGCGCTCATCGAGCAGGAAATGACCGGCCAGCGCTGGATCGACATCCCCGAGCCGGTGCTCGACCGCTACATGCTCTGGCGGCCCACGCCCCTTGTGCGTGCACTCAGGCTCGAGAAGTTCCTCGGCACGCCCGCAAAGATTTACTACAAGAACGAAGGCGTGAGCCCCGCCGGCAGCCACAAGCCCAATACCGCCGTGGCACAGGCTTATTACAACAAGCAGGCGGGCGTGAAGCGGCTATCCACCGAAACCGGCGCCGGCCAGTGGGGCAGCGCCCTCTGCTATGCCTGCTCGATGTTCGGCATGGAATGCATCGTTTACATGGTGAAGGTGAGCTACGAGCAGAAGCCATACCGCAAGATGATGATGGCTACGTGGGGCGGCAAGGCTATTGCCAGCCCCAGCAACACCACCAACGCAGGCCGCTCCATCCTCGCCGAAGATCCCAACTGCCCCGGCACGCTGGGCATCGCAATCAGCGAGGCCGTTGAGGTGGCAGCCACAAACAGCGATACGAACTATTCGCTGGGCAGCGTGCTCAACCACGTCATGCTGCACCAGACGATTGTAGGGCAGGAAGTGAAGGAGCAGCTTGCAATGGCGGGCGACAAGCCCGACGTGCTGGTGGCGTGCGTGGGCGGCGGCAGCAATTTTGCCGGCTTCGCATTTCCGTTTCTGCCCGAGAAGCTCGGCGGACAGAAGATCAAAATCCTGGCGGTCGAACCCACCGCGTGCCCCACGCTTACCCGCGGCACATTTGCATACGACTTCGGCGACACGGTGGGCATGACGCCGCTGTTGAAGATGTTCACCCTCGGGCACAAATTCATGCCGCCGTCGATTCACGCGGGCGGCCTGCGCTACCACGGCATGGCGCCGATGGTGAGCGCCCTTGTGAAGCAGGGCATAGTGGAAGCGGTAAGCCGCACGCAAAAATCGTGCTTCGAGGCGGCCGTCACCTTTGCCCGCACCGAAGGCATCATACCCGCGCCCGAAACGTCCCACGCGATTCGCGTGGCGATCGACCAGGCGCTCGAATGCAAGAAAACCGGCGAGAAGAAGACCATCGTTTTCAACTTCAGCGGCCACGGCCTGCTCGATCTGTCGGCCTACGACAACTATTTTTCGGGCAAGCTGGAAGATATCGAGTGCACGCAGGAGATGATTGCGAAGGGAATCGCCGAATTGCCGAAACTGTCATAGGGCATCCGCCGCGCATACTAGACCGAACCATGAATGGGCGGGCGCCCTTGGCCCGCCCGTTGATTTTTACCGGCGGCTGAGAACCAGGAGAAACCGAAATCTGCCCGAAGAAAGGCAAGGCTGACAAGGGCGTGCCCGCCTCGCGCCGCAAGCTCAGAAAAGCGCGCAAGACAGGCCAGGAGCACCGCGGCCGCGAGCGGCGGCTCGCCGAAACCGGCGAGGAAGCCGCGTCGTTCAGGCGGCTGGTCTCGCGGCATGACCGGCGGCGCCGCGACGTTGATGAGGCCCGCGAGATGCTGCGCGATGACCTCCTTGGCGCGGCCGGCGACGTGCCCGAAAACGCCATCGGCGGCATTGTTATCGAAATCATCCCCGGCGGATGCATTGTGCGCTCGGATACGCGCAAGACGCGCTGCGTGCTGCGCGGCTTGCTCAAGAGCCTCGAGACCAGGGAGCGCAATGTCGTTGCCGTGGGCGATCGCGTGCTTTTCGTGCAACTGGACGATCATACCGGCGTCATCGAGCGCGTGCAGCCCCGCAACACGATCCTCTCGCGGAAATACATGGAGCGCGAGCACGTGGTCGCCGCAAACGTCCAACAGCTTCTGGTCACGATTTCGGTGGCCGCGCCGCCCATCCGCACGGGCCTGATCGACCGCTACCTCGTTGCGGCCGAGAACGGCAGCCTGCGGGCGGTTATCATAGTAAACAAGATCGATCTGGTGGGTGCCGCCGAACGCGCCCAGATACACGAGATGCTCAGGGTGTACGCAGAGCTGGAGTATCCGGTGATGTATTGCAGCGCTGAAACGCGGGAGGGGCTTGACGAGGTGAGGGAGCTGCTGCGCGATAAGACGAGCATCTTTGCGGGGCAGTCGGGCGTGGGGAAGTCGTCGATCCTCAACGCATTGCAGCCGGGCCTCGAGCTTCGGGTGGCCGAGGTGAGCGAACTGACCGGCAAAGGCATTCACACGACAACCACAATCAAGCTGCTGCCGCTGGATTTCGGCGGATATGTGGTCGACACACCCGGCATCCGCGAGTTTGCCCTGTGGGACGTTCAGAAACAGGACCTGCCGCATTTCTTCCGCGAATTCGAGCAGTATCTAGGCCGTTGCAGGCTGCGAGGCTGCTCGCACACCCATGAGCCCGGCTGCGTGGTGAAGCTGGCCCTCGACGAGGGCAGGATAAGCCGCGACCGCTACGAAAGCTATTGCCGCCTAATGGAAAGCCTGGAACGCTGAACAAGAGTTGATTCCAGCCAAATACATCTTGATCCACGCGAACATGAAAATCCTTCGTTTCACTCCCGGCAGACGGTAGAATATAGATATGCAAAAGGAAGGCGACAAACAAAAGCATCTGCATCTTCCAGGGATGTTTATCAGCGAGCTCGAAGGTGCATTCGATGAAATGGGGCAGCCGAAGTTTCGCGCCAAGCAGATGATGGACTGGTATTACGCCAAGGGCGTGCAGACCTTCGACGCTATGAAGAACCTGCCGGCAGAGCTGCGTGCACGCGCGGCCGAGAGAATCGACCTCTACCGCTCTTCCGTGGACGAGCAACTCACGGCGGCCGACGGCACGATGAAGCTGCTGCTGAAGCTGAAAGACGACGCCCGCATCGAGACGGTGATCATTCCGGAGCCCGAGCGGCTCACGTGCTGCATCAGCTCGCAGGTGGGCTGCGCCATGGGCTGCGTGTTTTGCGCGTCGGGCATGTGCGGCTTCGAGCGCAGCCTGTCGCCGGGCGAGATCGTGGAGGAGGTGATGCAGGCGGGGCGCGCGGCCGGGCGGCGGGTTACACACGTGGTGGTCATGGGCGTGGGCGAGCCGCTGGCAAATTACAAGGCCGTGGTGAAGGCCCTGAAAATACTGAACGCGGAGTGGTCGCTGAATATCGCAGCACGCCGGATCACCGTGTCGACCGTTGGCTTTCCCGAAGCGATCGAGCAGTTGGCCGCGGAGGGGCTGCAACTGAACCTCGCGATCTCGCTGCACGCGCCGAACGATCTGATCCGCAACCAGATCGTGCCGTCGAACCGCAGGATCGGGATGGACAGATTGCTGCACGCGGGCCGGCACTATTTCGCGAAAACGGGCCGCGAGATCACGCTTGAATACGCGCTGATCGCGGGCGTGAACGACGGCGTGGCGGCCGCCGAAGAGCTCGCAAGGCGGCTGAAAGATTATCCTTGCACGGTGAACGTTATTCCGTACAATCCGGTGCACGAGCTTGGGATGGCGGCGCCCACCGAGAAAGGCGTGCAGGAGTTTGTCGATGTGCTGCACCGCCGCGGAATAAGAGCCACGGTGCGCAGGCCGCGCGGTGTGGAGATCTCCGCAGCATGCGGCCAGCTAAGGGCATCTAAGGCGAAAACGTAGCGGATGCCGCATTCTTTGCAGGGCGTTGCATGTGGCGCTTTCACCACGCCTTGGTGATGAATCGCAACCTGAAATCTTCCCTGGGTTATTCCGAAACTCTGCGTAGGAGATCACTGATAATGTGCGGAATAGTTGGATACACCGGCAGAAGAAGCGCGCGGAATATCCTCATCGAGGGCCTGAAGCGCCTTGAATACCGCGGCTACGATTCCGCCGGAATCGTCATAGAGGGCGCGTGCAATTCGCTGTGCTGCGTGCGGTCGCTTGGCCGCATTTCCGAGCTCGAGGCGAAACTGAACGGCATGGCGCTCGAGGGAACCGCCGGAATCGCGCATACGCGATGGGCAACCCACGGCGCACCGTCGGAGGCAAACGCGCATCCTCACAGCGACTGCCACGGCAACATCTTCGTGGTGCACAACGGCATAGTGGAAAACTGCGATGCACTGCGGGCGCAGTTGCAGCGCGAAGGCCACACCTTCACCAGCGAAACCGATACCGAGGTGATCGCGCACCTCATCGAGAAATACTTTACAGGCGATCTGACCGAGGCGGTGCGCAAGGCGCTCAAACGCGTTATCGGCACATACGGGCTTGCCGTTCTCTGCAAGCAATGCTCGGAAACCGTGGTCGTAGCGCGCAATGGCTCGCCTATGGTGGTGGGCATCGGCGATGGGGAATACTACGCCGCATCTGACGTTTCGGCCCTCATCGAGCATACTAAACAGATAGTTTACCTCGACGATAATGAGGTAGGAGTGCTCAGGCCGGACGGTTTCAGGTCATACACTATCGACAACATTCCGACGACGAAGAGCGTGACCGAGGTTACCTGGGACGTAAGCATGATCGACCTCGGCGGGCACGATACGTATATGGCCAAGGAAATCCACGAGCAGCCGGAGACGATCCGCGCGGCTTTTCGCGGCCGCTTGAAACCGATGGAAGGCCTGGTGCAACTGGGCGGGCTGATGGACCTCGGCCCCAGGTTCTTTGAGGCAAAGCGCATCATCATCAGCGCGTGCGGCACCGCGTGGCATGCCGGACTGATCGGCGAATACATGATCGAAGACATCTGCCGCATTCCGGTGGAGGTGTCATATGCCTCGGAGTTCCGCTATCGCAATCCAATTGTGGAACCCGGCACAATCGTGATCGTCGTGAGCCAATCGGGCGAGACGGCCGACACTTTGGCGGCGCTGCGCGAGGCGAAACGGCAGGGCGCGGCCGCGCTGGCAATCTCAAACGTGGTAGGCAGCACCATCGCGCGTGAGTCCGATGCCGGCGTCTACATTCACGCGGGGCCGGAGATCGGCGTTGCCAGCACCAAGGCGTTCACATCGCAGGTGACTACGTTTTACATGATGAGCCTGATGCTTGGCAGGGCGCGCGGCCTGGGAGCAGCCGAAGGCATCAGGATGGTCCAGGCGCTGGAGAAAATACCCGACCAGGTGAGAAGGGTGCTGAAGACCGAAGAACAGGTGCAGGAGCTTGCGAAAAAGTACTACACGAAAGCCGCAAACTCGTTGTTCCTGGGCAGAGGCTACAACTTCCCGGTCGCCCTCGAAGGCGCCCTGAAGCTGAAGGAAATCAGCTACGTGCACGCCGAGGGTTATCCGGCGGCCGAGATGAAGCACGGGCCGATCGCGCTCATCACCGAGGCGATGCCTGTGGTGTTTATCGCCGTGCAAGACAGCATCTATGACAAGATACTAGTGAATATGTCAGAAGTGAAGGCTCGGGGCGGCAAGGTAATAGCCGTAGCCACGGAAGGCGATACGTCTATCAAGGACAAGGCCGACGATGTGATCTACGTCCCACCCGCCCCGGAACCGCTGACCCCCTTGCTCACGGTTGTGCCGCTGCAGTTGTTGGCCTATCACGTGGCCAAGATGAAAGGCTGCGACGTAGACAAGCCGCGCAACCTCGCGAAGAGCGTGACGGTGGAGTAGCAGGGTTCTGAAATACAAGGTGGAACGGGCCGGACGTCGCGTAAGCTCTAACCCTCCCGGAGCAGTTTGGCGTCCGGCCCGGCATATTTTCGCACCGTCAAGATCAGAGGCGACTATCCCAATTCTGAATCGTCCGCCCGCCTGTGGACTGTGCACAATCCTTTGAGGGCATATGGGCGGCACCAGTTGGGCAACAGCAGGGCGGGCGATTCGCTCGCGGAGCTCGCGTGCGGACGAAGCTAAATTGTCGTTATGGACTAAATCCCAAGTTCCTTTCTAAATCGCGCATTATCACCTTAAGCAAAATTCTATCTATTCTGTCATATACTTCATTCTCGCCAAGGTTAGAAGGTAATGTGTGTAAACCGGTCGTGAGAATGAAGCCATTTTTCCCCTTCATCTTCACAGCCCTGTACCTCCCGTTTTTAGGCTCCTTTGTGGTACATTTCAAAAGGTGATATATACCGGTGTTGTGTGAGCAACTGATTACAAGCATAGGGCGCGATTTTGCTTCGGCGACAACTGGGTCGCATCGAATACCCGTCAGAAGCCTTGACAACCTACTGCAACGCTGGCACGTGCGACCTGTGTCCTCATGAGCCAAGTGAAAGTATATGACATCTCCGCTTTTGAAGGAAAGATTACTCATTTCTCCTCCCAATCGCTGAAATCTTCATCTTCCGCATCTTCGCCCTCATACATAGCGTCAATCAGGAGCTCGAATTCCTTGATATCTTCATCCATAAATCCATCAGGCCAATGGTCGATCTGCCCTCGTTCATTGATACTTATCTTCTCCATACGTGAATAAGCCGGCAACTTGCTTGAATCTCTAACCAAACTCACAAAATAAATGGCTACCGCTGATTGTGCTATCGTTTCCTGCAAAATTGCCCTGAGAACCCTGTAAATGACAAGATCGCTATGTGTTTCTACAATTATGGTCTTCCCGGCCCATGCCTCGCTTATAAGGAATTCGGTAATCTTGGTCTGAAGCCTGGGGTGCAAATGGACTTCAGGATTTTCCAAACACAGTAGTTCATTTGGCTGCATAAGGCCCAATTGAAGCACTATTGGTGCAATTTGGCCGAATCCTGAACTAAGGTTTGAAAGGCCCCCTGAATCGAATCCCGCAGGAAAACACGGAGAATAAAACAACGCGCTCTGATCAGGGGGGATGACGCGCCCCTTCCCAAATAAGCAACAGGTGCCATCTTTGACCAAGTATCCAGACGGCCTACCCTCGCTGAGTTGCCAGCGGCTCGTCAAGGATTCACCGCCTCCGTGTCCCCAAGGGTCGGGGTGCGTTTCAAGCAGACTATCCATCCATACTGCAAAGTACTTGCCGAATATATAGCATGTATAATCGTCGTACAACTCTTCAGTCTTTAGCACCGCCTGAATCAACAGCCTGTTCAAGCGGCGCGTGTCCCATTTGTCCAATTTATCCACGCCAATATCGATTAGGAACCGAGCTTCTTTCGGCACTTCCTCCCACAAGCCCGGTACATACAAATCTGTCCGGACAAGTGCATCGTTGAGAAGCTTTAGCACCAGTTTCTGGGCCTGACTCGCGTCAACTTCATTCTGAGCCAGGTTGTATATTCTCTGTCTTGTCAAATCGTCAGTGCTTTGCCACATCCTGCTCAGCTCTGGACGTGAATAGCTATTGGCAACGGTCTGGAAAATGTCAATTATCCTCCAATGCCATTTTGGGGAAACATCCATGCAATCTTCGGAAGGTGCGATAAGTTCCTGTTCTATGTAGCCGCTGTACGGTGGCCGAGCCTGGATCATTTGATTCAGTGCAAATTCCCGATAACGCAGCAAGAGATTCTCCCCCGCTGAACCAACAGACCTATCACGCGGATGTGGGTCTTCCGATTCGGATTCCATAGTTTCCTCATCGGAAACCATCGCTGACATATCACCCCTGATGGCTCCTATATAGAAAACGGGATCCAAAACCAGCCCAACGATTTCTTTGAGCCGGCTTAGAACTAATTCAGCAATGATCTTATCCGGTGCGTCTCCGCGTCTGTCTGCTGATGGCTTTATCTGATAGCTTCCGGAAGATGACACAGCGACGCGAGCAATATCCATCATGTCGTTGTCGTTGGTAGCGCCAAGTAAAATCCTATTCACAGATAAAGTGAATTCTTCATCTGGGAATTGCTCGTCTGTGTTCGGAAGGTGCCGAAAATCCTCCTTGTCGAGCAGTTCTGCAAGCGTAGCAGCAACGATATAGCGTTCTGCTCCCTTTTCCTTTACAGCAAACTCAAAGGATGCTTCGGCTGGCAGTAAGCGGTCTCCCGGCAGTGTAAAACGCAATCTGAACTCTATGCCCCTTCTGACGCGCCCGTGCCAGAATAGCTCTTGAATACCGGTAGATTCATTCGGCTCGACGGCATACGGCTGTTTTCGTGGTGAGAGGTGTAAATCAGAAGAGGCCATAACATGAAGCCCGATGGTTCTCAAAGGGCCATATTCATCGAGTTCGTTGACAGTGGCATCTTCAAACTGATCCAGTCCGCTGCTATAGGAATCAGAGTTCGCCGATCTCGCCCGCATCAATGAGAACAGATAGTTGTTAATATATCCCGCGTCTGATTTCGTCAGCAGCGGCAAAACGCCATTGGCACAGTGTTTTTTCAGTAAGTCCAAGACCGCAAGCCATGTGGACTTGCCGGAGCCATTGCTACCACACAAAACCGTGAGTGGTCGAATATCAAGACGTTCACCATGCAGATATGAACCGATCCCTCGTAGAGTCATAGCCTTTAGTCGCAATGCTGAACCTGATTGTATTTCCATGGGATCCTCCAATTCATTAGAGCGGAAACACTCGCTCCCACTCGTAAACCGTTTCTATCGTACAAGCCAATCCACCGCCTGTCAACGCATTTTTCTGACACGGTCGATGACTCAGTACGTGCCTGTGAACGCCGCCTTCAGTCTTCCTCGGCCCTCGTTTTTCTCATCATCAGGTCGCGCACTGCGTTTCTGGCCGATTTGCGGCGGAACAGCACGCGGTGGATTTCCTCGCAGATAGGCATTTCCACTTCGCATTTGGCGGCCAGCTCACGAACCGACACACAAGTCCACACCCCCTCGATTGCCTGCTCTGTGCCGGCAAGGAATTCGTCCAGCGTTTTCCCACGGCCGATTTCAAAGCCGCAGCGGTGGTTGCGCCCGTGCGGGCTGATGCACGTGGTGATGAGGTCGCCTATGCCCGACAGCCCGGCGAATGTCGATTGCCTGGCGCCCATCGCCATGCCGAGGCGCGTCATCTCGGCCAGGCCGCGCGTGATGAGCGCCGACTTCGCGTTGTCGCCGAAGCCCAGCCCGTCCGATATGCCGGCCGCGATGCCGATTACATTCTTTAGCGCTCCGCCCAATTCCACCCCAACCGGGTCGTTGGTGGTATATGGCCGAAAATAGTCGGTGGAAAAAGCCTTCTGCACCGCCGCCGCAAGCTCATCGTCGCGCGATGCGATCGAAACCGAGGTAGGCATCTTGCGCGAGACCTCCTCGGCGTGGCTGGGACCCGATAGCACTGCCACCTTCACGCGGCCGAGCACTTCGCGCAGTATCTCGCTGGGCCGCAGCAGCGTTTTGTTTTCGATGCCTTTTGCTACGCTGACGATCGGAGTGTTTCTCGAAAAGTGGGGGAGCAGGCGCTGGGCTACCTTGCGCACGTGCTGGGCAGGTGCGGCCATCACGATAAGAACCGCGTCGGCTGTTGCCTCGCCGATATCAGACGACAGGTGCAGCGAATGGGGCAGTTTGACGCCGGGCAGGAATTTGGTGTTTTCGCGGG
>Ga0307379_10002615_pt1 | contig 26564 bp, 19 predicted proteins | sample UN2MG_FD_202237 | JGI IMG/M metagenome (GOLD analysis project Ga0307379, IMG submission 202237) | Soil microbial communities from Risofladan, Vaasa, Finland - UN-2 | ecosystem: Environmental > Terrestrial > Soil > Coastal area > Acid sulfate soil | place: Finland: Risofladan, Vaasa | collected...
AGCCTTGCACCCGATTGGTTTGGCGGCACATCGGGCACTATCCACTGATCGTCCGATCTCACGTCGGGCGGCACCGCTGTGTTCGGCTTCAGATAGCGCAGTTGGCCGTCGCTGAACATGATCGAGCCGATCTCCACCGGCTGCGTAAACGCAAGCAGATAGTCAAACGTCTCCTTCGTCCACGCCTTGGCCACGCTGCCCGCCGACCAGGGTTGCACCTTGTCGCTCGTTTCCACGCCCAGCGTCTTCAGCACCGGGATGAATTCCACAGGCGAAGCTTCGCCGTTACGGAAAGTTTTCGACGCGGCCTCGTCAATGTCATTCGTCGTGACGGCGAGATCGAAGATGCCGCCCCGTGCCGACGCAGCCGGCACGACCATGCAGATGATGCCCGCCAACAATATCAGCGGATGGCTATGGCGGACACGAAAGCTATGCTTCACAGCCCCGAGTGCAATCATTGCTTGTTCCTTGGCGCCCTGCCTTCAACGTTTGGAATATGGGGCCGCGCGGCCGGCCAATGGATTCCTTCAAAGCGCTATCATAGCAAAGGCTGGTTGCCAAAAGCAAGCGCCCTCTGCGCCAAACCATACTTGAAAAGGAACCGCAAACAGGCATAATAGTCGGCGGTCTCGCGCGTGGCGCGGGTTTTCGCGGCTCTATTCGAAATGGATGGCATAATGGCGACGACTCCCCGATTGAAAGCGGTGATTTTTGATCTCGACGGCGTGCTGGTCGACACCTCCAGCCTTCACGGCCGCGCGTGGGCCGGGCTTGTAAGGAGCCTGGGCTATCAGCCGCCGGCCGACCTCGAGGAGAGGGTGCGCGGCATCTCGCGTATCGCCTCGCTGAAGATCGCTCTCGGCGCCAATGCCGCCAAATACTCCGAAACGAGCTGATCGAGCTGGCCACGCGCAAGAACGATCATTACCTTCGCCTGATCAGCGCTATCACTCCGGCAAACCTCTTTCCGGGCGCGCTCAGGCTGTTTGACGACCTGAAACGCGCGGGCGTGAAGATCGTGCTCGGCTCGGCAAGCAAGAACGCGCGGCCAGTGCTCGATAGCCTGAAGATCGCCGATTACTTCGACGCGATTGCCGACGGCTTCACCTACAAGCACGGAAAGCCGCATCCCGACGTTTTTGTCACCGGAGCGCGAATGGCCGGCGCCCAGCCGGCCGAATGCATCGTTTTCGAAGACGCAGCCGCCGGCATAACGGCCGCGCTCGACGGCGGCTTCGTGGCCGTGGGCATCGGCAGGTATCAATCGCTGAAGCACGCTAATCTTTTCATCAAGAGCCTCGAAGATGTCGACTGCGAAAAGCTCGTGAAGCTGCACGCACGGTGCTGTCCCGCAACGTGGACAGTGTCGCGCTCGGGCGTAGACACCGCGCGAGAGAACGCCTTCCACACCATCTTCTGCGTGGGAAACGGCAGGCTGGGCGTGCGCGGCCGAATCGCCGAGCTGCCCGCCGGCGGCCGCCAGGGCATCTATCTGGCCGGCTTCTATGACAGGTTTTCCCGGCCTGCGCAGAATACGGCAAGCTGGTCTCCTTTTCACAAGTATTGGGGCGACGCCTCTCTCGCCGAGGGGGAACAGATCGAAACCACGATCGTGAACTGCCCCAACTTCATCGATGCCGGCTGGACGGTCTCCGATGCCGCCGGTTCTGAAAAGATCGATTTCTCCACGGGCAAGCTGCTGTCGCTGGAGCGCCGCCTCGATCTGCGCAGCGGGCTGTTCACTGCCGACGCGCACTGGGTGTCGCCCGCGGGCCGCGAGCTGCGGCTGGTGCAGCGCCGCTTCGCCAGCATGGCAAACACCGCCCGCGTGCTCGTGCAGTACGAGCTCGAGCCGCTGAATTTCTCCGGCACCGTCGCTTTCCGCGCCGGCATCCGCACCGATAGCGCAAACTCATCCGAAACCGGTCCGCAGAAGCTGTACGACGTGCTGCAAAAAGAAACGCTGCCGAATAACGGCGCGGCCGTGCTCGTGAAAGGCAAGACAGACGGCCGCCTCGCCGCGTTTGCGTCGGCTGTGGCGATGGCCGACAGGCCCGCCGCGAGCTATGCCGTCGGGCAAACGGATGACGGCATCGACATCGTGGCACGGGCCGCCATCGAGCAGGACCGCATTCTATACGTCGAGCGCACGGCAGCGGTTGCCTCGGACCGCTCGCCGGGCGATCCGCTCGATGCGGCCACGCAAACGCTTTCCGCCGCGCAAATCCTGACGTTCAACGAAGCCAGGATCGAATCGACCGCACGCTGGCAAGAGCTGTGGGATAACTCCGACATCGTGATCGAGGGCGACCCCGCCGACCAGATGAGCGCCCGCTATAGCGTCTATCAACTGCTGATAGCGGCATCCGCCGACGACCCCGGCGTGTCGATCCCCGCCAAGGGCCTCACCTCCGAAGGATATCGCGGAATGGTCTTCTGGGACACCGACATCCATATGACGTCGTTCTTCAACCTCACGCAGCCGGCAATCGCCCGCAACCTCGCGTTGTTCCGCTGCCGCACCATCGACGGCGCGCGTCGCAAGGCCGCGAAATACGGCTTCCGCGGAGCGAGCTATCCATGGGAAACGGGAGTGAGCGGCGACGAGGAATGCGAAAAGTGGCTGAAACTCATCACGCACCAGGCGCACATCACGGCCGACGTGGCATACGCCCTGCAGCAGTATGTCGATTGCACCGGCGATCTTGAATTCTACGAAGACCACGCGGCCGAGGTGCTGGTCGACACCGCACGATTCTGGATCAGCAAGTGCGTGCCCGACGGCGATGAGCTGTCGATCCCCGATGCCGGCGGGCCGGACGAGTTTCACGTGGTGTGCGACAACAGCGCGTACGTGAACCATCTTGCTATTCTGAATCTGGAACTTGCGGAGCGCGCCATACAGCACCTCCAGCGGAAGGCTCCCGCAAAGCTGGCCGAGATAATGAAACGCACCGGCCTCACCGATGACGAGATCGCGAAGCTTTCGAGCTATCCGCCGCGAATCAGGCGAATGGAGCTGCCCGGCGGCCTCCTCGAGCAGTGCGAGGGGTTCTTCGGCCTGCGCCAGGAAGTGGTCAAGAGCGGCTGGAACACCGATCCGTTCAATACGCAAACCGTGAAGCAGGCCGACGTGATGATGCTGCTGTACCTGCTGCCCGATGCGTGGCCGAAGGAAGCGGTGCGGGCAAACTGGGATTACTATGAGCCGCGCACGATCCACGAGTCTTCGCTGAGCCACGGGGCGCACGGCATGGTCGCGCTCGAGATTGGTCTGCTTGACAAGGCGGAGAAATACATCGGGCAATCGCTTGGAATGGACCTTCACGACCAGATGGGCAACGCGGCCGGCGGCGCCCACATGGCGGCGCACGGTCTGAACTGGTCGGCCGTAGTGCGCGGCTACGGCGGCTCGCGGCCGCAAGGCAACATGTTCTGCGTGCACCCGCATCTGCCGAAGGATTGGCGGCGGCTTGCGTTTAACATCAAATGGCGCGGAGCTGATTTCACGGTGGACATTTCAGGCGGGCGCGTGAGCGTGGCCAACAAGCCTGAGGCCGCGGCCGCATTGCCCCTGCTGCTGTGCGGAAAGGAATGCACGCTGCAACCCGGGCAGAGCATTACGGCATGAATCGAGGGATCTGAGATTACTGCTGGGCGGGAGGCGTCCACGGCGGCAGCGGTTTCGACGTCGGCGGAGACCACGACCCATCAGACACAAACAGGAGCTGGTCGATCTTCACCGCGTCCTCGAGGTTCTGCAGGCGCAGCTCAAACGTTCCACCCGGCAGCGAAACCTGCATGAGCGACTTCACCCAGTGCATCCGCCCGAAGATGCCGTCTTCAACGGTCAGTTGCTGGTTGCCGATGATGCAGCCGATCGAGTTGCTGCAATCGTCCTTCCATTCCGCCCTCACCCATATCGTGTACGAGCCGGCGGGTATGCCGCTGCACGTGTAATAGGCCGCGCCGTTTCCCTTGCCTGCACCTTCCGGAATCGCCAGCACGCGGTTCCCGGACGCATCGTTCGCCCCCTCGATCCGCATCCCGCCTTCCGGGCCGCGCGAGACGCGCTCGGCCTCGAAAACCCAATAGCGGGTGGCCGCGGAGCCTCGGACCGACGATTCGATGAGCAAAGAATCGCAATCGCCGCCGGCGTCGATGCCGGCATCGCTCGCCGCCACCGGCGCGGGCGTGCGAACCGCCAGCAGCAGGCACGCGACCCCCACGGCGCAAATGGGTGCGAGCCGCAGCGCCCAGCCGCGCAGCGTGCCCGGGCGGCAGCATCCTGCCGCCGCAAAGCCGGTAATCGCGCCTAGCAGCATGTCGGTGTTGCGCGAGAACAGCGGCGTGAACAATCCTGCGAGAAGAAGCGTGGCAGCCGCGCCTGCCGCGGCCGCCGTGCCGCTGCCCGTGCGCGCGTCGCGTATGCCCGCCCACGCCAGCGCCGCCAGCATCGCTATCAGCAGCACCGCCGCCGGCACGCCCGCGTCTACCGCCATCACCGCATACGCGCTGTTGGTGTCCGGCGGTATCCTGTTGTCGTACGACTGTGCAAAGCCGGCGCTGTAGCGTTTGATCACGTCCTTGTAGCCGCCAAGGCCGTGCCCTGCCACGGGCGCCGCGGCCACCGCGCGCGGCAAAGACTGGTATTCGATGAAGAGCCGCCGCGTGCTGCCGTCGGGATGCAACGGCCGCTGAGCATCCCACACAGCGGCGCCGGATATGGCCAGGCCGATCAGCACCGGCCCTGCTACGAGCGCGAGCGCCGGCAGCATGCGTTTGCGCTCGCCCAGGATGATGAGCACCGCCGCGCCCACCACACCGCACACAAGCAAAGCGCCGTTGCGCCCCGCCAGCGCGTACAGCAATGACGCCGCCGGCACCAGCGCAAGCTTCCAGCGCAGCCCCAGCAGCGTTTTGATCATGAATGGAAAAGTGAGGCAGAGGATGAACGCGTACCGCGCGTGCGATACCTCGCGATACTGGTCATTTGTGTGGAACGGCAGCGGCAGCGACGGCACCAATCGCGCCGCCGCGCCATAGAGCGCAAGCCCCGCGCAAAGCAGCGCAAGCAGCGCGCCCACCGAGCGCCGCTCGCGATCATCGGCCGCGCCGAAGACGACAAAGCCCACGCCAACGGCCGCCGCGCACTGGGCCACCTCGCGCAGCCCGCCGGCTACCGCGGCGCGGTTCAGCGAAATCAGCCCCAGGCACACCGACGCCAGAAATGCAACTTGCAGCCACGAAGGCGTCTTCAGGCTCTGCTGCCGTTCGATCACAGCCGCCAGCAGCAGCACCGCGAGCACCAGCATCGACAGCGGAACACCGCCGAACGAAACGCCGCTCACGTCGAGCAGCAGCAGAATCATCAAGCCCAACGCATACAGGCTGAAAGTATTCTCTGTCTTCTCGCCCACACTTGGCTGCTCCACTCCTGCCGTCATTGATTTGCGATCCATCCAGGCCGACCCACGTGATACTTGGTGCCGGCGTGATTGCCCCCGAAACCAGCCAGCAGGTAATCGGTGTTGCTGCTGTTGCCGATGGTCAGCCAGATTTGCCTGGTGCCTTCAATGCCAATGCCCTTCTTCCTGAGCATCTCTGCAAGGTTAATCCGCAGCGTGCCGTTCAGCACAGACGCCTCTCCCAGCAGCACCGCATCGAGCTGGCCGTGCTGCAGAATCATCCTTCCCAAAGGAAATGCCGCGTCGGCGGCGGGGCCGAGCACGTGCGTCATTCCATCGACAGGAGCGGCCACCCTCACGATGCACGGGCGCCCGCCGATTTCAATGTGCAAGTTCACCTTAGCATCGGGATCGAGCCGCAGCGGCAGTTCGAGGATCGGCGTTTGCGAGAGGTTTGCCTGCGTGAGCGTGCGCGCGGCGAACCATCCGCCGGAAAGCGGGTTCTCGACCACTGCCGTATCGCCTGCCTCCCTGATGATTACGCCGTCAGGAATGATGGGCCACCATCCGTTGGAATCGGAATCCGCCATCTCCGGCCAGGCGTTAAGCCCTGTTTCGGGTTTGAAGTCGCGCCGTTGCGCCGCGATGTTCACCCGCGAGACCACGAAACCGTTGCCGAGCGTCCAGAACGCCAGATGCCCGCCCTCGATGGGGTCGGGGTCCTCTACGTCGAACATCGGCTGACCGTTGAGCATGACAACGATTCGCTTGCCGGACTTTTTGAAATGGAAGTTCCACCAGAGCTTGTGAACCTGGCTGTGCTCGACGCCCGGATGGAACAGGAACTGCGGCCGGTCGGTCGAGGCGATTTCCTTGCCGCGTTTGAACAGCACCGTTCTGGTGTTTGACCAGCCGCCGAAGACCAGCGTGTAGCCGGAGTCGAGGTTGCGGCCATCGGTGCAGAACGACAGGCCGAAGTCGCGCCTGATGTAGTAGTGCTGGTTGGCCGGCAGCATCATGCTCAGGGCCATGAAGCACTCGATTTCCTGATCGCCGTGATAGGCGGCTTTGCTGAAGGTGGCAGCCAGCCCGCCCGATCGCCCGCCCATGAAATTCCAGCCGGGCTGGCACGACCAGCGCGTGTTCATGCCGAACCGGCCGTCGGCCCAGTACCAGTCTGTGGGGGCCTGCTCAAATAGCTCGTACCACAGGCTCTTCGAGTAAAGCTCGTGCTGCTGCGGCTGGAAGGCCGCGCCGCCCGGCATGACGATCATCAGGTGCGCGCTGCCCGCGTGCTTCGGCCCCAGCGGCTGCCAGCCTGCTGCATCTTTCGCCATAAACACGCCGTTCTCGCGTTTCCATTCGAGCGTGAAACACGACTGCGCCGGATCGCCCACCGGCAGCCGCCAGCCGCCCTCGCCCTTGCTGAAGATAAACTCGGCGAGCTTGTCGCCCGCCTCTTTTGCGATGGGCTTTGCGAGCACCAAGAATCGGTAATCGCCCGCGGGTAGCTCGGGCAGCGACAAATACGTGAAGTCGCCGTAGAGCGGCACGCGCGTAATACCCCGCGATCCATCCACTCCCAGCACGGCATCAGTGCCCGACGCTACAAGGTACGCGTTTGTGGCCTTCGCCCAGTATTCAAATTCGATCGGATCATTCGAGCGGTCGGCGGAAGGCTTGCTGGCGAAGTTGCGGCTCTTGAGGAAAACCGACTCGCCTCGATGCTCGTGGTGCGGGACCAGCGGACGCGCGGCCACGTCGTCGAATTCAATCCGGTTGGCCGGCGTGCCGGTCTCCAACGCGGCGGTATGCACGTGGAAGCTGCCGCTGATCATCGAGCCGATGTTGCACCGGCCGAGTTCGCGGCCGTCGAGAAACGCGACGGCGATATGGCCCTCGACGATCGCCAGCCCCACGCGGGCCCAGTTTGATGTAAACGGCCGTTCTGACCAGACCTGCTGCACGCTCCATGGTTCCGATCCCACGCGCGTGCACAGCACCCATTGCGAGAGAGTGCTAGACCAGCCAATACCCGCCTGCCGCTCGTCGAGCCGGCCTTGCGCGAGGATGAATGTTGCGACGGGCATCTGAGCGAGACGCACGGCTGCCGGTTGCGGCGCGGGCTGGTACGGGCCGAAGAAGAACCGCGCCTCCACCAGGTAGCTGTCGCCGTGCGAAGTGGGCGTGTCGAACGCGAGAGTGCCGCTGTTGCCCGGCGCGGCCCAGCCGGTTACGGAAAAAGGATTCACTGCTCGCTGCACGTTCTGCACAGCTTCGGCATCGCTGCCGGGCATGCCGCCGCCGTGCTGGTTGAGCGCCCAGGAACCCGAGATCAGCCGCCAGCCGTCGTTCTGTGCAAGCATGCGGCGCATGAAGCCGTCGGAGAATTCAAACTCGCGCACCACCGTAGTAACCACCGGCGATACCCTGTTGTGCGGGTTGGGCGGTATGTTTGCAGCGGGCGGCTCGCCCGCAGCGGGGCTTGCGGCTGGCTCGGCGGGCGCGCCGGCATCGGGCGGAATGATCTCGAAAACCTCCCATCCGCTATTGGGCAGGCGCAGCCTTACGCTCCGGTCCGATCCGCTGCTGTGCACGATTGCGGTGGAGTAGACAGACAGCATGCCGGGCGCTTCGGCCGAGCCGCCGGCGGCATTGTGCTGCAGCAGAATGCCGCGGCGTTCTGCGACATTGCGCAGGTAGAAGCCGCTGAGCGGCGGCGGCGATGGAATCTCGTGCCGCACCACCGACACGCCCTCGTCCACGTTGACGTCGATGCGCGCGAGCCTGCTGCCCTGCTGCACCAGCAGGCGCTCGATGGTCTTAATCTCGTCAGGCTTGGGCGCCTGCCGGCCCGCCGTACGAGCGCCGCTTCCTTCGCGCGCGGCCGCGTGCGAAGCATGGCGCGTGCCAAGGCCGGCCCCGTGCACGCTTTCCATCGCCTTGATGATTCCGTATGCGGCTGCACCAATCAGCATGATGCCGCCGATGATCGCGATTTTCTTCATTGCTGTCGATAGCGGACCTCCCAGTCCGCGCTTACTCCATTATTGACCGCCGCCTGCCAATCCAGTGGGCGATCCGTTGGCGCCTGATCGGAAAACGAGCAACGAATTCCTGCTGCCATTTTCCTGCATCTATTGTCTCCGCAAAAAGCCGCGTGCGCAAGTGGATTCATCGGTTGGCGATGTAAAACGATGTAATGGTTTAAGGTTTGCGAGTGCGGAAGAGTGGAATACACGTCCCTGGCCTCTGGCTCGCTGTGCCATTATCCGGATTCATGCGATGCAAACGCTGATAAATGATCTTGTAACGCGCTCCAAAATCCCTTATACTTAATAGGTTGCCATATAATTGCAATAGTGGTCATAGCGGGATTGGAAGGGGTTCATGCGAACAGTCCATTTCGGCTTTCTGGCACTAATAGCGGCCGTTTTTCTTGTGGGCTTTCTGGAAACGAAACCAGCCCTCGAGAAATTCGATCCGGTCAGTCATGCCGGCTTCGAGAGCACCTGGGACAAGCGCTTGCACGTCTCCTATTGGGAGAAGTGGGCAAGCTTCGAGCGCGACGCCTGCCAGGCGATGGTCGACGACTTCAACAAGAGCCAGGAAGAGATATTCGTCCATTACATCAACACGTCGCAGGTGAATCGCAAGGCGATGCTGGCGATCGTCGGCAACGATCCTCCGGACGTGGTGGGCCTGTGGGCAGATGATCTTGCGCCATTTGCCGAGGCCGATGCCCTGATGCCGCTCGACGGCCTGATGGCCCAGGCCGGGCTGCCGCGCGAGCATTACATCGACCATTTCGTGAAGCTTGGCGAGTACGATGGCAAAATCTACGCGCTGCCCACGTCGCCGTCGTCGGTTGCTTTGTTCTACAACAAGGAGCACTTCCGCCGCAAGGCCGGCGAGCTGCGCGCCGCCGGGCTCGATCCGGACCGCGCCCCGCAAACCATCGAGGAGCTCGACCGCTACGCCGAGGTACTCAACGAGTTTGAAGACGACGGCTCTCCGAGAATCATGGGCTTCCTTCCCACCGAGCCCGGCTGGTTCAACTATACCTGGGGATACTACTTCGGCGGCAGCTTGTACGACGTGGAATCGGGCAAGGTAACGCCAGACTCGCCGGAGAACATCCGCGCGTACAAATGGCTGAAGCGCTACGCCGAGACGTACGGCCGCGAAAAACTCTTGCAGTTCAGATCGGGCTTCGGCACCTTCGACTCGCCTATGAATGCCTTCATCGAAGGCAAAGTATCGATGGAGATGCAGGGGGTGTGGTTCCCAAACTTCATCCGCCGCCATCGGCCGCACATGGAGTTTGGCGTGGCGCCCTTCCCCACCGCACAAGGCGTGCCCGGGCCGATGTCATTTATTGACGCCGACGTGATCGCGATACCGCGCGGCTGCCGCAATCCCGATGCGGCATGGAAATTTGTGCTCTACACGCAAACGCGCGGGCTGCCGATCCTCTGCCGCCTGCAGGGCAAGCACCTGCCGCTCAGCAAAGCGCCCGAAAACTACCGCTATGGCCATCCTAACCGCGAGCTCGAGGTATTCGAGCACGTGAGCGCATCGCCGCAATCATTCATCGTGCCCCGCATGACGGCGTGGCTGGAATACAAGGACGAGCTGAACCGCGCGTTCGATCGCGTGTGGAATTGGTCCGTGCCCGAGCGCGAGCTGGCGGGGCTGACGGCTGAGGCTCGCGCCTCGAAGATCGACGAGCTGTGCGAGGCCGAAATCCGCAACACGCTTTCCACCGTGCGCGAGCGCATCCAGGGCAAACTTGACGGCAAACGCGCAATGGAAGAGCTGCGCCGGCGGAGGGCCGCGCAATGAAGCAGTGCAAAGCGACAGGCGCCAAGCGCACAGGCCGCACGCGCATTCCGCTGCGCAGGCAAGGCACGGGCTATGCGTTCATCCTGCCGTGGCTGGTGGCGCTGGCCTGCTTCATCGGCTATCCGTTTCTCGCGGGCTTCTACTTCAGCTTCTGCGATTTCCCGCCGCTGCGCACGCCGATGTTCGTAGGCACGCAGAACTACACCGAGCTGCTGGGCGATCCCGCATTTCACCGCTCGCTGGGCGTAACGATGGTCTACGCATCGGTCGCGATTCCGCTGGGCGTCATGCTGGCGCTCACGCTGTCAATGCTGCTGAATTCCCGCATCCGCGGGCAGTCGTTTTATCGGGTGATCTTTTACCTGCCGCATCTCGTGCCAACGGTGGCCGTGGCGATCCTCTGGATGTGGATTCTGAATCCGAAGTTCGGCTTGTTCAACTCCATCCTCAAACTGCTGTTCGGCGTGCTGAACGCCTGGACGGGGCTGTTCTTCAACATCGCGGCGGCTCTCGACGGGCACAATTTCCTCCGCCCGGAGGCGCTAGTCCTGCTGGCGGCGCCGCTGCTGCTGGGCGTGCTGGTCTTTGCCAAAGATCGCCGAAAACTTCTGGCGGACACCACGCAGCCGAAGACTAGCCCGCGGCTGCGCCGCTTCCTCAAAGCTCTGGCAGTGGCCGGCACGGCTCTCGGCGCCATCGCTGTGATCAACGTGCTGCTCAGTTGGCTGCTGCCGGTTGACATGCGAAAACTACAGTCGCCCGGGTGGCTGGGCGACGGCACGCCGATGCCGTCGGTGCTGTCGTTTGCACCTTCATGGGCGCTCTGGTCGCTCGTTGTGATGTCGATGTGGGGCGTGGGCCAGATGGCCGTAATCTACCTTGCAAAGCTGCAGGACGTGCCCGTGGAGCTTTATGAGGCGGCGGATATCGACGGCGCGAGCTGGTGGCGCAAGACGCTGCACATCACGCTGCCGATGATCTCGCCGGTGATACTTTTCAACGTAGTGATGGCGATCATCGGCACCTTCCAGATTTTTGCAGAACCTTACATAATGACCGGCGGCGGGCCCGAGCAGAAGACCCGCTTCATGGCGATGTTCATCTACGACCAGGCATTCCTCTATCAGCGCGTGGGATACGCATCGGCTGTGGCGTGGGTGCTGTTTCTGGTGATCGTGGGCCTCACGGTTCTGGCTTTCCGCGCGTCGCGAAAGCACGTGTATTACGCAGGACGTTAATGATGGCGAATTGTTCCGATAGAAAACCCGAGTGGCACCTCAGGGTGTGCATACATTCCATCCTGCTGGTGGGAGCGCTGTTTTTCGCGCTGCCGCTGGTGTGGATGATTGCAACGTCGCTGAAGCCGCTGGACCAGACGATGAAGTTTCCCGACAGCCCGCGCGAGCTGCTGCTGGGCCAGGGCACCCGTGCGGACATCGACGGACAGCGCTACGACGTATTACTCGAGCGCGAGATCGCGCCGTCGCCCGAGCAGCGCGTGTTTGTGGTGCAACCCGATGAAGCCTTCGCGGCCGGCGAGCTCACGCATCCGTTCGACCGCGAAACGTGGGAGAAGTATCCGGTGTTCAACAAGCAGGAGCTTGCGCGGATGAACGCGGAAGTGACGCCGGCGATGAGAATCCTCACGGACGAGAAGAACACGTTCGACCCGGTGCACGGCGTGCTGAAGCTGCAATCGGGCCGCGAGATACGTGCGCGCCTGCTGCGCGAGATCCAGGCCGCGCCGGAAGGCAAGCTCTGGCTCGTCCGCGAGTGGCGGCCTGAAGACACCGACACGAAAGAGATCGGCTCGACCGGCGGCGACGTGAACCGCGCGTGGGACGTGGTGCCCGAGAGCCGCATAGAGCGCACGATTCGCGCGATCCCCGAGAACTACCCCGCTGCGCTTCGCCGCCTGAATTTCGGCCGCAGCCTCGCGAATACTCTCTTCCTCTGCATGATGACCGTCACCGGATCGGTGGTGTCGTCGCTGCTCGTTGCTTACGGCTTTGCCTTCCTCGAATTCCGCGGGCGCAACATCCTGTTTGCCATAACGGTGGCAACGATGATGATCCCCTTCCCGATCGTTATGATCCCGGTGTACCTGCTCTACCGCGACCTCGGATGGGTTGGCTCGTTCAAGCCGCTGTGGGTCACGTCGTGGTTTGGCTCGGCGTTCTTCATCTTCCTGCTGCGGCAGTTCTTCCTGGGCCTGCCCAAGGCCCTGCTGGACGCCGCCCGCATCGACGGCTGCTCGGAGCTCGAAATCCTGTGGCACGTAGTAGTGCCGCTGTCGCGCCCGGCAATCGCAATGGTTGCGCTGTTCACCTTCCTCGGCACGTGGAAAGATTTCCTCGGTCCGCTCATCTACCTCAACCATCAATCACAGTTCACCCTCTCGCTATCGCTGCAATCATTTGCATCCGAGCACGGCGGCACGCCCTGGCACCTGTTGATGGCGGCGTCCACCGTGTTCAGCCTGCCGCTGATCATCCTGTTCTTCATCGCGATGAAAACGTTCATCCGCGGCGTCGCGATGACCGGCATGAAAGGCTGAAACGATAGCGGGAACTTCACAGCAGCTCGCAACACTAAGGTATACGATGGCCGACTGTCCGGCCCGAACGCGATCGTGCGCGCAAAAATCGCGTCCAAAACTTGACTTTCCCGGATTTTGGTGGTACAATTGCTTTATACAGTTCAAAGCCCGGCATGCACCTGCAACCCGTTTCTGCTTGCACAGCCGCGTCCTGTATCCGCCTCTTGCCGCAAGGAGCCGAAATGCTGGCGTCTGCGTTGATCCTGGCCTCCGCGCTATCTGTCCTCCAGTGCCCCCCTATCGTCATCGGCACGCCCGACAATTTCGTGTTTGACATCACCTCTCCCACCGGCGCAATAGGCACCGGCACCGACGCCGTTTTCGCCGGCTTTGGCCATCTGACCGTCAATGGCCACATCTACACTGCGATGGAATGTTTCACGCTGGTGGACAACCCCGGCGGCCAAACCGTTCACACGCCGCCGATGATCACGTCAAACGGCCTGGTAATCAAACGCAGCATCTACGTTCCGCTGAGGCCAGGCGCAAACTACGCCCGCTATTTCGATCGCATCGACAACCCGACCGCCGAGGCGGTAACCGCCGTGGTGGAGATCAGGGGCGCCCTCGGTCAGCCCGACAGCGCATCGGCGATAGTTCGGCAGCGTCCGGGCTGGTGCATCTTTGCCACGCCCAACACGGACAAGCCGCTGATCGGCTGGGTTTACACGCGCGGCCTTCCGATCAGCCCTGCGCCGGCCGCCGCCGACGCCTATTCGCTCACCTACGTCGTTACGCTCAAGCCCAACAGCTCGACCGCCGTAGTCAATTTCATCGTGCAGGCCCGCCCGCGGCCGGCAGAACCGACCGGCGGCCTGCAGATAGCCGAAGATGATCCCCTTGACGAGCTCTCGCAGCAGTTGGACAAGCTGCAGAAGTCGCCCGACTACTCAAACCTGTCGAGTGAAGAGCAGAGAATAATCAACAACTTCTTCATCGACAGCGACGTCAACATGGATGGCCGGGTGAACATCATCGACCTCATCATCATCCGCAATGACCTCAACAAGACACCCGATAGCGCAAGCACTCCGCGATCCGACGTCAACCACGACCTGCGGATCAACATCATCGACCTCATCATCACCCGCAACGACCTGGGCTGGCCATACTGAAGCAAGGCCGGCAGAGCCGGAATAGGCTTTAGCCTTTTGGGCTTTGGCCTTTTGGGCCTTCATACCGAGCCAACTGGCGCAAGTGTACAAGACGCCATTTGCACCTTGCACCACCTTGCGCCCCGCTAGCTTCCCTGCATCATATATTCGATGAGCTTGTGGCCTTCTTCGAAGCGGAGGGTTGCCTTCTCGACGCTGTGCTCCGCGTAGGGCAAGGCGTCGGTGTGCTCGATGCCGCTGCCGCAGAGAGCGAAAGGCACAGGGTCGGGCACGTGCGTCCTTTTCTCAACAGGTGTGGGATGGTCGGGCATGACGAGCAGGCGGTAATCACCGTGGCGGACGAGCGCCTCGTGCACCGGGCCGACGATGTGGCGGTCGATCTCCTCGATCGCCTTGATCTTCTGCTGTATGTCGGCGGCGTGCCCGGCGGTGTCGGGCGCTTCGATATGCACAAACACAAAATCGTACTGCTGCAGGGCGTCTATGGCATATCGGCCCTTTGCGGCGTAATCGGTGTCGTACGAGCCGGTGGCGCCGGGCACCTCGATGCGGTCGAGCCCCACGAGCGTGGCTATTCCCTTTATGAGGTCCACGCAGCAGATCACGGCGCCTTTCAATCCCCACCGCGCGGAAAACTGCGTGAGGCTGGGCATCCGGCCGGGGCTCCACGGCCAGATCATATTCGCCGGGTTCTCGCCCAGGTCCACCCGCACCTTGTTCACCTCGTGCTCGTCGAGCAGCTTCTTCGACGCCAGGATCATCTCGCAAAGCAGCTCCTCGCCCGGGCCTTTGGGCAGGAATTTGCGGAAGTCCTCGCCCATATGATCGTGCGGAGCGAAGCACGTGGGCGACATCTCGGCGTCGCCGGCGTAGACCATGATATTCCTGAAGCTGATGCCCGGGTAGAAACGAACCGGCTTGCTGGAAAATGCTTCGGCCACGGCCGCCATCAGCACGGATGCTTCCTTTGATGATATCTCGCCCGCGCTGTAGTCTTCTATGCAGTTCTTGCCGTCCACGGTTATCAGGTTGCAGCGGAAGGCAATCTCGGCGGGGCCGAGCTTGATGCCCAGGCTCGCCGCTTCGAGCGGGCCGCGGCCGGTGTGATACCTGGCGGGGTCGTAGCCCAGCAGGCAGAGGTTTGCCACGTCGCTCGACGGCTGCATCTTCGGCGGCACCAGCCGCGCCATGCCCACCACGCCCGCCGCGGCCACGCGGTCCATGTTTGACTTTCTCGCCACCTCCATCGGCGTGCGGCCGCCAAGCTTCGCCAGCGGGTAATCAGCCATGCCGTCGGGCACTATGATGCAGTATTTTCTTGCCATTCCGTTTCCGTCTCTCTCTCGGCCTCAGATGGCCGTGGGCCCAGGCTTCTCGCCCCGTTACGTATTTTCAACGCGCAGGAGGTGCGTCTTGCTCACCAGTTTACCGGCGGCCACTTCGTTGAGTGCGGCAATAAGGCTGCCCTCGTGCGCACGGTGCGTGAGCATCACGATCGGCACTTCCTGGCCGGCAAGGCCGCGGCCGCGCTGTATCACCGATGCAATCGAGATACTCCGCCGCCCCAGCGCGCCTGCAATCTCACCCAGCACGCCCGGCCTGTCCGCCGCCATAAACCGCAGGTAATAGCACGTTTCGATATCGGTGATCTTCTTGACGGGCATCAGCGGCGTGCGGCCGGGATACACGTTGAGCGCGGCAAACGACGTGCCCGCGCAACCCAGCAGCACCTGCAGAAGGTCGGCCACCACCGCGCTGGCGGTGGGCATCTGGCCGGCTCCGCGGCCATACTGCATGCTGTCGCCCACGGCATCGCCGTGCAGCCAGATAGCGTTGAACACGTCGCTCACTCCGGCCAGCGGGTGCGCCTTCGGCAGCAGCGTGGGATTGACGCGCAGCTCGAGCTTGTCGTCGACGCGCTTGCCGATTGCCAGCAGCTTCAGCACGTAACCCAGCTCGGCGGCGCAATGAAGGTCGTAAAGCTCCGCGCTGTTGATGCCTTCGGTGTAGATGTCGTCGTAGTTGAAATCGACGCCGAAGCCGAGGCGCGCCAGGATTGCGAGCTTGTGAGCCGAGTCGCCGCCGCCCACGTCGAGCGTGGGATCCTTTTCGGCATAGCCGCGCTGCTGGGCCTGCGAAAGCGCCTCGTCGTACGACTGATCGTCGTTCATCATCTTGGTGAGGATGTAGTTGCAGGTGCCATTCACGATGCCTATGATCGTGTCGAGCCTGTTTGCCAGGTAGCCGTTCAGCAGCGAGCCGATGATCGGAATTCCGCCCCCCACCGACGCCTCGAACGAGAGGCTCACGCCCTTCTCGCGTGCCTTCTGGAAAAGCTCGGCCCCGTGAAGCGCAAGCAGGTGCTTGTTGGCCGTTACCACCGATTTGCCGGCCTCGAGTGCGCGGAGTATCAGGCTGCGTGCAAAGGCGGTGCCGCCCACCAGCTCGATCACGGCGGTGATCTCGGGATCGGCCAGAATATCGTTCACGTTGGCCGTGAGCACGCCGTCGGGTAGCTTCACGTCGCGCGGCGTGGTGATGTCTACGTCGCAGATTCTGCTGAGCTGAATGTCAAGGCCCGTCTTCGCGCGAAGCTCGTCCGCCTTGCCATACAGGATTTTCGCGACACCTGTGCCGATCGTCCCGAAACCAACAAGAGCAACTTTCCTCTTCATGCAAATGCTCCGCCACCAGGGTGTGCAGTCCGTTTTTCCAATGTGGGATGCAAGGAATCATTATAGCGTGAGCGCGAAACAAGGTAAAGAAAAAACCGCCTGCGGCGCCGATCGGCCGGGCGCAGCCAGATCGCCGGCTCTGCCTGAAATCCCGTTGCAATCGGCAGCGTGGCAACTATAATTATCGCGGTATCAAAATCCTCCCACATCCATCGCGTGAGGTCAAGACAATGCCGTCATTGCACGTCAGGTATTCCGGGCTGGAGCTGGCCAGCCCCATCGTGGTCGGCTCGTCGGGGCTGTCTGAAAAGGTGCCGCTGATGAAGCGAGCCGAAGACGCCGGCGCGGGCGCCATCGTAATGAAATCGCTGTTCGAGAAGGAAGTGACTCGCGTGGCTCCCACGCCGCGTTTCGCCATCCTCCGGCACAATCTCAAGAACCACAAAACGTTCACGCTTTACTCGTACGAACAGGCCAGCGTGTGGGGGCCGGAGCGCTACGCCGAAGAGGTGGCGCGGGCACGCCGCGAGCTGGGCATCCCCGTCATCCCCAGCATAAACTGCTTCACCGACGAGGGCTGGGCGTCGTATGCGCGGCTGATGGAACAAGCCGGCGCGCCCGCCATCGAGCTGAACATCTCGTGCCCGCACAGCTCGATCACGTTTTCAGGCGGCGAGGTGGTAGACAACCTTCTGCACGCGGTGGAAGTGGTGCGCGCGGCGGTGCGCGTCCCTATCATCCCAAAGCTCAGCCCGCAGCTCACCACGCCGCTGCAGGTGGTGAAGGAAATCGAGCGCCGCAACGCGCAGGGCGTGGTCATTTTCAACCGCCTCACCGGCCTCGACATCGATATCGAAAGCGAGCAGCCTATCATGCACGGCGGCTATGCGGGCCACGGCGGGCCCTGGGCGCTGGCCTACCCGCTGCGATGGATCAGCGAAATCGCACCGCAAACTTCCCTCGATATCGCCGCCAGCGGCGGAGCCGTGGCCGCCGAAGACGTGGTGAAATACCTGCTGGCGGGCGCGTGCTGCGTGCAGGTGTGCACCGCGCTCTATATGTGCGGCTTTGGCGTGATTCGCGAGCTGAACGACGGCCTGACGCGCTGGATGGACAACAAGGGTTACGCGAGCATCGGGCAGTTTCGCGCAAAGGCTTCGGGCAAGGCGATTCTCACGGCCGACCAGGTAGACAGAAAGCATCACCACGCGGCGCAAGTTGACGATTCTTCCTGTAGCGGCTGCGGCATCTGCAGGGATATCTGCATCTATGGCGCGCCGCGAATCGAAAACCGCAAGGCGAGCATTTCCGTCGGCTGCGACGGCTGCGGCCTCTGCGTTTACCTATGCCCCAAATCGGCGATCACAATGATACGCAAAGAATAGCAGGACGGGGCATCGCGCGGGGTGAGGCAAAGATGAAGAAGCTTCTGTTGCTGCTGGTGCTGCCGGCGCTGCTGCCGGCCTGCGGCCGCGGCAGGCTGCGGCCCGACACAATCGAGCGGCGATCCGAGCAAGTGCTGGAATTGGCGGGCAGTGGGCACGCCGACCAGGCGTGGCGGGAATATTCCGAGCTCGCCCGCGAATCCAGGCGGCAGCACCCCGACCTGCTGGTGCAGGTGGCCACGGGCATCCTGAGCGAGGCCCTGGCAGCCGAGCAGCCTGCCATGCGGCTCGATGCGGTGAATGCGCTGCGCTACGCCGACACACGGTTTGCGTTCAAATCCGCTATCGAAAAACTGGACGATGACGATATAGAGTTGAAGGTGGCGGCGGTAGAGCTGTTGCGGCTACTTGGGCGCACGGGCACCGTACGCATTCTGCAGCCGGTGCTCAATGAGCTGGCCGCGCCGGCCGCGTTTGTGGCCACACCCGAAAGCCGCGCCGCCGAGCTGCTGCTGATGCACGTTGCGTGGACGATGGCGGCACTGGGCGAGAAGGGCATGCCCGTGGCGCCCGCGGTGAACTCGATGAGCAGCCCCGACCCGCGAATTCGCGTGGCGGCCGCGCGTGCACTCGAGGAGTTCCTGAATAGCGATGCCCTGCCCTCGCTGACGTATGGCATGGAAAGCGACGTCGATTGGTCGGTGCAGTTTGCATCCGCCCAGGCGCTGCTGAAATTCCGCCGCACTCAGCTCGTAGATTCGTTTGCCACCGTAGCCGCGGAATCCGGAATACCCCAGCGCGTAACGTGGGCCGTAGAGATGCGCAAGAAGCATGGCCTGGGCCCTGCACCCGAGTGGCTGGTTGGCGTGGCCTCGTACAACAGTTCGGACGCCGTGCGCAGCGCGGTGGCCCTCGCCCTGGGCCAAATGCATTTCGAGGAGGCCAAGCCGCGGCTTGAGGAGATGCTGCTGAATCTCGAACCGGAGGTTCAGGTTTCGGCGGCGTACGCGCTCGTGCTGATGGGCGACACCGGCAAACTGAGCGTGCTGAAGCAACTGGCGCGGGGGCCGAAACCCGAAGGCCGTGAATTGTCCATCACGTACCTTGCGGCGCTCGATCCCAAAAAGCATTACAGGATGTTTCAGGCCGCGCTGAACGATCCTGACCCGCGCGTGCGGCTGGCGGCGCTAATGCCGCTGAAGGAATTCAGCCTCGACAGGACAATCTATGATTTGGCGCCGCGGCTGGGCGATGACGATCCGAACGTGAAACTCGCCGCCGCCGCAATAGTGCGTTTGATGAAACCGATAGAGGATTGAACGACGTGGACGCTCGATTCATAGCTCTCGAAGGCATAGATGGCACCGGCACTACCACGCAGGGCGCAATGCTGCGCAACTGGCTGACCGCGCAGGGCCAACGCTGCGTGCTCACGGCCGAACCTACCAGGGGGCCTATCGGCGTGATCATCAGGCTGGGCCTCACCGGCCGGCTGCGGTTCCTGCCCGGCGCACGCGAACACGGCGGCGACGAGGCTACCTACGCACTGCTTTTCGCGGCTGATCGCGTGGATCACCTCCTCAACGAGATCGAGCCGGCCCTCGAATCCGGAGCCTGGGTCGTCACCGACCGCTACTACCTCTCGTCTCTCGCATATCAGCACCTCGAATGCGACGTAGAATGGCTGAGGCAGATAAACCGCTACTGCCGCCGGCCCGACGTCACATTCCTGCTGGACGCCGCCCCGGAGCTTTGCCTCGAGCGGATCGGCAAGGGCCGCAACAACCTCGAACGCTATGAGCAACTGGAGAAGCTCAATGCGATCCGCCGCAATTACCTGGAGATCAGCAAAATCCTGCGTGCCGACGGCGAGGAGATCGTGGTGATCGATGCGTCTCAGCCGCCCGATGCCGTGCACCGCGAGATCATCGCCCGCATCGAGAAAACGTCGTCCGCTTAGAAATCGCCAAAGGACATCGGGCTTATGCCGGAAAAACCCTCAAATTTCACCACTTGGCCTGTCTATAATTATGTATATGGCGCCAAATCTCAACCAGAACCACGTGAGTGAAGCATGAGCATCAAAATGCAGTGCAAGGCCTGTTTGAAAAGCCTTGAAATCCCTGATGAATTCGCTGGCAAGAAAGGCAAGTGCCCTTTCTGCTTTCAGGTGCTGGATATCCCTTTGGCGAGCGATGAGGTTTCGGTGCGACCCGCAGGCGCCACACCGGAAAAGCCCGCGCCGCCGGAGAAGCCCGTGGCGAAGTTCCGCCCGCAGGGCCCCGTGAGGCTGGGCGTGATGCTGCCTGTTGTGGCCGGCCTGCTCGTGCTCGGAGCTATTGCATACGTCGTCATCCAGAAGATGTTCAGCCCGGCCGATCTGAAAAGCGACTACAAAGTGACCGCGCCGGTCAAGCAGCCTGATGAGGTCGACGAGCCTTTGAAGCCGTCAAAGCCGTCGGCTGCAACACGCTTCCCGGCAACTGTGAAGGTTGCGGCGGCCCTGAGCGGCGATGTTAATACCTACATCGAGATCGCCATGCCCAGCCAATTCCTGCTGCACCTGGGCAAGCAGCCGCTATGGAAAAACAAGACGCTGGGCGCCGACCGCTGCACGACGGCCTACGCTGAAATCTGCCGCGCGGCCGCCTACCGTTTCGGGCAGAAGCCGGAAGTGATCGAGGCAATTCTGAAACCCGCGAAAACCGTCCACCTCGTCTTTTACAGCAGCGGCGACTGGCCGGTGGCCGTGCTGGACCTCGGCAAGACCGCCTCACCCGCCCTGCTGCTCGGCGCCAACCCGCCAATCAAGCCCGAACGCACGGTCGAGTCCCACATCGGCGTCCTCGATGAATACAGCGGCAACCTCGAACGGCGACTGCTCATCGGATACCGCGATTCATTCGCGGTGATCGGCGACCGGCACGACTACGTTCAAAACACGCTGAGAGGGCTGGCCGCCGACGCGCCCGAGGGTTTGAACCTGATGAACACACCCGCGTTCGTGCACGCTTTGGGCCTGCGCGACGACGGACAGAACTGGCTGTTTGTGAGGCCGGCCGCCGACGTGGCGATGCGCGAGGCCGCCGTTTCAGGCATGCTGCCCGTCGGGGGCATCGACTGGCTGCAGGCCACGCTGGACATCGGAAACAACAGGCTGAGCGGGTCGTTGTCTTCCAGCGGAGAGCTGGCCGCGGTGCTGGGCGAGAAGCCAATAACCAGCCTCACTGCCGGGTTTGCCCCGCCGGCGTGTGCGGCGTATGTTGCGGCTGCGGCCGGCGACATGCACGCGCAATGGCTGCGGATGTTGGGCTGCGAGCCCCAGAATGCGGACGAAATCCGGGCGGCACTGGGGCCGGAGTATGCGCTGCTTGTTTTCGGGGCGGGTTCGCAGGCTGACGGCAAGGCCATTGTGGCACAGGTGGCCGACGCAAAGCTGCTGAAGGCGGCGCTGCAGAAGACGCAGACCGTGGTGCAGAATTACAGGGGCTACCAGTTGGTGCATCCGGACAAGGCCGGGCAGGTTTACGCGTACAATGATGCGATGCTCATCGTTGGCAGCGGCGAAGCCGCTGTGAAAAGCTGTATCGACGCGGCGGCATCGGGCAACAGCCTCGCAAAGAGCAGGGGCTTTGAAACGGCCCGGAAGCAAAATGCGATTCTGCTCGTAGTGGCAAACCCGGCCGCTCTGCTGCCGGCGAAGAAAGAACCACTTTTTGCCGAAGACGCTCTCATGTCGGTGGCGGTGTATAAGGAGGATGGCGTAAACCGCATCGCGGGCGACCTCAACGCGCTCGGCGTGCTGTGCGCGTATTTTTCCGATACCGCCCAGCAGCGGCAGCTTGCCCAGGAGCGCGCACGAAAAGATGAGATAGCACGCTCCGCCGCTGAGTGCGCCCGCAACCTCACCGAAATCAGCAACGCGATAAACCTCTTCATCGCAGACGACGATAACCTGGAGGTTTTTCAGTATCCCAGGCGAATAAGCGAAGTGATCAAGAAAGGCCACCTGACCGACACCAGCCTGCTGTGTTGTCCGCTCGACAAAACGCCGGGCGTCACCGCCGACAACGTGCAGAGCAGCTACGATTTCGTCTTCGGCCTCTTCAAGTATGGGCTGTCGGCCGGCTTTTCAATGCAAGCCATCGTGGCTTGGGAGCGGCAGCCCAACCACGACGGCAAACACCAGGCGATTTTCATCGATGGCCAGGTGAGGCTGCTTGCGCCCGAAGAACTGAAGCAGGCGATCGAGCAGGCACGCGATGATGCCGCCGCAAAAACCAAGCCGGTGAACCTGCCCCCGCGGTAGCGCTGGCGCATTCTGATTCCAAATGTAATCGCTTCTGCCGATGACCAAACGGCTGAAGTCTTCCGGAAGGTTTGTTGATGGACAACCTGTACGAAAAGACCACCCTGCCCAACGGGCTGAGAGTGATCAAGCTGCGTATGCCCGCCGTGCATTCGGTGGCAGCGGGGCTTTATGTGAAGGTGGGGCCGAGATTTGAAACTCCCGACGAGAGCGGCGTCAGCCATTTCGTTGAGCACATGCTCTTCAAGGGCACGCCCACGCTGCCAAACTCGCGCACCATCTCGGAGATCATCGATAACATCGGCGCGGACATCAACGGCAGCACGATGCCTGAGTACTCCGAGTTCTCTTTGATCGTCCATCCGCGCCATCTCGATGAGGGCCTGCGCATCTTCGGCGATCTGGTCATCAATTCCACCTTCGACCCCGCCGAACTCGAAAACGAGAAACGCATCGTCGCCGAAGAGATCAACCAGTACCTCGACGTCGCGGGCGACAGCGTGAACCTCGACGAGCTGGCCTACAACCTCCTCTGGCCCACCGAGTCCAGATTCTACAGCGCGCTCGGCACCGACGAAACAGTCCAGCGGTTAAGCCGGGACATGGTGCTCAGCCACTACCGCAAATACTACGTGCCCAGCAACATGGTGCTGGCGATCGCGGGCAGCTTCGATTCGGCGCGCGTCGACAAGTCGATCTCCGAGATTTTCGGTTCCATCAGCGGCAGCGTTGACATCGTCGAACCGAAGCACGTGAGCGGAGCCACCTTCCCGCGCATGATCTACAAGAAAATGCCGACCAGGATGGGATACATGAAGCTCTGCCACAAGGCGGTCTCTTACCGCCACGCCGACCTCCTGGCCGTGCTGGTAGTGTGCGATATCCTCGGCGGCGGCACTGCCTCAAAGCTCTTCTCGAAGCTCCGCGAAGAACAGGGCCTCGTTTACGACGTGTCTGCTACCGCCGCACTCTACTCCGACGTCGGCTCCATCGACGTAGTCACCAGCACCATCCGCGCAAAGCTCGTCCCCACGCTCGAAAGCATCCTCGAACAGATTCGATCGCTCCGCGACAACGGCGTGAGCGAGCAGGAGCTTGCCCGCGTGAAGGACCGCGTGGAATGCCAGATGGAATTCCTGCTCGACAGCCCGGCCGACCTTACCGAATGGTTCGGCGTGCGCGAATTGCTCGCATCGCCCGAAAAACTGGAGACGCCTGCTACCGAGGTGGAGCGGCTGCGGGCCGTAAGCACGGCCGACGTGAACAGGGTGATGAAGGAATACCTCATGCCGCAGCGCCGCGGCCTGGTGCTTGTGGGCGCCTGCACGTGGATGCAGCGAAGGAAAATCGAGAAGCTGCTGGTGGAAGCATGACCGCCTCATCCAACGGCCCTCACGCTTGAAACGCGCAAGGGGCGGAAGCCTTTCCACCCCTTGCCGCTTCATTCAAGTCTCAATCGCTGGTTTCAACGCAGCACGGCCGCCCCGCGATACGACTGAATCAGCATTGGCTTGGTAAACGTGATGGGCGTGTTGCCCGCGCCGGTATACGTGCCGCCGCGGAACCAGAGAAAATCGTTGTTTGGCACGCGCGAGTTCCCTTCCGATGCCGTGTTGTACGGATTACCCATTGTGCCCGACTCCGTACCGCTGAAGGAGCTGTCCACGTAAATCCAGTGCTCCGGCACGCAATACGGCTAAATCGGGTAAGATTCTCAGAATACGGCGCAAGCCGATGCCGGCCGGCGAAAAGCCAAGAGCGGGTCGAGGTAACGCACCTCTCCCCGCTCTTGGTAAGGTCTTCCCCTGGGCCTAATCGGAGGAAAGACCTCGTAATTCGGCTGTTACGGTTTTGCAGCCGGAAAGCTCGGCCATCACGGAGCCGCCGGCCCACGCGGCGGAACCACCGGAATCGCGCCCGTGCAAAGCGGCGGCAAGGCGACGTTTTCGATGGCTCTCATTATTGCCTGCTGCAATTTGTCGGGCGCGGGCGTGAGCTTGTGGTGCAGTTGCACCATTTCTTTCAGCCGGCGTTCGGCAAACAGCGTGGCCTCGCAGTCCGGGCAGCCGGCCACATGTGCGTCGAGCAGCTCGTGAAGGTGCTGTTCCAGTTGCCCGTCTACGCAGGCGGTGATGTATTGCGAGGCTTTCTTGCAGTCGATCACTGTTATTTCCTCAGTATGCCGTGTTGCATCGCGTATTTGTGCAGGAGCGCCCGCAGCGCGCGGCGTGCCCGCGAGAGCCTGGAGCGCACGGTGCCCACGGGGCATCCCATTATCTCCGCGATTTCTTTATAGGAAAAACCGTCCACGTCGGACAGTAAAACGATCTTTCGCGACTCCTCGCCGATGCTGCCGAGCGCGGCCTCCACTTCCTCGTCCAGCATGCCCATCAGCTCGGTCTCGCCCGATTCGCTTTCGATTGTGGTTACCAGTTTGGGCTGATCCTTCACCCCCGGAAACTTCTCCTCGTCGAGTTCGATCGTTACCGGGCCGCGTATTCGTTTGCGATACTGGTTGATGAAAGTATTCTTCAGGATTGTCAGCAGCCACGCCTTGCAGTCCGTTCCCTCGCGAAACTTGTCGATGAATCTGTACGCCTTCAGGAAAGTGGTTTGCGTCAGGTCTTCGGCATCGGCTTCGTTGCCTGCCAGGCGAATGGCCGAGTCGTAAACTGCGTTCAGGTGCGGCAGCGCCGTTTCACGGAAGAATTTCTGCCGTTGCTTCTCGTCTGTTAGCATTGCATCCTCAGAGATAAAGAGAGCCTCCCTCAGAGCAACCGGGCAGCTACCGCACATGGTTAACATTTGGCGCAGGCGGATGGTTCCGGGAAAAGCGCGGCGGAAAGCTTACCCGCCCTGCGGCGTTTCCCTGCACAACCCCAGCCGTGCAGCATTGCGATAGTATATCCTCTCCAGCACGTTTGGCGGCAGGTGAAGCCCTCGAATGTGCACCTCGCCGCCGCCATCCGGATCGTGGATGGGCGACGGCCCGTGGTAGTCTGTTTCCCACATCATCTGGTGCACCCAATATCGCGACTCGCAGTGCCGCTGCGAAACGCCGGCCCAGACTGTCAGGTCCGAGCCGAAGAGGATGCGATCGGCCCGCTCGATCACGAACTCGCGGGCGCGCTCCGGCTGGCGGCTCAGCTCGCGGCTTATCCACTTCGTCGCACTCGTGTCGATGAAGTAGTTTGGATACGCATCGAGCAGCCGCCCAACGTGATCGAGATGCTCGGGATCGCCGGCAAAATGTGCGCCCTGAAAGGTTACGTCAGGATGCCGGCGAACTGTATTCTCGAGTTGCTCGAAATTCTGGGGTTTTGTGCCGTACTTTTCGGCATCGGCGTAAACGGTGGCAAACCACGCATCAGGATCGGCCACGTGCACGATGGCTCCGAGGCGCAGTTCGGCCATTCGGCGGAAAACCGGCTGGAGAAGCGCGTCGTCCAGCTTGATGCCGTATTGCACTTTGAATGGCGGGGCGCACCAGAATTTCACCATTCGCGCGCCGGCGGCCGCGGCGTCTTCGATGAGCTTCAGGTTTGCCTTGATGAACGCAGGCGGGTCGGAGCGCTGTTGATAGTCGAGCGTGACGGCAAAGACGAAGGTTTCGGGGAAAGAGCTTTCGAGCCGGCGGATGGATGCGGAGTCGCATATGCCGGTGATGCCGCTGATGCCGTAGCGTGCGGCGGCGGTCACCAGCGTGCGTGTGTCGGCGATAGGGCCGACGTGCGTGTGAGTGTCGATGATCGGGCAGCGCACGCGCCTCGGCGGCGGTCCGAAGTCAAACAGGATGCCTGCATCCTTGGCCAATCGGCGCCCCCCCGTGTGGTGGCTCTAGAAATCGGGCTTCTCGCGGATGCTGCGCTCGCCCAGATCCCTTTCGTACATCGGATAGCGCGCACCGGGCGCGGGCGACGTGACCAGCTCGGTAACGCCGGCCACCGCACGAATTGTGCCGTTGACCACGCCTTCCACCGATCCGACGAGCACGCCGAGAATCGGATTGTCCGATTCGGTGGCCGCGCGAGCGATCGTGCAGGGAATATCCAGCGGCGCCAGCACGATGTTCTTTGCACCGTTGAGCAGCCGCCCTATGAAGCCCACTTTTCTGGCAGGCACAACGAACATCTCGGCAGCTTCCGGCTCCGGCTCCGGCTCTTCAAAGGCCTCGATGTCGGCCAGGGCCTCAGCCGAAACCATCACGAAAGCCGCCAGCAGAATC